>SXGT01364525.1_pt1 | contig 17965 bp, 17 predicted proteins | sample 3176221 | NCBI WGS metagenome assembly SXGT01 (sample SAMN11356862, study PRJNA531348) | freshwater metagenome | isolation source: freshwater sample F1-120 | place: China: Fuxian Lake, Yuxi | collected 2017-12-25
GTCGCCATTGCCAGGGCGCTCGCCATGGATCCAGAGGTGATGCTCTTCGATGAGCCCACAAGCGCCCTCGACCCGCGCATGACGGGCGAGGTCCTCGCGGTGATGAGTGACCTTGCGAAGGACGGTCTCACGATGGTCGTCGTGACTCACGCAATGGGTTTCGCCCGCAAGGCCGCGAGCCGGGTACACGTCTTCCATGAGGGACGTGTGCTTGAGTCGGGGTCACCGGATGCCATCTTCGGCGAACCGCGGGAACTCGTCACGAGAGAGTTCCTGAAGATGGCGGTCGTTGAGTAGCGCTGCCTTTCAGAACTTGAACCCAAGGTTTGTCGCAATGCCGATGTCGGCCGAGCTTGTGAAGGGGTGTAAGTTTTCCACAATGCTCAGATCGAGGGTGAAACCATCGAGGTACTCCACCTTTTAGCCCTCCGACAAGATAGTTGCGTTTCCTGCTGAGCAGAACCGGCCGATCGAGGAGTGGGGTGTAGTTCATGGACTGTAAAATCAGTGAGACCCTCTTTCCCAGCTCGATCTCGGCTCCGACGACGGCCTGATATCCCTCACGCTCGTAGTGAATGCCCTGCGTCGTCGAATCGGTGAAGTAGGTGCCTCCAAGCACTGCATAAAGGTAAAGCCCGTCGAAGACGCTCTTGGAGAAGCCCAGGGCCAATCCCACGCCGACGCCGCTCTAGCCGAAATCATTGGCCGAGGTGGGCAATGCCATGAGCCCTTCCAGGCTCACGGCGGGGTACCAACAGGCCCCCGAGTGAACATTCCAATGAGACTTGAGGACCATGTCGCCGAGTCCTACCCCTCGGTCGAGCTCAGCCACGGCGCCACCAGGCTCGTGGATCGAGATCTCGTATTCATTTCGGCCCCGCATGGAGCGATCGCCATCGCCGAAGTTGAAGGCATCGTGAAAGCCGTCAATGACCGGATCGAGCACTCCGGAGTCCCGGGCGTGAACGGGGATCTCGGCGCCCACATAGAAGTCGTCGGCCAGTGCGTACCAGCCACCCAGAGTGAGGCGGTAGGTTTCGGCGTCGATCACGAACGTGTCTTCGTGGAGGAAGCTGTTGGCCCAGTTCAGGGAGAGCTCGAACTTGCCCTGGCCAGCATTCATGACCTCGAGGGTATCCAGCGGGAGCTGAAGGTGGAGGCCGGCGAAGGGCAACGATCCCTCAAGTCGAGCAGACCGCGGCCCGAGGGATCGCGTGGCGAGGCGTCCCCTGCTCCTGGCTGCCGGCTCTCCATCTCCTCCGGAGACTGCTGTGTTCCTGGCTCTCGCAAGGATTGCTGTGCCCCGGCGGCTCCGAGCCCCAGTCCGAAGATTGAAACTGAGAGGAAGATCGCGAGCCGCAACATGGAGGAGGATGATATCGTAGTGCTGTGTTGGCGTCCTCACTGTTCCACTTTCCACGCTGAGTAGATTCGGAGCTGATCGTGAAGACCGTTGGCCTGCCCATCATCTTCTGTGTGTTGGTGGCGCTATCGTGCTCTCTCCTGGCCCGGGAGTCGATCCGGGTTGGGATTATCGGCCTCGATACGTCGCACGTGATCGCATTCACGGAAATTTTGAACGACGAGAACAACCCGAATCACGTTCCAGGCGCCAGGGTGGTGGCTGCAGTTCCTGGAGGATCGCCCGATATCCCGGCGAGTACCTCGCACGTTGAAGGCTACACGAAGGAGCTTCGCGAGCGGTTCCAAGTCGAAATCGTCAGTGACATTTCGGCTCTTTGCGCCAAGGTCGATGCCGTGCTGCTTGAAAGCGTCGACGGCCGCCCGCATCTCAACCAGCTTCGGCCGGTGATTGCCGCGAGGAAGCCAGTTTTCATCGACAAGCCGCTCGCGGGTAGCCTCAAGGACGCGCTCGAGATCGCCCGACTCGTCAAGGATTCAGGCGTACCCTGCTTCAGCGCATCGAGCCTTCGCTTTTTTCCGGGAGTAACTCGGCTGAAGCACGACCCCGGAGTTGGATCGATTCTTGGCTGCGACGTCCAGTCACCCTGTGCCACAGAGCCGCACCATCCCGATCTTTACTGGTACGGAGTTCACGGCGTCGAGATGCTCTTCATGCTCATGGGGCCAGGATGCGATTCCGTGACGCGGGTTGCCTCGGACAACTACGACATTGTCGTGGGGAAATGGGCGGACGGACGGCTCGGTACCTTCCGTGGAATTCGCAAGGGCGCGCAGCCATTTGGGGCGACCGTATTCGGCGAGAAACGCGTGAAGGCGTCAGACCCGATCGATGGCACGCTCTACAGCCACCTGGTTCGAGAGATTGTTCAATTTTTCGTGTCCGGAGTACCGCCGGTGCGCATGGAGGAGACGGTCGAGACAATCGCTTTCATGTCGGCAGCCGATGAGTCCAAACGGAGGGGTGGCGTCCCCGTAAAGATTGCGGACGTGATGGCCTCGCCGCCCAGGGAGAATACACCGCCATGAGTAGATGGAGCTTTGACTTCGTGGGTTGGGTTGTGTGTGTCAGCGCGCAATGGCTCTCTGCTGACGAGGTGCAGCCGTCGAGCATTGCCATCGGCCCGGCTCGCCTCGTCATCGCGAGGGATGGGGTGACTCTGGTTCGCGAAGGCGAGAGGCCGTTTCCGCTCTCGAGCATTGCGGACCTCTTGAAGGAGTTTCCAGGGCTTCAGGGGTCGTTTGACGTGGAAATGCCGGCCCCACGGCCTGGGTCGAAGGTTGTCACGATGGAGGCTCGAAAGGGGCGAAGAGACTCCACCGCCACGATCTCCCAGGGAGAAATTCGCGCTCTCGAGCTCGTCCGGTACCTCGCCGATGCCACCGGGTTGCTGGTGCTTTACGACTCGGCTGACAACTCCGTCCTTGAGCGAAGAATTGTGGTGGCAGCGCCGACGCGAGCCGGTGTTGAGGTGGTGAGGGCGATGCTGGAGGCGAACCGCATCCGCGTGACGGAGTCATCATCGGGAGCCGAGGGACGTGTGCTCAGGGTGGAGTCGATGGAGGCGCCCCAGGGGCACCTCGAGCCGAAGCCGGTGCCGATCTTTGAGGTGAAGGATGGCCGTGGTGCGTCTTCAGGCTCCGAGGCGACCGTCCGGCGCGTGGCGAAGGGCCCGAAGGACGGGCCGGTCCGGCTTGCTGGAATGGTCCTCGAGGAGGTCCCAGAGATTTTGAGATCCCAGCTCGCTCTCGACATTGGCCGTGGTGTCCTCGTGGCCGAGCTCGACGAGGCCAGCGTGAAGGAGAACCGAGCGCTTTCCGTTCTGAAACGCTTCGACTTGATTACCCACGTGGGGGACCGCGGCATTCACACGCCTCGAATGTTCGTTGAGGCTCTCAACGAGCTGCCGAAGGGCTCCACCTTCCAGTACCGTATTATTCGAAAAGGCACGACAACCATTCTCCTGGCCGAAAAGCGATAGGCTGTGAGAATCAAGGCCGATCGCACGTAGAATTGCAAACCCTCGGACGATCGTCACGCGCTCGGTGAGACTCCTTGGGGTATCGGAGGGGAATCGAGAGAGTTCTTCGAGCCAAACATTTCAAGGCGAGGGACTTGTCAGTGAAGCAGTACCGAATGGAGCAACTCCCGGGGATGGCTCTGTTTCTTGGATGTGCAGCGCACCAGCTCCGGGGTCTCGTGGGGTCAAGCATCAGGGACAGCGTGACTCGCCATCGATACGTGACAGGATACGCTCGGCCTCTTTCTCATCAATCACCACAAATTTTCCCTCACTGGCCTCGTGCGCAAGAACTTCTGCGTTGGCGATGTCAAACCACCAAGCATGGAGTTTGAGCTGGCCGGTACGGATTTGGTCCCGGATTTCGGGATAAGTACGCAGATTTTCCAGTTGGTGGAGCACGTTGAGTTGGGAAAGGTGATTGAGTAAGGAGAGCGTTGAATTCATCCTCACACCACTCTGGAATTCCTTGAGCGTCGATTGGGCGTGCTGGAGCCAGGCACGTAGGTGGACGGCAGGATTCGAGCCTTGCTCCTCCAACAGCGCGCGTATGGCACCGCACTCGGAGTGGCCACACACAATGATGTCCTTGACCCTGAGTGTGAGAGTGGAGAATTCTATCGCCGCGGCCTCGGAGACATCGCCGACAGAGAGCCCGTCCGCGCCACACGGAGGGATAATATTTCCCACGTTACGCACGACGAAGAGATCTCCGGGCTCCGTGGAGGCGAACAGGTTGGGGACAACGCGGCTGTCTGAGCAGGCGATGAAGAGGGTGTCGGGGGATTGGCCGAGCGCCAGGCGCCCGAAGGTTTCCTTGTAGCCGGGGCGAACGTTCTTGCGGAAATCAACAATTCCATGTAGGAGCTTCTTCATGACGGGGCAGAGCCTCTTGTGGGGATTTCATGGTCACGGGTTGGAATTCGGTCTCCTTGAGGAGCCTTCCAACTCCTGGGAAACACTCGGTGCGTGGTGTGCGAGATTCAAAAACGCTCGATCCACCCCCGGTTCTGGTATTTCATGGAGAGGAGCGCCTCAAGGTCGGGGATGGGCGAGGTCACCGCTTCGGCCTCCGCCCCCCAGGCAGCCGCGATCCGGCGCTTCAGCTCGTCGACGGGCAAGTCGAGGTTGCGCACGAACTCACTGTGGGGTCTCCGGGCCCGATAGTCGGGCTGCTTTTCTGGCTCGCGCAGATAGCGTGGAATCAGACCGAGGTCGAAGCTCCACAGGAGGGTGCCGTGGTGCAGAATTGCCCGGCGTGTGCGTTTCTGCGCGTTGCCTGAAAATTTCACGCCACCCAGTGCCAGGTCGGAGGTGCCGTGCTGTCGGGCGCCTTCGACCCCGATAGCCCTGGCGACGCACCCGAGAATGATCCGGTAGCTTCGCGTGACGTCCCTCAGCTCCGATCGTTGATCGATGGAAAGGACGAGCGTGTAGTTGAGCGATCCGGGTCCTTCCAGCACGGTCCCGCCACCCGACGCGCGCCGGAGGATCGGCACACCGTCTCGAGCGCAGGCTTTGACTTCGACGTCCTCAAGGAGCTTCGCGGAGACTCCGAGCGTGACGAAATGGATGGAGCTCTCCCAGAAACGCAGGCACTCGGTCGGTTCAAGGTTGGATTGCAATGCTCGATCGTGTGCGAGCAGCAAGGCCTCGTCCAGGGCGAGGTTCTCGGCGGGGGAGCGGAGTGTGAGGTCAAGCAGGCGGAGCATGTTGAGACTTCAGAATACTACCGGTTTGGGCCCTCGGGCGGGAGAGCCACCGGGTTGGACAACCCAAATGGTCCGCGGTACTTTTCACGGTCACCAGGACCCTGTACAGTAGTTGGCATGTGGATTCACAAGAAACGCGCATGGGAGCTTCCGGGGAGTGCAATGACTCCGGAGAGGGTCTACTGGAATCGTCGAGAGTTCTTGCAGCGGGCGGGTTTCACGGGGCTGGGTTTGCTTGGAGCCTCGCGTCTCCCCGCCCAGGATAAGGACGCAAAGCCTGCTTCGAAGAAGGACGATACCACGGGGGGGCTCTACCCGGCCAGGCGGAACGAGAAGTTCACGCTCGATCGGCCGCTTACGGATGAGAGTGCCGCGACGAGCTACAATAACTTTTACGAGTTCTCGTTCGAGAAGAGTGCTCCGGCCCGCCTGGCTCAGCAGATGGTAGTCAAGCCCTGGACTCTCGAGGTTACGGGTTTGTGTGCCAAGCCGAAGACCTACGACCTCGAGGACCTGCTGAAGCGCATGCCGTTCGAGGAACGCCTTTACCGTTTCCGCTGCGTCGAGGCGTGGTCCATGGCAGTGCCATGGACCGGCTTTCCGCTCTCGAAGCTGCTGGATGAGGTCGAGCCGCTCTCCACTGCAAGACACCTCCGCTTTGTGACTTTTCTCAAGCCCGAGTGGGCCCCAAACCAAAGGAGTGATGAGTACCCGTGGCCCTACTTCGAGGGGCTCACGATGGCGGAGGCTCGTAATGAGCTCTCAATGCTCGTGACCGGGGTTTATGGCAAACCTCTCCCGAACCAGAACGGCGCTCCGATCCGCTTGATCGTCCCGTGGAAGTACGGATTCAAGAGCGCCAAGTCGATCGTGAAGATCGAGCTCGTCGAGAAGCAGCCGCCGACATTCTGGAACACACTCATTCCTGGCGAGTATGATTTCACCGCCAATGTCAACCCAAGCGTGCCGCACCCCCGGTGGTCCCAGGCGACCGAGCGCACGATCGACACGGGTGAACGTCGCCCGACGCTCCTGTACAACGGCTACGCCGAACAGGTGGCCAAGCTCTACGGCTGATACACCACTTGGGGTTGCGCGGTGAGCCGAAAGAGGTCTCACGCTCTCGGGAAACCTTGCGGTGAGGGATCCCGGGGCCAGTGGGCCACTCGCCAGAGGTAGAGCGAGGCAACGCTCCGGTAAGGTGACCAGCCACCGGCGATTTCTTCGATCGCCCGAGGCTTGAGCTTGCGACCCACGACGCGCTCGACCGCGTTCCTGAGCGCCAGGTCACCGACCGAAAAAACGTCGAGCCTCCCCAGCGAGAAGATCAGGAACATCTCGGCAGTCCATCGACCCACTCCGGGCAAGTGAGTCAGGCGTGCGATCACTTGCTCATCCTCGAGAATGCCGAGCCTTGCCCTTGCGAGCGAGCCGTCGTGAAACTCACGGGCCAACGAGCGCAGGTACTGCGCCTTGCGCTCGCTCAGCCCACATGCCCGGAGGCTTGCGGGTTCCATCTGGAGTAGCTGGGCCGGATCGGGGTTGAGCATCGGGAAGAAAAGGTTGACGAATCGCAGATGGATGGCCCTTGCCGCCTGCGCGCCCAGTTGCTGCGAGATGATCGACCGGCAGAGGGCGCCGAAGCGGTGCCGGTGTCGTCGTAGCTCGACTTCCCCGATATGCTGTATCCAAGTTCCAAGGCGAGGATCGCGCCGGCGCAGTTCGTCCGCTCCCTGGCGCAGCGATTCACGCGTCAGCCGCAGGATCCCCTTCACCTGACTTCGTCCGTCGGTACGAGGCGTTTCAACCCCGCCTCAATCTCCTCACCACTGCCCAGGGCAACAACGGAGTCGATCTCACCTTGTAGCTTTGAGATCTCGCAGCCGGCAAGGGTCCTCTTGATCTCGGGAATTGCCTCCGGCGTGATGCTCAAGGTGTCAATTCCAAGGGCCACGAGCGCCATCGCGATTCTCGGTCGGCTGGCGATCTCGCCACAGAGAGCGACTTTCTTTCCGTGTTTGTGTCCTGCCTGGATCGTTCGACGAATCAGGCGAAGGACCGCGGGGTGATAGGGGTCGTTGCTAGTGCCGGCCCGGGCGTTCTCCCGGTCCACGGCCAATGTGTACTGGATGAGGTCGTTCGAACCGATCGAAAAGAAGTCGACCTCCTTCGCCAACTCTTCCGCGATCTCGACGGCGCCAGGCACCTCGATCATGGCGCCAATCGAGGGTTCTCGGTTGACGTCTGCATCATCAATCTCGTCCACGGCCCGATGAATGTGGCCGAGCGCAGTCCTTAGCTCGACGAGCGAGCTCACCATGGGGATCAGGATGCCAATGTGCCTCCTTCCTGCCGCCCGCAGGAAGGCTTGAACCTGATCTCGAAGCACGCCGGGATTTTCGAGCAGCACTCGAATCGAGCGAAAGCCGCGGAATGGGTTGCGATCGGGTTCGAGCCCGCCGTGGGCGAGAAACTTGTCGCCTCCGAGGTCAAGAAGGCGGAAATGGACGGGACCCTCGGGGAAGTACTCGAAGGCTTTCGAATAGATCCGCACTTGCTCCTCCCGGGTGGGGAAATCCTCCCGGATCATGAAGGGGAACTCGGTGCGATAGAGGCCGATGCCCTCCGCGCCGTTTTGGCGAGCGGAGGCCATGTCTGCGGCGACGCCGACGTTCGCCTGGAGCGACACGCTCACCCCGTCCTTCGAACGGGCGGGCAAGTTGCGGTAGCGGAAGCTCCTGAGGCGCCGGGTCTTGAGTCGCTCCACATCGTCCTCATACTGGCGAAGTGTCTGCTCGGAAGGCCCGACGATTACCTTGCCGGCGCTGCCGTCGATCAACAGACGGTCGCCGGAGCGGACCAGGAGGACGATGTCGACGAGTCCAGTGACGGCAGGGATGCCCATGGAACGAGCGAGGAGAGCGCCGTGAGACGTTGGGCCACCGCGCTCGGTGATGATTCCCCTTGCGCCTTCGGCCTTCAACTCGACGACGAGCGAAGGCGGAATGCCCCGGGCGACGACGATCTTCTCGCTCATCGGGAAGCTCGTTTGTTTCTCGGTGAGGAGCTGACCCAGGAGACGGCTGCGGAGATCCCGGATGTCTTCCACGCGATCCTGGATATAGGGATCGGCCACGTTCTGCAGCTTCTGGCCAAAGAACTCGAGCGCGTCATGGATGGCCTCTGGCGCCGGGGTGTCCTGCCTCAAGGCGAAGGAGATGCGCTCGAGGAGGACGGAGTCGTTCAGGAGGAGCATGTGGGACGAGAAGATGAGCGCATGTTCCTCTCCAGCCTCTCGCTCGGCTGCTTGCTGAATCCTGAGAATGTCTCGTTTCGTCCCCTCAAAAGCCTCCTGAACTCGCTTCAGCTCGTTCTCATATCCTTGAAAGGATGCTCCACTGACCTCACACGCCAGGTCAAGGGATCCACGAAAAAGCGCCACTCCATCTGCAATTCCCGGCGACGCCGGGCTCCCGACCAATGTGAGTTCCTTCTCCTTCTCCCGGGGGCTGACCTGGCCAGTCGTTCGCCAGGAGCGTACCTCTCTGAGATAAGTGTCGCCCGCATCACCCCGATCCAGAGCATCGATTAGCCGGGCGTTTTCGACGACCCCCACGAGTTGGCCCGCAATGGCCTGCAGGTTCTGGATCTCCTCCTGGCGATAGGCTCGACGCTCTCGAGTTTGCACCACAATGGCGCCGACGGGGCGGTTACGAATCGCCAGGGGTACTCCCAGGAACGAGTGGAACTGCTCCTCCCTTGTCTCCGGGAAGTAGCGGAAGCCTGGATGGCTTGACGCGTCCTCCACCGCGAGGGATCTTAGCTCCTTGACGACGGTTCCTGTAAGGCCCTCGCCCAGCGCGAGCGTGACCTTGCCGAGGGCCGCCTTGTCGAGGCCCTGAGTTGCCATCAGCCGGAGTCGGTGGTCCTTGGGGTCGATCAGGTAAATTGAACAGACGTCGCTGCCCATCTCCCGGGCCACAAGCTCGACTGCGTTCTGAAGGATCTCCGTGAGCGAGTGGGACCGCTGGATAACGAAGCACATTTCGTGGGCGATATTCATTTGGGGCGCATGGTACGCGATGGGTTAAGAGGGCTGATAGCCCGTGGGCCAATCAGTGGACGGCATTCTTTTTCAGCAGGGTAGACCCAGAGCCTTGCTACCCCACGCAAATCTCACGCCTTCCCACTGGCCTCGGGGCGTACGGTTTTCGCAAACCCCCGGTTGTACATACCTCGCACGCCCACAGGTGAGACATTCCGAATGGGCAGAAGAGGACCAGCTCAAGTCTGCTGCTCGTTTCTGCTGGTGGGGGTAGGCGGCCCCCCTCCTCGGCGCCTGAGGGGCGCCGGGCGCCTCTGGCGCCGAGGAGGCTGCAAAAGGTCTCTTCACTGCCCGCGTGCGGTAAAATCCGCAGGCCTTACCCCAAGGAACCTTTGCTTCCAAGAACGGCATGCTGGCGATGGTTCTGCCTGAGTCGTTCCTGAGCCGTGGGGCGAGAATTGCCGCTTCGGGCTCGTGGGGCGGCGCCTGGTGTGGCCTTCGGGGGCTCCTCGTCGAGTCTGGAATGAATCCAAGACGTTGCCAAAGTTTAACTTATAACAACAAGAAAATTTATTCTCCTGAAGGCCTTGTATGGAGGGCAACAGATATACGCAACATTGAACCTCCCTTCAAGGGAGGTTCTTTCGTTTCCAGAGCGATCGCGCTACGGACCTTTTTTCGCCGAGTAATCAAGAACGTGTGGAAGGTGCCCCGTCTTGTCCACCAGAGGCACCACCGCAGAACGAGGCCGTTTGGCGAGGAGATAGCTCTGCTCTGCGATCACGGTGAAGACGTTGCCTGCTGCTTCGAGCACGAGTTCCTTGGCAAAGCGATGTGTGTCGTGAATTCCCCTGACCGTGAGCCCGGGGATTCCGAGCCGGGCCTTGCCCCCGGATAGCTCCTGGATAACGGAAGGATACTCGGGTTCGTCTGCGGTCAGGTGGAGGCACAGCGACGTGTAGGGGCGGCGAAGGCTCTTGATGTCTTCCGCCTCAACCCAGAGCGCACGTACTCGCGGCTCGCTTACGGCCCAGTCGATCCAGCGCTCAGCGATGTCATCAAGTGTCATTCGGTTTCATCTTTCCGCCGAAAACGGCCGGAATTGGCTCTCAAGAACTCCATTTCCTGCTCGCTAAGGCTCTCCAGGCCCGAGGTATGAATCTTCTCCAGTAGCTGGTCCACTCGCGCGAAGACTGGATCCGCGCTGCGCCGCTGGCTCGCGCGGACGCTCTCCCGTTGAAAGTCAAGGATCTTGCCAGCCGGCTCCCGAGTAGCCCTGCTACGAGGTGACTGCCACTTGCGCCGGAGTTGGCCAAGACGAAGATCGAAGAACCAGTAGAGAAAGCCGACGAGAAACCCGGCGAGGTGTGCGATGTTGGCCACTCGGGCTGTTCCCGATGGCTGGTGGCCCTTCAGGACTCCAAAGAGGTCCATGCCGACGTAGAGGAGGCAGATGAGCCAGAGCGGCGCTGGCGGGAGGAACATGAGGCTGATTAACTTTTTCGGGTAAAAGAGGGTGCAAAGCGCCACGACGGCCATGACCGCACCGGAGGCTCCGAGAATTGAGATCGCACCGCCATGCTGGAGAAGAAAGTAGTTCCAGAGAGCCTCGGCGAGGATGGCGACAACGCCGGCGCTGAAGTAGAGGATCAGGAAATCCCGTCGCCCGTAGATGTGCTCCACCTCCCGGCCGAGGAGCCAGAGGAACATCATGTTGCCCACGACGTGCCATACGTTGGTCGTCGAGTGGGCGAAGTTCGCCGTGACGAGTTTCCAGACATGGCCCTTGAATACAAGATCCGCCTGCGCCGAGAGAAAACGCGTGACAGGATCCTGTCCCAGGATCTGGACAACAAACACGACCAAGTTGATCGTGATCAGCAGGCCCACCGCCGACTGAGTCCACGTCAGGAGCTGGCGCGCTGCGGTGGGGCCCGTTCGATAGTAATCGCGATCCTGAATTCCCATGAGCGACTCTTATACCCCACTATACTCCACGCGGGGGAGGAAGACCTCCCCCCTGACCGACCGCCAGGCGGTGTCCCTCCGTCTCATGCTTCGCGCTCGCTCCGGGCGCCCCCGGCGCCGAAGGTGGGGGAACGTTGGCCAGGATGTCGAGATCATGGGTGAGAGGAGCCTATTCGGGGCGAGGCGGTGATTTGTTACTGGCGCGGAGTTCGCGAGCCGCCCCGCGTGCGCTACAATGTCGCGTCCCATGCACGAGGAACATGTTTTCAAGCTACCCCGAGGGTACCGCACGGCCGATGGCTCGATTCACCGCGAGGGCGCCATGCGCCTCGCCGTGGCAGGCGACGAGATCCTGCCCCTCGAAGACCCCAGGGTCAAGGGCAACCGGGCCTACCTCGTAATTCTTCTTCTTTCCCGTGTGATTACCCGGATCGGCCCCATCGAAGGGCCTTCGTTGACACCTGCCTTCATGGAGGGGCTATACACGGCCGACCTGGCCTACCTGCAGGGCTTCTACCGTAACATCAATGGCCTCGAAAGCCCGGAGAGGGACCTCTCCTGTCCACACTGCGGCAAGCGCTTTACGCCAGTTCCTCCCACTCCCGCCCCATGATCCTGGGGAATTCGTTGAGCAGAGGGAAGCGGCTCACGAGCTTTTTTGGAAAGTGGGATCATCTCAGGGCGCTTCCTCGGGGAGAAACGAGCAGACGTACTCGCAAATTCCGGCGTCGACAGCGATGTCGAACGCTGATTTTCCCGGGGCGTTGAAGTAGGTCCCGGCGGCGAAAGCCTTCCACGCCGGATCTCCTGGCAATCTGGCGCGGCAGGAGCCTGCGGTGATTTCCATACGTTCGGGGGCGCCAGTGTCAAAACGGAAAGTCCCCGGGTAAAGGAGCCCGAGTGTGCGCTTCGAGCCATCCGGGGAGAGGATCGTATGGCTCACAACCTTTCCATCGAAATAGACGTTGGCTTTGACCAGAGCGGTTACATTCTTGAATTCACTGGGGTGTGTCATGATTTTCCTGAAAGTGACTCCGTCGAGCGAGGAGAGATCAAGGCCCCGGCCGGGGCTCGGCAGGCGGATCCAGGTCATTTCCTTTCTTTTTCCAGAATGTGTGGAGCCCACACTCCGTCTTGGCTTTGCCCATCCAACGGCCCGCCCGCTCGTTCGAAGGGTCGTGGCAGGGCTGTGTGCAGGGCTGGCAACCGATGCTTTGGTATCCCAGCTCGAAGAGAGGGTGCGTCGGTATCTTGTGGTCCTTCAAGTAAGTCTCCACCTCGAGTTTTGACCAGTGGGCGAGTGGCTGCACTTTTAGCTTTGCGCCCTCGAGGATTTCGAGACTATCAGCTGCGCCCCGAGTGGAAGCCTGGTCTCGCCGCACGCCAGCAATCCAGCCATCGTAGCGGTCGAGAAGCTCCTTCTGAGGCTCCACCTTGTTGAGGTGACAACAGAGGTCAGGGTCGCGCTCGTACAGCTTGCCGTGAGTCGCAGCGAACTGCTCTCCGAAGAGCTTCGGCCTCTGAAGGATCACGTTGATTCCCCATTCTCTCCGGATCCGCTCCGCGAATTCGAGCGTCTCGGGGAAGTGGAACCCCGTGTCAAGGAAGAAGACAGGCAACTCCGGCACAATCTCGCGCACCATGTGAAGGATGATCATGCCGCTCTTTTGAAACGAGGTTGTCATCATGAGGCCATCGCCGAGGAGATCGTGCGACCACCGAATGACTCGATGGGCATCTCGATCGATGCCCTGGGCGCGAGCCTCCTCGACGGCACCGAGGAGTCCCGCCTCGTCGAGGCGCCTTCGAGGTGGTTCCCTCACGGGATCCGCTGGAGGAGATGTGTCAGGCATGAGACTGAATTCCATGGGTTTTCTTCGGAATGCCTTCGGCCTCTTGAGCCCTCTCGAGCAGATCCAGGAGACCCTTCGCTTCTCGGGCGTTCACAACTTCACCCGCCACAAGCAGGGCTGGCGTGATGACAGCGTGCGTCTTCGACAGGCCGGCAAGCTCCTCGAGGGTGCAGGTGAAGGTCCTTTGTCCCGGCATCGTGCCGCGCTCGATCACGGCGACAGGGGTCAAGCCGTGCAATCCCTCCTGCTTCAGTTCTCGAGCCACCTCCGCCAGATGCGTGCCCGCCATGAAGTAGACGTACGTCGCCCCCGCTTGGCGTGGCCGCATCTGCTCGTGTCCGCCGGCGTGTCCGCTTCTCACGATGATCTCACTCGAGATCCCTTTCAGGGTAAGCGGAATGCCCGCCGCTGCGGGTACGCTGTTCAGCGCCGACACGCCGGGAACGATCTCAAACTCGATTCCTGCGCGACGGAGAGCCGCCAACTCCTCGCCTCCTCGACCAAAGATGAGAGGATCGCCCCCCTTCAGGCGAATCACGCGCTTCCCGGCACTTGCGCTTTCGACGAGGAGTTTGTCAATATCGGCCCTGACAGGGCAGCCCACATCCTTGCCAACGTAGACCCGTTCAGCGTGGGGTGAGACCCGCTCGAGGATTTCCTCCGAGACAAGCCGGTCGTAGTAGACGACGTCGGCAGAAGCCAGCAGCTCGGCAGCGCGGAGCGTCAAGAGGCCCGGGTCGCCGGGTCCAGCGCCCACGAGGAAGACCTTGCCGTGCTCCGCGGCGGAGGCGGCATGACCAGGCCGACCGATCGCAAGCGCGGAGCTCACAGTCTCCGGCCGCGCCTCGAGCCAGAGACGGATCACATCCCGGACGCGTGCGGCGCCCGCAGGGCTCATTCCTCCGGTGGAGACGGCAATCTGGACTGCGCCGTGGGATAGTGTGGCTGGGACGTGGAAATCGGAAGCAGTCTCATCCTCGGCAGAGCTGAGCCAGAGGCCCCGGGCCAAGGTTTCGCGTTGTAGTCTTGCAACGAGCTCTGGGTCACCGACTGCGAGAAGCACGAGTACTCTCCCGTCCAAATCCTGCGTCTCGAATTCGCGTGCCACCCAATGGATGGCTCCACAAGCGCGCAGGGCCTTCAGACCGTCCACCACTGTGGGGCTCACGACAGTCACGACGGCGCCTGCCTCCAGGAGCCGTCCAACTCGCCGCAGGGCGACAGGTCCACCTCCAACGACGAGCACCGGCTTCTTCTCGAGCTTGAGGAATATGGGGTAAAGTCGGCTCACTTGTGCGGGATCGATGGGAGTGGCTGGAAAAAAGGCCCGTCAGAAGTGACGGGCCTTCCTTTACGTGAATTCTTGATGGGTTTGAAAGTAGCTGTCCGCCTCCTTGGAGGCAGCGAGCGCTGAAAGCCCTGCCGGGGAATCAACAAGCTGTGATGTGGGGGAACGCGCAGGAGCGCATCCCCTTGATACAGGTACAGGAGCCTTTTCCCGGGACTTGGATCATCGGGCTGGTCGTTTCAGTTCGCTTCGGTTAGCGGCTTGAGGGCGTTTCGAATTCTGCTTCCGCTCGAGCAGGGGCAGCTATTGTTGAAATCGAGACTTAATGGTAGGGAAAACGGCGCTCCGTTGCAACCGTGCCCTGGCCGATCCTTTCCATGAGCCTCGCTAACAGGTACTCAACCTTGGTCTCCCTCAAGGTCCTTGAGAAGACCCGCAGGCTTGTGGCTATTGCTGCGGCGAGGAGCTGTGCCTCGAGTCTTGCCATGGCATCTCCCCAGGTGTTTCGTTAGAATCCGAGGTCGAAACCTGAAACGACAGCCCATCCAAGGAGTTACCATGCCATTTGAACTTCCCAAGCTTGCCTATGACTACAAGGCCCTCGAGCCGCACATCGATGCGCGCACGATGGAGATTCATCACACGAAACACCACAACGCGTACATTTCCAACGTCAACAGCGCGCTGCAGCATGCTCCGGAGCTCGCCGCGAAGACGGTCGAGGCCCTGATCAGCAACCTGAACGCCGTGCCGGAGACGATCCGCACAGCGGTCCGGAATAACGGTGGTGGCCATGCCAATCACAGTCTCTTCTGGCAGCTCATGGGGCCAGGAAAGGGCGGCGAGCCCAAGGGCGAAATTGGAGCGGCGATCACCAGCGCCTTCACGAGCTTCGGGAAGTTCAAGGAGCTCTTCGCCGATGCCGCCATGAAGCGCTTCGGTTCCGGGTGGGCCTGGCTGGCTCTCAATGCAGGCAAGCTTGAGATTCTGAGCACGCCCAATCAGGACAGCCCGATCATGGAGGGAAAGAAGCCTCTCCTTGGAATCGACGTATGGGAGCACGCCTACTACTTGAATTACCAAAATCGCCGGGCCGACTACATCACTGCCTGGTGGAACGTCGTCAACTGGGACAAGGTCTCCCAGCTCTTCAAGAGCCCATGAGACCCGGTGATGACTGGCGGGAGGAACGAACCCGGCCCGTCTTCTACCGTAGATGCAAAGCCATCTGAACCATACGTTTACGCAGCCTAACCTCGTAATCGCAAGAGATACGGCGCCATCGGCGTCAACCTCATCTTGCCGGGGTGAGGTGGGTTCCATTTACCATGAGGGACTTCCTTGGCCAGCAGCTTCGTTGAACCACGTCTTGAATTCGCCACAGAGGATCTGAAGCGGCTGCTTGAGCCGCGGGATCCGCCTTGCGTGTCGATCTACATGCCCACTCATCGGCGAAAGACGGAGGGACGGTCCGACGTCATCCTCTTTCGCAATCTCTGCCGTGAATCGGAAAGGGTCCTGGAAAAGGATGTTCCTGGGGTGGTGGCTCGTGAGATCGTGGAGCGCCTCAAAGCTCTGGATCAGGAGGAGTTTTGGGACGAAGGACCCCGTCGTGACGGCCTTGCGTTCTTTGCCGCTCGAGGCTTTTCGATCGCCTATCGACTGCCGGGGCAGTTCCCGGAGCTAAATGTGGTGGGTGGATCGTTTCACACCAAGCCGCTCATCCGGTTTCTGCAATCCAATGCGGTGGCCTATCACCTACTGGCGCTCAATGCGCACCGGGTCGCTCTTTACGAGGGGTACGGCGATTCCATCCACGAGCTTCCTCTCCCTGGAGTTCCCCAGATACCCGGTACGGAAAATGGCACTGAGCTCGAGGGCGGGGCCGTGGACCGAATGCGCTACGGGCAGGGCGGACCGAAGGATCAGGCAAAAATTGACCTCGAGAAGCACTTCCGGAATGTGGCGCGGGAGATTTGTAAGGGCTCCTTGCGTGCATCGAGTCGGCCAATGATCCTTGCTGCGCCCGGTCAGTTGCAGTCAGTTTTTCGAAAGGTCGCGCAGATATCTTCCCTCATCGAAGATGGACTTGTTGTCGATCCAGCCAAGCTTTCCCTGGACGAATTGCGGACTGAAGCTCGGCGCGTTCTCGAGCCGGAGATCCAGCGAAGAATCGGCAAGGTGCGGGATGAATTTTCCCTGGCGCAATCGAAGAAGCATGGTACCGACGCCTTGAAGCTCGTGGCTCGAGCCGTGGTGGAGGGACGAGTGAAAACGCTGCTCGTCGAAAGCGGCCGCCGCATCTGGGGCCTACTCGACACGGCCTCTGGCGACATTTTGCCTGGCGACGCTTCGCGAAACGCCCACGACGTCGACCTCCTCGACGAGCTCGCGGAGCTGTCGTTGTCTCGCGGCGGCGAGGTCTACGTTTTGAAGAAGGACGAAATGCCAACCCAGCAAGGAATCGCAGCCGTTTTCCGCTTCTGAGTTTTTTCTGCAAAGGCTCGCGCCAGGAGTGGCGTCAGGCCCTGATAAATCCGTCGCAGTGGGGGAGCCCGGAAGCGTGGGAAGGGAGCCTGCGGTGGGTGCCGCCCACCCGGTAATCGTTCCTGGAAAAGGACCGCTCGCTGTCAGAAGCTCATCTCCGCCTCGCGCACGATTCGTTCCACGAAGGCGTCGAGTGGCAAAGCCTCCTGGACGTCCTGTTTTTCGCGGGAACGTACACTGACAGTGCCATCTTCCGCTTCCTTCGCGCCGACCACGAGCACATACGGCACCTTGTCTCTGGAAGCTTCACGGACCTTGAAGCTGACCTTGTCGTCACGGTCATCGAGCTCGGAGCGGATCCCGGAGGCCACGAGCCTCTCGTGGACCTTCCGGCCGTAGGGGACAAAGCTTTCTGAGATCGTGAGCACTTTCGTCTGTACCGGTGCGAGCCAGACGGGGAATTTCCCCGCCGTGTGCTCGATGAGTCCAGCGATGAATCGCTCGAAGCTACCGTAGATTGTCCTGTGAACGACGATGGGTCGCTTCTCGGTGTTGTCCTGGTCAACGTAGTGGAGGTCAAACCGCTCGGGGAGGTTGAAGTCAAGCTGTATGGTGGCGCACTGGTGCTCGAAGACACCGAACACGTTGGGTGTCATGAAGTCGATCTTCGGACCGTAGAAGGCCGCCTCGCCCGGGTCTCGCTTGAATTCAAGGTTGTTCTTTGCGAGGGCAGAGGCCAGGGCTTCCTCGGCGTTCTCCCACATTTCGCGCGTTCCAAGCCAGCCGGCGGGTTTGTTTACCCAGTCGGAAGTGCTCAGGAAAGTCTTGAACTCGATTCCAAATACGCTGTACACGCGGCGGATCAGGCCAATCAGGGTCGTGATCTCGTCGTCGACCTGGTCAGGCCGCAGGAAAATGTGGGCGTCGTCCTGGCAAAACTGGTAGCCACGGCGGATGCCTTCCAGGGACCCTGTATCCTCCTTGCGGTGGAGCACGCCTTGGTCGTGGATACGGTAGGGGAGCTCACGATAGCTTCGTCGCTCGCTGCGATAGATGAGCATGTGCGACGGGCAGTTCATGGGCTTCAGGCTCGAGATCTTTTCGCCCTCGCCAAACATGAAGAGCTTGTCGCGGAACTTGTCCCAGTGGCCGGAGGTTTCCCAGAGCGA
>SXGT01881775.1_pt1 | contig 17963 bp, 10 predicted proteins | sample 3176221 | NCBI WGS metagenome assembly SXGT01 (sample SAMN11356862, study PRJNA531348) | freshwater metagenome | isolation source: freshwater sample F1-120 | place: China: Fuxian Lake, Yuxi | collected 2017-12-25
GGCCCCGGTAACCCCGGGGCTTTTTCGTTTAAGGCTCGACACGAGGGGCGCCCTGCCCCGGATCATGCCGTGTGGGCGCCAACACACGCCCCGTCGCTCGCGGTGTAGCGCGAAAGAACCAACGGCGGAGATCAGCCTACCGCCTCTTCCCGCGTGGAGACGTCGAGTAGTCCAGCCTCCACCAACGCCGCCACCTGTGTCATCGCGTCCTCGGGGCTTAGCACCCCTTCGGCCGCTTCGACCACCGTGCGGCGCCCATCCAGACGGCTTACCACCGCCATGACCCGCGCGTCCACCTGCAGCCGGCGGCTTAGCCCCCGTGTGGTCTCGAGCACCGTCTCGGGTCCGTCCCACGCGCCCGCGGCGGCGCACCAGCCCTGGCTGATCCGCAGACCCTCCACCGGGGAAACCCGGGCGTGCCGTACGTCGTGGTGAGCGTGGTGTGTCCACTGTGCCTTCGCGTCAAGCCAGCGATCGACTACGGCGCCCAGCGACGCGTCGATGCCCTCGGCCGAGGGGACCATCGTGAGCCCCCCGCCCCCAGGTCGAACGACCAGGAGGCCCGTGTGTACTCGGGTCGCGCCGAGAGACCGGAGGGTGCCGGTCCAGGCACGACACCGCGCCGCGTAGGCCCCCCTCTCGCCGCTCTCTGCCAGCCACGACTCCACGTAGCGGTCCACAGAGTGCGAACGGCGTACGTGGAGCCAACCTTCGTGCCCGTCGGGCAGCCAGGACGCGACCCGCGACGCACCCTCGGCCTCCACGAGGTCCAGCCACGCGAGCGCGATTCGGAGGCTGCCGCTGGCGCTCAGGTGCTGCCCAACTCCGCGCACGAGCGAGGCCACGAAGTCATCGCCAGGCTCGCCCGGGTCGCGGAAGAGAAGCCGGTGGGGCGCCCCGATCACGAAGGGCGCGTTCATGAAGATGCCGTCGTACCGCTCGCCGGGCACGAGCGGCGCGAAGCGGTCCCCCTCCACCAGCTCCAGCGTGAGGCCGCTCAGCGCGGCATTCAGTCCGGCGAGCGCCAGCGCTCGCGGGTTGACGTCAGTGGCCGTAAGTCGTGCGCCCCTCCGGGCCCAGCGCAGCGCGAGGCCCCCCGAGCCCGTGCCGAGCTCGAGGAAGCGCCTCCCCGCAACCTCAGCCGGGGTCAGCGCCCAGACGTCGAGCGATGAAGGGCCGAGAGCCATGACGTGATCCGATGCGCACCGGACCCCACCCGGGTCGCTCATCAGGAGCCCACCGTCGTCCACGACCAACTGTACCGGACTGGTGATCCTGCCTGCTCTGCGCTCGAGGAGCCCCGCCGCGACCAACTCCGCCAAGAGAGAACCGCCAAGGGCCCGCTCGGCCTCCCGCGCCGTAGGCGCAGTCCTACCCGTTGAGCGGAGTAGAAACAGCCGGACCCATGTGCCCAGCCCGCCCGTGCAGCGGGGGGTGAGGCTGGGCGCGGTGAGCCGCGAGACCGGCACCGGCTCGCCCTCGAGCCCGAGCAAACGGGCGAGGCCCGCCTCGTCATAACCGACGCGCCGGGCGGCCGCGGCGAGCGCGGGCGCGATGTGGCTGTGTATGGCGAGCGGCGGCACACGCCGCGCGCTCGTAGGGAGGTCAGCGGTAATGCGTCGCCTTGTGGCGGGCGCCATAGCGTCGCAGTTGGACGCGGAAGACGCCGAGGTGCTGGCCCTCGTCGACCTGGGAGATCACGACGCCGAAGCCGGGCAGCCCCTCCACCTGCTGCTCCCAGTGGCGCACCACGCGACCGCTGAGTCGGACCTCGATCCCCGGCGCCGTGCCCGGGATCGGGAGGATGACGGTGACGCGACTGCGGAGCGCGGGGAGCTGGTCGGCCGTCTGAACGAAGCCACCGCTCCGCGAGACGCTGGTGAGGCGCGCGTTGGTGCACACCCGCTGGTCGTCCTCGCGCAGAAACGACACCTCGGCGCGAATCGCGAGGCGCTCGACGCGACGGCGCTCCTTGCCGTTCCACACGGCCCGCTCGGCCTGCGACAGCTCCTCGAGCAGCAGCCTCGACGCATCGGCGATGCGGCTGACCGCAGCCGCACCGGCCTCCACGACGCGCAACCTTGCCCCTGGGGGCACGAAGGTGGCCTCGCCACTGGACGCCGTGAACATGTCGAACTGCTCGTCCCGCACACCGAGCTCGGCGAGGAACCGGCGGAGCTCTGCCTCGCCTGTGGTGGAGCGGATCGCGTCGAACACCACCGCGTAACCGGGCACCGACACGCCGGTGCCCGGCAGGACGACGCGCTTCACCACGCCGGTGATGATGATGCCGACATAGCCGTTCGCGCGCATGACCGTCTCGGTCCCCGGCGCGGGGAGTTGGCGCAACCTCGCCATCGAGGAATCCGCCGAGCCGCCACACGCCACGTACGCGCCACCCGGCGACACGTCTACGGTGACGCCGTCAGCCCAGTGGCCTTGCAGGTTGACTCGAAGCCGAATCAGGCGCCGCAGTCGCGCGTGCCGGCGCCGGTCGCCCGCTTTCCCTAGGTCTACGTCCATGCCGCACCCCCGAAGAGCCGCACCTCGCCGCCCAAGCCGCAGAGCAGCCGAAGGGAGGATACTGACAGGAAAAGCGCCGGCCAAGACGGCGCAGTGAGTTCCCGAAAAAAAGTTCCATTGGAGGACCGAGAATTCGGACCGTGCGGACGGAGCACGGCGCCGCCACGGGGCAGGACCGACCTAGAGGCTCGGGGTGGGGGCCACAGTGAGGAGCGCCTTCAGATCGGCGTCGGTGAAGCGGAGTCCGATGCCGACGAAGTAGTCCATTCGGTCGGTGTCGAGCACTCGATCCACGCCTCCCATGACGGCGAAGTGCTCATAGAACGACCAGCTGGCCAGGATCCGCATCCGGGGGGCCACGGCGTCGTCGAAGTCGAACAGGTCCACAGTGACTTTGAGCGCGTCCTCGAGGAACTCGGCGTCGAGGCCGATGCCCCCGGTGCTCTCCATGAGACCGAAGCGTCCGGTGAACCACAGCCACCGCTTCGCGAACTGCAACGACACTCGAAGTTCGTTGCGGTTCTCTGTGACCACCTCGGTGGTCTCGACCGCGCCCAAGCCGTCGTCCTTCTGGATCGTGCGGGACACGGTCTCCGACTTGCCGCCGGGGTCGTCCACGAGCTCGAGCAAGTAGTACTTGTCCTCGCGCGGCTGAAAGCGCAGCCGGACGTAGTTCTTGAAGGCCTCGGCCTCGAAGTTGTACTGCGACTCGAGCTCCACGCGCGTCTCCATGCGCGTGACCCGCTTCACCAGGTCGCCCGCGTCGGAGACGACCTCGTCTACCTTCGCCACGACGCCCTCGACCTTGTCCACGACGCCGCTGTCGTTCACCAGCTTGCCGAGGCTGCCCTCACCGCGGTCGATCTTCGTGGCGATAGAGCGGACCGTGTCGATGGTGTCCTCGAGGGTCTCGAGCGCCCGAGTGAAGGAGCGCAGGGCCCCCCGGATGGAGCCGAGGCTGGACTCCACCTCACCCTTGCTACCGGAGATGAGCGCCCGCACGTCGCGGGTGACGACCTCGACATTATCCAAGATGCGGGACGCAGAACCGCTGGCGCCCTCGGCCAGGCTGGCGGCACGCTCTGTGAAGCGCTCCACGTTGAGGATGATGCGGTTCAGCTGTTCTCCGCGCCCGAGCACCGACTCGCCCATGAAGCCGCGCACGTCGCCGGCGATCCCTTTCACCTCTCCGACGACGTCTGCGATGTCCCGGCTGGCGTTCTCTATGTTCTTGGTGATCCGGTCGATACGCGCGGCGCCCTCTACGGTCCCCACGACCGAGCGCACGGAGGCGGTCACGGCCTTCACGTCCTCGGCGATCGTGTCGAGGCGCTCGAAGATGCCGTCGACGCGCGCGATCAGGCTCGAGGACTTCTCCATCTCCTTCATGATCGCGCTGATGCCGGTGGCCGAGATGGCGTGTGGGATCTTCTCCCCGTGTCCAATCTTGGGGCCGTGGCTCCCGGCGGTGAGCTCGAGGTACTGGTCGCCGAGCAACGACGCCGCCTTCTTCGAGACGATCGCGGCCCCTTCGAGCCGCTCGCCCTCCTTCACTCCCGCCCGCAGCACAACGTCGTTCCTGACCAGGAAGTCGACTCGCGCGAGCGATGGGTCCTCCGGCGCAATTCCGACGGCGGTGACCTCCCCCACGGGTACGCCGGCGATGGTTACGCGACTCCCCGGCCCTAGCCCGGAGCCGTCATCGAAGAGCGCATACACCGCCATCGCGCCGTCGTCCGTGCTGAAGCGCTTGCGCGCGACTGAGTAGCTGGCGACGAAGGCCGCTGCCCCGAGGATGACTACCAGACCGACGAGAGCGGCCGCCCGAGCGTTACGCATAGCCGCGCACGGCCTGGAAGCGGACGCCTGAGGCCTCCATGAACTCTTTCACCTCGGGCACATCGGACTCGGCGAGCATCTCCGGCGGGCCGGACGCAATCACCTTCCCCCGGCCCAACATGGCGATGTGGTGGGCGATTCGAAACGTGGACGCCATGTCGTGGCTGACCACGATACTGGTAACGCCGAAGCGGGCCTGCGTATCCACGATCATCTGGTCCACCTGGCGCGTCAGCACCGGGTCGAGGCCCGTAGTGGGCTCGTCGTAGATGAGAAAGCTGGGGTTCATCGCGAGCGCCCGCGCCAGAGCTACGCGCTTCCGCATGCCCCCGGACAGGTCGGCCGGCCACTTCCTCTCCACACCGACGAGGCCGAGCAGCTCGAGGCGCTCGCTCACGAGCGTGGCGATCTCGCGCCGCGTCATCTTGGTGTGCTCGACCAGCGGGAAGGCGACGTTCTCCGCCACCGTGAGGGAATCGAAGAGCGCCGCGTGCTGGAACAGCATGCCGAACTTCCGGCGGACGCGAACGAGGTCGCTCTCCGAGGCCCGAGCGATGTCCTCGCCGTCCACCTCGACACGCCCGCGGTCGGGGGTGAGTAGGCCCAGGAGGTGCTTGATGAGCACCGACTTCCCCGAGCCAGAGCCACCGATGATGATCGTGGTCTTGCCGCGAGGGATCTCGAGGTCGATTCCCGCCAACACGACGTGGTCGCCGAAACGTTTGTGGAGGTCACTGACGACGATGGCCGGGGCGGCGTCCATGGAGCGGCGGCAGCATAGGCGCCGAGGGCTCATGGCGCCAGTACAGCGCCCCTCGCCGGGGTGAGTTCGTGGCACGGAGGCGAGGGTGTACGTCGTGGGCGCGGCGCGCAGGAGGCGGCCCGGATCTCACGCCGGCCCCGCCTCGACGAGGGCGCCTACTCCGCGTAGGACATCACGTCGCTGACGCTGGTCAGGGCCGCGAAGTGCTCGAAGCTGCCCGAGTACGCGTAGATGAGGTAGCCGTCGTAGTCGAACGCGTCCACCTCCACGTAGTAGCTGCCGTAACCCAGCGCGGGAATGACCGCAGGGTTGAAAGCATCGAACGGGATGTAGCCGACGGACTCGACGAAGGTGAAGGCACCGGTCAGTGGGTCGTAGGCCCAGAGGTAGTAGTCGATCGTGTCGATCGGAGGCCCAAAGGCGCCGCCGTCGGGCGCGACGAGGTCCAGCACCACATCACCCTGCGCCGGAGCGTAGGCCGTCGCTTCGAGCTCGATGGTGACGTACGCGGCGGACTCGTCCAGCATCACGGTAGCCGCGCCCACTCCGGAGATTCCACCCCAAGCGTCGTAACCGGTGAGCTCGAGATCGTAGAGGCCGTACGGCAGCGCGGTGATGTCGACCGGCCCCACACCGTTCGCGTCGAACACGAAGTCGTGCCCCTCGAGGACGACCGGGCCGTAGGCGCTGTCCTCCCGGACGACCAGGCTGAACGACTGCGTCGTACCCGGCAGCTCCCCCGAGGGAGTGAGCACGGTCAGCGCCACGTCACCCACGACCAGGGCGACCGGCGGGGCATCGACGATGACGAGCGGTGGGGAGTCGACGACGACCGCGGTCCCCGGTCCGTCGACGTACACGCCTCCGCCGGCGTAGCCAGAGCTCGCCCCGACCCCGCCCGAGCAGCTCCGGGCGCCAGTCAGCGAGACGAAGGCGAACATCGAGAGGAGAAGCGAGACGATACGGGAGGGATTCATGTGTGCTCCAGTGGCGCCCGCACGCTGGCGCCTCGGCCACCACTCAGAGCACGACGTGTGCCACGCGACCTCCGGGTCCCTTCGCCGCCGCCAGGAGCGCGCCAGGTGCGAGTGCCGAGCGCGGGATCGACGTACTGGAGCGCATTCGCCGGACGCGCGGGCTCGGGGTGGAGCCTCGGCACGCGGTGAGCCCGTCCGTGGTGCCAGCACAACAGGCGTGGCGCCGCTGCGCCACGGTCCCCCTGCGACGGGTCTAGCCCCCCTCCGCCCACGAGCCAAGTGCGTGCTTTGGGCCGGGCACCGGAGTAAGCTGCTGCCGTGCGACGCCTCACTCCCGTCCTGTTCGCCCTCCTCGGCTGCACCGATACCCCGGTCACCTCAGCCACCGACGTGGCAAACGATATCCCCTGGATCATCGAGTTCGACTTCGGCCCACCGCCCGAGATCTCCGGCCCGACTCCGCTGGACGCGCCCTCGACCGAGCCCGACGGCGAGGCGACAGACGCCGAGCCGGAAGACAGCGTGGAAGACACCGGCTGCGTCCCCTCCTGCGGCACTGCGGAGGCGCCTTTCGCCTGCGGTCCCGACGGGTGCGGTGGTGAATGCGGGACCTGCGAAGCCGGCTTCGCCTGCGTCGTGGGCGCCTGTGCGCCATTGGGCGGCACCTGCGACGCGCCGGGGGTCCTCGTCGCGGGCGCGGAGACCAACAGCCTGCTGGTCACAGCTGTGCTCGATCAGTCCCAGTGCGCGCTGCCCGCCGACGGCACGCCGGTCGGCGCGGGGGCGCCCGACATCGCTCTCGAGGTGCGCACCCCGGATGCTCCCGCGTTGCTCGAGGTCGTCACCGTCGGCGCGGGCCTCCTCACACGAACGAGCGTCTGTGGTACCGCGGGAACCTGCCTCGACGGCCCGTCCGACCGACTAGTCCTGCCGGTGGGGACGTGGTCAGTGTCGTTCGAGGCGGCCTCGGCCGAAATCACCTCCGCGACCCTCTCGCTCACTCGTTGCGACGAGACCTGCGCCCCCTCCTCGTGTCTCGAGAACGCCTGCGGCATCCCCTGCGCCTGCCCCGCCGGCACCTTCTGCCGCGCCGACGGCCTGTGCGGGCCGGCGAAGGCCGGCGACGCTTGTTTCAGCGCCTCACCCCAAGGTGCGCTCGCGAACACCACGGGGATCGCCGTGACGCTCGACGGCTACGGGCGCGACCACTCGTGCACTCCAGAGGGCTCGGTGGACACGATCTATACCCTGTCACCGCTCACCGACCGGCGCGTGCGTGTGACCGTGGAGTCCAGCAACGCCAACGTCGGAGCGCGGCTGGTCACGGCGTGTGACGTCGCCTCTTCCTGCAGCGCCTCGGGCCGCGCCACCCCCGGGGCCCCGCGAGGCTCAGTGCTGGCGGCCGGGCGAACCGCGTGGCTGGTGGTGGACGGCCCCACGGAGGCGTCCGTGAACGTCAGCGTCGAGCCGTGCGACACGTGCGACGCCACCTGTCCGTGCTTCGCGGGACAGGACTGCGTCGCCGGGTTCTGCGTGGTGCCCACGGCCACGAAGGGCTGCGACTCGCCGCTGACAGTAACGCTCGACCAGCCAGCCAGCTACACGCTCGCGGGCACGAGCGACGCGCAGAGGTGCTTCGACGGCGACTCCGGCACCGACGCGGTAACGCGCTTCGTCGCGCCGCATGCCGGCGAGTTCGGCCTCCGCTTCGACTCCCTCCACGCCCTTCGCGCCTTCGAGCTGACCCGGTGTGGCGACCCATCCAGCTGCGCGGCCTCCATGACAACCCCGATCGACGTCGTGCGAACGCTCGAGGCGGGCGAGGCCACCACGTGGGTCCTCGACCGCTCCGTGCCGGCAATCGACTCGGGGTTCACGGTCACGGCAACGGACTGCGCAGCAGCGTGCGTCGGCGCCCCGTGTGACCGGCGCGTGTGCGGGCGGACGTGCGGCTGCGGGGCCGGAGAAGCGTGCGTCGACAGCGCGTGCGTGGCGGCGGAGCCGGCGGACAGCTGCGCGTCTCCCCCAACGCTCACATCGGCGCCTTCCACGCTCACCCTCGATCTCGGCCCCCTCCGCAACGACTTCTCGTGTCGTGGGCGAGGCACCACCAGCCCCGACGCCGCCATCCGGTTCGTCGCCCCGGGCACGGGCACGTACTCGGCCAAGGCCGGGGGCCTCGGGTCGCCGATCGTCTATCGGCCTACCGGGTGCGGCACCGGGATCTCGTCTTGCGAGGGGCGCGAGGACGCGCCCGTGCTCTCTCAGGAGTTCTTCTTCGCGCGTGAGGGAGAGTCGGTTTGGCTGGTCTTGGACCGCCTGGCGCCGGAGAGCCTCAGCGACACGGCTGTCACGCTCACGGTCACCCGAGTCACTGGCTTGCAGGGCGGACTCGGCGGCGCATGCGCCTCCAGCCAGGACTGCACGCTCTCGGAGCGCTGCCTCTACGGCGTCTGTACCCAGCGTTGTGCCAGCAACGCCGAGTGCGGAGCCGGCGCGAGCGGCCCGCGCGGAACGCAGTTCGGCTGCCCCACGGACATCTGCGTCCCGGGGCCGGACGGTTGTATCTCCTACTGCACCGCGGGCGCCGGGGGCGCCCTGGGCTGCAATGACGACGCGACGTGCGGCGGCGCTGACCGCTGCACGGGCTTTGCGTTGTCGGACGGCCAGCTCACGCCGTTTTGCTCGGCCGGCGGGTCGCTCGCGCCGCGTGGCGCGCCGTGCGCCTCCTCGTCGGCGTGTGCCAGCAATCTCTGCGTCAGCGGTCTCTGCCGCGAGCCGTGTAAGGCCGACGGCGCGTGCACGCCGGCTGAGCGCTGCCTCGGCGTCGTCGGCGACACCGTGCCCGGAGGTCCGCGTGCGGTCGTAGGCGCGTGTATCGGCGCCAAGGACCTCGGCGCCGCTTGCACGGTGGACGCGGACTGCCCAGGGGCTTCCTGCGACGCCGTCCTGGCCCCCGACGGCTCCACCCGCTTCGTGTGCAGGACGCCGCCGACTGGCGCGCAGTTCACCTTCGGCGAGCTCTGTGCCAAGGACTCTCAGTGCACGACCGGTCGCTGTCTCTTCGGCGATGTGCTGGGCCTTCTGGACGCGCACTGCACCTCCGGCTGCTCCAGCGACGCCGACTGCACCCTCGGGACCACGTGCCGCCCGCACACCCTCTGGGACGGCGACACGCCCTCCGACCCGGCCGACGACGTCGCCCTGCCGGTCTGCCAGCGAGGCAACTCGGGCGCCGGATGCCTCAGCGCCGGCGTCAACACCTGTGATTCGGGCCTCCTCTGCAAGCCCACCACCCTGAAGCCCGCGTACGGAAAATGCGCGGCCCCCTGACGGAGCCGTCGATGCCACACCGCGCCTTGAATCTCGCCAGCGACTCCGCGCCCGACGTTCACGCCGAGCTCGTTGCGCATCAAGCGCGCACCTTCGAGTCCGGCGTCACGCTGCCGCTCCAGTTTCGCCGCGAGCGGCTGCTCGCCTTGCGGTCTGCTCTGGTCAGCCACGAAGCGAAGCTCTTCGCCGCGCTGCGTGAAGACCTCGGCAAGTGTGAACTGGAGGCCTTCGCGCTGGAGGTCGGGCTCGTCCGCGGCGAGATAACGCACGCGCTGTCGCACCTTCGGAGTTGGGCGCGCCCGCAACGCGCCAGCGTCCCGATGCTCCTCCAGCCAGCCAGCGCTCGGACCGTGGCTACGCCGATCGGCACGAACCTCATCCTCGCGCCGTGGAACTACCCGGTGAACCTGGCGCTCGCGCCGCTCGTCGCGGCCATCGCGGCGGGCAACGTGGCCGTTCTCAAGCCGTCCGAGATCGCCCCTGCCACCTCCGCCGCGCTGGACGCGCTCATCACGGGCACCTTCGAGCGCGGCCACGTCGCGTGCGTCACCGGCGGGCCCGAGGTGGCGAGAGCCCTCATCGAGCTCCCGTTCGACCACGTCTTCTTCACCGGCTCGACGCGCGTGGGTCGAATGGTCGCCCGGGCAGCCGCGGAGCGCCTCGCACGGGTCACCCTCGAGCTCGGCGGGAAGAGCCCGGCCATCGTCATGCCGTCGGCGGACATCGAGGTGGCCGCGCGCCGCATCGCGTGGGGCAAGACGACCAACGCCGGCCAGACCTGCGTGGCACCGGACTACCTCTTGGTCCACTCCGACGTGAAGGAGCGCCTCCTCGCGGGCATCAAGGCCGCTTGGCGCGACTTCTACGGGGACGATCCGCGAAAGTCGCCGGACTACGGACGTATCGTCAACGCCCACCACGCGCGGCGCCTGGCAGCGCTCATCGACCCTCGCCGCGTGGTGCACGGAGGCGAGGTGGACGCTGAGGCGCGGTATGTCGCTCCCACGATCCTCGACGGCGTCACCCCCGAGGACGCCGTGATGCAAGACGAGATCTTCGGACCGCTCCTGCCTGTCCTCACGGTCGACAGCATCGCCGACGCGGTGAGCGCCGTGAGGCGCCACCCGAACCCGCTCGCGCTCTACCTATTCACCAATGACCCGTCCGAAGAGCGGATCGTGGTCGAGCGTGTCCCGTTCGGCGGGGGCTGCATCAACCACACCATGGTCCACCTCGGAGTGCCCGACCTCCCGTTCGGCGGCATAGGGGGCAGCGGCCTGGGCGCGTACCATGGCCGGGCCGGCTTCGAGGTGTTCTCCCACCGCAAGTCGATCCTGAACGCAGCGACGTGGGTCGATCCAAAGCTGCGTTATCCGCCTTATGCTGGTCGTCTGCCGCTCGTTAAGGCCCTCATGCGCTGAGGCTTGGAGTCTCTGCGAGCACCGCTCCGAGGAGCGGGGCTCCCTCGAGAGGCGATCTCTGGGGTGGGGGTTAACCGGAGGGCAGCTCTGCCCCGAAGCTCCACATGAACCACCTGGAGCGCGACCATGATTGCCCACCCCGACTACTCACCCGCCGATGTCAGCGCCATCCTCGCCCACTTCCCGGGCGCGGAGCGCGCATGGCCTCGGGCTCGTTGGACATGGGACGTGCGCTTCGGCTGCGCCGTTGGCGTGACTACGCTCGCCGACTGGGCGTCGATTGAGCAGTGGCTCAGCACCGCATGCACTGTGCGGGTCACTTCCATGAGCGGCCCGGAGGTCTCCGCCAGGCAGAAGGCGGCGTTCAAGCGCTTCGGCGGGATCTGGCCGGGGCAGCTCGGGTTCACGGACCCGGACGCGTTCGTCACCCCACGCTACGTGCTCATCTGGCCGTGGACCGACGGTGTCCACATCTCCATTCGGCTGGGCGCGGCGGCGTAGTGGGTGGGCCCTCCGGCGAGGGCTCTGGACGCAGTCCGCGAGCGCGGGCCCAGGAGACCGGACACCCGATCAGGTGTCCGTCCCTCCGGGAGTCCCAGCTTCGGGCACGAAGAACCGCACCGCGGGGCTCGTGAGGCCCGGGTTCCCGGCGTCTTGGTTGAAGAGCAGCATCTCGTCTCCCACCTCGGCTTCGAGCTCCAGGTACGCCGCGCCCGTCCCGTCCGCCGCCACCGCCACCACGCCGCCAGTGGCGTTGTTCGCCAGGATCACGATGTCTCCCGGCGAGGTGAACCCGGGGCTCGCGTCGATGCTGAGCACGCCGTTCGCGTACTGCCAGATGACGTCGAGGCGCTGCGACTTCGTGTCGTCCACGGCTCCGCCCCCGGCGTTGTCGGCGTCCTCCTGGAAACCCGGCGCCATCGGTGGGCCCGCGGTGGGCTCGCCCTGGGCAGTGATCTCCGGGGCGGCGTACGCCGTGACCACCAGCTCCACCGCCTCGCTCTTCCGGCCGTCGTCGGCCACTGCGCGAAGCTCGAGCGTATCGAGGGAGCGGCCGTATGCCGCTGCGCTGAAGCCGCCGGCCTCGGTGGTGCGCGCGGTCAAGACCTTGCCGGTGCGCCGATTCGTCAGCTCGACGGTCTGACTCCCGCTGACCGCGCCGTCGAAGCCGACAACCGCGACCAGGGTGTCCGTCTCCGTGTCTTCCGACGCCGTGAGACTCGACGTGATGATCCGGTCGTCGTCGGGCTGCTCCGGTGACGGTAGCGGCGCGATCACACCCGGCTCACAGCCCCAGAGGACCGCTACGGCGGCTGCCCGAGCCAGCCCCAGTTTGCACAACTGCGTTCGTGTCGCCATCGCCACCCTCCCCGTGCCACCGCGGCACCGCCCACCGGACCGCATCGCGGCCCGAGCTCCCTAGCCAGCCAACCCGCCAGCCAGGACCCGTTCTAGCAGCAACCCTTTTAGCAGGAACCGTACCACCTCACCAAGCGCTTGGGGAGCGCTTCGTGACGGCACGACACCCCAGAGTGTAGACACGCGTCTAATTCCTTGTCATCCTCCGGCCATGTCCGCTCGATACCAGCTCCTTCGTCCGCTCGGCAGCGGCGGCGCAGGCCAGGTCCACCTGGCGCGCGATCTCGCGGCCGGCGCCCAGGCTCCTCTCCTCGCTGCCAAGGGGCTCACTGCGGGCGACGCCGTCCTCGAGGTCGAGGTGCTTCGCGCCTTCGCGCACCCGGGCATCGTGCGTGTGCTCGACGTCGACCTCAGCTCCACCCCGCCCCTCCTGCTCGAGGAGCTCATCGACGGCCCCACGCTCGACCGCGCGGCGCGAGGAGCCGGTCGCGACGAGATCGTCGGCTGGGTGCTGGAGGTGCTGGAGGCGCTGGCCGCCCTGCACGCCCGGGGGCTCGTACACGGCGACGTCAAGCCCGCCAACGTCCTGCTCAGGTCGTCCGGCACGGAGCGCCACCCCGTCCTCGTCGACTTCGGCCTCTGCCGTCGCCTCGGCGCCCGCCACGGTGGGCTCTCCGGCACCCTGCTCTACGCGGCGCCGGAGGTGCTCACCGACGCTCCCGTGACGCCCGGGCGCGACGTCTACGCCACCGGTCTGATGGCGATCGAGCTCCTCGCCGGACGCCACCCCTTTGCGGGCCTAGAGCCCGCGACGCTCTTGCACGCCCACCAGGAGTCCGCCATCGCGGCGCCGCCGGGCGTGTCGGCGCCCGTCGAGGCCGCGCTCCTCGCGCTCGTCGAGAAGACCGAGGCAGAACGCCCGAGCGCTGCCGCCGCCGCCCTACGGTTGTGTGAGGCGTTGGGGCGTCCTGCCTCAGCAACACAGAGGTTTCGCGCTGCCGTGGCCACAGCCCCCCTGGTCGAACGGGAAGAGGCGCTGGCGGCGCTGACGGTGCTCCTCCCTGCTCGTGCGGCGCAAAGTGAGGGCGCAGCTGAGCTCGATGGGAGCCCGGCACCAACGCGCCCGCTGGTCCTGAACGTCATCGGCGCCGCGGGCGCTGGCCGCTCGCGCTTCTGCCGCGAGGCGTCTCATCGCGCGCGGCTCGCCGGGTGCTCGGTGATCAGCCTGGAGCCCGGCCCAGAGTCGTTCGACGCGGTTCGCCGGACGCTCCTCGCGCTCGGCGAGAGAGACATCCAAAGCTTTGATGACCCGCCGGCCGATCGCTGGACTCAGGTGGATCGCGTCGCCACACTCATGGTGGAGGCGGTGACCTCGCGCCCTGCCCTCCTCGTGGTCGATCGCAGCGAGCTCCTCGACGCCGAGAGCCGAGACACCCTCCGCGTGGCGCTCACCCGCCTCGCGTTCGCCGAGCCCGCCTCCGGCGCCCTCCGGGTGGTGCTGGCGGGCTCCGCGCCACTCGACATCCCCTCGAACGACGGGGTCAGCGTCTCCGCCCCGCTAGCGCCGCTGTCTCCCTCTGGCATCTCGCGCTGGGTCGAAGCCGTCTTCAGCTCGGGGGCGCGTCCGCCCCGCGCGTCCCAGCCCACCGCACGAGAGCGCGAGGACACGTCGGCGGCGTCGCGACCCGAGGCGCTCGTGGGGGCGCTCCAACGGCTCACGCAGGGCCACCCCGGCCACATCGCCACTCTCCTCGAAGCCCTACTCGAGTCCGGCGAAGTCTCGGTGCATGAGGGCGTCCCGGCCCTGGCCGAACACCTGTCGGGCCTGCCCGCGGGCATCGAGGAGGCGCTCGCGCGACGCCTGGCCGCGCTGACTTCAGAGGAGCGGGATGTCCTCGACCTCGTTCGGGCAGCCCGCACCGCGATCCCGACCGGGCTCCTGGCCACGGCCGCGGGCCTTGATCAGCAGCGCACCGAGAGCGCCGTCGCCGGCCTGGTCACCGCCGGCCTCCTCACACGAAGAGAGGGCGGTGCGCTCCGCTCGGAGCTCCCGCTCACTGCCCCACCCGAGCGCACGGCGGACCTACACTACCGCCTGGCGCGGGCAACGCTCGGGCTCGGCGCCCGCGAGACCGTCGCGGGTTTTGGCCTCGACGCCGCGGCCCACCACGCGGCCGTCGCGGCACGCCACGGCGACCGACGCCTCGCCGGGATCGCCTGGCGCGCGGGGGTCGCGTCCCTGGACGGCCTCCGCGGCCTCCCCCTTCGCCGGCTCCTCGACGATCTCACGGTGCTAGCCCCCGACGAAGCCGAGCGTGGGCAGATCCTCCTCCGCGCCGCGGCCGCCTGGAGGGCCTCGGGCGACCTCGCCGAGGCCGCGACGCGCGCCGAAGCGGCCGCCGCCACCCCGCCTGCGTCGGTCGAAGCCGCCCTGCTCCTGGCCGAGCTCGCCCTGGACAGTGGCAGGCTCGAAGAGGCTCACGAGAAGGCCTCGAAGCTGGACTTGCCGCCGGAGCGCAGCGGCGAGGCCGCCGCCGTCGCGGCCCGTGCATCAATCCTGCTCGGGCGGTACGAGGACGGAGCCCGCGTCGCGCGAGGCGCCCTCTCCGGCGACCTTCGCGATCCTGCGCTGGCGGGACGACTGCGCCAGTCCGTCGCGCTCGCGGCCTACTACACCAACGAGGCTGAGTCGGCGCGCGACGCGTTCGAGGCCTCCGCGAAGGCGTTCGCAGAGGCTGGCGACCTCAGCGGCCAAGCGGCGGCCGTGAACGGAGTGGGGCTCATCGCCCATCGCCGCGGCGACTTCGACGCCGCCGTCGCTGCATACGAAGAGAGCCACCGTCTGGCTGTCCTCTCGGGAGACCGCAAGCGCGCGGCCATCGCAGCCATGAACGTGGGCACCGTTCTTCAGGAGACGGGGCGGACGGCAGCCGCGGCCGAGCGCTACCGGGAGAGCCTGGCGGCCTCCGATCTGGTCGGCGACGAGGGAGCCGTGGCCCGGGCCGCCAACAACCTCGGCAACGCGCTGACCAGCCTTGGCCGTCTCGGGGAGGCGCTGCACTGGCTCGATCGCTCGGACGCCCTGGCCCGGCAGCACGGGATGCGCCTCGTATTGGCGTACAACCTCGCCCTCCGGGGCAAGGTCCACCACCGGCGTGGAGAGCTCCCAGACGCTCGGCGATGCCTCGTGACGGCGCTCGACAGCTTGCGCGAGATGGGCAGCTCCGGTGAGGCCGGCGAGCTGTCCGTCGAGCTCGGTCTCATCGAGCGCACCGCCCTTGATCCCAACGGGATGGAGCACTTCGCCGCCGCCGCCGAGCAGCAGGCGCGGGCCTCGGGCGCCGAGAAGCAGCTGAGCGCCATCGCTTTCTTGCGCGGGGAGGCCCACCGGCTGCGGGGCGACTCAGAGGCCGCCCTCGAGAAGCTCCGGGAGGCGCTCACCCTCGCAGACCGACACCATCAGAAGGAGCTGGGCTGGCTCGCCGAGGCCGCGCTCGGCCGCGTCCACCGAGAGCGGGGAAACTCACTCGAGGCCCGGACGCGGCTCAGCGCCGCAGCGGAGCGCCTGCTCGCGGACGCTCAGGACCTGGCCGGCCGGGAGCGCGAGCTGTTCCTCGGTGAGCCGGAGCGCGCGAAGATCCTGGAGGAGGCGCGTCAGGCCGCAGACACCGGCCAGCCCCTCCCGCGCGCCGACATCGATCGGCTCCTCCGGATCCTGGAGATCAACCGCCGCCTGGTCTCCGAGCGCGACGTCCAGCGCCTGCTCGAGCACATCCTGGACGAGGCGATCTCGCTCACGGGGGCCGAGCGCGGCTTCGTCATCCTCGGGCGTCCTTCCGACGGCGCTGACCTCGACGTCCGCGCCGCGCGCAACATCGACCACGAGAGCCTGAAGAAGCACCGAGCGCGCGTCTCCACCTCCGTGCTGCGCGACGTGGTCGAGACCGGCGAGGCCATCCTCACCGTCGACGCCGGCGAGGACGCGCGTTTTCGAGACGCCGCGAGCGTCCACGCGCTGAAGCTGCGCTCGATCCTGTGTCTGCCGCTGAGGGCGCACGGGAAGACCTTCGGCGCCATCTATCTCGACAACCGCTTTCAAACGAGCACGTTCTCCGACCGCGATCTGCCCACGGCCGGCGCCTTCGCCGACCAGGCATCAGTGGCTCTCGAGAACGCGCGACTGCACGAGGAGGCGGCCACGGCGCAGCGCGAGCTGGCTGCCAGTCACGCCCGCGTGGAGGCGCTGAACCGTGAGCTCGAGAAGCGGCTGGAGGATCAGGCGACGCGTCTGGCAGAAGCCGAGTCGCACCTCGAGCGACAGCGGACGGTGCTCGAGACGCGGTACCGCTACGACAATATCGTAGGCCAGAGCCCCCCCATGAAGCGCCTCTTCGGGGTGCTCGACCGGGTCACCGACACCTCGGTCCCTGTGCTGGTGCAGGGCGAGAGCGGCACCGGGAAGGAGCTCGTGGCGCGCGCCATCCACTTCAACTCGGCGCGCAAGGACCACGAGTTCGTGTCGGTGAACTGCGCAGCGCTCACCGAGACGCTGCTCGAGTCCGAGCTCTTCGGTCACGTGAAGGGCGCCTTCACCGGATCCGAACGCGACCGCAAGGGCCTCTTCGAGGTCGCGGACCGCGGCACGCTCTTCCTCGACGAGGTCGCCGACATGTCGCTGGGGATGCAAGCGAAGCTGCTCCGGGCGCTGCAGGAGGGGGAGATCTGGCCGGTCGGCGCCCGCAGGGCCATCCGCGTGGACGTCCGCATCGTGGCGGCGTGCAACCGCGACCTCGCGGACCTGGTGCGCGACGGGTCGTTTCGGCAGGACCTGTTCTTCCGATTGAACGTGGTGCGCGTGGTCCTCCCGCCCTTGCGGGAGCGCGGGGAGGACATCGCCCTGCTCGTCCACCGCTTCATGGATCGGCTGGGCAAGGAGCAGGGCCGGAACTTCAGAATCTCCCAGGGCGCCATGGACCGCCTGCTGCGCTACGAGTGGCCGGGCAACGTTCGCGAGCTGGAGGCCTGTGTGTTGAACGCCTGCTTGTTCAGCGACGGCGAGGTGCTCAGTGATGCGCACTTCGCCCACAAGCCGGAGCTGTACGCGGACCGCCGTCCGAACAAGAAGGGCGCGGTGCCGCCGCTGCCCGGAGCTTCGGGCCACGAGCTCCTCGACCTGGCCAACATGACGCTCGACGCGCTGGAAGAGCGCGCGATCCTCGCGTCGCTCGAGGCGTCGAGTGGGAACAAAGTAGAAGCAGCGCGGCGCCTCGGGGTGACGCGTCAGACGCTCTACAACAAGCTCAAGGCGCTCAACATCGAGATCCGGCGCGACATCCGGCGTATGGACGACTGACGCGGCGTCACGGTCACGCCGGGCGACGCGTCAATGGGGCGCGAGCCCCCCGAGCCCCCCGGCCATCGCGGCGAGGGCGCCGTATCCGGCCTGCCAGTCGGCCATCGCGGCGCGCACCACCGTCTCGGCGTGCTCGCGTCCGTAGACGGCGTCGATGACGACCGGGTTGGTCCCCGGCACCTGCTTGTAGGTCTCGAAATAGTGCCGGAGCCGGTCCACGAGCGCCGGCGGGAGGTCGTCGAGCTCCCGCGCCCGGCTCCAGATGGCGTCCGAGACCAGCACGGCCACGATCTTGTCGTCGGCCTCTCCGCCATCGATCATCCGCAGGCCCCCCACCACGCGCGCGGAGAGGATCACCTCGGACCGTGCAATGGGACGCTCGCTGATCACGCAGA
>SXGT01022040.1_pt1 | contig 17962 bp, 13 predicted proteins | sample 3176221 | NCBI WGS metagenome assembly SXGT01 (sample SAMN11356862, study PRJNA531348) | freshwater metagenome | isolation source: freshwater sample F1-120 | place: China: Fuxian Lake, Yuxi | collected 2017-12-25
GCGGTCGACGGACTCGCCGAGGACTACAAGGGCCGCGTCGCGGTGGGCAAGATGAATATCGACGACAATCCCGACACGCCGTCCAAGTATGGCGTCCGCTCGATTCCCATGCTGCTGCTGTTCAAGGGCGGCGAAGTGGTTGAGGCTTCGGTCGGCGTCACGAGCAAGGACAAGCTGGCGGCGCTGCTGGACAAGCACGTCTAGCCAGCCTCAGCGTAGCGCTGCTTCGGTAGCACGCAGCACGGGCCCGCGTTCCGATCGGACGACGGGCCCGTCCTGCGTACGGCGCCCAGTGGTAGAGCGGTCGGCCGCCGCGCGGCCGGCGGTGACAGCAGCACGAGGAGCCGCGAGCGCGGACGCTAGAACACGTCCAAGTCGCGTCCATACGCGACCTCACCGTCGAAGCTGAGGCGGACCTGGTCGACCAACGCGTCTTCCGTTTCACCGCCAAGATGCAGCTGGTGGGTGAGAATGACCATGCCGACGCCAGCCTCGGACGCGATCTGGCCGACCTTGATGGCTGAGGTGTGCTCCGACGCGTGATACCGCTGGATCTCCGCATCACGATCGCGGAGTCCCTCCGCGCCATACGCCTCATGAATCAGCACGTCTGCGCCGGTCGCCACCGCTGCGAGGCCGTCGAAGGGACCGCTGTCACCCGACATGACGATGGTCCGGTCGGCCGTCGTCAGCTTGAATCCGTAGGCCCGATCCGGTGTCCCATGAGGCACTGCGAACGCGTCGACCTGCAGGATCCCATCGTCAAAAATCAGCCCAGGCATCACGTCCCGGGCCTGTACCGCGAGATGGTCACGGCGAAGCCGTTCGGGACCTTCGACACGCGCACGAATATCCTCTCGGTAGGCCTCGAGCAGGGCGGTCGTCATCGCCGCGACACCGGGGGGACCGTAGACCCGAAGCGGCTCCGACCGCCCGAGGACCCAAGGCGAGAGGATCAAGTCTGGATAGCCGAGCGTGTGGTCCGAGTGGAGGTGCGTAAAGAACGCGACACGGACGTTGGTGGGGTACAGCGCGGCCAGTCCACTCACGATCGATGCTGCCGCCGCCCGCCGCACCACACCCGGTCCGGCGTCGATCAGATACGCGTTGCCGTCGGCGACGATGGCCGTTGCCGGGCCGAACCGATCCGGCTCGGACCCCGGCGTCCCGGTACCCAACAGCACGATCCAGGTGCGGGCCGGATCACGCGGTTCGGCGACCTCTGGGGCTGGGGGAGGGAACGGGGGGGGCGCCTCCCGTGGCGAGTCCGATGTGGCCGTCGGTGCAGGTTCGTTCGGGCGCGTGGCGACGCAACTGGTCCCGATCAGCACGACCAGCAGGACAGGCAGGAGCGAGAGCGGCCGGATGTCGCGGTGTATGAGCACGTGGAATTATAGGGTCGCAGCCAGGATGCCCCCCCTCAGCTGCAGCCGAAAAGTCAGTTGGGGTATTCTGAAATAGGGTGCTGCGGGTGCGTGAGCCGCAACGCCAAACGTGAGGGATCACCACATGTCTGACGCTATCACCACCGAGTCTGTCGGGAGTCGTACACCACGTGCGGGCCTGCTCGTGGGACTCGTTGTTGCGCTGGCCGCCGCGGCGTGCACGGTTGAGGTGAAGCCGGCCGGGACCGCGCTGGTCGACGCCCCCGATGTCGGGAGCCTGACGGTGGCCAATGTCGAGGCGTCGCAGGTCCCGGAACCGTATACGGACCTCCGATCGGACGAGCAGGCGGTCGTCGATCTGTTTGAGGGCACCAGTCCCTCGGTGGTGTATATCAGCACGCTCACACGTCGGTCGGATTTCTTCGGTCGTGGCGAAACTGTGCCCGGAGGCTCTGGGACCGGATTTGTCTGGGACGAAGAGGGACACATCGTCACCAACTACCACGTACTGCAGGGTGCGGACCAGGCGCGGGTGGTCATGCATGACCAGACCGGCTATCTGGCGACGTGGGTTGGTGGGTCGGGACGGCACGACTTGGCGGTCCTGCGGATCGATGCTCCGGAGGGCAGCCTGCGACCGGTTGCGCGCGGCGATAGCGATCACCTGCGCGTCGGTCAGAGCGTGTTTGCCATCGGCAATCCGTTTGGACTGAGCGCTACCCTCACGACCGGGGTCATCTCGGCGCTGAACCGGCAGATCGAGGGGCTGACGGGTGACGTCATCGAGGACGTCATCCAGATCGACGCGGCGATCAACCCGGGCAACTCCGGCGGGCCCCTTCTCGACAGCGCGGGACGGGTCATCGGGGTCAACTCTCAGATCCTCAGTCCGTCCGGGACGTCGGCTGGGCTCGGGTTTGCCGTACCGGTGAGTATCGTGGAGCGGGTAGTCCCGCAGTTGATTGCGACCGGTGAGTACACGCCCGCGAGACTCGGGATCACGCCGTTCAGCAGCCAGGTCAATCAGACCGTGTCGCAACGGGTGGGGGTGCCTGGGGTGCTGATCAACCAGGTCATTCCCGATTTCGGCGCTGCCGCCGCCGGCCTTCGAGGGACGAACCCGCGGGCCAATCTCCTGGGAGATATCATCACCTCGATCGACGGCGAAGCGGTGACGAGCTATCGCGATCTTCGGCGTGTCACCGATCGCTACAAGCCCGGGGACGAGGTCGAGATTACGTTTTCTCGCGATGGTGAGACACGCACTGTGGTCACTTTCCTACGCTGACAACGGGAGGACGTCCCGTGCCGGCTAGCGATGACCTGGCGCGGCACTGGGTACCCGTACCGCGCTCAGCCGCAGATAGGCGCCCGGCTCATATTCATACGCGACCGGCAGGTGTGGCGGTGGAAACGGGTTGTCGGCCCGTCTCGGTCGCAGTTCCACCCACAGTGTGAACCGATCGATTTCCTGACCGCGCTGGTTGCGCAGCCGGTACTCGACACGTCGGAGCGTGCTCGGGTCCTCGAGCCACCCCGCCTCGGCCCACGCCCTCGTCCTCTCAGCGTCGCGCTCGACACTCCGAACCTCGAAACGGAATAGACGACCGTTGTGGATGTACGACTGATACCGGTGTGTGCGCCGCGGGTCCTCTCCGGCCGCGACGGCGTCCGCTACATCTTGCAGGCTCTTTTGAAGCCCCCCAAGAAACGCGAGCGGTGTGGCATACCGATCGTCGCCCCGATTCTCGAAGTACCGTGTGTCGGCCGGCTCCTCGTCGTCCCACCTGGGGCGGACGTCGTTGTGCAGACTTGCCGCACTGTTCCAGCTGCCGGCCAGCGCCAGCCGTACCACTCGGCTCCTGGCTGTCGCAGGGCGGATGAGACTGTCGATGACCGAGTAGGGCAACACCTCGGCGTCGTGGTCGACGACCTCCTCGGCCTTCGTCATCGTGTCTTCACGGTTCGAGGAAATGACCCCGAACTGGGCTGTTTCCGTGATCCGGCCTCGCGTGACGGTCAGCGCTTCTCTCAGGAACCCGAGCCGATTCAACCCGCGTGCTCGTTCTGGGAATGACGCAGCGTAGAACTCGTAGGCGCGCAGCCCGTTCCGGTGATCAGCGGTGAAGTCACGCGCGGAGAAGCTCGTCACGCCGACGCGGTCCCGGGAGACGATCGGAATCTGGGCGACCAGCAACGGCAACCGGATGGTCGCATCGACGCGATAGGTGACATCCCACTGTTGGGTGACCCCTTCCGGTGCCTCGTCAAAGGCTCGAGGCGCGGTGACCTCGACCCAGGGTGTGGCGGGACCTGGTCCCTGCGTCGACGTGCCGACGGTCACGAGCGGCAGTAGCATGAGCAGCCAGGGCCAGGGCGTGGCCGCGCGGCTGGCCCAGACGGTCCGCTCACGAAGACGCTGATCTGTTGACATCTGCCGGTGGCGAGCCATCCGCCCTCGTATCTGCTCTCGCGCTGGATCTTCCTGCGGCTGCTTGGGTCGATCTATCTGATTGCGTTCGCGTCTCTCGCCGTCCAGGTCGGTGGGCTCATAGGCGCTAATGGCATCTTACCCGCGACCGACTACTTCGACCGACTGTTCGACACCCTTGGACCCACGGCCTACGCCGACTTCCCCAGCCTGTTGTGGTTCTCGTCGAGCGATCTCACGCTCACAACCCTCTGCGCCGCGGGCGTCGTGCTGTCTGGCCTGCTCGTCGCCGGTATCGGCCCCAGGGTGGTCCTCTGGATGTTGTGGGTCAGCTACTTGTCGTTGACCATCGGAGGACAAACGTTTCTCGCGTTCCAATGGGACACGCTGCTGCTCGAGACGGGATTGCTGGCCTGTTTCTACGCACCGCCCGGGTGGCGACCCGGCCTCGCCGCGGAGACGCCGCCGGCGCCGGTGGCCCGCTGGTTGATCTGGTGGTTGCTCTTTCGCCTGATGTTTCTGTCCGGCGTCACCAAGCTCGCCAGCGGCGACCCGACGTGGGCCAATCTCACCGCGCTCACATACCACTATCAGACGCAGCCGCTGCCGCTGTGGACCGGTTGGTATGTGCACCACCTGCCTATCTGGGTCCACCAGGCCGCCGCCGCGGGCATGTTCTTCGTGGAGCTGGTGCTGCCGTGGCTGCTGTTCGCGCCGTCTCGATGGCGCCGGTGGAGACTGGCCGCGTGCGGTGGCCTGGTGCTCCTGCAAGTCGTCATCGGCGTGACCGGCAACTACGCGTTCTTCTCGCTCCTGACCGTGGCGCTGTGCCTGACCGTCGTGGACGACCGCGCCTGGCGGCGAGGCGTCTTCTTCCTTCGGCTTCGGCAGCTTCGGCACGTCGAGCCGGCTGTCAGCCCGCGCCTGGCTCGCGCGGGCCACGACAGGTGGCGTGGAGGCGTCGCCACGGCGGGCGCGCTCATCTTGTTTGGCTTGGGGGGACTGACGTTTGCCGGCGAGATCGTCCGGGACCTCGACCGTCGCGGCCTCCCGAGTCTCGATCTGTCGTGGTCGGAACCGATCCTGGCGCGGGTCAGACCGCTCCGGTCCGTGAACGGATACGGACTGTTCCGGGTCATGACCCAGGAACGACCAGAACTGGTGGTGGAAGCCAGTATCGACAGGGTGAACTGGGTCGAGTGGCACCTGCGCTGGAAACCGGGGCCCCCGAGCCGCCGACCTGGCCTGGTGGCTCCACACCAACCGCGCCTCGATTGGCAGTTCTGGTTCGCGGCGCTCGACCCGCGGGGAGACAGCTATTGGTGGTCCCGCTTGCTCGTTGGACTCCTCGAAGGCGAGCCTGCGGTCACGGCGTTGATGGGCGATAGCCCGTTTCCCAGCGGCCGGCCCCGATACTTGCGACTGGCGTACTACGATTACCGCTATACGAGCCCGGCAGAGCGGGCTGAGACTGGCGACTGGTGGCACCGAGAGCTGATTGACTATCTGACCGGGCCGATTTCCCTCGCTGACCTCAGGTGACCGTCAGGCCACCGCCTGCGTTGCGTTTGACAACTATGTATATAGTTATATACTCACGTCGTGAGTCTTGAACACATCCTTCTGGGATGCCTCGAAGAACCGGCCAGCGGCTACGATTTGAAGACCCATTTCAACCAGCGGATCCGGCAGTTCTGGTCCGCGGAGCTGAGCCAGATCTACCCCACGCTGAAACGGCTCGAGCGTCGCGGGTGGCTGACCAGTCACACCGAGCCGTCGCCCAAGGGCCCGCCGCGCACGGTGTACACGCGCACGCCGGACGGCCGCGAAGGGCTGATCCTGTGGCTCACAGGGGGGCCCGAAGTGGGGAGCGAGCGTTTCTCCTACCTGGCCCAGATCTTCTTCATGGACCAGGTCGGCGACCTCCACGCCACCCGCCGATTCATGCTCGACGTACGAGCTCGCATGGCGGCGTGGCATGCGGCGCTGCTTCAGGTCGAGAGTGAGGAGCGCGCGGCTGCGGGGAAACCCCCGGAGCAGTTCTCCGCTCCTGGGCTACATCGATTCATCGCCTTGCGGATGGGCATCCATTCAGTCGGCTCAAAAATCGCATGGTGCGACGAGACCGTGGCGGTGCTGGACGCACGGCTGGCCTCTACCCCAGAAGGAGAGACACAATGACTCTGATTCTCAACCTCGTCGTTGGCGCCCACGTGATCGCCGGCGTCATAGGGCTCGGGGCGTTTTGGATTCCGGTGTTCGCTCGGAAGGGTGGCGTCTCGCACAAGCGTTTCGGCGCGATCTACGCGAACTGCGCCTATCTCGTCACCGGCTCCGCGGTCATCGCCTCGCTGGGGCGCCTCATCACGTATCAGTCCCAAGGCCTCGCGGTCTCCGAGACGCCGGAACGCTACGGCTTCTCGCTGTTCCTCGGGTATCTCGGCATCGCGACCTTCGCAGCCGTGCGCCAGTCCATGCGCGCTGTCCAGACTCGGCGGCGCCCCGAGACGCTCCGGACGCCAACCCATCTGGCGTTGGCATGGGTCTCCATCGCCGGCAGCGTGTGCGTCATCCTGTTCGCTCTCACCTACTGGTCCGACGCGTCCACCATCCTCCTCGCACTGAGTCCCGTGGGCATCTTCACCGGCGCACGCATGCTGCAGCTGATGCGCAACCCTGGCGCAGAGCACATGGGCTGGTTCTACAGTCACATGGGCTCCATGCTGGGTGGCGGTATCGCGTTCCATACCGCATTCGCCGTCTTCGGACTGCAGCGCGTGTGGGACTACTCATTTGCCGGCGCGCTCGGCATCCTGCCGTGGATCCTGCCAACACTCATCGGGATTCCGGGAATCGCCCTTTTCACCCGCTACTACCGGCGCAAGTTCGGGCAACGACCGGCGAGCGCCAGCGCGACGGCGTCCAGCGCGACGGCGTAAGGATGCGACGGCGGCACCGTGGCTTCGCGCAGCAGCTGGATCGCTACCGTGGCGTGCGTCCGGTTGTCTTGAGTTGATACCACGCAGCCAATCCGGGGTCTCGGAGCACGCCGAAGACCTGCTCCCGGTCCGCCCATACCCGCGTGGCCGTGACGTCGACCCCGGCCCGGTCACAGTAGACCAAGGCGAAGGCGACGGCATACTGGGCCGGCATCCGTGGGTCGTCCAGGGCGCTGAAGAGGTCGTCGTAACTGGCGTCCTCCTCCACAATCCATACCGCCGCTTGCTCTACGGACTCGACACGCGGCAGGTAGAGCACCGAAGAATCGGCCACGGTATAAGTCCCTGCTTGCATCTGGTGCATCAGCGCGTCGAGCGCGGGGAGGCTCGACGGCGCCGCGATGTTCAGGGCGTCGTCAGAACCAGGAGCCCGCTTTGTGCCTTGTCGCCCCACGGACCGCACCGCCCAGTCGCGGGCCTCGCCGTCAAAGAGTCGAACCGCCGCGTCCCGCCGGGACACCATGTCGCGCGTGTCGGACGCGCCGTCCGCGGCGTGAAATGACATACCCGCCGGCATCGTCACGACGAGCCGCTGGTCGCTCAGGTTCCGCACCCGCACGGTGACTCCGGCCTCGCCGTCGCCCACGGCATTGGCCTCGACGAGCCCTGCCTCAAGCGCGTCGAGCAGATCGATGTTCACGATCGGCCCGCCGGGCACCGTCGCGTCACCCGCCGCCTTCAAGATGAACAGATGTTGTCCCGGCAGAAACTCCAGGAGATCAACCAGGGCGAATCCCGCCGGCAACCACTCGGCGAGCACTTGCCGGACCGACATGGCGTGGTCCGCCTTCAGATGATCGCCCGTCCCGTCTTCGACCCGATACTCGAGCAACGCCACCCGGCCACCCGGCGCCAAGGACCGACGCATGGCGTCGAGCATCGCTTCGAACTCGGACATCTCGTGGTACACGTCGGCGAGAATAAGCCAATCCACTTCGCCCGCCGGGAGCTTCGGGTCATCGGTCTCGCTCAGCACCGGCACAATCCCGGTGATTCCTTCGCGCGCCGCGTGCTCCTGCATGATCTGGAGCATCTCCGGCTGAATGTCGACGCAGTAAACACGCCCCCCAGCCCCCACCCGAGACGCCATCCGGCGCGCGTAGTACCCGGACCCACAGCCGATGTCCGCCACCACGTCGCCCGGCTCCAGCGCCATGGCATCCAGCACCGCGTCCGGCTGTTCCTCTGCGATACGCTCTTCGCGTTCGAGCCACGGCGCGCCCTGATAGCTCATGAAGTCGGCCGGGACCCGGTGCCGCTCGGCTCGGTCCGGTTCCTGAGCGGCCCCGGTCGCCACGACGCCCCACGCGTCGCCCAGGGTCGCCAACACTGCCAACACGACCGTCAGACGCTGAAGCGTCCACGCACCGTTGTGAAGTCTCATCATCCGATCCAGCATAGGTCGAGCCGGAACCTGGATCAAACCGGTGATAGGCTGGCCAGAGGTACCTATGTCGTCGTCGCCATCAACATCACCAAGCGAGACGCTTGATCGCGACTACGCCGCGTTCCTCGAGGCCTATCCGACCTACAACGGCACCACCGCCCTCGACGCCATCCGGGCCACCGAGTTTCGGCGCCTGGATGAGCAGGGCATCATCTACCTCGACTACACCGGGGGAGGCCTCTACCCCGCCTCGGTCGTCGTGGACCACGCGGCGTTTCTGACCAGCCACGTGCTCGGAAACCCGCACTCCATCAACCCGGCGTCGGCGCTGGCCGGCGCCCTGATCGAGCGCTGCCGGTCGCACATCCTCACCTTTTTCAACGCGGCGCCGGACGAGTACGCGGTCGTCTTTACCGCCAACGCGAGTCACGCGCTCAAACTGGTGGGCGAGGCCTACCCGTTCCAGCCGGGCGACCAGCTGCTCCTGACATTCGACAATCACAACTCGGTGAACGGCATCCGTGAGTTCGATCGCGCGCACGGCGCCCGGACGACCTACGTGCCCGTCGAGCCGCCCGACCTCCGCGTGCACGAGTCGCGTCTTGAGCGGCTGCTCGGCGAGTTGCCCGACCGCAGTACCGCCAGCGCGCACAACCTGTTTGCCTACCCCGCACAGTCAAACTTCTCGGGTGTGCAGCATCCGCTCGAGTGGATCGCGGTCGCGCAGGCGCAGGGGTGGGACGTGCTGCTGGACGCCGCCGCGTTCGTTCCCACAAACCGGCTCGACCTCAGCGCTGTACATCCGGACTACGTCGCGCTGTCTTTCTATAAAATGTTCGGACACCCCACGGGGGTCGGCTGCCTGATTGCGAAGCGGGTCGCGCTGGAGAAACTGCACCGGCCGTGGTTCTCTGGGGGCACGATTACCGTGGCCTCGGTGCAGGGTGATCGGCATTTCCTGGCGGACGGGGCCGCGGCGTTCGAGGATGGGACGCTGGACTACTCCAATATTCCGGCGGTGGACGCGGGTCTCAGCTTCCTCGAAGAGGTTGGACTGGAGCGGGTTCACGAACGGGTGCGTTGCTTGACGGGCTGGTTGCTCGACGCCTTGGGCCGACTGCGACATAGAGACGTTTCGCCGCTGGTGACCGTCTTTGGCCCCCTGACGACCGAGCGGCGCGGGGGAACCATTGCGTTCAGCGTGCATGACAAGGCCGGGACGGCTGTGAGCCATACGGCCCTGGAGAGCAGCGCGGCCGAATCGGGGATCGCGCTACGCACCGGCTGTTTCTGTAACCCCGGTGCGGGAGAGGTGGCGCTGGGGTTGTCACCAGGTGAACTCGACCGCTGTCTGGCCGCCAGCGGCGCCCGCATGACCAAGGATGACTTCGGGCGCTGTCTCGACGGCGGTGAAAGCCCCGGCGCGGTCCGAGTCTCGCTGGGGCTGGCGTCGACGTTTGCCGACGCGCACGCGTTCATCTCGTTTCTGCGGCGGTTCCTACGATGATGCGCTCGACCATCGCGCCGCTGACCGTTCTCTGCGTGTGGCTGAGCACCGCGGCGCCTGCCGTCTCGCAAGAGATCCCGCATCCTACGGATTTCTTCGGCTTTGACATCGGGGCCGACGGCGAGCTGGCCCGGTATCCGCGCATTCTCGACTACCTTCAGCTGTTGGCGCGGGAGTCCGATCGGGTGGATTACGAACGTCGGGGAACCACCACGCTGGGCAATCCCTACGTGCTGGCCACCATCAGTTCTCCCGCCAATCTGTCCCGTCTCGATCGGTTGGTGGAGATCAACCACCGGTTGAACGATCCCCGAGGGTTGTCGGAAGCAGAGGCCCTGGCGCTCGCCCGGGAAGGGGTGCCGTTCTATTTCCTCTACGCGACGATTCACTCGACCGAAGTCGGCAACACCCAGACGCTCATCAAGATTGCCCACCGGCTGGCCACCGACGCGTCCCCGGAGATCGCGGAGATGCTCGACAACGTGGTGCTGCTGATGGTGCCCTCGCAAAACCCAGACGGACAGCTGCTGGTCATTGACCACTGGTATGACACGAGAGACACCGACCTCACGCGGATCTATCCCGACCTCTACCACCACTACGCAGGTCACGACGACAACCGCGACTGGTTCATGTTTACCCAGATCGAAACACGACTGGCGCTGGACATTCACCGAGAACTGAAGCCGCAGGTCACCCACGACATGCACCAGATGGGTACCACCGGGGCTCGCATCTTCGTCCCCCCCTATCAGGACCCGCACGACCCGAATATCCATCCGCTGTTGCTTGAAGGACAGGCGCAAGTCGGCATGGCGATGGCGGGTGCGCTGGTGTCGGAGGGCAAGGGCGGGGTGGTCTACGCTGACGAGTACGACCTCTGGGCGCCGGCCCGCCAGTACATGGTGTACCACGGGCAGGCGCGGATCTTGACCGAGATCGCGAGTGCCAACATCGCCGACCCATTCGTGAACCCGGCCGGCTTCCAGGTGCCGCTCGGACCGCAAGACGCGCGAGTGAACTTCCCGGTGCCCTACGACAAGGGCGTCTGGCGGCTAGGCGACATCGTCGACTACGGCTACACGGCGGTCTTCGCGGCGCTGGAACAGGTGTCGAAGAATCGCACCTCCTGGATGGAGAACTACTACAAGGTTCACCGGGATTGGGTCACACGCGACGAGGCGCCGTACGCCTTCGTGATCAGCGCTGACCAGCGCGACCCGTTCGCCACCTACGAGTTGCTCGAGTTGCTCCACACGGCCGAGGTCGAGATCGACCAGGCGCGAAACGATTTCACCGCGGGGAACCGACGCTATCCGGCCGGCTCCTGGGTGGTCCAGCTCGCCCAGCCCGCTGGCGCGTTCGCCAAGACGATGCTGGAGATCCAGGTGTATCCGGACCTTCGGTACTACCCGGGTGGTCCCCCGATCGCGCCCTACGACGTCACCGCGCAGACGCTGGGCCTGCTGATGGGCGTTGACGTCGACCAGATCGACCAACCGGTGGAGGAGGATCTGGCGCGCGCTGATCTGGGGCAGCTCGCGGCGATTGCGCCGCAGCGGACACCGATGCCGGCGACACCTCGATGGGGGTACGCGATCGGGCCCGAGTCGAACGCCAGCTTCCTGGCGGTCGCCAGACTCCAGCAGGCCGGGGTGACTCTTTCGCGGGTGTCTGACCGGTTCAGGAGCAACGGACGGGAGTATGCGCCGGGCACCTGGGTGGTCCCGCCCAGCGAGGACGCCACGCGTATTCTTGGCGCCGTAGCGCAGGAGACCGGGCTCGGGGTCACGGGTATCGATGTGCCACCCAACGTCGCCGGATTCCGATGGGACACCAGGACGCGGATAGGACTGTGGCGTGCGGCGAACAACGTGCCGGGCGGCTGGATGCGATGGCTGTTCGAGCAATACGAACTTGGACATGCCGAGGTGTCGTCGCTCGATTTCGACGGCGACTTGTCGGACAAGTACGACGTCATCGTATTGCCGTCCGGCACCACCCGAAGTCAGATCGTGTCCGGTCTCGACTCGCGTCGCCACGCAGACTCCTGGCGATGGGCGTATGGCGTGGGGGATGCGGGCTGGCAGAAGCTCGCTGCCTGGGTGGAGAACGGTGGCACCCTCGTGGCCTTGGGGAGTGCCGTCAGTGCCGCCCGTGAGTTGCTGGACCTTCCGATTGAGCCGGTCTTGCCACTATCCGGCGTGCGACCGCCGGCTCCACCCCCGCGCGGCGCGCGCGAGGCGACCGATCTGGTCCGGGATGCGTTTCAGAGCCTGGCGCAGCTCTTGCGTGCGCCTCGCGACCCAGTGGTGGAGCCTACTGCCAGGTTCTACGGCCCGGGGTCGCTGCTGAAACAGGAGTTCAATCCGAGACATCCGGTCGCGTTCGGCATGCCGGAACGCTGGCCGGTCTTCTTCAGTTTCGATCAGGCCTACCGACTCACGCCGAGTTTCGACATCGTGGCGGAGACGGTGTCGCGTTACCCGGACGAAGAGGACCTGGTGGCGAGTGGCTGGCTGCTGGGAGATGCCCTTCTGCGCAACCAGGCCAATGTGGTGGCGTTCAGCGTGGGGCGTGGATCAGTGGTGACGCTCGGCAGCCAGATCGCGTTCCGCGCGCAGACCCGGGGCACGTTCAAACTGCTGTTCAACGCCATCTTCCAAGGCGCGGCCCAACCTGTCGGGCCAGCGGAATTCGCCGTCCTGAACTGACCCGGACGCGTAGAGTTCACCAGATACGAACAGGTGACTGCATCACCCACCCCCCCCATTTCTGGCACCCGCAACGGTTCGGCGTCACCGCGGAGCACCTACGAACGGCTCCGAGCTGAACGACAACGCGACGCGGCCACGCTGGGTCAGCAAGCGGATCGGATCAGCCACGCCCGCCTTGGGACGTTTCTGGGTGGCGCCCTGCTCACCTGGGGTTCGGTCTACGGCGCGTGGATGTCGGTCTGGTGGCTCGCCGCTCCGGCCGCGGTCTTCATTGCGCTGGTGGTGGCCCACGACCGCGTGTTGTCGGCCCGAGACCGGGTCGAGCGGGCGGTCGCCTGGTACGAGCACGGCTTGGCTCGAATGGACGACCGATGGTCGGGCATGGGCCAGACCGGTCACCAGTTTGTTGACCCCGATCATCTCTTCAGTCAGGACCTCGACCTGTTTGGAACCGGGTCACTGTTTCAACTCCTGAACACGGCGCAAACCCGGGCCGGCGAATCGACCCTGGCCGCCTGGTTGTTGACACCAGCGGACCGACACACGGCCCAGGATCGCCAAGCTGCGGTGCTTGACCTGCGACCTCGGGTCGATATGCGGGAGCAGCTGGCCGGGGCTGGCGCCGACATGCGTGCTGCCGTGGATCCGGCCACACTCGTGCAGTGGGCCGAGTCGGCTCCGACGCTCTCGGGGAGAGGTCCACAGGTGACCGCGGTGGTGCTGACCGTCCTGACCCTGCTGGCCTTTCTCATCTGGAATCAAGGCGGGAGCATCGCGGTACCAACGGGTGCCCTGCTCGCCATGGCGCTCTTCGTCCGGATGTTCGCCGCCCGCACGGGCCACGTGCTCCACGCCGCTGACGGGCCCGCCCGAGAACTGGTGGTGCTGGGCGAGGTCTGCCGGATCGTCCGGGCCGAGCAGATGACGTCGTCCCGGTTGTCAACGATACGTAGCGCGCTCACGACGACCGACGGCGAGATCACTGACGCGGTGCGGCAGCTCCAGCGGCTGCTTGAGCGTCACGACTGGGCCCACAACATCATGTTCACGCCCATCGCCGTCCTCCTGTTCTGGCACGTGCACCTCGCCTTCGCGGTTGAACGCTGGCGGGCGCGTCACGGCGGTGCTGTTGCACGATGGCTCGACGGGATTGGGGAGTTCGAAGCGCTATCCGCGTTGAGTGCCTACGCGTACGAACATCCCGCGGACCCGTTCCCGGAGGTGGTCGACCCGACGACCCCGCCCGTCTTCGAGGCCGCTGACCTGGCCCATCCCTTGATCCCGGTGGCGGAGGCGGTACCCAACGACATCACCCTCGGCGCTGAACCGCAGATCCGGATTGTGAGCGGCTCGAACATGTCCGGGAAGACGACCCTGCTGCGCAGTATTGGTGTCAGCGCGGTCATGGCGCTGATGGGGGCGCCGGTCCGCGCGCGCCAGTTGCGACTCTCGCCGGCCAGGCTTGGCGCCACACTTCGTATCGAGGACTCGTTGCAGGCGGGCCGATCTCGTTTCTATGCGGAGGTCTTGCGGTTGGGACAGGTCGTAGACCTGGCGAGAGCCGGGCCTACGCTGTGTCTGTTCGACGAGTTGTTCCACGGGACGAACTCGCACGACCGGACCGAGGGCGCCCGTGGGCTGATCCGGTCTCTGCTGGCCCTCGGTGCCACTGGCCTCGTGACCACCCATGACCTCGCGCTGGCCGAGATCGCCGACGACCTGGCGCCGCAGACCTGCAACGTGCACTTCGACGACACGCTGGTCGAGGGAGAAATGCGGTTCGATTACCGCCTGAAGCCGGGGCCGGTGACCCGCAGCAATGCACTCGCGATCATGCGAGCCGTGGGTCTCGACATTCCGTCCGGTGCTCTCGAATCCGCGTAGGGCCCGGGGATCTCCGATGTTGGTCGAGCCCCGGCCTGGGTCCGGGCCTGAGCGACCGGCGCGTATACTCACTGGCATGCTCGGATTCGAGCGCCTGGGCGCAGGATGGCGGCGTGCAGGGGCTCTGGTCGTGACGGTAGCTGGCTGCCTGGCCGGCTCGGTGCACGCGACGCAGCGAGCGTCGATGACGGTGGACGAGGTCATCGCCCGGGCGTCCGCGTATGTCGAGGTGTACGTCACGGCACTCTCGACCGTCGTGATGGAGGAGGACTATCGTCAGTCCGACTTCCGACGAGGTCGCTCCAACCCCACACGAATCCAGTTGCGCTCTGAGTTTCTGCTGGTGCGGCTCGGAGAGGACTCAGCCTGGAGTGGGTTCCGGGATGTGTTTGAGGTGAACGGCCAACGCGTGCGCGATCGTCAGGACCGTCTCGCGTCGCTTTTTCTCGATGATACGACGACCGCCGTGGCGCTAGCTCGACGCATCGTCGAAGAGAGTTCTCGCTACAATCTGGGCGACACGAGCCGTACGTTCAACATCCCGACCTACGCGCTGTCCTATCTCCTCCCGTCGAACACCCGTCGGTTTCGGTTTGAGCGCGAGGGCATCGGCTGTGGCGACGATCATGCCGATGCCTGGGACATTCGGTATGTCGAAACGGAGACGCCCACGCTGACCCGGGGGTTCCAGAACATCAGTTTGCCGTCGGCGGGGACGTTCTGCATCGACCCGGACGAGGGCACGGTCTTCGCAACCGAGGTGACGCTGAACCACCCGGCCGTGGGCCGCGACGTGCCGGCGACTGAAGCAGTGGCTGACGTCAGGTTTACCCACAACGCCGGTCTGGGCCTGTGGGTCCCCACCGAGATGCGCGAGCGGTACAGCCAGCGCAGTGGAGCCCGCACGAGCAGCACCGCCCGGTACGGCAACTACCGCAAGTTCAGTGTCACCACCAGTGAGGATAGCGACCCCGCCGACGTGCCTACCGGTGGGAGATAGACCGGCCGTATCGTGTTCGCGCCAGCAACGGGAGCAGGACCACGACCACCGTCACCACGAGGATGACGGCGGAGACCGGTCGCGTCAGGAACACCGTGGCGTCCCCACCCGAGATCGCCATGGCTCGGCGAAAGTGCTGCTCCATCAACGGCCCCAGCACCACGCCGAGCACCGTGGGCGCCAATGGCAGACCGTGGCGCCGCATGAAAAAGGCCATGACCCCCAGGACGTACACCACCAGCACCTCGAACAGGTTGTTGTTGAGGGAATAGACGCCCAACGTGGCGAATACCAGGACGGCCGCGAACAGCAACGACCTCGGGACATCGAGCATCCGCACCCAAATCCGGATAAGCGGCAGGTTGAGCACGAGGAGCAGCACATTCGACACGTACAAGCTGGCAATCAGCCCCCAGACGAGCCCGGCCTCCTGGGTGAACAACAGCGGCCCCGGCTGGAGCCCGTACATCTGGAAGGCGGCCAGCATGACCGCGGTGGTGCCGGAGCCAGGAATCCCGAGTGCCAGCAGCGGCACCAGGCTGCCACCGGCGCTGGCGTTGTTCGCCGCCTCCGGTCCGGCGACACCCTCGATGGCTCCGTGCCCGAATGCCTCCGGCGTGCGTGAGACCCGACGCTCGACGGCATAGGAGAGGAAGCTGGCGACGGTGGCGCCGGCACCTGGCAGGACACCGGTGAAAAACCCGATCACGGTGCCGCGGCACCAGGCGGGTAGTGAGCGTCGCCAGTCCTCGCCCGTCAGCCGGACCGACCCCGCGAGCGCCGCCGGTTCCTCTCTGGACGTCCGCGGCTGGGCCGCGTGCCAGAAGACTTCGCCCACCGCGAAGAGTCCAGCGGTCACGATCACGACATTCAAACCGCCCAGGAGGCCAGCGACGCCGACCGTGAAACGCGCTTGGCCGGTTTGGATGTCGATACCGACGGTCCCAATCGCCAATCCCAGAAAGGTCGCGAACGCCCCTTTGGCGGGTGCGTCTCCAGCCATGCCACCCAGCGCCGTGAGCGCCAGGACCATCAGGGCGAAATACTCTGTCGGTCCAAATCCGAGCGCCACCTCCACCAGGACCGGCGCCATCAGCGTGAGTATGATGGTGGCGGAGGTGCCGGCGACAAAGGACCCGATGGCCGCCGTGGCCAGGGCGGCCCCGCCACGACCCTGTTGGGTCATGGCATAGCCGTCCAGCGCGGTGACGACACTGGACGCTTCGCCGGGCATCCGTACGAGAATCGACGTGGTCGACCCGCCGTACATCGCGCCGTAGTAGATGCCTCCAAAGAGAATGAACGCACCGACCGGGTTCATGCCGAATGTCAGGGGCAGCAGGAGAGAGATGGTCATCGCCGGACCGATGCCGGGTAGCACGCCGATGGCCGTGCCCAGGGTCACGCCGATCACCCCGAACAGCAGGTGCAGCGGCGCCAGGGCCGACGCGAAGCCTAGAGCCAGGTTGTCGCCGAGTTGCGTCAGGGCCGACATGGTTCCAGGGGACTAGCCCAGCAGGCCGGCGGGCAGCCTGAGTCCAAGCAGCAGTCGAAAGACGACATACACGAAGGCCGTGATCGTCACGCTCACGATCAGATCGCGCGTCCATGTCCGACTGCCAAGCAGTCTCGACTCGAGCACGATGAACCCGGTGGTGGCGAGCAGGTACCCAACCGTGTTCAAGCCGCCAATATAGGCGAGAAAGGCGACCGCGCTGGCGGCGGCAACCCGCCAGTTGATCGGTGATAGCTCTGACCCAGACTGGGTCGGCAGTGCGATCCACACCGCGCTTCCGAGCAGCCCGGCGCCGATGATGAGTGGGAAGATCCGTGGCCCCACCGCCGCATATTGCCCGGAGAGCGGACTGATGTGGAATGCGCCCCACAGGTAAGCGGCGCTCCCAGCGATGAGCACGGCCGCGAGTCTCCGGTCTGGTGACATCGGGATGTCGCGCCGCTTACTGGACGAGTCCGATCGAGCGCAACACCTCGTCGGCGGTGGCCCGCTCCTGCGTCAGAAACTGATCGAGTGCCGGCCCCGTGAGGAAACTGTCTTCCCATTCGTTGGCACGCAAGATCTCTTGCCACGATGGCGAGTCGCGCATCCGGGCGAGCGCGGTGACCAGCCAGTCCCGCGCTTCGGCGTCGATCCCGGGAGGCGCGACGATGCCGCGCCAGTTGGCGATCGCCACGTCAAGCCCACCCTCGCGGATCGTGGGCGTGTCGTCGCCATCGATACGTTCCGCGGAGGAGACGGCCAGCAGGCGCATCCGCCCCGTGCCGACGTACGACTTCCATTCTCCGAAGCCGGAGACGCCGGCCGAGACATGTCCCCCCATCACCGACACCGCGGCCTCGCCTCCGCCAGCGTGCGCGATGTAGTTCACGCGGCCGGGGTCGACCTGAGCCGCACGTGCCAAGAGGCCCACCAGGATGTGGTCGATGCCGCCGGCCGACCCACCGGCCCAGCTGATACTCTCCGGGTTGCGCCGGAAGTCGTCTATCAGCGCTTCGAATGTCTGGTACGGCGCGTCGGCCGGCACGGCCACGACTTCATATTCGTTCAGCAGACGGGCCAGCGGCACGGTGTCTTCTGTCGACACCGGTGAGTCGTTCGTGCGAATGGCACCCAGCATGACCTGCCCGAATCCA
>SXGT01451162.1_pt1 | contig 17961 bp, 17 predicted proteins | sample 3176221 | NCBI WGS metagenome assembly SXGT01 (sample SAMN11356862, study PRJNA531348) | freshwater metagenome | isolation source: freshwater sample F1-120 | place: China: Fuxian Lake, Yuxi | collected 2017-12-25
GCGGCATGGATGCCGCAAGGTGGCAAAGGGGCAGGACGCCCCTTTTGCCACCCCCCGATAAATACGAGGAGCGCAAGACATCAGCGGTAACCGGGCCGCCTTTTCTTTGAGTACTTTCTTTTCGACTTGCATGGATGCAGGAGGTAGAGCAACGCAGGAGCAGTGGCCGAGGCGGAGCAAAAGAAAGTACTTCGCCTTCGGGTGCGAGAACCCGATTAGAAAAACGTCGCGATAGCGACTCAGCATAATTATTTCTACGCTGAAGAAACGACCTGCGTAACATCAGTAGTTAAGAAAACTTAATCAAGATGCACCAAACTTAAATTAACTAAATTACCAAATACGCATAAATATTCATCTATTATTCAGATATCTCGGCGCCCTTTAGCATATCGTTGCGGCCAAATTAAATATATCTTCTGGAGCTAATCTGGGTATGCCAATAAACATATCATTGATTTATTGCATAATTTAATTAATCATTGGCTGTTTGCTTTTCTAGCAGGTCTGATCAACTCTAAGTTAATCTTGATTTTTGCTGTAACACACTGCGGCTCGCTAAAATGTAGCTATAATTAAAGCGGTGAGGCATCTAGATGCCTTAGAATTTTTTGAAGTATTGGTAATTGCTTATATTCAAATATTTCATTGACTCAACTATTAGGTCATCCAAACACACAGATTTTAAACTTTAGCTAATACCTGACTATGCATCTGCCAAACAGTTGAATCTAAATAGCTTAGACTCACAACATGCATTTTTACACCGCTTACGCACTGTTCATGGCGATCAGCCTAAGTGGTTACCACCTAATTAACTCCATTCAAATTCCATGGCCGGCATTAAAGTATTCATCGTGGATGACTCCGCAGTCGTCAGACAGGTTTTAACAGATCAGTTAAATGGTTTACCCGGGATTCAAGTGATTGGGGCAGCTCCTGACCCAATATTTGCGCTCAAGCATATGGACAAAAACTGGCCGGATGTGATTATTTTAGATATTGAGATGCCGCGCATGGATGGCATTACTTTTCTAAAAAAACTGATGCAAGAGCGCCCTACTCCAGTCATTATCTGCTCCACCTTGACCGCACGCGGTGCAGAAGTGACTATGCAAGCCATGAGTTCTGGTGCCATTGATATCATCACCAAACCCACTTTGAATCTGAAAGGATTTTTGCTTGAATCTAAAACGTTACTCGCGGATGCCATTAAAGCAGCGGCACACGCTAAACTCTCTAAATCCACGTTTAGCCCAGATAAGTCCTTAGGTACTCAACCAAAATTGAATGCCGATACCATCATTCCGCCTGCAAATTTAAAAGCGATGGCAGAAACTACAGACCGCGTGATTGCTATCGGTACCTCGACGGGTGGAACCCAGGCTTTGGAATATATCCTGACACGCTTACCCCGCACGGTGGCTGGCATTATTGTTGTGCAACATATGCCAGAAGCCTTTACCGCTGCCTTTGCAAAACGTCTGGATAACTTATCGCAGATTAATGTGAAAGAAGCTGAACAAAATGATCGGGTGATCCCCGGTTTGGCACTGATCGCACCGGGGGGCAAACATATGCTGTTACGCCGAAGTGGTGCGCAGTACCGTGTTGAAATCAAGGATGGTCCTTTAGTCAGTCGCCACAAGCCCTCAGTGGATGTATTATTTCGCTCGACAGCACAAGCCGCAGGTAAAAATGCGTTAGGAATCATCATGACGGGTATGGGCGATGATGGTGCACATGGACTTAAAGAACTGCATGACACGGGGGCGCTGACGGTTGCCCAAGACGAAGCGAGTTGTGTGGTTTATGGAATGCCTAAAGAAGCCGTGAAACTTGGGGCGACCGATGGCGAACTGCCACTATCGGAGATCCCTGATTTAATGGTGCAATTGCCTAGTCGTGCGTTATTCGCCAAACGTTAGCGCTGCTTTAAGTTGCAGTGAATAAATTATGCATTTAGTCACTGCAGTCTATCAGCAAGAGTTCAACGGTCTAGCACCAAACGAAAACCTAATCTGGAATTGCGTAATCCCGCCTTCAACCAATCGCGAGAACTTAAATTGAGATTGGCTTTGGAATTCAGCCAGGAACCGCCACAAATTACCCGGCGCAAGCACTCATTATCCTCGCAGGTTTTGGTCCATTCGCTGACATTGCCACTCATATCGTAGAGTCCCCAAGCATTAGGTTTTTTTAATCCAACCGCATGCGGGGTGTCATTGGCATTCTCGGCATACCAAGCGATGCTGTCTACATCATTACTACCGCAATAATCGAATGTCCCCCCGGCCCGACAAGCTGTTAACCACTCTTGTTCAGTCGGCAAACGGTAATGTTTTCCAGTTTTGGCATTGAGTGCCGTCAGAAAAGCTTGCACCTCATTCCAACTCACATTTTCTATCGGACAAAATTCACCACACATTGCAAAACGCGCAGGATTTTCCTGCATAACCGCCTGCCATTGTGCGTGGGTGACTTCATATTTACCCATGATAATGCCACCTGCTAAATTCACCATTTCCATGGTGCGCAAGGTACGGTCTACTTGCAATTCTGCCTCTTCAACCGCGCGTTGTGCATCCATTTCATTGCGCAGCTCGATTGCTTGAGGACTCAAAGGATGTTCAATAACTTGCTGGGTAGACCCCACGGCTTGATCAACATCAGGCGCTTGCGCCCAACTGGACATCACGCCCATGGAGTGATTGAAAAACAACATGCAGGCAAAAAGCAAAATATTTGACATGAGTACGGACTATCCTGATAGAGGTAAATTGACGCAGTAGCGTTTTGCTTAAAAATTTAAACGCCTAAACTATATCTCGCTTGCTGCTGGGTTTCAATCTTATCAGGGGTAAATTCGTGCTCAAGCTTGAGCTTTTCTAAAGGGTTTAGCTGAGTTCTCGCAGCGTTTTAAAAGCCACAGTGGAAACTATAGAATTCTCCGCCACAATTAACGTTAAACCATTGCAACTACAGCGGCGGTCCTGTGATGCTTACAACCAAGTACTTCGTTCACCCAGCTTGTTCAACAACAGCCTTTAAAACTCAAAACTTTCTACCTCAGCAGTTAAAAATATCGGCTGTCCTCCGGTTGAAATTTCCACCGCATGCTGCGCTGTGGCTTGGCCTCCGGGAGACTGTAAACATTCTTGTAACACGTGCATATTGGGAAAATACACTTCCGCCATACGATGATAGGCAGCGTTCTCAGAGTTGATTAACGATGCCACAAAGCGCGTTTTGCCCTGCAAGTTTTCGACTGCCATCGGCACGTGCTCGCTGGCATAGCGCTGTTCAAAAGTTTCTAAATCGCTGGGAGTTGGATAAATCACAATTAATTTTGCAGTTTTCATAGTTTTCTCTTAGAGTGTGTTTTTGAGGAAGTCTGATAATAATGATTCTAAGCGTCTTTGGATAATACTGATTTACTATGTAACAATAGGTAATACCTATACATGAAAGCTCATTATGGAAACACATCAAATTCGCTACTTTTTAGCCGTCTGTGATCAAGGTAACTTTACGCGTGCGGCGCAACTGACCTTTGTCTCGCAACCCTCTTTAACCCAAGCCATTAAGAAGTTGGAGGATGAACTCGGGGGAGCGCTGTTTACCCGTGACCGGACAGGCTGCGTATTAACACCCTTAGGTCAAGTCGTGGAACCCAGGTTACGCCGCATTTATAATGATTTACTGCATACTAAAACCGAGGCGGTGCGCTTTATTCGCTTAAAAAAAATCCCAGTGCGCATTGGGTTAATGAAGACCATTGGGGCACAAAAGCTGAGTCCTTGTTTAGCGCAATATCAACAAGAACATCCGCATGTTGAGTTGGAAGTTATTGTCGACGATGAAGCTAAATTATTAGCCCAATTAGACACTAAAGCGCTTGACCTCGTGCTCAGTACCTCGACTCAAACGCTACATAGCGCTTATAGTTGCACACCGTTGTATCATGAGCGCTATATCGTACTGTTTAATGCCGCGCATAAATTCAAGCACCTACCTGGACCACTGGCATTGAAAGATCTTGAAACTGAAGCCTACCTGGATCGCTTAAACTGCGAGTTACGCGACAATTTAGTCAGTGTGTGCCAGGCACAGGAAGTGAAACTGTATGCTGCTTATCGCAGTAATAGCGAAGAATGGATTTTACATATGGTGCGCGCAGGTTTAGGCGTTGCCCTGATGCCCGAATATACCTTGCCCAAGGGCGCAAGTGATCTTGGCTATCGCTATCTTGCCCAGCCAGAAATTCGTCGGCAGATCTTTGCGCTGCATTTACCAACGCGCTCAACACGTGAGGAATTGACAGCTTTACTACGGCAACTGCCCACGCACTAATTTCAGTTGCCATGCGTACTGCAGAATCTCCAATCAACAAAACCAAACTCAATTGTCCAAAGTCCTGCTTTTTCAAGCCAAATTTACAAGATGTTAAGCTTAGGTGCAGCAAAATAGACTAAGCTTAATAGAATGTAAGTATGGTATCCAATTTCAAGTTGGGTATAGTTAAGTTTTAAAGGTCTCAGTTAAAATTTCGAAATGTATCCGATAGTTCCCCCCTAGAAACTAGCACAGAGCCCTTGCTAGGTTCATCAGAACTATGCATCAGCTCAATACAGAGAATCTACAAGACTAACGACTGACAACTAAACTTGACTTCGTAACATGACCCATAGATCCAGGTGAGTTTAATATGAAAATACGTTTTTGGGGGACCCGGGGCTCGATACCCTGTTCGCTTACAGCAACAGAAGTTCGAGCTAAGATAATCGCCGCCTTGCAGGGAGCAAAAGACTTAAACCTAGATCAGGATGACAAAATATTAGCCTATGTGGACAGTTTAGATTTTCAAACGCAGGGCAGCTTTGGAGGACACACCAGTTGTGTGCAAGTCAAAACCGCTCAGAAAGAACATATTATTTTTGACATGGGCAGTGGCGCTAGACCCTTAGCGGGTAGTATCTTGGCCGAACAGGGCAAGCAAACTGCACAAACTTACCATATTTTTATGTCGCATTTACATTGGGATCACATTATGGGGTTTCCGTTTTTTACCCCCGTCTATCTTCCCGGAAATCATATCTTCATCCACAGCTGCCATGATGAAGCGGAATTTGCGTTTCGCAGACAAATGGCTAGCCCCAGCTTTCCGGTGGATTTTTCGGATTTGGAAGCTAAAGTGGAATTTTGTTGGCATCCCCCCGGCGAAGTCGTGCAGATCGGAGATGTCGAAGTGTACGCTAAAAAGCAATTACATTCCGGGGATTCCTATGGTTGGCGCTTAAGCTATCAAGGTAAATCCTTGGTCTATTCCACCGATTCGGAACATAAAATTGAAGACATCGCCGAAAGAGAAGCATTTACTGAATTCTTTAAAGCCGCAGATGTGGTGATTTTTGATGCGATGTACTCGTTAACGGATGCAATCTCGGTGAAAGCCGATTGGGGTCATTCCAGTAATATTCTAGGCATTGAGCTATGCCATGCCGCCGCAGCAAAGCAATTGGTTTTATTTCATCACGAACCTGTGCATAATGACGCTAAAATCGCCAAAATTTTACAGCAGTCGCAAGACTATGCTCGTTTATACAGCGAAGACAACCAGTTGATCATTCATTCAGCCTATGACGGCTTGGAAATTGAGTTGTAAATAGTGTTGATAACGGATGTTAGCCAGCGCGTTTTGGTCGCCTAGTAAGCTAGCACGACGATTTTCTAATTAGGATCAATCAGCTTACGATGTAACCACCATCATTTTCATACAGGAGCAACCGATGAAACATTGGATCACAAGTATTTTGTTGAGTAGTGTCATGGTGACTAGCGCCTACGCTAGTGACATTGGTCGTATCAAAGTGAGCAATGGCGAAGCCTATATTAGCCGAGGTGGACAAAAACTAGCCGTCGCCGTTGGCACTCTGGTGCAAACCTCCGACACTATTGTGACAGGTGCGGATGGTTCGGTGGGTATTACCTTTTTAGATAACTCCATGCTTTCTATTGGCAATCACTCGAGCATGAATTTAGAGCAATTTGCCTTTGATAATACGACCCAAGCAGGCAAATTCGATGTCGCGTTACATAAAGGCTCGTTAATGGTGGTTGCGGGTAAATTAACGCAACATAATCCCGATGCCTTGAAAATAAAAACCCCGGCTTCAATCTTGGCAGTCCGTGGAACTGAACTCGCGGTTTATGTAGAGGGAGACTAAGCTATGCGCGCTGTGCTGACACTGTTGGGCCTGCTGCTGTTGCTTACAGCCTGTGCATCGCGTGAACTCTATATGGTGATGCCTGAAGCGAATGGTAAGGTAGGCAGTGTTACCGTATCGCAAGATGGTCACACCACGGAACTCAATGGCGCCTATAGCGCAGCAGAAGTTTCCGGCTTGGGTGGTGCAGATACCGTTACTCTCGATGCCAACACTGTCGATACTTACTTTAAGACGGCTTTAGCGGCTCAACCGCTACGCCCAGCCTCAACAATGTTATTTTTCATTACGGGCACGGATCGTTGGGACCCTACTTCAGAAGCAAAAGTTGAAGCAATTTTGCAAGATATTGCCAAACGTCCTGCCCCTGAAGTTACCGTGATTGGTCATACCGATACCGTCGGAAAAACGCAAGATAACGATATCCTATCTATGAAACGCGCACAAAAAGTGCGTGAACGCTTAATTAAGCTAGGCATTCCCGCTGCACATATTGTGGCAATTGGACGGGGTGAACGTGAATTATTCATCCCAACTGCCGATGAAGTGGATGAACCGCGCAACCGTCGCGATGAAATCAGCGTGCGGTAACTTTTGAGGCCACTAAGCCAAGTTAGCACCCCGCCATCCAAGGACTAATATGGATATGTCATCTGAAGCCTCAGCCCCAGCGGCAAAATCATGTACTGCCGTATAAACTGCATGCACCACCGCTCCTGCATCTTCGGTGATTAATGCAGTATTTAGCACCTCGAATAAGCGTTCCTGACCAAATTGCTGTTGCTCCAGACTGAAAGCCTCAGTGATGCCATCAGACACTAAACATAAAAATTCTCCAGCACGTAAGTGCTGACGTGCGACAACGTACTGGAACTCATCTAGCATACAAATCGCAGGTCCGCCCATGGATTCTAAGACTTGTGGGGGATGCAGCGCTGAGATCAGCAGGGCTTTTTCATGCCCTGCGTTACAGTACTCTAGTTCACCTGTTGCCAGATTGATAATGCCAAGAAAAGCGGTGACGAATAAAAATTCAGAATTATCTCTCGAAATTTCAAGATTAGCCTGGGTAACCAAGTTTGCTAGCGACAGATTATTTCTTAAGGCTAAACTTTTAACTAAGGTTTTACTAATCGCCATAAATAAACTGGCCGGGATTCCCTTACCACAAACATCGCCCAAAATAAAAAATACCCTATCGGCATCTAACCGGAAAAAATCATAAAAATCCCCACCCACCGCTTTGGCCGGGAGCAACTTGGCGGCAATAGTTAGGCGCGGCTCATTGGGAAACACACTGTGTGGATTTGGACAAATTCCCATTTGAATTCGGCTGGCAGCTTCCATTTCACCGTCGAATTTTGCGGCGCGCAAACGTTGCTCCTGCAAATCCAGTTGTAATTTTTGCCGCTGTCTTAGGGTATGCAGCAACGCTTGTGTCAGCAGTATTCCGAGCAGCACAATACTGAAGGCAATTGGGGTGGCAACGTCTATTAACCACTGTTGCGATAGAAACACGCTATAGCCCGCTGCCAGCAAACCGACAGCTAGAGTAAGCACCAGAGCAACTAAATATAAGGGATTCAGCCTAGAGCTCGCACCACACAAGCCTAAACCTAATAACAGGACTAATGCTGTTTCCAAACTGGGCGCCCAAACTGGTCGCTGCAACAAATTTTGATCATAAATTGCTTCCAGTAACTGTGCATGAATCTCTACCCCGGCGACTTGCTCGCGCAAGGAGGTCGTGTATTTATCGACCAATCCTAACCCCGACACCCCCAGCAATACCCATTTCCCGGTAAACTGCTGTAGATCCACTTTGCCTTCGAGAATATCACCCGCCGCAATAAAGCGCTGTGCATCATGATGCCCATAATGCACCCACAGCGAACCATCTTTTTGTGTAGGTAGCACTAAACTGCCAACATCCACCTGATAAATGCCCTGGGCATGACTATGAATTTGGTAAAACTGACTTGCGGTGCCCAAGCGCAACATTTCTAAAGCCAGTGAAGGCATGAGTTTATCGCCTATGCTGACAACTAATGGCACTCGGCGAACAATACCAGCTTCGAGTAAGGTATTTAATGCCGCATGCCCGCTAGCAGCCGCATCCAAAGAGGCAAGATTTTTTAAGGCACTGGGAAAATAAGGGGTAAATGCTTGTGGTTCGGTACCCAAAGCTCGAAAGGTTGCCGCACTCAGCTGAACTGGTGGCCCCTCGGGTAAGCCTGCGACGCCCAAAATTGTTGGCCCCTTGCTCAGGGCAGTCGCTAAAACTGCATCATTACTGGGTAAACTACAGACTTGTAGGATTAACTTGGCATCCACTTGCGGCAGATAACGCGCCACAGTGCACGGCGAAGATCGATCTGCTTCGGGCATGATAATGTCTAGACCAATTGCCACGGGCTGTGCAGTTGCAATTTTTGTCAATAATTGCGCTAATAAATTTCGGGGCCAGGGCCATTGGCCATAGCGTTGTAAGCTACTTTCATCAATATCCACAATCAACACTGGCGCAGACTCACGTTCGCGGGGAGCCTGGATTTGATAGTTATCAAACAAAAACACTTGCAGCTGATGTTGGTAAGGTAAGCCACCCAGCAGCTGACAGGCACAAAACAGTGCAACCCACACTAAAGCACTAAATTTAAGCCACTGCCCAGGCAAACTTGGAGGATATTTAGGCTTTAACTTAAAATTAACTATCTTGGTTGGGTTCACTGGCACGGTTTTCTTAGCTAAGTTACGACAATTGCACGTGCAAAAGCGGGCATCCGAGTAAGCTGCAATACAAAAACTTTGATCTATAACTCATTATTTTTTGTCACTCTCTGCAAAATTTAGACTATGCTTAACTTTAGTTGAGCTAAAGCATACCCCTAAATTTTACAAGTTCAGCATCGACTATTCGAGCAGACCCGCCTAAGCAGGAAAAACATAAAATGCCGCTGGAGAATACCGTGACAATTACTGCAGAACACCTAGAGCATAATGTTCTCAAGCTAAGTTTAGCGGGTCGTTTAGATCTCGAAGGTGTCAATACCATTGATGATACCTTTACCCAAATGATAGCGTATCCAACCCAAGCCGTGCTTATCGATATGCAAAAAGTCAATTTTCTTGCATCCTTTGGCATACGCTTACTGCTGATTAACGCCAAAGCATTATATAATCGCGGCGGTAAAATGGCTTTGTACAATGTAGAACCCAATATTGCCAAAGTCTTAGAAATATCTGGTTTAGATAAACTTATCCCCGTGCACCCTGAAATGACCAGTGCCCAATCCTGGATATCAAGTACAATTTAATTCCCCACACTCCCAGCTACACCAACTGCTTATGGAATTAGTGATTGTCAATGAATTGACAGAACTACGGAGAATGTCGCAGTGGTTAGATGCGGCGTTAAACGATAGCAATTTGACGCATAAACAACGTTTTATTTTTGATCTATGTGCTAACGAAGCAGTCACCAATATCATCTCCTACGCCTACACTGATCAAAAAAAACACACGATTATCCTCAGATTGAGCCTGGATGCGCAGCGAGCAAGTTTAGAAATCGAAGATGACGGCCGCGCCTTTAATCTGCTTGAAGCTCCGCCTTTTCAAGCTTCACAACAGATTGAAACCACTGAGGTGGGTGGTTGTGGTATACACCTAATTAAAAATCTGATGGATGAAATTCATTACCAACGACTGGAGGATAAAAACATCTTAGTGTTAGCAGTTTTTACCTAAATCCAGTATGCAATACAAGTATTTAGCGTAGCAAGCCTCCGCAAGACAAGCGAATTTGACCACAATACAACAACGCCTTCGTCACCCTCGACTAACACTTTCACTACCCTGCAATTTTGGGTATACCCTGCAAAAATTGTCTGTATTCCAGTTTTTATAACTTCGCGAAATTGGAGAATTAACTGGATAACATCAACCTTAAAAAAATATCATATTGATTTATAAAAGTATTTTATAAAAGCATTATAAGTATACCTTTTGGCATGACTTGTGTTTATTTGTAAGCCATCACCGTGTCAAAACCTAAAGTAGCAAAGGAGTTACTACTAATGCTTATACCCAGCATCAAAACCACTAAAACCCAATTACTTGGCTCCTTGCCTGTAGATAATAGCCTGAACGTTGCACCTGATAGTAATATTATTTTACAGTTCAGTGCGCCCGTCGTACTAGGCAGCGGCTATATTATCATCAGTAATGGGCAAAATGATGTGCGTAGTATTCCCGTCAACGATTCTCTGCGAATCCATATCCTCCCGAATGCCGATAATTCCGGCAGCAATATCACCATTAACCCTAATTTTGATTTATTCAACGACAGCAACTATTTCGTGCAATTCGCCGATGGGGTATTCAAAGATCAAACGGGGAATGATATTGTCGGAATTAACGACACCCGCACTTTAAATTTTAAAACCGCACCGCCCGATCAAACGCCGCCCATCCCGGTAAGCAGTTCCCCCGCGAATCAACAACTCGCGGTGGCAGTAGATAGTAATATTACCGTTAGCTTTAATGAGCCAATTAACTTAGCTAGCGGACACTTCACGCTTAGCAATGGTCAAGGCGATACCCGCGAATTTTATTACGAATACTCCGTGGATCAATCCGGCTATGTGTATCGTGGAAATGATAACTCCACGCTCATTATTGATCCAAGGCAAGATTTAATCGCCAATAGTGAATATTTTCTGCAAATGGATAGCGGAGCAGTCACTGATTTTGCGGGTAATCCGGTAGCAGCCGTCCAAGATCCACAGGCACTTAGATTTAAGACTGGCGCCCCTGAAACTATTCCACCGATTCCAATCAGTAGTTTTCCTCTGAATGGCACTGAGATTCCAGTAAATCAGACTATTAGCGCCCAGTTTAATGAAACTATCCAAGCGGGTACGGGAAAAATTACCCTCAGCAATGGCCAAGGTGACACTCAGATTATTGACGTCAAAGACTCACGTCACGTTGTCATTAACGGAGTAGATATCAGCGTTACTCCGCTGAAAAACTTACTCCCTGACAGCCATTACTCTGTGCTGGTAGACCCAGGTGCGCTCACCGATCTGAATGGCAATCCTATTGCGGGCTTGCAAGATGCTAACGCCTTTAGCTTTTTCACTGACACCCAAGCACCGCAACTCACTGGTCATTATTTGACCGGGAATAACCAAGCATTGAGCTTGCAATTCAATGAGAACATCCAAGCCGGTTCTGGCAGTATAGTGATTAGTAATAACCAAGGGGATAGTCAGCGTATTGCAATACACGATAATAGCCAAGTGATGTTTAGCAAGACTGGCGTCACCATTACCCCCAAAGATAGCTTATTAGCTGGCAGTCAGTATTTTGTGCAGCTAGACAGCGGTGTTATTCAAGATACCTCGGGGCATAGCTTGGCTGCCACGAACGTGCCGTTCACGCTTACACCACAGCCCCTAGATACTATTAAACCGTCGCCAGTTTCAAGCACTCCGGTTTATGGCCAGCAACAAGCTCCCCTCGACAGTGATATTCGGATAACGTTTAATGAACCAATCACCCTCGGAACTGGACATTTTGTGCTTAGCAATGGTCAAGGAGACACACGCACCATTGCTGCGAATGATACTTCGCAGGTGAATCATTATTACTCAGGAAAATCCTTTGATTCCACGAGTATCAATATCAATCCCAAAGAGAACTTATTAGCGAATAGTCATTATTATCTCACCATGGAAGACAATGCCATACTGGATATGGCGGGCAATGCCGCCAACGCAGTGCTGGGCAATGATGCCCTGCAGTTCAGTACCTTTGATTCCCAAGCACCAGTTTTGAATTACGTCTCGCCTGTTGATGATTCGGTGCAAGTGCTGACGAATACCTCGATTACTGCACAATTTAATGAACCCATTAAAGCAGGTCAGGGTAATATCGTGATTAGCAATAACCAAGGGGATACGCGTACTATCGCCATCACGGATAGTACGCAAGTTACCCTATACAGGAGTGAAATTAGCGTAAAACCCAGCCAAAATTTGTTACCCAATTCCTTGTACCACGTCCAATTTGATAAAGGTGTGATTACTGACTTAGCGAGTCATCCAGCTGACGGCATTTATGATGATAAACAATATAATTTTTTGACGGCTGCAGCCGACCTTACTGCGCCCCAGTTTAGCTATGGTCTGATAACACAAGCCACTTCCTACCAACCCGTTAACAGCATTAATCTGTATTTTAATGAAGCACTGCGTAACGGCGTCGGCAATATTATCCTCAGTGATGGTGGAAATGACTTCAGAAGCATTGCCATTACTGACGCAACCCAAGTGGCTATTTATGGCAATAACTTAAGCATTACCCCCACTCAAGCCCTGCACACCAACAGCCATTATCAAGTTAGCATCGAAAACGGTGCCTTAAGTGATCTGGCGGGAAACGCATACACGACTAAGAGGACTTTACCGTTATTCAGTTTTGACACTCCGGCCCCGGATACCACCGCGCCGCAGTTACTGACGACTAATACAACTCAGTTACCGATCAATGAAAATATTAGACTCGCATTTGATGAGACCATCAAACTCGGAACGGGCAATATCTTGCTGAGTAATTCCCAGGGGGACAATCGACTAATAAGCCTGCAAGATGCCACCCAAGTCAGCATAGAATCTGCCGTATTGGTCATCAATCCGACTCAAGATTTAAGCCCTAACAGTCACTATACGCTCAGCTTTGACCCCGCCGCACTCACTGATTTGGCGAACAATAGCTACAGCAACAACTTAAGCTTTGATACTCTAGGTAAACTTCCCGCGATCGCTACCCAAAATCCGGTACAGGAAATCAATCATGGTGGCATGCTCGGCGTCTACGATAATCTGGATCAATTGGTATTACATTTTGATGCCGCTGTACAGTGGCACGGCGGCTTTAAACTGAACCAACACAGTTTTGGAGGCAATGATATTGTCTTGAGTACCGATGGCTTATCTGCCAGCGTAGAACTCGATAGTCATAGTAACGTCGCGCATGGCGATGTGCTGACCTTAACGGGCATTAGCGATGCAACGGGTGCTTACAATGTAAGTTTGGAATTTACCTTATAAATGCGCTACGCGCTTTTCATTTTCTTACCGCACCCAGATTATGCACGAGATTTTTAAACAAGCGCTGCAACAGTTTCGCAGCGGCCATTTGCAGCAAGCAGAACAATTGTGTTATCAACTTTGGGCTAGTAATCCTGAAGATGCCGATACCTTGCATTTATTAGCGATTATCTACGCCCGCACCCAACGCACAGCCCTCGCACATGAATATTTTCAGCAAGCCCTCGCGCAAGCCCCAGACCGTGGCGATTTCTGCGCTAACTATGCCAATTTACTCTGGGAAAGTGGTCGCATCGAAGCCACTATCCACTATAGCCAGCGAGCCATTGCCTTACCTAATCCTCGCCCCGAAGCTTACAACACCTTAGGCAATGCCTTATTTCGTTTAGGCAATTTTGCCGAAGCGATTACCCACTATCGTGCGGCTCTTGAACTTTCGGCAGACTATGCCGAAGCGCACAATAATCTCGGACAAGCATTAAAAGCCCTCGATGACTGGCAGGCGGCAGAACTTAGCTTTCGCCAAGCCTTAAGTTTGCGCCCAGATTTTAATTTGGCTGCCGATAATCTAAAACAAGTCGACCGCCTATGGTTGCAACCCGTCATAGGTAAGCGGCTAAGCTTAAGACGCACGGCCGTAAGCGATGCGGAATATATTTTTGCCTGCTATCAAAACCAAGCATTTATGCACTTTTACAATCGTTTAGTGCAAGTGCAATCTTTAGAACATCTCAGCCAGCAATTGCAAGAAGAAAGCAAAACCCATCCCTATCAAAACAAAGCCATCAATTGGGTGATCATGCACAACACGCGGCAACATCCATTAGGTTTAGCCAATTTAGTGGATATTCAACTCACGCATAGACGCGCGGAATTTCTAGTAGGTATTCCAGAACAGCAGGATAGACACGCAGGCAGCGGACTAGAAGCTACCCTTTTGGTGCTGGATTTTGCGTTTAATCGCTTACAGCTGAATAAAATCATCACCCTAATCTACAGCGATAACCAAGCCTCGCTAGATAACAATGTCGCGTTAGGCTTTCGCCGCGAAAGTTATTTTCAGCAGCACCTTTGGGATAGTAAACAACAACACTTTATTGATCTCTATGGCAATGCCCTCACGCTAGATGCATTTCGGGCTAATCGTCGTTTAGGCAAATTATCGTTGCGGTTATTGGGGCGGGATATTACTCAGCCGTAAGTTATTTCGGGATTTTCAATATCGTGCGGCGCGGATGGCGGTGGCGGAAATTTCCAGCACAGAAGCAAGAATCAGACACGCAAACGCTACAGCATTGAATGCCAGCTCATCTTATTGGTTCGTAAGTCATACTAGACAAATAGTATCTTTAACGGTGGTATTCCAAATTTCCCCTCACTAGCTTTCGACACTATAAATCTTTCGACTTGCAAATGAAAAATAATATAAAATAATAATACTTTACTTAGATGTTAGTATATCTAATCACAATTACTTAACCAAATTTTGTATAATCATATGAAATATATATTATTTTTCTGCATTCTAATTATTTCTAATCATGTCCATGCATTAGGTATAAAAGCTAAAGGGGAAGTTTGTGGCTCAAAGGACCATAGTCAAATTGAATCGAAAATTGAGATCTATTATCAAATAGGCAATTTTTTTAGCGTTAGAATTGAAGGGGGAATTCCTGCGCAAAATGTCCCTTTATCCTTATCCCCAGGGACACCAATTTTTTGTTTAGATCCTAGATTAGGCTTATTAGCAACAGATACCACGCCCAAATCTATCAATGGCTATGCCGTTTATGCTGAAAACACACTTTACCTATTTTTAACAGGAATCAACAGTCTTTATCCGACACAAAATGCCTATATTTTTTCTAAATCGGAAGATAATTATTTTTATTATGTAGGCAACGATAGTGTGGGTGTTCTTCAAGGTGATGGAATACGTATGGGAAACCTTTCTCCCAATTCAACTTTACCTAAAATTACAGATATCAATTTGAAATATGCTGTTTTTCAATAACTAAAAATTAAAATGTAGCAAGATGCACTAAATTTCAACGTTAAGAGGCCCATCATTCGCGAAACTATGCGCTTATCGTTGCTAAGCTTATCCTATCGAGCTCTTTCGGTGATGCCTCTTGCCGGACGGGGCTTGCTGCCCCGTTGGTAATGTTCTGCATTTATAAAACCTTTGGCATCTGCGTAACGGCAGTGACCAGGGTAACAAAACCCGTCACGCTCAGGAATATTGCGCTACATCGTCAATAATTGAGCAGCCGATTAATTAAATAAACGGCAGGGTTACAATTGCAGGAAAGTCAGGTACTAAGCGACTTTTTGCTATTTGGCCCTGGGGGGTATAAAAGCGCATGCCGCCCTGTTCTTCACACAACCAAAATTCTTCCGCCCCACGTTCAAAATACAGGAGTTGTTTTTCGTCCATTTCGTTAATACTATTCGAGGGTGATAATACTTCGACGACAATGGCAGGCGCGACCGGATAGGGGTTGACATCACCCTGCCCCTTTAAGAACGCCGCACTAGCCCATGCGACATCGGCCACTTTCACCCCTTGGCTAGTCTGGATGCTGCATTCTGGAAAGGCTAATCCATTCGATAAATAGTGGTCCAGCAATTTGGCAATCATGGCTTGATAGTGCGAATGTCGATTAGTCCCCGGACTCATGACGATATGCCCCCAACGGTCGGTTTCAAATTTATAGGGTAAGTTATTGAGTGTTGGGTCATTACAAATACTTTGCCAGTTCATGGGGGGCTCCTGGTGTAAGCTAATGGGTAAGCCATTTTAGTGGGTGTAAAAATGAATTTCTTATTCGAACTGGCTAAATTATATGCAAATTCTGAATAACGGGGTGTGAAATGTCTGCTAAAACAACAGCCAGAAAACTTTAGCTTGGAAAAAGCATCCATACTTATCCTTTAGCGTTACATAGTTAACCAAATACCAAACCAGCCAGCGAGTTGCCTGGATGAAACAGAGTGAAATCCAGGAAATTCGGAGCTTCGATACTTAAGGAGACTAGCGTAATAGTTACCAAAATTGTTAATAATTCAGTGTGTTTAAAGATTTTCTGCAGAACCTTGCCATCAGCAACCAAAGTGGAACATGAAAGATATTTTTTGGCACTATCTAAACTAATGACGCTAGAAAAACTCGTGTAGTTTACGTTATTATTCACCTCGGGCTCCTCTTTGCTGCGTTTACCCGTTGGGTGCATTTTATGACACCGTGGCAGGAAGGAGGAGCCCATGTCATCATCCTACGGGCTTCGTTGACGCGGCAAACCAATATTCTTAACAACCGGAGAGCAAAAATGACGACCTTAAAACCTATCCCCAATGGCGAACATGCCATCTCACCATATTTGGCAATCAAAGGTGCGGAGACTGCCATCCAGTATTATCAACAGGTATTTGGTGCTCAAGAAATTGGCCGACTGTTAGGGCCTGGCGGTGCTATTGCCCATGCGGAATTGCAAATAGGCGATGCTAAACTCATGTTATCGGAAGAGAATGTCGAGTGGGGCAATTTAAGCCCTGTGACATTGGGTGGCACAGCAGTGACTATCTCGTTATACGTGGACGATGTGGATGCCACATACCAGCTTGCGCTTGCTGCAGGCGCAACTGGCATTATGCCCGTCAGGAATGAATTCTATGGCCTACGGGTGGGGATATTTTTCGATCCTTTTGGGCATAAATGGCATATTCATACGCCGATTGAAGAAGTGTCTTTTGAAGAGATGCAAAAACGCTGTGACGCGATGTTTGCAGCACACAGCTAAAGGCAAATTGAAGCAGCGTCACGAACGCTTGTTCATCGGTTGAAATTAAACTCCGGTAGCGGAGGTAGATATGCTGATATCTTTCCAAGCTTATATTGATAACGCGTGGGTTCAAAAAGCGGTCCCATGGGCTCTAAACTCAATCGCTATTGGTCACCTAATTTTCACTTTAGTCACCCAGCAAAGTCAATACTGTCACTAAAATGCCTATCAACATAAAGGCTGACTCTTCTTTTTGATCCTGCATAAAGTTTTTATCCAAATAGGTATGGTGGGCAAAATAATTTCTTGCTAAGACGCAACATAGAAATGCTTGTAACAAATAAGTATCTTGAACGGAATCGCATTTGACTTGTTTAATTTTATTAATTGGATTTTCTGGTGTTTCACGTAACAGAGTAAGACCAGAGACTTCCTTTTTAAAACAATCTTTGATAATAGCAGTGGAGCGTTTTTGCTCGGCAAGTTTGGTAATATATGTGTCCAATTTTTGTTTTTCTTTATTAATATTTTTCAGTAAATTTTTCTTTTCCAACGCATAGCGAAGACAAGTTTCAGCACGAATAGCTAATAACGAATAATAATCAAGTGGTCGCAATACCCGAAAATCAAGACCACCGATTTGCTCAGGTTTATACATTAGATGCTCGTGAAATTGACGAAACGCATTAAGCAAACTGTCAAATGGGTAGTTTGTTTTTTGTAAACTAGATACTAATTGCTCAAGTTTTTCATCCGTTGGCAGGATACCGTTATAGAATTTTATGTATAGAGGTATAGTTGATAAAAAATATTGCCTATCTTCAAAGTCTTCAA
>SXGT01152761.1_pt1 | contig 17960 bp, 15 predicted proteins | sample 3176221 | NCBI WGS metagenome assembly SXGT01 (sample SAMN11356862, study PRJNA531348) | freshwater metagenome | isolation source: freshwater sample F1-120 | place: China: Fuxian Lake, Yuxi | collected 2017-12-25
TCGATTGGATTCACTTTGTGTGGCATCGTGGAGGAACCGACTTCACCCGCAACGGTTTTTTGTTTGAAATACCCAAGCGATATATAGCTCCAGATATCGCGGTCAAAATCTAACAAAATGGTATTAAAACGGCTTAAGGCATGGAAAAACTCTGCAATATAATCATGGGGTTCTATCTGAATCGTATACGGGTTCCAATTTAGCCCTAGGGATTCAACAAAATCTTTGGAAAACGCCGCCCAGTTAACTTCAGGATAAGCAACAGCATGGGCATTGTAGTTACCGACCGCACCATTAATTTTGCCTAAGATTTCGACTGACTCTAACTGATCTTTTTGCCGGAGCATACGGGCCACGACATTGGCAAATTCTTTTCCTGTGGTTGTGGGCGTGGCCGATTGCCCATGGGTACGTGACAACATCGGTTGCGCGGCGGTTTCAGCAGCAAGTTTTCTAATCGCCTCAATACAGTCGGTGATTTGCTCTAAAATCACGCCCCGGCCTTCTTTGAGCATTAAGGCATACGACAGATTGTTAATATCTTCCGAGGTACAGGCAAAATGAATAAATTCACTGACTTTTTCCAGCTCCGCATGCCCACTGATTTTTTCCTTTAACAGATATTCCACCGCTTTAACATCGTGGTTGGTGGTTTTTTCGATGTGTTTGACGCGCTCGGCGTCAGCTTCAGAAAATTCGTTGACGATGGTGTTCAATAGCTGATTGGCGCTGGCGCTAAACGGAGCAACTTCTGGGATGTGTGCATGTTGCGCTAAAGCTTGCAACCAGCGAACTTCTACTTCCACCCGATAGCGGATTAAGCCATATTCGCTAAAAATAGGGCGTAATTTAGCAACTTTGTCGGCATAGCGACCATCGATAGGTGAAATAGCAGTCAGCGTAGAACTAGTCATGGGTGTCCTGAAGTTAATAAACAAAAATTAGGGGTATTATAATGGCTAGCTGGCGATTTAAAAACTAATGTCCGTGCGCATAGACTTGCCAAGACAAAAACATAAGCGATGACCGAGGAGGGAAGATGAAAATAGGTATACAAACTTCGCGTACGCATGGCGATGTTCGACCTTGCTTGAAACAGGTCTACTATAATTTAAGTTAGCAATGTCGTTGCGAATAGCATAAATCGGTTAAGTAATGTTTTAAGAGTTGGAGAGGCTATGAAATTTGATATCAAAGGCTGGGGAATAATTTTGCTGGGCACGGCTGCCCTCGCGAGTTTAGGCTTTTATTTAGCCAAAATGGAATCCCCTAAACAAAGCTCGATCAATGTTTCGGAGTTGATTACCGAATGTGTGACTTACAATTCTAATCCAGGGCGGATTCCGATGAATAGGGCAAAAATCCAGAGCTTAATGCATACGGTAGAAACACAGATCTTAAAACCTAAAACCTCTGAGCAAGAGCTTGCAAATAATGAAGAGGAGCTACCAGCAACATTGCGTAAGCCTTTACAGATTTGTATACAAGACTTAAAACTTAATCTTGAAAAATACCAGCAATTTACGCCTTGAGGTATTTTGCCACTGCTAAAGTATTGATCGCCCTAAGCTTTTAGTCATCATCAGTTTGACTAAAGCTAGCACCTTAGCTAAAGGTTAAAAATCGACCTTTATAAGCTTCACCATTTTCAGTCCATGGATGGGCAGTACGCATGACCACGCCATAGCCTAAGAGCTGCATGGCGCGACAAAAGCTTACCCGATTACCGCGATTAGGGTCCACAATAATGATCTCAGCCTTAGTGGCCGCATGACTGGCGATAAAGCGTGCCAATTGTTCGGGTTGTTGGCGTTCATACAGTACATCACTGCCGATAATCAGATCAAATCGCCCCAATTCTGGATTATCCTCCGCCCAATTGCCAAACTGATATTTCAGGGGGCCGAGCTGATTTAAACGTAAATTCTCAGTCAAAAATTCTTGAGTTAGAGGATGCCAATCGCTGGCCGTCATATTGCCCGCGCGCCGATGGATGACTAAACTCGCAAGCGCTAAGCCTGCACCGATTTCTAAAATACGTTTGCCAGCTAACTCGTGTGTGTGCATTGCCAGCGCCAAAACCCGTGCCGATGGCCATAAATGCCCAAACAATGACCAACTGGCAGGCGAAATACCAGTCTGTGCCGCTGCACCTAAGGGGTCGGCATACTGTTGTCGGTCAAGTAAAGAGCGAATTGTATAATCGATACCGCCGACGGTGACGGTTTGGTATTGCACTTGAAATCCAGGCATGTTGCTTTCCAGAGGAGCAGAGTGGCGTTGTGTAAGAAACTAATCGTAGAACACCGTGCTCTCAGAAAGCAGCATGCAGGCCGATAAGGCGCTTAGGGAGATCGTCATCATTCTTAGACGAATCGCTGCATGGTAGCACTATTGTTGTATAGGGGTGTTATTTCTACATACTTGGATTTGCTAAATTTGAGGTAAGCATAACATCTGTGTTGGTGTTTAGATAAGGTGAGTAGTGCAGTTTGTTAGCAGAGTGCATGCTGCTCTTAAGTAAAATGGAATTTATCGCCCGCACCACGCACCATGAGCGCTTTATGACTAATGTGGTTCCGCCGCTAACTTATATCCATCAAATAGTTGATCTGAGTTTTCAAGGCGGTTAATTTCCTTTATTATCACCTAACAATAATAATAACTACGAGGTACCCTGATGGACTTTATGCAATCATTGGGCTTATACAAGCCGCAAGCCAATTCAGCTTCTGAGCAGCACATGCTGCATTTGTACATCAACCTGAAGCTAGCTTCTTGCGGGCAGCCGACTTGTTTACAGGACGATACTGCCGGAATTATGCACACCGCCCATGACATGCTGCGTAGTTATTTGGAAAAAAGTCGGCAGCTGGCCGCCTATTTCTATCCGCCAGATATGCGGATTCAACGTTTTTTAGATGCTTATTGTGCGGATTTGGGCTTGGCAAAAGTGCCGCAATTACCGACGTTAACCTTTGAATTAGATCGACATGGCGTCGCACGTGAACTCTCTCTTCCCATCGGTGAAGACCAATTTCAAGCAGAATATGTCGCCAGCTATAAAGTGAAACAAGGGGTGTTGCATAATCCTGCCAGTGATAGACGCACCACCCAAGGCTCTTTTCATATTGCCGATGGTGGGTTACCCGTGCCGGGAGATAAAAAGGAAGTGCCTAAGCGCACGTTTGCTGCGTTGTTACAGCATGCCTTGAATCCTCCTGAAGAGCTGATGACCTTGCCTTTTTGTGCCAATCAACCTGTACCAGCGCGCATGTTTGTCTCGTTATTGTTGCGGCCTATTGTTTGCCCTGAAATTCCAGGGGTGGAACATGCCAAGAATATGGAGATTCGTTTTTTTGCGCCTGGCAGTTTAGTGAGTAATTTGGATTTTGTCGAAAGCATTTTTGGTAATGGTGGTAACCCAGCCTTGCCGGAATTTGATGCTGCTTTGGACGTTGAACATTGGACTGGACATTCGGGCTGTGTGATTTTGGCACCGCAATTAGTGAAATTGACGAAACAAGCGTTAGGCTTACCGCACTGGGATGAAGCTACTGCACGTCAACGGCAAGACGGTATGTGCTGGCAAACCGCGGATGAACTTTATAACGATGGGCAGGCGTTTAAGATTACCGCACGCGATGCCAGTGGTGTGATTGTCACCATCTTGGCGGACAATTATTACGGCTATTGTAAAAAAGAGGTTAAAGCCCAAATTAGTTATGCGGCAAATTTATTCGGTCTAGCGGAAGAAGAGCATGCGGGTGGGGCGTTAGCCTTTAGACGCCGTAACCATGGTGATGAATATGGTATTGGCAGCCCTTCGCGCGAGGTCGGTTATAATTTTGAAGATATGGTGGCGCGTTTCGGGGCGCTGATGGAGGTTAAACCCGAAGGCTACGCTATAGATAAACAGTATCCTGAGATTATTTATGTGCCGCAAGTTTTGCGTATGGATTTGAATGCGCAAACGATCAGTTGGGAAAAAAATGGGGTGCTACACGATTTACGTTTGCAACCGCATAAAATCTATATCCAGCCCAATGGCTACAAGGTAGAAATGCTCAAACACCCCGGTGCTCCTTCGTGGCGTTTGGTTGGTACCGAGCCTGAAGGCACGTTTTGTCATAAACCGTCTACTGTGTCGGGCGGGGGAAAGTCTGAGATTTCCAAATCCATTGAAGATGCGATTATTTATAATCCGTTATTTGTGCATGATCTACAAAAAGATTTGGACAAAGTGGAAGAGATCGTTAACAAAGATTACCGTGGTCGTTTCCGTCCCGGGCATGAACACGAAGACCATGCCCCCGAGCGTTCAGTTTTAGGTACGGAGCGCAGTCTAGGTTCGGTGATTAAATTATTGACCTATTCGTCCAGTCATACCGATGAGTTTAATGCCTGGTTAAAATCGATTCCACCGTATATTTTTGCGCTGACGTTTTTGATTAAACGTTTCTATCGCCCGGAATGGGGCAAAGATTGGCGAGAACATATTTCTGTCGATATTGTCGACGGTGCGCCGGGGCATGAACTGAAGCTATTTGACCGCAAAATCATTGCCTCGTACCTGCGCATAGGCTTTGATTTACAAGGCGGTTGGCGAACCTTTAAAGTGCGGCAGGATTTTATTGCCGCAGAAAAAATTCAAATGGAAGACGATATTAGTGCTTCGGTGGTGGTTCCTCAGCATATGATTGCGCCATTTTGTGCCGAAAATATCTTGTATCCGGCGTTAAAATTGGTCAGCAATTGCGAGTACCGTTTGTTTCAACGTCCCGATGATGCGATTATTCCTGGGTATGATAAACAAACCGAACTGAATATGGCAGAATCCGGTAATTTTATGGCGAATTTCGAACCCCTGCGCGGAGAGAGTTTGGCGGAGATCGTCGAGGATGTCTTGTCGATCAGTAAATTTACGCCCCCGATGCATCAATTATTGACTCAAGCCTACCGCGAGCAACAAGGATTTGTGGTGTCTTCAGCGCATCCACGTTTAGTGGGTGGTAAGCCTTCTAAAAATCCGCGCTATTTGGAAACGCGACCAGACTTAATTAATCCGGTGCGTAAATATATTGCCGAAATCGGCACGCGCTTACATCGTAAAATTCCGTTGGGACAGCCTGTATGTTTTCCGGTGGATGCGGTGCTTTGCGGTCGACGCAATAATCCACCCGAACCCGGTATTCGTGCACTAGCAGTGTACAATCCCATTCATTACCAAGAACTGCCCGAACTGTTCATGGATTTTATTTGTTCGCTCACCGGTAAGTCGCCTTCGACCACTGGAGCGGGAAGTGAAGGGGCATTGACTAAAGGCCCGTTTAACGCTTTACGCGCCACGCCAGATCTGAATAATGCTTTAGTGTCATTTATTCTGACGGGTTATCCGGGGTTCTCCAGCTCCGCTGGCTTTATTGGTCCCGATATGCGTGTCAACCATGATGTCAGTTTGTTAATTCCTGAAATTTGGACACGTTTACGCATCGATGAACGGCAACCAGAATATCTGATTAAACAGGGATACTTAGCCGCGTTGCAAGATTTTAGCTATGAGGGTAAGCCAGTACTAGCGAGTCGTTTAGGCTATCGGATCACCGAGCACTTTGTGCACGATTTTATGGGCAAAATTTTTGATAATCCCATTGCGGTGTTTACCAAAGATATTCTCGAGCCAGAAACCCAAGATTTAGCGGTATTTGTTGATGGTGTGCATAATATTGTTGAAACACAACAACAAGTTGCACAGCAATATTTTGAAGACGGCAGTATTGACGACGCTTGTCCGCCATTACAAGTTTTATTACATATCATGGCCTACGGACACTATGCTGGTAAGGATGTGCATGCTCCTGAAATCCGGGCGATGTTTAGTCGAGAATCCTTATTAGCGTCTGAGTGGTACCAAGCGCGTTTGCGCACCAAGCAAACGCGTGATATGCAACTTTGGCAACGACATGTGGAGAGTTTGCAAGTGTTTATGGCGCGCAGTCAACATGCCGATGACATTGCTCATTTACAGATTGCAGAGCGCTTAGCATTTGCAACCCAAAAATTGGCGACGGTGCAACATCCTGATTATCTAATCAGTTTAGTGGGTACGATAGGCGCGGATTTATTAGGCGCTTATTAGTCTGTAGCACTAGTTAGTCGATAGTTGCAGTTGCCCATTGGGAGCGGGTAATTCTCAGGGTATTAATCTTATCTATGATCAATTGCCGTATACTCGGGTCTTCGGGATAATCACTGACGACCCGAGTCGCATCGCCATCCAGTTTAATTTGTGCGGCCGCATCTTGACTAAATACACTGACCTTATCGCGATTATCGCCCCGACGGTGCACTATAAACTTAGGTGAGTGTTTTGCTGTACCCCATAAAATCCCGCGCCAATCGCTATAGCATGGCGTCCCAGAAATTTCTCCTAACACGGTATTAAATACATCTATTTGCTGAAACTGTTGGGCTTCCTGACCGTGCGAATGTCCATCAATGACCACCAAAGGGACTTTGGCAGCGGCTTGGTACTGACCAAAGCGTTCTGCTTCATGGGGTTTTAATGGGGTCATCGCGTGATGATCACCGACGATCAACAATATGCCATGTTCAAAAAAGCCAGTATTGCGAAGTTGTTGATAAAAAATCCCGAGTTGCTTATCGGTATAGATAATCGCTTCCTCTTCAGAGGCGTGTTTGGTTTCGGGATTGACATAAGGGTGATGGCTGCTGACCGTTTTGATAAACAGAAAAAAGTTCTGCTTTTGTTGCTTAAGCCGATCTAATACGCGTAAATATAAAGCGGCATCGGGTGCCGATTTGAAATGGAATCGCTCCCAAGCGTTATAGTCTGGGTGATCATGGCCTTCAACATAATCAAAGCCAATACTCTGTGCCCATTGCCCAGTGTTGCCAAATTCCAAATCGGAACTGGTTAAAAATTCGGTGTGGTAATGATGTTTTTTTAATGCTTGCGGGAGAGCGTCAGGGAGATTAAAAAAACTATAAAACGATGTGCCACCATCATTATCGTAAGTCGACGGCGGATAAATGGGCGGAATGCCGGTGAGTAGCGAGATTTCACCATCTTCGGTAATAAAACCGTTGGCATAAAAATCACGGTACGCCAAATTGTCTTGTGCGATCGCGTCTAAATTGGGAGTCCAGTCTTTGATGCCAGAAAAAAACTGACTTTGGTAAGCTGATAGGGATTCGACCATTAAAATAATAATATTTTTGGGGATGCTGGGAAGGGTTTGACAGGTTTGTGCTTCATCAAAATGCAGGGCCTGCTTAAACTCCGCGCTGTAAGGCGAACCTTCTGACAATATGATCAAATTGTAATCCACCACATTTTTATAAATCCAGGAATGCGCATATTTGTGTTCATCAGCGAAAACAGTGTAGCCTAAGATTGCACTGATAAATAACACCCAGGGCACCGTCTTGAATTTCTGTTTAGGCAATCGAAACGGGCTCAGTAGCAGTGGGAGTAAAGCTCCTAGCAGGAGTAAGCAGAGTGCACTTAGCGTGTAATTATTTAAATTGTAAATTTGCTGTAGATATTTATACGCATAACCAGCATATTTAATACTATCGCCAAATGTCAGATGCGTGTTGAAATTTTTAATTACAAAATAGTCGGCGCAATAAATAATCCAACAGAGTAGGGCTAAGGTACGTAAAAATGCGGATAACCAGCGCCAACAGTTAGGCAATACTGAAAAATAGACTAACATCCACAATAGTGCGTAAAACAGCATATCGTTAGCAATCGCTTGCGAAAACCCTACAAAACGGGTTTCGGTGAGCTCGAATATAAAGTTTTCAACATAGCCTGCCTTTAATAGGGCAGGAATTGCCAGAAAACACAGTAGTATTTTGAACATAATGAGGCAGGAAGCAGGATTACCAGATTGATACTAACATTATAGTCGGTGGCTAAAAAAGTGCTAACTTCTGCCAGTGAGTCGCGTAAAAAAAAGCAAAGTCATCGCGTGTAGGTTAAGGTTGGGAGCTAATATTGGTTGCCCCAACTTATAGACGGGGGTAGCCAAAACGACTAATACCCCCAATTACCAAATCTGCTTGGGCTAGAAACGAGCTTACTTTGCAAGCTCTTCGCGGGTAAGTTTGTTGTCATGATCGCGATCCAGTTCGCTAAACCATTGTTTGCGCGACTCATGGTATTCCTGCTCGGTGACCACGTTATCATGATTGACATCCAGTTTTGCAAAAACCTTGTCGGCAGCTAAATCTTCACCGGATAGCATTTTCAAAGGTGCGGGAGTGGGTCGCAGTTCTTCAGGGCTTAATTGTTTGTCGCCATTCAGGTCTTTTTGCTTAAACATTTCCTCGGCATGTTGCTGCGATGCCTTGAGATATTCCGTTTCGCTAATCTTGCCATCTTTATTATTATCGCCCTCGGCAAGATTAATTTGTGCATGATGCGAGGAGTGGGTTTTAGGTTTGAAATCTTGATAGCGTTGCGTAAATTCTTCTAAAGTAATTTTCTGGTCAGCATTGATATCCATTGCAACAAAACGTTCATGTGCGGAGTTCAAGAATTCTTCTTGGGTCACAATCTGGTCACCATTGCTATCAAAACGACCAAGAATATAATCGCCGCGGCGATGATCCAGTGCAGGGGGTGAGCCTGCGAAAACGACAGTATTAAATGCTATCAATAGGACGCAGGGGACTACGAATTTTTGCATAGATATCTTCCTTAAAGGTGTTAACGCATATTTAAAGCTTTATAGTAAGGCAAATTGGGTCGGTTTGTGGATTTTCTTTGTGCACACTAGACAAAATATTCACGCTGAAAATGGCTTTAGCCTATCGGCTCGTCCAGAGAGGATTGCGCTTTTTAAGTAGAGTATTTTGAGGTTGACTTATTCGTGTAGAAGAAGTTCATCGGAAGAATCACATCCTACTCCTGCTGCGATCCGTCTTGCAAACCAAGGTTTTAAGTAAGGGGCTAAGCGAGCAGGGAGTAAACGTACAAATCGCTCAGGGTATAATAGCATTCCGCAGGCATAGCGTTGTTGCTCTGCTTGCCACACCAGTGCCCGACAGCTGCCACGAAATTGCCATAAATACACATGGGCTAGCGGGCAAGGCTCCGCTAAACAGCATATGCCACAACCATTACATGGCTGACCAAATTTGGGTTTTTCAGGGGCAAGAGGATGAATTGCGATGGTGTGTATTGCTTTCATGCAGAGTCATCAAGAGCGAAGTGACTGGAAGAGTATCGGGGTATACGCCATATGCTTGTGGCTACGTCCAGATATAAGTCAACCCAAACGACTTTGAGAACACGTTGGGATAGAGTGCAGATGAGCTTGGGGTTTGAAAAATAAATTATGAATGGAAATATAGTCTGGAATACGTGTGAATACTCAAACTTTGCTAAAAAAGGCAGATACAGCATTGGTATCCGCCTTGACGCTCAACTAGTAATTAGTGAGCTGCATCATAAATAGGTTTCATTTCTTGGAAACCTGCTAAAGCGGCTTTAACTTCAGTTAAAGTAGTCGCTTTATCACTTTTTTTGTTAGCACTTAAAGCTTCTTTAATATGATCTGCAGCATATTGACGTTTACGCTCAGTTTGCTCATAACGGAATTCTTTTTGTGCTTGTTTAGCTTCGTGTAAGCTTTGAGTAATTGCATCTTGCGCTGCGCCAGACTCAACGAGTTCAGCAGTAGTTTGCAAGATAGCAATGGTATCGTTCAATGCTTTTGCTACTTTTGCATCGCCTTCAGCAGCGAAAGTAGTGGCAGACGCTGCTAGCATAGAAGCTGCTACCAGACTTGAAACGATAATTTTTTTAATCAATTTCATTTAGTTAATCCTATTGTGATGATGTAATTTAAGTTTTAGACGTCCTGCTAAATTAAAATGAAAAATTATAAAAAAATTAAAGTCTCAGATTAATTCCTGACTATTCTACTAGAAAAATACGCGATTAGCTATGTGCTTTAAATTCAGTGGACTTTAAAACTTCTTTAGCACATTAACCCAATCACGCAGGCGCGCATTCAAAGTCCTTCAATTTCTTTAATGCGGGTAATGCCTTGATAGCTTGCGCTTTTGGCACGGATTTCTGCCCAAGGTATAGTTATTTCTAACTGCGCAAGTGCGGTCGTTGGTAGTAACTTACCATCGGGTGCCTCTTCAATCTCATCTTGCGAAACGTCCTTAAGAAATTCTTCGAGTGACGGATTGTGCCCAACAATTAAAATGCTTTGTGCGCTGGCAGGGCATTCTTGGATCACTTGGTATAACAACTCTAAGGTTGCATTGTAAATGCGTTCATCTTGGCGTATGTCGCTACTGGATCTATCCATGGCTTGACAGACTTTTTTAGCCGTACTTAAGGCGCGTTTGGCGGGTGAGCTGATAATAAGTTCTGGATGTATGTTTTGTTCGGTTAACCACGCACCCATGTGTTTGGCCGCGCGAACACCGCGTTTTTTTAAAGGTCTTAGCCAATCGACAACTTCGATGTCTTGTTCTGCTTTTGCATGGCGAAGTAAAAATAGCGTTTTGTGCTGCATGCTGTCTTTCCGTGATGTGAGTTGAGGTGTAGAGCTCTTGGAGTACGGGCATTCCGTGGTTTTACTGCTATTGTCATAAACATGTCATGGTAAGCTGTTAATATTACAGAAATATGACTATTTAGGTTTTAGCTTAAGTTTATGATCAAGACCGCGTTAATTTATACCCTTCCTGATGAATGCAGTATAGCCCAGTTTATCCAACGGCTGCAGGCAATCGTTGATTTGCAGGTAGGGGTGGTCACTGAGATTAGGAAAAGTTATTACGATAGTTTTGATTGGCGTTTATATCATGCAGGTATGGTATTGGAATTCAGTCAGTCTGCTGCTGGAGGCAGTTTGAGTTTACTGAATTTAGACTATCCGCAAGCGCTCATGAGTGCAGATATATCACAAGTTCCAGTATTTGCGTCAGATTTTGAGTCTACCGATTTTCGCTTACAACTGACGCCCATTTTAGCCATGCGTGCTTTATTTGAGGTGGGGGCGGTAAATTTTTCCGTGACGCCGATCAATGTGCTCAATCAGGATGCTAAAACCATTTTTCGCTTACGGATTGAAGCTTCTAAGGTTTTGGCGACCCGCATCGTTATTCAGATTATTAAAGGCTATGACAAAGAGGTTTTAGCCATTATTAATAAACTGCAGGCAGAGTTTGATCTTTTACCTGAAACCCAAGCGTTATTTGTCCAGGTGTTAGCTTTACACGCTAAGTTTCCTGGAGACTATCAGCCCAAATTAAAATTACATTTCAATCCACAACTACGCGCGGTTGTTGCTTTAGCACAAATTTATAAACATTTGACAGGCGTGCTGCAACGCAATCATGCAGGGTGCATTCATAATTGGGATAGTGAGTTTGTACATGATTTTCGGATCGCGGTGCGTTCTACACGTGTGGGCTTAGGACGGTGTAAAAAAATATTCCCTAAACAATTACTGGCTGAATTTATACAGTTTTTTTCTTGGTTAGGTAAAATTACTGGACCTGTCAGAGACTTAGATGTGTATTTACTGCAATTTGAGTCGTATCAAGCATTACTGCCTGTCGCCAATCGAGAGCATCTTGAGCCGCTACGAGAATTACTACAGCACAAGCAACAGCAGGCCTATCAGGAATTAGCGCAGCATTTGCAATCTGAATATTACTGTGATTCGATGGGGCGTTGGCAAGCTTTTTTGGATGCCCCCCCTAGCGACCAATCGGCTGCTCCTCAAGCAAAATGGAGCGTAAAGCAGTGGGCCGATCGTAAAATCTGGAAAACCTATAAGCAAGTGATGAATACTGCGCAAGTGCTGAGCTCTGATTCCCCTGAGGAAGAATGGCATGATTTGCGTAAAAGTATGAAAAAGCTACGCTATTTGATCGAATTTTTTCAAAGCGTTTACCCTAAGGCGGAAATGAAGCAGGCGTTAAAACTGCTTAAATTTTGGTTAAGTAGCTTAGGCGAATTGCAAGACTTAGCGGTACAGATCCAAACGTTACGCACGCTGGGCGAAGAACAAGCGGCAGATGGGGCTTCGAGTGCAAGTTTGCAGGCCATTGCCTTGTTAATTGACACTTTAACGCAACGTCAGCAGGCTGCTAGACAAGTCTTAAATGACAATATCAAGAGCTTTAGCCGTGCCAAAAATCATCGGCATTTCACCCGATTATTTGCCCCACAGAAACAGTATCTCAGCCTGGATGAGGATGATGAATAATTTTGACGACTTCGACTTCAGGAGTGCTTAATGAAGGTAATAGCGGTATATAACATTAAAGGTGGGGTCGGCAAAACGACGACTGCAGTGAACCTTAGCTTTCTTGCTGCTTTACAAGGGCATAATACCCTGTTGTGGGATTTGGACTCGCAAGCTGCAAGTAGTTTTTATTTGCGGATTCAGCCAAAGCTTAAGGGGGGAAGTCGGGCGTTGGTCAAGGGGAAAAGTGCGTTGCATACCTTTATCAAAGGCACGGATTTTGAGAATTTTGATTTACTCCCGGCCGATTTTTCGGCGCGAAATCTGGATTTGATTCTAGATGATAGTAAAAAACCAACGCGGCGGCTGAGCAAATTATTGCAGCCATTGGCGTCCGAGTATGACTATATCTTTCTAGATTGCCCGCCAGGGATGTCGTTGTTATCTGAAGCGATTTTACATGCGGCTGATTATATTGTGTGTCCACTAATTCCGACGACCTTGTCAGTCAGAACCTTAACGCAGCTGCAAGATTTTCTTAATGAGCAAGAGCTTAACGCAGTCAACTTAATTCCATTTTTTTCAATGGTTGATCGGCGTAAAAAAATGCATTTGGATTTATTGGCAAGCTTGCGTGAGCATACACCAACGATCTTAAATAGCACCATTCCTTATGCCAGTGATATTGAACGCATGGGGGAGGAACGTAATCCCTTGCCAGTGTTTGCTGGCAAGAGTAAAGCCGCGGCAGCCTATCAGGCTTTGTGGCAGGAAATTGCCTTACGCATGCATGAAAGCCGCTAGCTGTTTGCCTTATTTTATGGCAGCGAGTGCGGCCTCATAGTTGGGTTCTTCTGCAATTTCAGCTACTAATTCCGTGTACAACACTTGGTTTTGGGCATCGATGACCACGATTGCCCGCGCTGTTAAGCCCGCAAGGATGCTGTCAGTCAATAACACCCCGTAATCCGTTGCAAAGCTGGCGCGAAAACACGACAGCGGAATCACATCTTTCAAGCCTTCAGCAGTACAGAAGCGGTTTTGTGCAAACGGTAAATCTGCAGAGACCACCAGAACCACGGTGTCTTCCATGCTAGAGGCTTTTTCATTAAATTTCCGGGTAGACATCGCGCAGGTTGGGGTATCTAAGCTGGGTAAAATATTTAGAATTTTCTTTTTGCCTGCGTAACTGGCTAAATTGACCTCGGTGAGTTTTTGGGTGACCAACGTAAAATCCGGCGCGCTGCTGCCAACGGCGGGTAAATCGCCACAAGTATGAATAGGTTTGCCTTGAAAGGTAATGGTTGCCATGTCAGGAATCCGTGTTGAAAATGAATGAAGCGCCGATTTTACAAGGGATTGTCTGAATGCCAAAGCGGCAATCTTAAATGCACGCGAGAGGAGGGGGCTAATTTATCCGGAGGTGCATAGCAAACGTGGTGCAATGCTAAGTTGCCGCGTCTGCCATGCGCTTCAATCTACTAAAGACTAACGACCAAGGGCAAGCCGTTGCTTGGTAAATAATTCAGTAATGCCCGATTGCGCTAAGGCGAGCATGCTATCTAATTCCTCTTTACGGAATGCATGTCCTTCAGCGGTGCCCTGAATTTCAATAAACGCTCCGGCATCATTCATGACTACATTCATATCCGTTTCGGCCTGGCTATCCTCGACATAATCTAAATCTAATACCGGGATACCATTATAAATGCCGACTGACACACTCGCTATTTGACCATGGAGAGGGTTTTTCTTAATTTTCTTGGTGAGTAGCAGGTTGTCGATGGCGAGTGATAAAGCCACATAGCCCCCCGTAATTGAGGCCGTCCGAGTGCCGCCATCGGCTTGGATGACGTCGCAATCAATAGTAATGGTGTTTTCGCCAATAGCCGTTAAATCCACCGCTGCGCGTAACGAGCGCCCAATCAAACGTTGAATTTCAAGCGTCCGTCCACCTTGTTTACCTTGACTGGCTTCCCGATTCATACGGCTATGGGTAGAGCGCGGTAACATCCCATACTCTGCGGTCACCCAGCCTTCCCCCTTACCTTTGAGAAAGCGGGGGACGGTATTGTCTATACTGGCGGTACATAATACCCGGGTGTCGCCAAATTCCACCAGCACAGAACCTTCCGCATGTTTGGTATATCCGCACGTAAAGTTAATTACCCGCAATTGTTCAGGGAGTCTGCCACTCGGTCTCATAGTTATTTCAGCCATATAAATTCTGACAGTATACCTGAAAGCTCTTGGGTAGGCTGGTGATTCTTGGTTGGCAAACCTGATTTGCGGAATTCAAACGCTACGGCGATTTATTTTTGATAGGCATCAAACTTTACAGCAGACTGCATTGCAGCCGCCTTCTTAAGGGATTACCCTAGCAAAAAATGTTTGAATCAAGCAATTTAAACTGTTTTCGAGCAGGTACTTTGTCAGATTACGCAGTAGGATAAGCTTCAAAGCGTCGCAGGTCGGATCATCCAAAATCAATGCCCTAGGCCGCAGCGTTATTCTGTGTGCATGATTGAGTATCGGATCTGTTTAACTTTAGAAAAAATGCATAGTGCATGCCCAAAATTACAACTCACTACGACACCCTTAAAGTCACCCGTGACGCCCCCGCCAATGTCGTTAAAGCCGCTTATAAAACTCTTTGTCAGACCTATCATCCTGATAAATATGTGGGAGATAGTACGACGGCAGATCAAATGATTAAGGCCTTGTCGCAGTCATATGCCGTGCTCTCTGATCCAGAGAAACGTGCTGAATATGATGCATGGATCTTAAAAACTGAAAAACTGAGCAAACTGAAGCAAGTCAGCGAAAGCGGGCCGAGACCCAAGACTCCTGAAGCGCCTAAAGCAGACGTAGAAACAGAACCTAGTCAGGCAGCGCATTCGTTGCATAATGTTCTGCAGTCAAAAATTTATAACATGACCGAGGGGCTAAGACATTACCGTACTTTATTGATCGGTATGACGGTGGTTTTTAGTCTAGTCGAGCTAAGTTCTGTGGGTGTGGATTTGCTGGTTTTGAATTCCTGGGCTGATAAATTGAATGTTGCGCAGCTTGAGTCTTGGCTTGGTCAGGAAGTCGCAGACCTAAGTTCCGCGATATCTCGTGGATCTTCGCTCAATTTGACGCAGTCTTTTTTACACCCTTCAGGATTAAAAACTTTACCGCAGCCAGATTTCTCTGTGGCTCAGCGTGATGAATTGCTGCCAGCCACGAATCATCAGCAGGTTAAAACAAAGCTGACTGACACTGTTCTAAAAAATTCTGATTTAGAAACCCTCAGTAGCACTGCAATGATTTGGCAATGTGTAGCCTATAATGCACATCCAGGTAAGATTCCGTTTCAAATGACTGCTATCCAGCAATTTTTGAATCAAGTGCAGCTTAAATTTCCCCAGCTGCAAGCAGATATCAATCTGTATCAGCAAAACTACTTGCAGGCAGCTGAACTGCTTGCAATGCCAGCTAATGACTGGAAGACGCTTAAGATTTGTGTGAATGATTTAAAAAATAATCTCAAAAAATTTGCATTTCTGAGTATGCCGTCAGCGCCTTCTGCGCAGACGGCAGTGGAATTACCGAAAACTTACTCTGGTGAAGAGTTTTCGCACCCGAAAGCAGTGATTGCAAAAGGTGTGGCCTACAAAGCACACCCAGAGCTGATGCCTACTAAAATTAATGAAGTTCAAGATTTCATCGATGCAACTCAATGGCGTTATCCGGAATTACTTAATCTGACGTTAGAGCCAACTTTAGACAGAGCTTTTAGTAAGCCATTGCGGGTGTGTTTGAATGATTTAGTTAATCAGCTCAAGGTTGCGCGTAGTATTAACCTACAAGTAACGGCTGCGTTGCAATCAACCGCAGAGGTTCAGTTACACTGATGCGATTTTTTACCTTGCGGTTAAGATGAGGTAGGGTTTTGCTGAGGCGTAAATGATATTTAACCGCTATTATATTGGATTTTTCTAGCATACGGCTACTCAGCTAAAAGTCTGCTTAGCGGGAGAATATTACAGACTATTGGCTGGGCTTAGATTCGTTAGAAAACGTGTAGAAAGAGTAATGCCAATGCATAAAGGTGGCACGTACCTAATCAAAGTGTGCGCCAGATAGGGCATGTTGGTGCTTGCAAATTAAATATTGGGTTTGCTTTGCGGGTAAAAATGTAAAACACGCTTCACATATTCTTGGGTTTCGGGGTAGGGGGGAATGCCTTTGTATTTGTCAACGGCACCTTCGCCCGCATTGTAAGCGGCAGCCACTAATTCCACATTACCGCGATAACGCTTGAGCAGCCAGCGTAAATATTTTACGCCGCCCTTCACGTTCTGACTGGCATCGAATGCGTCTTGCACATTAAAACGTTCTGCAGTTGCCGGAATTAATTGCATTAAACCCATCGCATTGGCATTTGAGATAGCGGTATGTTGAAAATGCGATTCTACATTCACGATAGATAATGCCAAACGTGGATCAACATCGTGCCAAGTGGCAATTTTTTGAATCATGCTAATAAGCCAGCGTTTTTCTTTGGGCAGAGATGCTAGCACGTTATCCAGAGTGCGATTGTCCTGTACAAAGGTTTGCGGAACTTCAGGGGGCTTAGGCGCGTGCGGTGGCTGGACGTTCGTCAACACACATTGCGGAAGCTTGTCAGAAGAGTATTGAATGGTTTCTAACATATTTGCGGCTTCCTGATGGCCTTGCTCCGCAGCAATTGATAGCAAAGAGGCTGCTGCTGCCCGGTCTTCGGGAACGCCTTGACCAAAAGCAAATAACATCGCTAAACGGTATTGAGCTTCGGTTGATCCTTGGCGGGCTTCAATGCAATATAGACTTGCGGCTTTCCAAGGGTCTTCGTTTTCTAATTTTATACCTTGTTTCAGAAATGATGGGGTTAGGTTATTTCTTTCTTTAATTTTTTCCGAGTTTGCAAGGCAGTGAGTCGCAAAATTGAACGTGAGTATACTGCATAATAAGCTACTGCTTATGAGCCGACTTGTGGTCCGAAGGCTAGGCATAAACATGAGGTATATCCTAAAAAGAGGTGGGCGAAAATCAAATTAATTTTTTAGTACAACTGTGTTTATTAAAATTATTTGCGTTGTATTTTTTATAGGTATTTAATTTAATAAAGAATTTATTCAACAGACGCTTTATTTATAGCCCTTTCGGCGTCTGATACCGATTTAAGTCGACAAAATATTATATTCCTCCGCAATCACTTTACCAGTTGTCTTTAGTAAGTTTGTAGCAGCTATGCGCATTTTAAGATGTGATTATCATTATAGTTTAAATGATTTCTAAATTAATTAGACAGTTAGCGGCTGTATAAGTGCCATGCATCATTGTGATTATTTTTCGGTAAACACGATAACATTGCCTTGCTGTCCGTTTTGTAAGCGCTGTAAATGAAAGGCAACTAGTGGGTCGTTTGGGCGCTGTTGTGCCAATAGAGCAAATGCTGCAAATGCCGCTTTAGGATCAGTGGTTAAGAGATCGTACGCTTGCTCATAGGCTGGGTCACTCACCCCTCCCTGCATATCATCTGGGTTTAAGGGTTCGTAAGCCAGTAACGGCGTGCTTTTACCTTTGAGTTGTAGTAGACCAATTGGGCGCTTTCCTAGATTGTGGGTGTCGATAAAACAGTCTGCGGCCACACAGATAGAGGTCCCGATATAGCGATTTACA
>SXGT01343257.1_pt1 | contig 17957 bp, 12 predicted proteins | sample 3176221 | NCBI WGS metagenome assembly SXGT01 (sample SAMN11356862, study PRJNA531348) | freshwater metagenome | isolation source: freshwater sample F1-120 | place: China: Fuxian Lake, Yuxi | collected 2017-12-25
TTCTAAGTTTTTTGATAAAATAGGAGTTGATCATTTTTTGGGACGATTGGGGAACATAGAAGTCTTAAATAAAACTCCTCTGCGTTTTAGATCGGGTAAAATAATTGCCAAACTTATTTATTATTTTTTCTTCTTCCTTTTTGTCCTAATAGCAGTAGATATACTTGAAATTCAAGCACTATCAGAAATTATAACGCTGGTTTTTACTTATCTGCCTCGACTTATTTCCGCCATTTTTGTTTTCTTGCTTGTAATATTTCTGGCTGATCTTTTGAGGGGCTTTGTCAGAACAGCTTGCTATTCCATGGATATTCCAGCGGCAAGCTTAATTTCCAATCTGGTATTTTATTTTATTTTCGTCAATATTGCCTTGATTGCCTTAGAACAATCAGGTATTGAAACTGGATTTATTCAGATCAATCTGTCCATTATTTTAGCTGGAATTATGCTTGCTTTTGCACTGGGCTATGGCGCCGCATCTAAACCCATTTTATCCAATATTTTAAGTGGTTATTATAACCGTAACAAAATACAAGTGGGTGATACCATTAAAATAGAAGAAGTTGAAGGTATTATAGTTGCCATTGAATCTGGTTCATTTACGATTAAAACCGATGAAAAAACATGGGTGACGTTACCCTTGCATAAGCTGACTACGGAAAAATATGCTTTAATTAAAACAGATGATTTAAATGAAATGGGTAGTTAAAATATGCCTTTGCGCTTCCTTTTATTTCCTGTTTATGTCTTTAACTAACGCACAAAATAAAGGAGAGGGAAAAAAATCTAAAAAAGATTCCATTTGGGATATTGGTATGGGTTTAGGTGTTGACGGTGCTCAACTTTTACAACTTAACCCACGTGTTGGCTCAGGTCAGAATAGAGTTGGATTTGGTGGTGCAATCAATTTTAGTGCGAAGTATAAAAAAAAGAGAGCCGTCTGGGATAATACCTTTGTTTCTCAATTTGGCGTTCAAAGACTGGGTGCTGGTGTAATTGGTCAAGGAACTTTAACGAAGGTACCTTTTCAAAAATCTATTGATGAAATTAGATTAGATTCCCGTTTAGGAATTAAGGCTTCAGGAAAATCTAAGCTGTCTTATGCTTCGGGTATAAATTTTATCAGTCAAATTGCCCCGACCTATAAAGGTCCAGCGTCATTTCCTGGAAATTTCTTAAAAAAATTAGATGGAAAGGACACCCGATTACAATCCTTGTTTTTTTCACCTGCGCAAATAAGTATTTCAGCAGGAATGGATTATAGACCAAATGATAAATGGGCTATATATTATTCTCCTTTGGCAGGGCGCTTTATCATTGTAGAGAATGATGAAATTGCTTTATTAGGCGTTCATGGTAATCCAGTTGAAAAATCTTCGTCTGGTACTATAGTTTCAGCAGAAAATATAGATAAACAGTTAGGTACTCTACTGAGATTAAGTTACAAAGCAAAATTTTGGGAAAATAAATTTACGTATGCTTCTGTAATCCAGTTATATTCAAATTATTTAAAAGACTTTAAATATGTCGATTTACAATATTGGACCAATGATTTAAGTATGAAAATAGTTAAGGGCTTTCAACTCTCTTTAACCGTAAATGCTTATTATGATCGTGATGTATTAGTTCAGATTACTGATTACAGCCAACCCAATGGGGTTCGAGGTTTGGGAAGAGCCATTAGTATAAATCAGCAAATGTTGATGAAATATGCCTTAACATTTTAAAATGAGTCAAAAACACCTGAAAAAAATTTGAGGATGAACGAAAAAAAATTATTCCTATTGGATGGACATGCGCTGGTTTATCGAGCTCATTTTGCCTTTATCACCAGACCATTAATTAATTCAAAAGGTTTGAATACTTCTGCCATAAATGGATTCACAAGAATGCTTTGGGATTTATTAAGAACAGAGAAACCTACCCATATTGCTGTGGCATTTGACCCCCATGGACCTACTTTTAGGCATGAACAATATCCAAAATATAAAGCAAACAGAGAGGAACAACCAGAAGATATCGGTATTGCAATTCCATGGATTCAGAAAATATTAAAGGGATTTCATATTCCCATTCTTTGTATTCCAGGTTTTGAAGCAGATGATGTCATAGGTACCATAGCAAAAAAAGCACGTAAAGAGGGTTTTACCGTTTATATGGTAACTCCTGACAAAGATTATGGACAACTTGTTTCACCCAACATTATTATGTACAAACCTTCCCGGCAAGGTAACGGTATCGAGTTGTTAGGGGAGAAAGAAATTTGTGAAAACTGGGATATACAAAATGTAAATCAGGTCATTGATATCCTTGGTTTGCAAGGTGATAGTGTGGATAATATTCCAGGTGTTCCAGGTATTGGACCCAAAACGGCGGCGGCATTATTAAAGGAATATGGTACGTTGGAGAACATTTTAGCCAATGCAAAAAATATAAAGGGGAAAAATGGGGAGCGCTTAATTGAATTTGCAGAACAAGCCCGTTTGTCTTATCAATTGGCAACCATTGATATCAATGTACCCATAGAATTTAATGTAACAGATCTGCACCTCGACCCACTTGACAGGAATGTTTTGGCAGAACTTTTTAAAGAATTAGAGTTTCGTTCTATTTCTATGAATATTCTGGGACCTGACCCTACCATAAAACCTATTCCTGCAAATACTTCAGCCCAGGGTTCGTTTGATTTTCCAGAAGAAAAGGAAGTTGAACCTGCTCCTGAAAATATAGATGAAAAAACAGTAAGAATAGCCAATTTTAATATTGAAAATACGCCCCATACCTATTATTTGATTGAGGAACATACAGAAATAAAAAAGTTGGTAGAGGACTTTTTACAACAAGATACCCTCTGCTTTGATACAGAAACAGATAATATTGACGCTACCTTAGCCAATCTGGTAGGTATTTCTTTTGCTTACAAAAAGGGCATCGCCTGGTATATTTCTATTCCGGAAGATAGAAAAATCGCCATGGAAATCGTTGACATATTAAGACCAGTGCTGGAAAATAATCGCATAATATTGGTCGGACAAAACATTAAGTTTGATGCTATGGTGATGAAAAATTATGGTGTAGAAGTTACAGGACCATTTTTTGACACCATGATTGCGCACTATTTATTGGAGCCTGAAATGAGGCATAATATGGATTATCTTTCAGAGTCGTATCTTGATTATAAACCTGTATCTATTACTTCACTCATAGGTAAAAAAGGAGCTGGCCAAAAAACAATGCGAGAGGTTTCAAAGGAGGTGATAAAAGAATATGCTGCTGAAGATGCCGACATTACCTTACAGCTAAAAAATCAATTGGAACCATTATTAATGAAAGAAAACTTAATTGAACTTTTCAATAAACTGGAAGCCCCATTACTAAAGGTTTTGGCAGACATGGAATATGAGGGCATACGGGTAGATGTTGATTTTTTAAAGGCCTATTCCATCCAACTTAAAGAAGAGATAAAATTATTGGAAAATAAAATTTACGAACTGGCCGGTTCAGCTTTTAATATTGCCTCTCCAAAACAGGTCGGAGATATCCTGTTTGACAAATTAAAAATCCCTTATAAATGGAAAAAAACTAAATCGGGGCAATACGCAACAGATGAGGAAAAACTTACTGAACTAGAGGGACAACATCCAATCATTAGCGAAATCCTTAATCATAGGGGGCTTTCAAAGTTAAAGTCAACTTACGTTGATGCGTTGCCTAATATGGTTAATCCAAATACAAAAAGAATTCATTCTTCATTTAATCAGGCTTTGACAGCAACTGGCAGGCTGAGTTCCAATAATCCTAATCTACAGAATATTCCTATTCGAACAGAGGAGGGAGCAAGAGTAAGAGAGGCATTTATACCCCGAGATGAAAATCATGTGCTGATGGCAGCCGACTATTCACAGATAGAATTGCGGATTATTGCAGAGATAAGTGGAGATGAAGGTATGCTTGAAGCTTTTCAAAAAGGGCAGGATATTCACAGAGCTACCGCTGCCAAAGTATTTGGCATTCCTTATGATGAAGTTTCAAAAGAACAGCGATATAAAGCTAAAACGGTAAATTTTAGTATCATATATGGTGCTGGATCAACAAATCTTTCCCGTCAATTAGGAATTTCCAGGAATGAGTCGAAAGAATTAATTAGTGCCTATTTTTTACAGTATAACGGATTGAAAACATACATGGACAAAACCGTTGAAATGGCTCGTAAAAAAGGGTATGTTACGACTCTGATGGGACGTAAGAGAATTTTAAGAGATATTCATTCGAATAGCTCTCTGGAAAAAAGTAATGCGGAAAGAATGGCTATTAATACGCCTATTCAAGGGTCTGCCGCAGATCTGATTAAGATGGCTATGCTCTCTATTCATGAAGAATTAAAAAATGGGAATTGGGGGGCAAAAATGATCCTACAGGTTCATGACGAATTAGTTTTTGATGTACCAAAATCGGAAATTGAAAAATTAGAGGTAGTCATACGAAATAAAATGTGTCATGCCATGCCCTCTTTAAAAGTGCCCATAGAAGTTGAAGTAAAAAGCGGAAATAATTGGTTAGAGGCGCATTAACGGTTATTATCCTTATTTTTGTGTTATATGGGAAAATGATGAGTTAAAAATGAAATTTTCAGAGGTTGTAGGTCAGGAAAAAGTTAAGGATAATATTCAAAATATGATAATGCAGCAAAAGGTTCCTCATGCTGTATTACTTTTAGGTCCTTCAGGAGTTGGCGCTTTGCCTTTAGCAATTGCTATGGCTCATGCTATGGTTTGTCCAAATCCAGTTAAAGGAGAAGCCTGTGGCGTTTGTCCGTCTTGCCATCGTTCCTTTAAATATCTTCATCCCGATGTTCATTTTGCATTTCCTACTGTGGGTAAAGATGTTACCAGTGATATGCTAATGGCTACATGGCGAAATTTATTGCTTAAAAAGCATTATTTTACTAAGGATGACTGGATAAACGAAATTGCAGCTGATAATAAGCAGGCCAATATCAATAAAGAGGAATGTTTTAATATAAGGAGAAAATTAAGTCTTAAATGCGCAGAAGCAGAGGTACGGGTTATGATTATCTGGTTGCCCGAATATTTAGGTAAAGAGGGAAATAGGTTGTTGAAAATACTGGAAGAACCACCTCCTGATACTCATTTTATTTTGGTAGCAGAACAATCAGATCAAATTTTGCAAACAATTATGTCTCGTTGCCAATTGATTAAAGTACCTTTGGTAACAGACGAAATACTGGAGAAAACAATTAAGAATATTTATCCTTCTGTGACACCATTGCAACTAAATACAGTTATTCAACTCGCGGGAGGAAGTTTTTCGGAGGCAGTTTCCCTGATGGCCGAGCAGGAAGACCTTAATGCAGGTATCCTCATCGACTGGATGCGAAAATGTTATAAGGGAAATGGATTAGAAATGTGTCGCTGGGTCGATGAAATATCGGTTTGGTCAAAAGAAAAACAAAAAATATTTATCAGATATAGTTTACATTTTTTTAGGGGGCTTTTAGTTCTGCCTATTTTAGGACAGGAAAAATCTAGTATACCCAGAGAAATGTTAGCTACCGCAGAAAAATTAAGAGCTATTTTGACCGATAAACAATTGGAATTAATGACTCAATTATCAGATGAAAATTTTGCGCATCTCGAAAGAAATGCAAATCCTAAAATATTGTTTTTAGATTTGTCCATTAAATTTCATCAGATTATGCAAAATAAAATTTTTAATATATAGGACTTCAGTTTATTTTTCAACATTGAAGACCGTATATTTAACAATATTAAATATAAAACTATGGGTTGTGCAGGTTGTACCGTTTGTAATACAGAGGAGGGGGCAGTAAAAGGATGTAAAAGTAATGGCAGTTGTGCCACAGGTTCATGTAATCGTCTCAATACCTACGATTGGCTTTCTGCGCTGGATGTGAGAGACGCTTATCCGTTTGATTTGGTTGAGGTAAGTTTTAAAAATGGATCGCATAAGGGATTTTTTATATTAGAAAATTTACCCGAAATTTATGTTGGTGCCGACGTAGTCGTAGAAACAGGCACAGGTTATGATATTGGAAGAGTTACGCTGATGGGCGAATTGGTCAGATTACAGTTGAAGAAAAAAAGAGTAAGGGAAAATACTGTTTTTACACCTGTTATCAGATTGGCCAATGAACGGGATCTTGAGCGTTTGGATGAGGCGAGGCAGCTTGATATCCCAACCTTAATTAAGGCAAGAGCTATTTCTCGATCATTAGATTTAGATATGAAGATTGGCGATGTAGAATACCAGGGGGACAAGAGAAAAGCCACCTTTTACTATACAGCCGATGGCAGAGTTGATTTTCGTGAATTAATTCGGATTTTCGCCAGAGAATTTAGAGTCAAAATTGAAATGAGACAAATTGGTGCCCGACAAGAATCGTCAAGAATTGGGGGCATTGGGTCTTGTGGCAGAGAATTGTGTTGTTCTACCTGGCTTTCTGATTTTAAATCTGTTTCAACAACAGCAGCAAGATATCAAAACCTGGCTATAAACCAGGCAAAATTATCCGGTCAATGTGGGCGATTAAAGTGTTGCCTTAATTTTGAGCTGGATACTTATATGGAAGCTATCGAATCATTTCCTGAACGGGCTGATCGCATAGAAACGCAAAAAGGAAAAGCTATATTGGTTAAAACAGATATCTTCAAAGGTCTTTTATTTTATGCTTATGAGCAAGACCATGGCCGAGGTAAATTATATCCACAAACCATTGATATGGTTAAGGAAATTCAACAATCAGCTGTAAGAGGCAATTTACTCCCTGATTTTAAAGAAATAGAGGGAATAATTAAGCCTGATGAATTTGAAGGTGGCGGTAAGGATTATTCTGATGTAACTGGGGCGGTGGAATTGCCAGAAGAAATTCGCAGAAAGAAAAAGAAAAGCAGCCGTTTTCAGGATAGAAATGAGCCTGATAACCGACCACCCCAATTGACGAACCGACCTGCAGGGTTAAACAGACCTGACAACCGACCTGACAACAGACCCAATTACCGACCGGATATTAGGCCTGCTAACAGACCAGATAACAGAGCCCAACCTGGAAGTCGTCCGGAAGGAAACAGGCCTAACCCAGAGCAGAGAAAGCAGGGAGGAAATAGACCCCCTTTTAGACAGGGTGGTTTCCGGCCAGGAAATAAACCCAATGAGAATCGAAAAGAGGATAATAACCAGAAGGGTGAAGGTTAATTTTTGATTCTTTTGAAAGTTAAATGCGTTTATTGAGGAACAAATTTTAAAATGAGAATGTTAATTCCTTAATAGAATCGTAAGGTTTATTTATAAATTCCAAAAATTATTTGACAGCGATGAAATATGATGTAACAATAATAGGTGCAGGACCAGGAGGGTATGTAGCAGCTATCAGGTGTGCGCAATTAGGAATGAAAACGGCATTGGTTGAAAAATATAATTCTCTCGGAGGTACTTGTTTGAATGTTGGCTGTATCCCTTCAAAGGCTCTTTTGGACTCATCAGAACATTATTTTGCGGCCAAAGAAAAGTTCAGTATTCATGGTATAAACTTAAGTAATCTGAGTGTAGATATGCCTAAAATGATACAACGCAAAAATGAGGTAGTATCACAAACAGTAAAAGGGATTGAATACTTGATGAAAAAAAACAATATAGATGTTTTTCATGGTCACGCTTCATTTTCTGATGTTAATAAAATAAATATTCTCAATGCTGCTGGGGAAACTATTCAGGTAGAATCTAATAAATTTATCATTGCAACAGGTTCAAAGCCAATGATGCCAGAGGCTTTTAATTATGATAAGAAACGAGTTATTACCTCTACAGAAGCTCTGGCTATTCAGGAAATACCTGGTAAAATGGTTGTTATAGGTGGCGGGGTGATTGGTCTGGAATTAGGATCTGTTTATGCGAGATTAGGCACTAAGGTTGAAGTGATAGAGTTTATGGATACCCTAGTTCCCTCAATGGATGCAGAGTGTGTCAGGGAACTTCAAAAATCAATGCAAAAAATGGGCGTTGTATTCCATCTGAGCGCTCAGGTTACCCGTGTAGAACCGAAGAAAAAAGCAGTCCATGTATACTATAAATTGAAAGGCTCTGAAGATGAAATTGCCATGGATGCTGATTATTGCCTGGTATCTATTGGAAGGAAGGCTTATACAGAAAAACTTGGATTAGAGAATATAGGTATTGAAATAGATGCAAAGGGAAAAATCAAAGTAAATGAACATTTGCAGACTTCAATTCCCTCTATATATGCAATAGGTGACGTTATACAGGGACCTATGTTGGCACATAAAGCAGAGGAAGAGGGTGTTTTTGTGGCAGAAATTATGGCGGGGCAAAAGCCACATATCAATTATAATCTTATTCCAAATGTTATTTATACCTGGCCAGAGGTTGCTGGCGTAGGTCAGACAGAACCTCAATTGAAAGCTGCCGGAATTCCATATAAAGCGGGTAAATTTCCTTTTAAAGCATTGGGGCGTTCACGTGCCAGTATGGATACCGAAGGATTAGTTAAAATATTGTGCCATGCTCAAACGGATGAGATTTTAGGTGTACATATAACGGGAGCAAGAGCAGCCGATCTGATAGCAGAAGGGGTAACACTTATGGAATTTAGAGCTTCTGCAGAAGATGCTTGTCGTATGAGTCATGCACATCCGACGTATTCAGAAGCTATTAAAGAAGCAGCCTTAGCGGCTACTGGAAATCGTGCTATTCATATTTAAAAAAGTTTTACTTCAGTCTTTTCCAGCTAAAAGAAAAACAATTTCGCCGCGAATGTGATCGGGATGCTCTTTAAAATATTCTTGAAGTGCTGAAAGTTTTCCTCTGTGAAAAGATTCGTGTATTTTAGATATTTCTCTGCACACACAAGCATTTCTCTCGGGTCCACAAATCAGGGATAGTTCATCGATTAGTTTAACCAATCGATGGGGAGATTCATAAATTACAGATGTTTCGGGTATTTGTTCGACATACTTTAATCTGGTTTGTCTGCCCTTTTTATGAGGTAAAAATCCTTCATAATGAAAACTATCAGTAGGTAGTCCGGAAGCAGCCAGTGCTGGGATTAGGGCAGTTGCACCAGGAAGGCAGGTAACTTCAATATTGGCACGAACACATGCACGTACTAAAAGGAAACCTGGATCGGAAATACCTGGTGTTCCAGCGTCAGAAATAAGGGAAACGGAATTTCCATTTGCTAGTTCCTTAACTATACCTTCTGTTACATGATGTTCGTTAAAGGCATGAAATGGGCGTAAGGGAGTGGAGATACCGTGATAATCCAATAATTTCTTTGAAGTTCGGGTATCTTCAGCCAGTATATAGGCAGATTCCTTTAGGACACGAATGGCACGTAAAGTTATATCTTCTAAGTTTCCAATGGGCGTTGGCACCAAATATAGCATGTGGGATAATTAATCTATCTGTTTGATCTTGAAGGTATAATTTTCCATAATCAAATTAGCGAGTAGTTTTTTACAAGCCAAATCGATTTTTTCACAAGCCTCCGATTCATTTTCAGCCTCGAGTTGTACTTGAATATGTTTACCAATTCTAATATCGAAAACACCCGTTACTGGAATGTAGTGAAGATTTTTTTCAACTGTTTTACCCTGAGGATCAAGTAATTCCTTATGAGGCATGATATCAATTTCTGCCAAAAATTTCATACTGTTTTTTTTGAAGTAAAGTAATGTATATAAACGGACAAGAGAACATAGCTCGTAATCCAGCCAGTGGGTGCCAGTTTAGGTTGCCAAATTAACATTATTGTACAAAAAACGACAAATAATATTTTTAGTTTATTGTTTTTCCAGCCTCCATTTATTTTTAAGCTAAACATGGGCAGATTTGCTTGCATGAGCAAACTCAGGATAATAACAAAACTAATTAAAAATTCGATTTTCAATAAATAGCCTGGAATTGAATTACGGTAAAATAATTGTATGAGAAGAAGTCCTACGGCAAAAAGGGTGCAGGCTGGGGTAGGCAAACCTATAAAATCGGTGCTTTGGCGAGTATCCAGATTAAATCGAGCCAATCGTAGTCCAGCAGAAAGGGTGATTATAAAGGCAGGCATTCCCATCCAATGCCAGCTATTTGGCCATATTCCAGTTTGATTTTGAATAAATAGTCCATAAAAAATAATACCTGGAACCAATCCAAAGGAAATCATATCAGCCAAGCTATCCAGTTCTTTACCAAGAGGAGAATGAACATTTAGCCACCTGGCAACAAAACCGTCTAAAAAATCAGCTAAAGCTGCAAATCCAACCCACCAAATGGCCATTTCCAATTGTCCATACAACAAAAAAAGAGATGCGAAAACACCAAACAAAAGATTCAATAAGGTAATGATATTGGGTATATGCTTAAGCATTAATTTCGGATTAGTTTAATCTAGATTATTAAGTTGGTAAATATACTGCTATTTACTCAAAACGGGTAGAAAAGCGAGGAAAGCAACTTCTGAGATTCTTGATATATTATAAAAATGAATACACCTAATATGTTAATTTTACGTTTAACAATCAGGCAATTAATTAAAGAAATGAGAAAAATACTATTTGGCTTCCTTTTTTTTCATAGTTTTTTAAACATTTCTCAGGCGAGTGTTCCTAATGATAAATGTGAGGAAGCAAGAATCCTGACTAATTTAGATAATTGGTGTTCTGATTCTGCAGCCTTTTCAACGATTGGCGCTATGGACGAAGGGGTTATTCCAGCTACTTGTTTTCCTCAAGAAACGCAGCGGGATATTTGGTTTAGCTTTACTTCCAGAGGTACTAATATAAGTATTCAGGTGATAGGTGATACCAGGCTTGGAAAGGGAGGAAGTCTTAGATCTCCACAAATGGCCATTTACAGAGGTGCTTGTGGTGTGTTAACCCAGGTTGCCTGCATTTCTGATAATTCTTCACCTGCTAATAATGTAGTTCAAATATTATCGAGCAGCATGGTAGTTGGACAGAAATATTATATTCGTGTCAGTGCCAGGGGAACGAATAGTGGAACCTTCAAATTATGTATTAATAGCTACACTTCAGCAGGTTCACCATCTGGCGATTGTCAATCGGCTGTTGTTTTATGTGATAAGCGGCCTTTTACGGTTAGCTCTGTGAGAGATAGAGGAGCAGTATTAGATAATATCAATGATGCTTTTTGTGTAAATAATTTAGGTCAACGAGCTCCTGTGATTGAAGAACAATCCACTTGGTATAAATGGACCGTACAAACGGGAGGCTCTCTAACTTTCACCTTGACGCCAAGTAATCCAAGTGACGATTTAGATTGGGTATTGTATGAATTGCCTGCTATCAATAACTGTAATAATAAAAAAATGTTACGGTATAGTATTGTTGGAGAAAATGTGGGAGAACCTATAAACAGATGGATTGCCTGTACGGGGGCAACAGGATTGAGAGATGGAGAAGCAGACGAATTTGAAAATTGTGGTTGTAATAATGGAGCGAATAGTTTTGTTAAACCTGCCATCATGGAAGTTGGTAAATCGTATGCTTTGGTCATTATCAACTATAGTCAAACTGGATTTGGATACGAATTAAAATTTGGGGGAACCAGTTTATTTAAAGGTCCGGAGGTAAATTTTACAACGGATATTTCTGAGGCATGTGTTGGAAACCCCATTGTTTTTAGTGATAATTCTACAACACCTGGTTCAATACGAACATGGAACTGGTCTTTTGGACCCGCCGCCAGAATTCAAAATAATGTAGGAAAGGGTCCACATGCCGTTATTTTTGATCAGCCAGGAATTACACCAGTATTGTTAAGTGTTACCAGCGCAGAAGGTTGTACAGTAAGTAAAGTACTGGATGTTAAAATAAATTGTTGTAAAGATCATTTTAAAACAAGTACCAGTGTATCAGATATAACATGCCCGGGTTCGCAAACGGGGAAAATTGATCTGGATATTTCAAATGCATACAGTCCTTATGAATATAGCTGGAGCGATGGAAGGAAAGAAGGCTCGCGAACAGGATTATCTCCGGGGGATTATACGGTAACCGTTGTAGATAAAACGACCTGCTCTGCGACTCTTTCTTTTTTTATAAATAGTCCAAAGCAAATTGAGATGGTTTCTGAATCGAAGATGCCAACTTGCAATGGAGGGTTGGATGGATCAATCCGATTAAAAGTTTCAGGGGCAACAGCTCCTTATCAATATAGCTGGAACAGTGGATTATTTAACACTCAAAATACCTTAGCTGGCTTACCCGTTGGGAATTATAAAATTCAAGTCAAAGATGCAAATAATTGCCTTTTTGACACTTTAGTAGCATTGAAAGAGTTAGAACTGGTTTTAGACCCCACAGTGGAGTCCATTACTCCGCCCCGATGTTATGGATTTTCAGATGGCAAAATTGAGGTGAATATTGATAATGGAAATGCGCCTTTTGAATACGACTGGAAAGACAGTAAGGGCTTTCAAACTTCAAATTCGCTGACGAATATAAAATCGGGGAAATATGAAGTTCAGGTAAGAGATAAAAATAAATGTTTAGGAAATTTTTCCTTTGCTGTTGTCGATTTTCCTCCTTTAAAAGTGAATCTTTCTGCTTTAAATGTTAGTTGTAATGGGTTTAAGGATGCCTCAATTCAGGCAAATGGTGTGGGAGGCAATGGTAATTATATTTATAGATGGCAAAATGGAAACAGAGAATCCTTGATTAAAGACTTAGGAGTTGGAAATTATGGCTTAACCATATTTGACAGGAATGGTTGTAAACTGGATACTTTTTTACAGATTACGGAACCCTCCGCATTACAAATAGGTACTATACAAGTAGTTGACAATTTATGCTTTGGATTTAAATCAGGAATCATTGCATCTATAGGAACAGGTGGAACTCCGCCATATTCTTACGCGATTGATGTAGGGGCTTTTCAAACTCAAAATAATTTTAAAGGGCTTCCAGCGGGGGATTATATATTGCGCATTTCGGATGTTTTAGGTTGCACTGTACAACAAAAAGTAACGGTCAAACAGCCGCCAAAATTAACTGTTTTTGCTGGAACAGACACTTTAGTGAATTTGGGAACTTACCTCCAGTTAATGGCTATGGCAAATCAAAATCCGGTAAATTATAAATGGATTCCTCAGGATTTTGTTGTTTGTAGCACTTGTGCAAGTACCCGAACTAAGGAAAGAGTAAATAATCAAATTACGTACAAGGTTTTGGTTACGAATCCTGATGGATGTGAAGCTGAAGATTCTATCCTGGTTTCAGTAGCTAAAAATCGACCTGTTTATATACCAAACGCATTCTCTCCAAATAATGATGGCGTAAACGATTTTTTTACTGCTTTTGCAAATGAATCAGCAAAATTTATTAAGAATTTAACCATTTATGATCGTTATGGTGGTATCATTTATACAGTTGATAATATCAAAGTGAATGACGAAACGAGTGGCTGGAATGGAACCGATTCAAAGGGCGTTACCCTAAACACAGGAAGTTATTTATATACATTCACTATTGTATTTATTGACGATACCGAATTATCTTTGTCTGGAGTGGTAAATCTAATGCGTTAAGAATGAATGAAATGAAATTATTTGGATTCCTTTGGTCAATCGTTTTGTTCTTTTTAAGTTGTGAAAATAAAGAAGAAATAATCCCTTTTACAGAAAATGATTTAAAATTAGAAAAGACAAAGGAAGTTGAGATTCTCTATTCAGACTCAGCTATAGTAAGAATTCGTATCCAAGCACCCGCATTAATTTTTCATTTACTGGCGAGCGACCCTTTTCAGGAATTTTCCGAGGGAATTCAAATAGATTTTTTTAACCCACAGGGCAAAATAACGAGTACCCTTACAGCCGACTATGCAGCCCGGTATCAATCTAAAAAACTTACTTTTTTGAAGAAAAATGTGCGCTGGGCCAGTATCAATAAAGAAGTAATGGAATCACCTGAATTAACATGGAATGAAGAAACGCAAAATCTTTATACCAACAAATTTGTCGTTATTGCAACGCCTAAAGACACCGTATTCAGTCAAGGATTTAACGCTGATCAATCTTTTAATCAAATACAGATGCGCGCGATTGATGGAAGTATGGAGGTGAAAAATAAATCGAAAGATGGTTTTTGATTGATTATCTTTGATTGTCTATTTAATGATTTAGGAGCCAATCAGATGAAACCAAATCGCCCGCCCTCCATATTTGAGGAAATGACCTTATGTCAGGCCCTCGGCAAAAAAAAATTAGCTGTATTGATTGATCCCGATGGAATCGATCCTAAAAATCTATATGCTATAACAGAACAATTAAAACTGCCTGGAATTGGATATATATTTATTGGGGGAAGTTTTATTCAAAAAGATAGATTGGAAAAGTGTCTCCTATATTTAAAAGAAAATACAGATTTACCTCTTATATTATTTCCAGGGCACTATTTTCAGGTTAATTCCTTAGCAGATGGCATTTTATTTCTCTCTTTGATTTCAGGAAGAAATCCTGAATTTTTAATTGGGCAACAGGTAATTGCTGCACCCTACATTAAAGCATCTGGATTAGAATCGATGGCCACTGCCTACCTATTAATAGATGGAGGTAAGCCAAATACGGCAACTTATATGAGTAATACAACGCCTATCCCTGCTGACAAACCAGGAATAGCCGCAAACACAGCTATGGCTGGAGAAATGCTGGGTTTAAAATTATGTTACTTAGATGCTGGAAGTGGTGCAAAAAATCCAGTTTCGGGAGAAATGATTAAACAAGTTAGAAGTTTAATATCAGGACCCCTAATTGTAGGTGGTGGTGTCAGAAGTGCTGAACAAGTTTCTTTACATTTCAATGCAGGTGCCGATATTGTCGTGGTTGGGAATGTTTTAGAGGAAAATCCTTCTCTTTTAAGGGAAATGGCTTCCGTTTGTTCAAGTAAAATAATTGTCCGTCAAAAAGTATAATGCATATTTAAATGGCTGAAAAAGGGGTGGTTTTGAAATCAACGGGTAGTTGGTATGTTGTACAAAAAGAGGATTTATCTATGATAGAATGCCGGATGACCGGAAAATTTAGGTTAGATGGGTTACCAACAACCAATCCTATTGCTGTTGGCGATCAGGTTTTAATCATTCCTGATAATGAAGTAGGAAAGGGTACTATTAAAGAAATTTTTCCGCGAAAAAATTATGTAGTCAGACAATCTCCCAGAAATAAACATGAAGTGCATTTACTTGCAAGTAATGTGGATCAGGCCGTTGTTGTCATAACGATGGTTCAGCCTAAACTAAAACAAGGTTTTATTGACAGGTTTTTATTAATGACAGAACCTTATAATATCTCCACTTTAATTGTATTCAATAAGGCTGATCTTTATAAAGAAGGGGATATGAAAATTTTTCATAACCTTCAAAAAATGTATCAAGATATTGGCTATGATTGTCTCTTATTAAGTGCTGAAACAGGTCTTGGTCTGGAAATATTGGCAGACAAATTAAAAGATAAAATATCCCTGATAGGGGGACAATCAGGAGTTGGGAAATCTAGTTTATTGAACAAATTAGATCCTTCTATTGTGCGAAAAACAGGTATTATATCTGATTATTCAGGAAAGGGTCAACATACAACCACTTTTGCAGAGATGTTTCCATTCTCTATGGGTGGATATATCATAGATACGCCGGGAATAAAAACGTTAGGATTTAATTATCTTTCCCCGGAAGAAGTGGCGCATAATTTCAGAGAATTTTTTGAACTATCTGAAAAATGCAGGTTTGGGGGGAAATGTTTGCACAGAAACGAACCCAATTGTGCAGTAAAGGAAGGGCTGGAAAAAACGGTGGTGAGTGAATTAAGGTATCAAAACTATCTTCAAATACTTTCAGAAATTGACGAACAAAATTATTGGGAAAGGCAAAAAGGATATTAGTGCCTTTCCCAAAATTTATTTTATTATTCAGGTTCGAAGCCTAACACAATATTAAAGTCGCCATATTCACGTAGTCCTTTTGCATTTGCTTTGTCGAATCCCAATCCATAATCGAAACCAAGCGTACCGAACATGGGTAAGAAGACACGCAGACCAAATCCAACAGACCTTTTCATATCAAAAGGATTAAAATCTCTAATGGATCTCCATGAATTACCTCCCTGGCCGAAAGCGAGAACATAGATGGTACTGCTTGGGTTTAGGGAGACGGGATAACGCAATTCTATTGTAAATTTATCAAAAATGGGTGTTGCTGCAGTACCAGTTGAGGTATTAGGGCTAACATTTGCCTCTAATTGATTAATTTCATAACCTCTCATTGAAATGATATCAACGCCCTGGAAACCAAACTGCTGATTATTTATACCATCACCACCCAATTGGAATCTTTCAAAAGGAGGTGCTCCAATTTCTCTGTTATAAGAACCAAGAATACCAATTTTTGCTGCTGCTTTTAAGACGAGTTTACCTGTAAGGGTAGTGTACCATTCTGCATCGAAGCGCCATTTATTATATTCCAGGTAGCGGAATTTTTCTGCAACAGGTAGTTCGGAATAATCTTTATTAGGCTGGAATAGAGAATAAGGCAATGTAAATTGGACGGAAAGAGAAATATTTGAACCTTGCTTTGGGAATAATGGATCATTAATAGAACTTCTGGAGACGATCTGGCGTAGAGAAAAATTATTAAATTTCCCAACATTAACAGCTTCACCTTGATCTGTCTGAAATCCTTGCCAGTTTAAAAGAGTTAATGTTTGAATATTTAGAGCTGTACTGGCAACAAAGTTATCATCAGGCCATTTAAGACGAGTTCCAAAACTAACCGAACCTTGTTTAATATTCAGACTTTGATAAGTGCTTGTTCCTCTTTGTCCATAAGCAAAACGATTATAGAAACCTCCAATAGTAAAGGAATTTGGTTTTCTACCTCCTAACCAGGGTTCTGAAAGAGAAAGGTTATAAGATTGGTAAAAGTCACCATTTGTTTGAGCTCTGAGGCTTAATCTTTGTCCATCTCCCATAGGAAGTGGTTTCCATGCTTCTTTATTAAAAATATTTCTAAGTGAAAAGTTATTAAAAGAAACACCTAAAGTACCAATAACCCGATTGAAACCACCCCAACCTGCAGATAATTCTAATTGATCTGATGGTTTTTCCTCTACTTTATATTCAATATCTACGGTTCCACGATCAGGATTCACAGGCGTATTAATGCCCATATTTTCAGGATTGAAATAATTCAGATTCGTAATTTCTCTTTGAGAACGAATGATATCAGAGCGACTAAATTTTTCGGCAGGCAAAGTTCTTAATTCTCTGCGTATCACGTGTTCATGAGTACGGTCATTCCCAGCGATGACTACTTTGTCGATATTTGCCTGAGGTCCTTCAAATATTCTCAATTCAATATCTATGGAATCTTCGATAATAGCTACTTCAACGGGATCTACCTGGAAGAACAGGTAACCAAAGTCCATATATAGGGAGCTGACATCTCTTCCGTCTTGACTAAATTTAAGTCTGTTGTCTAATAATTCCTGATTATAAACATCACCCTTCTCTATGCCAAGAACCGATGTTAATGTTTTATCGTCATAAATAGAATTACCTTTCCAGGTTAAATTTCTAAAGTAATAACGTTTACCCTCGTTAATAAAAAGCTTTATTCTCAAATATCCTTCAGCATCTCGCCAGATACTATCTTTTAAGATTCTGGCGTCGCGATAACCAATAGTATTGTAATAATCGATTAATTTTTTCTGATCTTCTTTATATTCTTTTTCTACCAGTTTAGAAGCTGCCAGCAATTTTTTTCTTTCTTTCGTTTTGGATAATTTTTTCAATAATTTTTTATCGGGTACTTCTACGTTTCCATCCAGAACAATCTCTTCAATCCTAACTTTTTCTCCTCTAGAAATATCAAAAACAAGGTTCACAGAATTTACCCGAGAA
>SXGT01463418.1_pt1 | contig 17957 bp, 17 predicted proteins | sample 3176221 | NCBI WGS metagenome assembly SXGT01 (sample SAMN11356862, study PRJNA531348) | freshwater metagenome | isolation source: freshwater sample F1-120 | place: China: Fuxian Lake, Yuxi | collected 2017-12-25
CCGAGCGCAACCATCTGGAGCAGCACGGCAGCGGACGCGGTGTGTGGTACGGGCTGAAGTGACTTGGTCAAATAACAAAGGTCGCCGTAGAGAACTGATTCAGCGAGTATCACAATAGTAAAAACAAGTATTCTTCTACTCCTGAAATCAGCCCCCGGCACAGATCCGGACGTGCGCTGCTAACGCATACTGACTCTCATTCGAGAAGATGATAGATAGTCTGTCTGTCTGTCTGTCTTAATCGCCTGCATTGGCGAGGGGGGGCTGCAGCCCGGTCGGTCAAACTCGAACTTGTAGAAAGTTTGTCTTAATCGCCTGCATTGGCGAGGGGGGGGGCTGCAGCAGATTCCTGCTATGGGTACTACGGCAGGGAATGCGCGTCTTAATCGCCTGCATTGGCGAGGGGGGGCTGCAGCGCTGCATTCAGTGAAGATGGCAATTTTGGCACACGTCTTAATCGCCTGCATTGGCGAGGGGGGGCTGCAGCGAACGAAAATTCAAAACAAATAATGGATTCTTTTGGTCTTAATCGCCTGCATTGGCGAGGGGGGGCTGCAGCCACCCAACTGCGGCTTGTCCAGAATAGCCGCAAAAGTCTTAATCGCCTGCATTGGCGAGGGGGGGCTGCAGCACTGTTAACAAGGGTCATAGATACGGCAATATCAGGTCTTAATCGCCTGCATTGGCGAGGGGGGGCTGCAGCCGTAATATCGCGGGTTTTCGCTGAATGGTGCGAAGTCTTAATCGCCTGCATTGGCGAGGGGGGGCTGCAGCGCCGTCCTCTGTAGCCCGCCTGGGATGCGGGTTCGCGGGGCATTATACGCGAACCTCCTCCTTGTGAGCACCTTTTTCGGCCTGAAAGCCCTGGCTGGCTTGCCGAACCCGCATTCCAGGCGGGTTTGTGAATGCGCGAACCCCCCCGGGTTTTGGCCACAGCTTGGGGTTCGCGCATTGGCCGCGTTCATGCCTCTGTCCTGAGGCGAATCTGGCCAAATCCCATGGCCCGTTTCTGGCCGCCGCCGCCCAGTGCAAACATCAGCAGCCAGGGGAGTGCCCGGCTGAGATCACCGCCTATCCAGGCCTCACCGGTAAACCCGGTCAGCGGGAAATCATGGCCGTTGTGGCGGGAGCGGCGTTTGCCCCGGTGGGCGGGTTGCAATGCAAGCCGGGTTATTTGCAAACCTTCGACCTGACGGCGGGCATGATCGCGGGTATCACGACACAGGGCGTGGCGTTGGGTGCAATCCAGCCCTGGGCCGATATCCCGATCCTCAATGTCCCAGGCCGCCAGCTCATAAGCTGCCCGGGCAATCATGTCGGTCAGCGGGAACCGCTCACCCCGTTCATAGCGGGGTCTGGCAAAGCCCTGGCTGTCGGGTTTGTCGTCACGGTAGAGAAAGGGGGTGACAAAGGTCAGTTCGATCGAGTGGAGGGGCAGGCTGTGCCACTGAGTGGCCCGTTGCAGCAGGGTGGCCACCGGCTGTTGATCCGGTGGTTCAAGCTGGAAGCGGATTGGCCTGCCGTTGATTTGCAGACCGGCCTGGCCGGCCTGGCGCAGGGTTTGTTCGATGCGGTCAGCCGCCGCCACCGCATGGCGGCCCCACAGGGTGACCTCCAGGCTGAAGCGGGATACCGGCTCCGGGCGGTCGAGGTCAGTGCTGCACAGCAGTACCGGGCGGGTCATCTGGCGGCGGTGTACGCTGGATTGGGGTTTGTACAGCCAGGGAACCACGCAGCGATCCGGTGCCAGGCAGTGCGCGGCTCCCACCCGCTGATTGCAGGATACCCCGGCCTGTCGATCCGCGCAGGTGGTGTGCCACAAGGCTTCGCCAAAGGCTCCCCAGAGCAGGGTACCGGGGGTGGCACCCTCGCGCTCGGGAAAAACAACCGGATGCTCAAAGTGGCCTGGCACGCGCCATTGCTGTACCGGTAATTGCAGCGGCGACAGAATCGGGTCGTAGTCGGGCAGATTCATGGTTGCTCCAGTGCCAAAATACCCATTTTTTTGAAGGTCTCCTTCTCCTTGTTTACCAGATCAACCACCTGCGGCAACCACCGCCTGATGGCCTGAGCCAGTGCCTGTTTTTCTTCAGGAGCCCAGTTTGCTGCACCCTTGACGAGTTTGCTGGCCTGTTGGTGGATACCGGTATTTTGCTTGTCCTTTCTGCCATTCAATTCAGCCATGCGTTTTTGACAGCAGTCGATAAAGGCCTGGATGGTTTTCTGGTTTTCGGTCATGCCGATTTCACGGGCACTACGCTCGGCCTGGTCACGGCGAGCCTGGATTTCCCGCTGTGTCTTGTCATCTTCCCTGAAATAGCCGTAACCGGCCCCGGTTTTGGCACCGGCTCCCCAGTGTTGCAGGGCCATTTGCAACAGTTCCATACCGAACTCCGCCCATTGCCCCGCGCCTTCGATACTGAACAGGAAACTGCCTTGCACTGCTATCTGGGCATTGGGTGTGGGGGAATCAAAGTCCGTGGCCGGGGTTGTGCCCTGGCTGCTGTAATAGTCGGCATGGTGTACCGTTACGATTTCCGGTGTCAGCGGGGTGCGGGCACTGTGAGGAATCCACCAGGCATTGTTGAAAATCAGGTACCCGGCCTCGCCGCCGTCCCAGTCACCGTCTGTCGTTTCCGGTTCCCGTCCGAACAGGGTGTCGAAGGTTCTTGCATTCACCCGGCGTTTAGAGCCCTCGATCCGCTCCAGGGCATAGGCTCGGGTCAAGCCCTTGAGGGCAGAGCCGGGAATGAACGGCGTGCCGTAGGTGTGATGCAGGGTGACTGCTGCCTCCAGCGGGCTGACGCCACCGGTACCAATGAACAAACGTCCCTCCACCTGTCCCGCCCACAATGCTGCTTCCCTGCGGGCACTGACTTGCAGTATCAGTTCATACCAGCGTTGATAGGCGGCTTGATACACTTCGGGCACCGGTAACTTGCAGGCATTGCCGATGAAACCGACGAATGCTTTGCCTTTTTCGGTTTGATCCTCCGGCCATTTGTCGAGCAACCGATCCAGCACCAGGCCGGTGTGGGGGTGAGAACCGCGATCTGCAGCGGCTATCGCCTTTCGTGCCATTGTCACCATGCTCAACCTCCCTGCGCCGTGTCGGCACTATTGGCCTCATGCCCTGCCGTTACATCCAGCAGGCTTTCGGCGTAGCGTTTGTACCAGATGGCAACCGCCAGGGCTTTGCGGGTCAGCAGGCGATACTCCTGCAGGTTGGCAGCGTGTACCGATTGCAGTAACTGGGTACGGTTGGCTTGAGGGTTCAGTAATTGTTGAGCCAGATGATTCAGCAACCAGGCGTGGGCATTGTCGTTGCCGACGCCTGCCTTGGCGGCCAGAAACCCCAGGGTCTGGGCCAGACCGTTGCGTAATACCATCACCGGAAAGCGATGACACAAGGTGCCGTACTGCTTCTGGGTATCTTCAGGTACATCCATGACTTGGGCATACACCGTACTGGCGTAGGTTTGTGAACGGGTTTTCATGATGATGTCCCCCTTATTTGAGCAGCCAGCGCACCTGACCCCGCCCCACCGTGGCCTTGCCGCCCACCTGCAAGCGGGTTTCGTTGGGCAACAGGGTCAGCAGTTCCTCGCCGCTCAGCGGCTGGCCATTGCGGGCACGATCCGCTGCGGCAATGCCCCACAGCAGGCTTTCGGCAGGCAGGTGTTCCTCAAACCACAGCCCGCCCCGGGCAACGGTGCGGGTACCTTCCTGCAGGCGGATGCGGGTTACGATTTCGGTGGCCGTTTCTGCCAGGAAGTCAAAGACGGCATTGGAAACCAGGGCAAAATGCTGATGGAAAATTTTCTGCCAGTCGTCCTGACCGGCAAACACCGGACCGGCGATGCGTTGCGCCCATTCCTTGAGGTCGGTACGCTCTACCGTCAGATCGATGTCTTCCAGCACTACTTGCTGATTGGGAGCCGTTCCGGTAGCCAGCACCGTGTGCTGATTCACTACGCAAATGCGGTCTTCGCCGGGTTGGGGGATCTGCAGCGGATTTTGTTCAGGGTAGAGTGCCTGCCAGTCGCGCTGAAACCGTTGCAGCACCAGCGGACAGGTCAGCCAGGCAAACGTACCGCCGAGGGCACGCACCGGAAGGCACAACAGGCGGGCATCGGTCAGGGCCAGGGCACCGGCGTGGTCAGCGGCATTGTCGGTTTTCGGGCCAAACAGGGCGGTGCTTTCCGGCAGTTCACTCAGGGTATCGCGCAGTACCCCCTTGATGCTGCTGCCGGGGACGATGGGCAGATGGGTGGATCGCTCACGGGCAATGGGTAAGTCAATGACCCCACTGCCCTGACCGATACCAGCGTGCAGGGAGGTTAAGGCGTGCAGGAAAAACAAACGACTGTGCATGATGGTTCCTCGTGTAAATCAGGGAGTGTTTCAAGATCAGGGACAGGTAGACCAAACGCCGGGAACGGCAAGCCCAAAGCCATCACGGCGATCCTGCTCCTGATCCGATACCGGTGATAACCACAGTTTGGCGATGGTGTCCGCATCGCCCTCAAGAACCTTGAACCAGTACAGGGAGCCGCTTGGTACCATCCGTCGAATGGCACGGGCAGCCCCGGCACTGTGCCGGTTGCGGGACTGCAAATCCCAGCCGGAAAACGGTTGCCAGCGTTCCAGGCTGGCCGCACACAACTGGAGTTTCAGCCTTGCATGACCGGGCGGAGATCCCTGCAGCGATTCATCCAGCCAGCCGGGAAGCCAGCCCCGCTCGAACAGGGCCGGTGTCACCAGCATCAGGCGAATGCCAAACCCGGTGGACGCGGGTTTGGCCTGGGCCTGGGCCAGGGCTTTGGACAGGACTTCCGGCAGTCCGGGCCAGGCGGAGCCTGCAGGTTCAATCCAGGCGGGGCGACGTTCACCGCCGACGGTACGCATACGCGGTGAGTCACTGAGAAAGGTTTCCGTGCCATCTGCCTGATACTGCACCAGCAGACCGTAGGTACTGGATTGCCAACCGCAAAACTGGCGGCGCGGGCCAGTGGACTGGAGACGCGGGCCAAAATCCAGCCCGGCGGTCTGAAACAACTGGCCATCGCGGTTGGTGAGGGTATCGGGATCCAGGGCGACATGGGTGCGCCGCTCCATCGGCAGGGCATCCACGCCCAGGTCTTTCGGGTCTTCGGCGGTCAGCGAGTTCTGACGGTCATCAGCCAGCCACTGCGCGGCCTGTTGCAGTCGCCACCAGGTCGGCCCCTTGCCGGGTTTGCTTTTGTCGTTGTCTCCACTCAGGAAGACCGGCAACAGGTTGTGCGGCAGGTCGGTGCCTGCCCCCGCCACCGTTATCTCACCGGGCCGCAGGCGTCTGGCAAGCAACGGATTTTGCGGCTTCTGATCCTGTGTCTTGTGATCCTCTGTCTGCTGATCCTGTATCTTGAAATACACCGCGTCTGCCGGTTTGGGCAGATAGACTTCGAGGTCGCCCTGAGGGTTGGCCAGCGAACGCGAGGCCAGCAACGGCCCGGCGATGGGCAGGCTCAGCAAAGTCTCCCGGCTGCCGGCAAAGGCCATCCCCCGCTGTTCAGCGTAGGCGGTACGCATGGCCCCGGCGACGGTGGAGGGCAGCGGAAAAGGCAGGGTTTCGGCGCATTCGGTCGCACCAAAAGGCCGACCGTCCCCAAACAGCAGGGGAGCTTTGGGATCAATGAAGTAACTGGTCATGGGGGGGCCTCAGGAATTACCGGTATCGAAATGGGTTTGGCTCAGGCGACGGGCAATCAGCAGTTCGTCCACCAGGGCGTTAATATCCAAACCGGTTTTGTCACAGCGCGGTACGGCCTGCATCAAAGCCTGAATCAGGTCAGCCTCCAGCGGCTGCCTGCCCGAATCGGCCCGTTTGCGCTCCAGCACCCGCTTCATCTCGCCCCGCAGCAGCCGTTCATCGTCGATATGGCTCAGTTCGCGGGCCAGTTCGCGTAAATGGTACGGGGCCTTGTCAGGCAACTGGCCACTCTGGAAAGCGGCAATCCAGCGTTCCATGCGGCGGTGTGGTGGCGGATCGTCCGACCAGCGGCCCCGCATTTTGAGCGGTGCCCCCGAACGTGGATCCAGCAAGATGGCCAGGGCATTGCGGCGCGAAGCCTCAGCGAAGGCATCGCCCTTGGCGTGCTTTTCAGCCTGGCGGGCCAGATCCAGCAATCGTCCCATGGGTTCCAGCAAATGGCCGATACCAATGCCTACGCTGAGGCTGGGGTGGGGTTTCTGGACGGCGTAACCGGCCATTCTGCGGTTGAAGTCTTCACTCAGGGCCGCAGCACAGGCCATGGCCTGATCGAGCGGCACCAGGGCCAGCACATCATCGCCGCCCGAATAAATGCAGTGCCCCCGGTAATCGCGAACAATCGCCGGTACGCCCTGGGCGAATTGGGCCAGGGCTTGTGATACCTCGCGCAGTTTGTCGGCCTCGGTGAGCGAATCCAGCAGCTTGCCCATGTAATCGCCATCGGCCAGCAATACCGCGACGTAGGGGCTGGGGTGGCCGTACTGTTTCCAGAACGGTGCGGCGGCCTGTTGCAGGGTATCCAGCCGTTCCAGCACCGCCTGAGGATTGGCAGTGGATTCGGTGGGTTGACCGGATTCCGCCTTGAGGGCTTCGCGCTGCGCGTCCAGCCGGAATGCGTACAGCAGTTGTGCATCAAACGGCAGGGCCGCATAAATGCGCTGGTTACCCTTGACCCGGGTGACCAGCCCATCCCCGATCAGGCCTTCCAGTGGGTCATGCAGGGCTTGCAGGTAGCCGCCCTGCTGTTCAATGGTTCTCAGCCACGGATCCAGGGCAATGCGGGCAATGGAGGTGAAATGCCGGTTTTCGTTGTCATTCTCGCCACCCAGTCGCTTGACCAGCCCTGGACAATCCAGTTGTTCACCGGGATTCAGCCCCAGTTTGCGCTTGACCCAGCGCGGCAGGGTTGTTTCGTCCTGCAGTACCGTTTCGCGTTTGCCGTCCAGCGATGATTTGGGTACGCCATATCCCCGCTCACTAGCCAGGGTGGGCAGAAAGTGACGGGTATTCTTGCGGGCCGCCAGTAAACGATCCACCTGTTGCCGGGCGGTATTGAGATCATCCGTGGATTGTCCCAGGGGCACCCAGGCGGCGAATGATTCCAGCACATCGTCAACCTGATCGTCCCAAAAGTCTTTGCGTATATGGATCTGTGTCTTGAACTTGTCGGCTTTGCGGGAAACCTCCCGCAGACATTGCCCGGCCAGGTCTTTCCAGCGGGTATGGGCAGCCTGGCGGGCACGCGCCAGACTCTCTGCGGGATCATCGGTTTCCAACTCGGCCAGTATCTTGTTGGCGACATTGAGGGGGGTGTCCGGTGCCAGTTCGGCCAGATGGGTGGAGTACGGGAAAATCAGAACGGCACCCTGCTCCTTCAGCGAATAGGCCGCCGCCTTGGAGACTTCAGACAACAGGTAGGAGCCAAACCACAGGTCACGGGTACGGCGGGCTGCCGCAATGAAATCCTGAATCGGGCCTATGGACAGGGCAACGAGGTAACGTGGCATGAAACTCTCCCGGGTTAGTTACCAAAGTAAGTCAGGAACGCACTGATGGCATCGGTGCCCTGGTAGTCGCTGATGGGTTTGACCTGTGACGCCTTGGCATCCTGCCACCATTGCGTTCGGTTGAGGGTTTGCAGGGTTTGGTTATTGCCGCCGGATCGCTTGAGAACCAGGGTTAGTCGCTCCAGGTGATCCAGCGGTAAGCACAGGGCAATCGACGCATACTGGCTATTACCGAGTGCCTGAGGCTTGAGGATCAGCGGGCTGGCCATCCGCTCACTGCCAGCCGGGATCAGTTCGGTTTTGTACGGATCGTTTTTTTTGTCCTGGAACTCAAACAGGATGGGCAAACCGAGGGCGGCACGGGGGAAACTGCGGCGGGCCGGGTGTACCGGTTGGTGGGGGGCATCGGGATTATGGGCGGGATTGGGCTGCCCGGTAATCTCGCGGATGGAATCCGGCTCGGGCCAGCGACTGCGGCCGGGACGTGGCCCTGAGCCCGGGTTGCGGGCGATCCCCGGTTTTTGCCGGAAGTCCTTCAGTTTTTCAACAGCCTGAAACCAGGCATCCATCGGCTGGCCATGCTGTTTACGGGTCACCAGGGCACAACCCGCAGCCCGCGCCTCAGCCACCGTAACCGGCGCGAGAACCTTGCCGTCTTCACTGACCTCGATGGCCCCCAGGCCACGCCGGGTGCGTGCCCCCAACCCGCCAAAACTGGCCCACCAGCGCAGGGTTTGCCGTACTTCGTCGCGCTGTGCCGGAGAGCAACGGGCCTCACAGGTAACCGTCAGGGTAAACTTCAACCCGGCGTCGATCAGGGCAGAACTCTGTTTGTTCTCACGGGCCGGAAACAGCACATAGTCGAGAATATCCTGACGCTCCTTTTGTGTTTGCCGCTGCTTCAATGAATCCAGGCTCAAATCCGGCTTTTTCGCGCTGACCGCAACCCGCAGGCGCACCTGGCTGGCGTGGTCGTCGTCTCCCTCACTCATGCCGCCCCACAGGGCGCGTTCGGCCTTGAACAGAGCCTGTTCCTGCAAGGGTTCAGCGGGATGCCGCGATTTCAGCAAACGCCACCAGAAACGTAACTGGCCGCGAATCGAGGCAACCCGGACGGGCATATCCAAATCACAGGAACCGGCAGTCACCCCGCCGCCGTATATTGGAGTCAGGGTGGTGACTGTATAGGTCAGGGTCAGGGTATCCGCACTGGAACGACTGACCGGGGTAAGGGGAGGCGGAAGGAAATCGGGGTGACGTACTTTCATGAGTATCTCCGTATTACGGTCTGGGTAAAACCACTGATAAGTATGCGGACTTTATCACTTTGGCCGATCATAAAAAATCATCCATCCGGATGATTTTTTATGAAAGATCGCCAGCGGATACTGCTTCGGGGTGAGGGGTGAGGGGTGAGCTAAAACCCGTTCGTGCTGAGCGTGTCGAAGCACGGGCCGGTGGTTAATTCATCCAGACAGTCCTGTAAGCGTCCACGCAAGCTGGCCAGGGCATGACGGTCAGTGACATGGCGGCGGTTTTCACCGGAAAGGGTAGCAAGGTTGGCCGCGAGGTGGTGTTCCATTGGCTGAAAGGCCTGGTTAATGATCCCGCGACAGGCATCGGCCAGTTCGGCTTCCAGATGTTCAGCGGTTCGTTCCACGCAGTCGTGAATGGCCTGAAGACGCTTGCGTTGCTGCGCCTCATGGCGGGCTTCTTCCTCGCAGGCCTGATAGTAGTTGCGGATACTCAGGGCCGTATCAATGGCTGGGCCGATGAAGGGGGTGGCCTTGCTGAGTGCGCTGCCTACCCGACCGGCAATACGCTCCATGCCCACCTTGCCAATGCCGCGCATCAGGCTGGGCAGTGTGTCCTTGACATATTTGAGCGTGACCAGCACGGCGGCACGGGTGGCTTCCTCGACGGCCTCGGCACTGAGCCGGGCCGCTGCCGAGCTGACCATCGACGCGGCACTGACAAAACCCGTTGCGTCTGCTCCAGCCTGTCGGCCTGCGCCGTTGTCCCCATCCATCACGCCCGGTTGCGGGCAGGTTATCCGTAACGATTCGCGGGCCGCCAGGGTCTGGCCCCAGCGCCCGAGACTGGCGGCTACCTCGTTCATCTCGCGTTCGAGTGCCACAGAGGTCATTTCCAGTGCTTCATTGATTGCCGCCTGGATACCGGTTTCATTGGCGTTTTCGACCGCCACACGCAATCTGGAACGAAATCCGTAGATGATCCGCCGCATGGCCGCCAGCACACTCTGGTGCGCCCGTGCCTTTTCGCCGTCCACGGCCGCCTGGATTTCACCCATCAGCCGAATATCCTCTCCGGTGGTGCGGACTTCCAGTGCGTTCAGGGAGGCGTCGATCAGGCGAACCAGCCGCTGGCCGAGTACCCGGGCAATATCCTGGCTATCGGTCTGACGAATGAACCGGGCCAGTTCCCGTTCCAGGCCTGCAATGCCGCTGGTTGCCACCAGCCTCGATTTACCTTCCAGCTTGCCCTTCAGTGCCTGGCGGGCATTGACCCAGCGCACCGGAATCTGCTGCATGACTTCGGCTGAACCGACAGACTCAAGATGACTCAGGATCTGGTCGTAAATGGCCCGGTATTCCAGGGTACCCTCCTGATAACCATTTTTGTCGTTGACGATCACCATCACGCGCCGCCGCTGGGCATGAATGGCGAGAATGTCCTCATAGAGCGATTGCTCATCGAAGGTGCCATCGGTACTCATGACAAACAGCACCACCTCACTCTGCGCCAGTTGCTGCCGGGAAATCCGCTCATGTTCCTCCGGGGCGTCGATACCCGGAGTGTCCAGCAGCGTCAGCCCGTTCCATGGATAGGGCGTCACCACGCTGGTTTGCGGACAATCGGAAACCGCCGCCCGTTCTTCTCCCAGCAGGGCATTCAGCAGGGTACTTTTACCGGCGTTGTAGATACCAAACACCATCACGGTAGGCTCGGCGCAAGCCAGTTTGTCGGCAAAGTGACGTGCTACCGTGTCGGTAGCGGGTTCCCCCGCATACTGCCGGAACAGTGGCAGTCCTTCTTCCAGCAAAGCGCGAATTTCATGCAGCGTCGTATTCATGGGCGTACCTCTTTTTGCAGTTGAGTTTCAAAGTGTTGCAATGCAGCAGTCAAATCATGGGCGGTTTTTTCCACCGGCCACAGGAATTGCTGGTCGAATTGTGCGAATGTTTGGGTAATGGCCTGATGTGCGGCGTGACTGGCAGTTTCCAGGGTCGCCTGGTTGATTTCCTGCAGGTTGTTGCCAACCACAACCGATTGCCGACTATCCCCGTCCACCAGTTTACCCAACTGGCTGCCCAGGATACCGCCAAACACGCTGCCTACGGCTGAACCAATCGGCCCTCCCAGCAGGCCCACCAACCCGCCCACTACCGTGCCTAAACCGCTACCAACTGCCTGGTTTCTGGTTTGTCTGGACACGCAAATATCCTCATGAATGTTGCGAAACTCAGGAATGGCGTTGAATTGATCAAAACGGAGTGCCCCGGTCAGGGCGGTTTCGGCATGTTTCAGTGCCTCGGCCAGGGCTTTGGTGGTATGACGGGTAACAATTTGCCGGGTGATGTCCTGACATTGCTGCATCAGTTGGCGCGTATCGCTTTTGCCACCCTGTTGTCGGACGATATCGCCAATGGCCGGGTCCAGTTCACACATGACCTGCCCGACGACGGCCAGCCGACTTTTCTCCAGACGATCCCGTTGCTGATTTACCTGCTCCAGCAGTGTTTTGAGATCGTGCTGCAAGGTTCGGGTGGATAAGTCGCCCGCCAGAATCTGGTCAACGAAGCTACGCAGATTATTAAGGGGGGTTTCCTTTTTGAGGGTCACCCCCTGCTCGTGGGTCAGTTTTGTCATGGCTGCAAACAGGGATGATAAACCGCTGTCGTGCAGGGCTTGGGTAGCGTGCGGATAGGTTTCGGCATAGCGCACCGAAACCGTCAGCAGGTGGGTATCGAGTAACTGACGCGATTCTTCCCGGGCCTTGGCAATAATGTCCTCCTGTATACGGCTGGATTGCTCCTGCCGATCCCGGGCCGATTTCATCTGCAGGGTACGAACGATAGTACCCTCCTCATCTTCATCCAGATCCATGAAGTCACAGCGGGTAATCAGAGGCAGGAACGGTTTGCGTCCGCGCAGCAGCCCGGCAATTTCATCCAGATCACTGGCCCGCCCCGGCTGGCCTGAATTCATCGGATACAGAATCAGGTCAGCGGCTTCGGCATACTGTCTGGCCAGTTCACCGTTGGCTTCGGTTGCCGAGTGCAGCCCCGGCGAATCCACCCAGGTCAAGCCGGGTAACCGAAACCCCTGAATGGCAGATGTGGTTTCCACCACACCGACGGCAAACTTTCCGGCTTGCTTCAGGCGGGCTTCGCCCTGTTCCGGGTTATCCGTGGTACTGGCTTTCAGGAAAAAATCCGGAGCCTGGCCTTTGTTGCGGGCCGCCTCCACGGTCTGCTGATCGGGATCACTGCTGCCATAGGCGACATAATTGCCCAGTGAGCTTTTGCCCGCCTTGACCTTGCCATAGACGAACACCAGCAGCGAATCCCCAAAATCCTGCCTGAATTCGGTATTGCGTTCATGCCTTTCAACCCGGTGCTGCCATTCCACCAGGCGGGCAGCGATCTTGTGATCCATTTCGAGGGCTGCCAGACGCAGTGGATTGGAGTCGGCCAAAGAGCCAGCAGACTGGCTGACCGTCACGGACAAGCTAGCCCGCAATTGCTGCAGAGCCGCTTGCAGCCGTGCCTCACGCTGCCGCACATCGGCTTTGGCCTTATCAAACTCGTTACGCAACTGAAAAAGAGTGTCGAGCAGGGTATCGCGTGAGCAAACGGGTTTGCCAGCATGGTTCATGGGGAACTCCGGTAATCAGGTCAGGTGGGGGCGAATGGATGGTTTGCCGGGAAGCGGGCGAGAGGTCAGCCTACGCTCCCGGGAGTGGGTCAGAGACGGTCAATGGTATCGCGCAGCCGCCGCAAATCAGTCGACTCGGCAGTGAGTCGGCCAATCTCCTGCCGCATGGCCAGGCTCGTCCGTGATGCTTTCAGATCGGGAATCAAATGGTGCAGCGTTTCGGCAACACTCAAATCCTGATTCTCCAGAATGTGCTGCAGGTCAGAAAAATCGTGATGAAACCGGGTGGGTGGCCTGTCATGGCCAGCCAGTAATGAGCAGACTCCCTGCGTAGCGTAGCGAACCATCGCCTGGCGTTCTGTCAGTGCCTCCTCGCTGCGCCGGGCTTCACGCGCTTCCCGTGCGGCCCTCTCGCCTGCTGCTTCTGCTGCATGGTCACTGCTGTCGTCACTATCACTGGAAGATACCGCTACCACCACGGTGGACACCGCCAGGGCAAACAGCGCAATAAGGGCACCCATAAAATACCTCATGAATTCAGGAATAAAACTGGTTATAGAACGCCATTTTGCTGTGCAGATGAGTCAGCAGGCGGGTGGCATCGTCCATGAAGTTACGCTCAAGTTGCTCGCGGTTACGCTGTAATTGCCGGATTTGGCCTTGACGCAGGGCGAGAGCCTGATCCACCGCATCGAGCAGACGTTGCCGACTTTCCCGGATACGGTCTTTGCGAAATGACTGGCAGATTGCACGCAGGGACGGATCGCCCAGGCAGGTTTGCAGGGCCGGAATACCGCTATGGTTGGCCAAAGCAGTTTTAGCCTGAAGTTTGCCCTTTTTGTAAGCGGTAAAAGACACCTGAAAACAGCGCGGCTGAAAGCCGGTCAGACGATGAATTTGCGCCTGAACCCGGGCTTCTATCCGTGCCATGTCATCCTGACTGATGCTGTCCAGATGACTGAGTACCACCAGCAACCGGTTGGCCAGGGTTTGTCTGGCACCCGGTTGCCCGGTTAACCTGGCCAGAAACTCCATTTCTTCCCGGTGCAGTTCTCCCGTACCCGGATGGTGTACGAATAACAGAATATCGGCCTGATGGAGACCGGCCCAGGCTTCAGCATCGTCCTGAGCGGTGGCATCCAGACCGGGGGTGTCGATAAAGGTGAAATTGTGCCGGGTAAGGAACTGGTTTTGCACCGTGGTACGGGTCGCCCCGGTCGCAAACCACTCGGTTTCGAGCTGATCGGTCAGGGCATTGAGCAGCGAACTCTTACCCGCCTTGAGCAAACCGCAGGCGGCAATGCGAAGTTCATTGGTATGGGCTTGCAGGGCTGCGTTCAGTGTAGCCCACAAGGCATACCCTTCCGGCAGATGATGCAGCGAGGTTTGTAAGGTCGAATGGAGCATGGTTTTTTTCCGGTAATCTGTGTTCATCAAGCAGGCATAACGGCTGGTAAATTTACCCTGCCCCTATCGTGTACTCAGTCGTACTGACATTTTTGGCAGCGAAAGGGAGTTGCTCTGCCATTCCGCTCCCCTTACCCGGAATTGGCATAATAAAAACAACCGCTATACTCCCCCCAAACGACCACCCCGCCCTTCGGGCACCCCTCCAAAGGAGGGGAATATCCCGCCCTTCGGGCACCCCTCCAAAGGAGGGGAATACCCCGCCAAAAATTCCCCTCCTCCGGAGGGGTGGCAGGCGCAGCCTGACGGGGTGGTGGTATGTGTTACCCGCTTCGATAAAAATAACCGCTATACTCCCCCCAACCACCACCCCGCCCTTCGGGCACCCCTCCAGGGGAGGGGAATACCCCGCCCTTCGGGCACCCCTCCAAAGGAGGGGAATACCCTGCCAAAAATTCCCCTCCTCCGGAGGGGTGGCAGGCGAAGCCTGACGGGGTGGTGCTGTTAACCGAACCGGTATTCCAGGATCACCTGAAAACCCGAACCCCTGCACGCTCGCCGTCATCGACCTTGCATAACTCTTTTGTTCTTCGCTGGAGATTGTCGGACAATAGCGGCTTTCATCGGATGCCTGTTTAACGCGCACACCGAAACCACCCGAATCACCAAATTGCCCAACAAGAAAACAAAGGGAGTGCTGCACCAATGGCCAAGACAACTCGACCATCACCGCCACACCCACCAGGACCGAGCCCGCCGACGAAGGCGAAGACATCCCCACCGCAATGGCCCACGACAGCGGCCTTGAACCCATTGAGATCGACTGACCATGCTCTGGATCGCCCCCACCGAACAGGAGCTGCACAGCCGAAAATCACGCAGGAGAACATGAACCGGATTCCGTTCTTTTGCGGGCCGCCGAAACTGCATGAAAACTTCAATGGTTTCGTCGCGCCGATGATTCGGCAAAGCCAGATTCTCCAGCACCAAATCCAAAACCTCCGCCGCACCCGCGACCTGCTGCTGCCGCGCCTGCTCTCGGGCCAGATCGATGTAGAGGCGATGCCCTCATGAGCCAACAGCCCTACATCCCTGACACTTTGCCACTCAGCAATTTGGACTACCGCCTGTTGCTTACTTTGGTCGGTCAGGCCAATGCCGCTTTGGCTCGCTATGACGGCTTGTTGCAAAGCATTCCGAATCCAGCCGTAATGCTGTCCCCTCTGACAACACAGGAAGCGGTGTTGTCGTCCAAAATCGAGGGTACACAGGCCACCGTTGATGAAGTACTGGAGCAGGAAGCGGGTCTGCTGAAAGAGGGAGAGAAATTTCAGGACATCCAGGAGATATCCAATTACCGGCAAGCCTTGTATGCGGCGCGGGAGTACTTGAAGGACTATCCCATCCGTCTCGGCTTTGTGCGTGAGCTGCATCGAATCCTGATGAACAGTGTCCGCGGTCAGGACAAAACACCGGGTGAGTTTCGCAAAGACCAGAACTGGATCGGGGCGTACGCCTGTTCGATTGAGCAAGCGACGTTTGTTCCGCCCAACCCGCTACAACTGCCCGACCACTTACAGGCCTGGGAAAAATATCTCGACAGCGACGACATCGATTTTTTGCTTCAAACCGCCGTTGTCCATGCCCAGTTTGAACTCCTGCACCCCTTCAAGGATGGCAATGGCCGTATCGGACGCATTTTGATTCCTCTTTTCTTGTATCAAAAGCGTGCTTTATCGCAGCCAATGTTCTATCTCTCTGAATACCTGGAGATCCATCGCAAGGAGTATTACCATCGGCTCAAGGCTATTTCGGCGGATCATGATTGGAACGGCTGGGTTGCTTTTTTCCTGAGGGCCATTGTCACCCAGGCTGGTCAGAACAGCGTCCGAGTCACGGCGATTCAAACACTCTACGAAGAGATGAAGCGGGCCATCCAGGAAGCTACTCACTCGCAATACACGGTTCATATTCTGGATGCCATCTTCAGCAAACCGGTGTTTCGTTCCTCTGACTTGGCCCAGCAACTGTATCGGGATTACGGGATTCACGAGAAAACCACGCCGGGGTTGCTTCGGCAGATACGGGACGCGGGGATTCTTCGCGAATTGCAGTCTGGCAGTGGCCGACGACCAGCGACGCTGTGCTTCCCCAGATTGATCAATTTGGCCGAGGGTCGGGAGGTACTTTGATAATGGTTGAGGAGTCTGTAACAGCAACAAAGTACTTTGTGGAGTCTTTTTCTGCATTCATACTCCACAAATTCGTTTGTAGAGTTTGCGAACTCCACTACGAAAGCGACGCTTCATGAGCCCCCACGCCTACACCGAAGACCAGCTCGTCGAGCAGCCCGCCATCGGACTGTTTGCGGCACTCGGCTGGCACACGGTGTCGGCGATGGAGGAGACTTTCGGCGCGGGCGGCACGCTTGGGCGCGAGACCAAGGGCGAGGTGGTGCTGACTGATCGCTTACGGGCGGCGTTCACCCGGCTCAATCCCGGCCTGCCCGCTGAGGCGATCCAGACCGCCATCGACGAACTGGCCCGTGACCGTTCGGCGATGAGCCTGGAAGCGGCCAACCGCGAGATCTACCGCCTGCTCAAGGACGGCATCCCGGTTTCCGTCCCCGACTGCGAACACGGCGGACAAAAAACCGAACGCCTGCGTGTGGTGGATTGGGCGCAGCCGGAGCAGAACGATTTTCTGCTGGTCAGCCAGCTTAGCGTGGTGGGCAGTCTCTACACCTGCAGGCCCGATCTGGTGGCCTTCGTCAACGGCCTGCCCTGAGTGGTGATCGAACTCAAGAAGCCCGGCGTGCCGGCGCGTTCGGCCTTCGACGAGAACCTGACCCACTACAAGCAGCAGATCCCGCAGCTCTTCTGGTATAGCACCCTGCTGATCGCCAGCAACGGCACCGACAGCCGCGTCGGCTCCCTCACCGCCGACTGGGAGCGGTTCTTCGAGTGGAAGCGCATCAAGCGTGAGGATGAGCCGCGCCGCGTATCGCTGGAGGTGATGCTACGCGGCACCTGCGACCGTACCCGCCTGCTCGACCTGGTGGAGAACTTCACGCTCTTCTCCGAACACAAGGCGGGGCTTGTCAAAATTCTCGGCCAGAACCACCAGTTCCTCGGCGTGAACAATGCTGTTCGCAAGATGCTGGAGGCACGCACGCTGGGCCACGGGCCCGGCGGCGTGTTCTGGCAGACGCAGGGCAGCGGCAAGAGCTTCTCGATGTCGAACAGCCTCGATGACGAGCAGGAACGCCACGTTCGAGAACACCTGACCGAAGAAGAACTCGTCATCTTCGACATCCTCACCCGCCCCGCGCCGGAGCTGACCACCGCCGAGCGTGACGAGGTCAAGAAGGTCGCCAAGGTATTACTAGAACGGCTGAATACCCTGCTGGTACTCAACTGGCGGCAGAAATCGGCTGCACGCTCGACCTTGAAGCTGGCCATCGAAGACACGCTGGACACGCTGCCCGCCGCCTACGATCGCCCGTTGTTCGTACAGAAGTACTCGGCACTGTTCGAGCATGTGTATGAGAGCTATCCAGAGCGGAATGCGGGGGTGTATGCGGAGGCGGTATGAGTACCCAAGCAGGCGGGCTAACAACCGGTTGCAGCAGACGGCTTCGATAAAAATAACCGCTATATTCCCCCCAACCACCACCCCGCCCTTCGGGCACCCCTCCAGAGGAGGGGAATACCCTGCCCAAAATTCCCCTCCTCCGGAGGGGTGGCAGGCGAAGCCTGACGGGGTGGTGGTATGTGTTACCAACTTCGATAAAAATAACCGCTATACTCCCCCCAACGACCACCCCGCCCTTCGGGCACCCCTCCAATGGAGGGGAATATCCCGCCCAAAATTCCCCTCCTCCGGAGGGGTGGCAGGTAGAATTCCCCTCCTCCGGAGAGGTGGCAGGCGCAGCCTGACGGGGTGGTGCTATTAACCGACATTCCGCCAGACCGGAGGAGGTACACCATGTCCATAAAACCACCCAAACCTTCCTTACCGACACGCACCAATCCGGTTGCCAAGTATGCCCACACGGCCAACAAGGCGGTGTGCTTCCGTGACCGTACCCGCTATACCCGCAAGAAAAAGCA
>SXGT01242944.1_pt1 | contig 17955 bp, 15 predicted proteins | sample 3176221 | NCBI WGS metagenome assembly SXGT01 (sample SAMN11356862, study PRJNA531348) | freshwater metagenome | isolation source: freshwater sample F1-120 | place: China: Fuxian Lake, Yuxi | collected 2017-12-25
ACGCCAAGGGCAAAGCCGAGGGCAAGGCCGAAGGCAAGGCCGAAGGCAAGGCCGAAGGCGAAGCCAAGGGCAAGGCCGAGGCGCTGCTGATGCTGCTCTCTGGAAGAGGGCTGCGGGTGGCGGCGGCGCAGGAGGCTCGTATCCGTGCCTGCACCGACCTGGCACAGCTGGACGCGTGGTTTTCGGCCGCCCTCACGACCACGTCCGTCACGGCCTTGCTCGCGGTGCCCACGCGCCGCCAAGGCTCCCCACGGCGCTGAACGCTAGGGCGCCGACCTTCAAGTCGCCAGACCGATCTCGTTGGCTTTCTTTGGCCTGGTAATTTACAGAGAACCGGTCTCTTTACCCTGCTTTCGCCCTGTAAATTCCAGGGGACCGGTCACTGGAGTCCACAGTAGCCCACGGCATCGCTCCCGAATTGAAGGTCGGCTCTCTAGACCCTGTCCCATAGACGCAGAAGTCCTCCGCATGGTGGCCGAAGAGCTCCGCATGGACGCCGAAACCTACAGGGAGGCCCTGGCCTGGGGGAGGGGCACGCTCACCTCGGCCCTGGCCTCCGCGGTTCCCTTGGTCACAAGGAAGGGCATCTCCACCCGGCGCTTCACGGGGACGCACACCGAGTGGGTCACCGCGTCGCACACCACGACCTCCACCTCGCCGACCAGCAAGGCCTCGGGCGCGCCCCTGGCGGCCACCACCCTCACGTCGAAGCCGGACATCACGTCCTTGCCCCTGGTCTTCATGTCCGGGGGCACCTCGGCGAGCCCCTCGCTCGTCGTCCAGCGGACGCGGAAGGGCGCCTCGGCGTTCACGGCGGTGCCGGGCGGCACCTTCCAGCCCACGTGCACCACGGTCGCCGAGGCGGCCGAGATGGTGACGAAGGGCACGTTGACCTGGGTCACCCCGGGGGACGCGGGGGACGCGGGAGACGCGGGAGACGCGCCGGGCGGGAGCGGCGCCGAGCCCCGGAGCTCCCCTCTGTCTTCCTCTGTCTTGACTCCGCCTCGATGGCAGGCAGAGAGCGCGAGGAGCAGCAAGGGCACGGCGCGGGACGGACGCAAGGGCTCGCACGAGCCTATCCCCCGGGGAACGAGGATCATGTCCCCAGCGGGATCCCCAGGGATTTTCGGTCCCAGAGGCCGCTATCCTCGCTGTAGGAAGGCCCGCCTCCCTCCTCGGATGCGTGGCCGAAGAAGCTCATGAGGTCGGCGCGGCGGGCCTGGGCGTCGGCGCGCCCCATCTCGATGAGGCGGCGGCAGAAGGGGCCGTCGAAGAGCAGGTAGCTCGCCAGATCCGCCTCGTCTCCGACGCCCAGATCGAGCAGCGAGAACAGGCGCTGGGTGAGCATGGGGCTGCCCTGGAATTTCCCGCGCCGGACATGATCCGAGGCCAGGCGGCCGATGTCCTCGCTGGGGCGTACGGTGAGGGCGTGCACGTGGCGGTAGGGCTTGCCCCCCCGGCGCTCGGCGCAGGAGCTGAGCTCCTGGGTGAAGCGATCGCCGAAGGCCCGGGTCCCGTCGCCGATGACGTTGTTCACCCGGGTGAGGAGCTCGATGTCGACGTCGACGTGGTCGAGGAGGAAGGCGTTGAGCACCTTGCCCAGGAGGAAGGCGGCCCCGGGGACCCGGGGGGCCTCGCTGCGGTTCTCCGTGGAGACCGATCCGTGCACCTCGCGCGAGCTGCCGATGGCGAAGATATGCGTGGCGCCGAGGGCGAGGGCGGGCGAGATCGGGGTGTTCTGGCGGAGGCCTCCGTCGAGGTAGAGCTGGCCGTCGATCAGGACGGGCGGGAAGAGCAGCGGGATCGCGGCGCTCGCCAGGGCGTGGACAGGCCCGATGTGATCCTGACGGAAGAGAGTGCGCGGCGGGGGGTGATCCGGGATCACCACGTCAGGGGCGGTCTGCATGAAGACCACGGTGCGCCCCGTGCTCACCTCGGTGGTGGAGACGGTGAGCGCCCTCAGCTGGCGCTTGCGGATGGCGCGCGCCACCGCTCGCCAGCTGATCTCGCGCCCCACCAGATCGGCCATGGGGCGCACGTCGAAGAGGCCCGAGATGGTGGAGCCGCCGCCCATGAGGAGCCGGGGGATGTTGGTGAACTGGCGCATTCCGAAGCCCAGCACCCGGGTGATCTCGAGCTCGCTCCATAGGTGCACCAGGCGCCGCAGCCCCAGCACCGGATCCGTGAGGTGGGCGGCGAGGTAGCACGCGTTGATCGCGCCCACGCTCGTGCCGCACAGGATGTCGACCCGAGGGGGTCCGCCCCGGAGCCTGGCCAGCTCGTCGAACACGTAGGAGAGGACCCCCACCTCGTAGGCGCCCCGGGCGCCTCCACCCGAGAAGATCATGGCGACGCGGCGAGGCCCGCAGCCCATATGCGAAGTCGACTGTGTCATTCGTTCCTCTCGGGGCGCGCCCATCCCGACGCGCTCTGCGCGGGCACCTCGGCGGGGGAGGGCGTGGTGTCGAAGAGCGCCGCCACGATGGGTCGCTCGGAGAAGCAGCGGCGCAGGCGGGCATCGCGGATGGTCTGCATGAGCGCCGCAGCGTAGTCGACCGACCGCTGCCTCGCGTGGAGCGCCTGAGGGGATCCTGCGCGCTTCAGCGCGTCGGCGCAGAGGACCCGGATCTCCAGGCCGTACTCGGTGCCCTGGAGGGTCTCGACGGCGCCGAGGGCGGTGGTCGCGAGCAGGGTGGCGGAGTGGACCTCCCCGGCGTCCACGCGCGCCGAGGCCTCGATGGCGAAGGCGTAGAAGTGATAGGCCACGAGCGCCTGCCGCTCCGCCGTACGGCGCGCCTCGAGAGCCAGGGCGATGGCGCGCTGAGGCTCGCGCTGCGCCCGGGCGATCGCGGCCCCCACGACCAGGGAGTGGGCCTGATCGTAGGCGTTGTCGCCCATGGCGACCAGCGCGAGCGCCTCCTTGTAGTGCAGGATCGCCTCGTCGAGGGCGCCGGTGTCGAGGAGCACCGCGGCGCTGACCAGCTGGGTGTCGGCCCGGCTGTCCTGATCGTCGTAGCGCTCGTGGGCGTCGCGGGCCCGCTTCAGGTAGGCGGCGGCGCGAGGCCGGTCGCCGAGCCTGGAGTACGATTGTCCGATGTTGGTCAGGGTCTTGGCGAGCTGGAAGCGCCCACCCACCGAGAGGTCGATCTTGATCGACTCGAGCGCCAGCGAGATGGCGTCCTCGTAGCGCCCCTGGACGAACATCGCGAAGGCGAGGGCGTTCTTGACCCTGGCCTCCTGGCGGTGAGCCCCGCTGCGCCGGTAGACGGCGATGGCCTCGGCGTAGTCGGCCACGGCCTCGCTCACCCGGCCCACGCGGCGGAGCAGCACGCCTCTGGCCCGGAGCGCGTTGGCGCGGAGGCGCGGAGAGACGCCGGGGTTCACCTTGGGATCGCAGGCCGCGAGGGCGCGATCGGCCGCAGCCAGGGCGCCCTGCACGTCGCCGAGCTCCCGGGACAGCTCGCTCACGAGCGCCTCGGCCTCGATGCCCATCTGGAGGAAGCCTGCGCCCCGGGCCACCTGCGCCGCCTTCCTCGCGATGGGCAGGCCGTGCGAGAGGCGCCCCTCGTCCAGATCGAAGCGCGCGGTGCGGAGGAACGCAAGGCACACCGCTCTGGGTGTCGCCAGCTGCCTGGCGCAGGTGCGCATCCCCTCGAGCTGGGCCACGCGATCTCGCTTGCGCCCCAGGACACGGAAGATCCCCTCCAGCGCGTCGTGCGCCGCCAGGCGGCGCGGGTCGTCGATGGTGAGCTGGAGGAGCGCCCGGCGGTAGTAACGGACCGCGAGGCGGGTCTGGTAGGTGGTGCGCGCCGCGCCCGCCGCTTCCAGGTAGAAGTCGGAGGCCCGCTCGCTGTCGTCACCCCGCGCGAAGTGACTGGCGACGATGGCCGCGGCGACCCCCCGGGCGCGGGAGCTCTGGGCGAGGTGCTCGCCGAAGCGTCGGTGCATCCGGCTCCTCGCCCCGTCGTGGAGCGCCGCGTAGGCCACGTCCCGGGTGAGCGGGTGCCTGAAATCGATCTCGCTCCCCTTGCGATCGCAGATGCCTCGCTTGCAGAGCCTCTCGACGGGCGCGAGCACCTGGCTCTCCTCGGAGCCGCCCACGAGGCGCTCGAGATCCGCCGCCGTGAGCGGACCGCCCGCGATGGCCAGCCAGTCGACGATCAGGCGCTCTCCCGAGGCGAGCTCCCCGATGCGATCGCCGAGGAGCTGCTCCAGCGTCTGGGGAAGGAAGAAGTCGCGCTCGCCGGCGTCGGGGCGGAGGAGCACGTCCTCCCGGATCTCGAGGTAGCCCCGCTCGAGCAAGGCGTCGACGAGCTCCAGGAGGAAGAAGGGATTGCCTCCCACCCGGGGCATGAGCTCGGCGCAAACCTGCCTCACCCCTTCCTTGATACCCAGGCGCATCTCGACCAGGCGCACCTGCTCCTCCGTGGAGAGCCCGGGCAGCTCGATGCGGACCTTGCCCTCGAGGAGCGCGCCCAGCCGGTCGTCCGGACGGCCGATGAAGAGGCCGATGATCGGGAGCGGATCGACCACCTTGAAGAGCTCGATCAGCACGTCCAGGCTGGGCCTGTCCGCCCAGTGCAGGTTCTCCGCGACGACGACCACCGGGCACTCGATCGCGAAGGCCGCGAGCAAGTTGCGCACGCTCGTGACGAGGAGGCGCTTCTGGTAGGCCGCGTCGTCGTTGTCGCCCTGGCCGCTGTCGCGGTTGGTCACGAGCTCGGCGAGCCGGACCACCATGGGGTTTGGCACGTCGCCCGGCGGGGATCCGCCCCCCGCCTGGACGACGAGCGTGATCACGTCCTCGAAGGGCTCCTCCCCGCTGGCGCCGATGGCGGATCTCACCAGATCGGCGACGCTCGCGTAGGGCACCTCCATCCTCACGGGCGAGCACTCGAGGCGGACGACGCGGACGTGGGGGGGGAGCTCCGCCAGGAAGCTCTGGACGAGCGCGGTCTTGCCTATCCCCAGCTCGCCCATGACGGCGTGGCAGCTCATCTGCCCCCCACCCGGCGCGTTCACCGCCGAGTGGAAGGCGGCGAGGAGCTCCGCCTTCTCGGCGTCGCGGCCCACCAGATCGCTCGGGGCGCTCCCCAGCTCGGCCTCCTTCTCCTCGCGGGAGAGGCTGCGCTCCAGCGTGTAGATCCGCATGGCGGGCGGGAGGTTCGCCACGGGAGCGTCCTCGGGGAACTCGAGACTGGGCGCGTCCCCCCAGCGAAAGTCACGGCGCACCAGCCGGTAGAGGCCCCCCGCGACCCAGGTCGTGTGCGCCGGCGTACAGCCCCCCAGCACGTCGGCCAGGTAGGTGACCGGATCGTGAAGCGTGTATTTTACAAGATTTCCGTCCAGATCCCTGATGCCCGAGGCGAGGCCCCGGACGACGCTCATGGCGGCGGCCACGGGGACGGGCAGATCCTCGGCGATGCCCTCGATGGCCTCGTGGATCTCGAGCGCGAGCCAGGCCGAGTCGAGGGGGGCGCGCGCGTGGCGCGACGTGAGGCCCAGGACGGCGCGCGCCTCCATGTCGCCAGTCCAGCCCCAGCGCGAGCCTCGCTTGTAGGCCATGTCGTCGAGGAGGGGCCTGAACCTGTGGAGGGCGCGGGCGAGCGCCACGCTGCCCTCCGGGCTGGGCGGCGAGGCGGGAGAGAGCTTCAGGGTGACCAGGGCGATGTGGCGCACCTCGCGGTGCTCGCTGTTCCGCCGCGACGCTGGCCTCCCCGAGCCCGCGGGCGGCGGGCTCATGGGAGGAGGGCGCTCGCTGAACGCCAGCGCGGAAGGCGCCGAGGGATTGGTGAGCGGGGCCGAGGGACGGCGGATCGGAGGCGCGAACTGCGCCTTGGGATTGAGGGGCTGGCGCTGCACCAGCCTGGCGATGGTCGCTTCCAGCGCCTCGGCGTCGATCAGCTCCTGGCGGAGGAGCAGCGCTCGACCGATCGCGGCCACGAGCTCCCTCCCCGTCGAGAAGCGCTCGTCGGGCCGGGGCGCGAGGAGCTTCATGGCGATGGACTCGAGCTCCCGGGGCACGTCCATCACGTAGGTGCTCGGCGGCTCCACGTGGCCTGCGCGGACCACCTCGAGGAGCGCGCTGCCCGCGACGCTCCCATGCAGCGACCGCCCGGCGAGACACTCCCAGAGGATCACGCCCAGCGCGTAGAGATCCGAGCGCCGATCCACCCTCTCGCCCCGGGCCTGCTCGGGCGACATGTAGCCATACTTGCCCTTCAGGATCCCCTGCTCCTGTGGGAGGAACCGCGCGCTGGCGATCCCGAAATCGGCGATCTTCACGCTGCCGTCAAAGGACAGGAGGATGTTCTGAGGGGACACGTCCCGATGGACGATCTCGAGCCACGCGCCCCCGTCGTCCTTCTTCTCGTGGGCGTAGTGGAGGCCCTTGGCCGCCTCGGAGATCACGTAGGCGGCCACCCAGGGGGGCAGCCTCGTGGCGAGGGCCCGCGCGGCGGCCATGAGCATGCCGAGATCGGGGCCCTCGACGTACTCCATCGCCAGGACGTGGCCTTCCGCGCCCTCGTTGGAGAAATCGTAGACCTGGACCACGTTCGGGTGGTTGAGCCTCGTGGCGAGCTGGGCCTCGTCGATGAACATCGACTGGAAGCGCTGCGACGCGCCGAAGCTCGGCAAGATGCGCTTGACGACGACGACCTGGTACGTGCCCTCGGCGCCCCGCTTCTTCGCGACGAACACCTCGGCCATGCCACCCTCGCCCAGGCGACGGAGGACCTCGTACTGAGCCAGATGTGTCGGGAAAGAAAGATCGTTCACGAATCGTGTACCAAGCCTACCGAACGGTAGTTCGCCCCCTCCACGTTAGCGCGGAACGCGATTCCTGAGTGGCATGAGCAGCCTCTTCCGTGTCCGTGGCGAGAAGACTCGCCTCCGAGGGGCAGTCACGGTACATGTGATCATTGGCATGCAGCCTCTGCCCGCACCGACCGCCCAGGGACAACTCTCGAAGAGCCCACTCGCCCACCTCTTCGTTTACCTGGCCGAACGGCGGCTCTCCGGCTCGCTCGAGCTCCGAGGGCCCAACGGCATGGGCGGCTCGGTCGTCTTCGTGCAGGGCATTCCGCGCAAGGCGCGCACCCCGGATGGCATCGCCTATCTGGGCGGCATCTTGCTGGACAACGGCCTGGTGACCGAGGCCCAGGTGGCGGAGTCCCTCCAGAGGAGGGCGTCGTCGGGGCGTCTCCAGGGGGAGATCCTCGTCGAGATGGGCCTCCTGGACCATGATACCCTGGTGGGCGGGCTCGCGGCCCAGCTCGAGGCCAAGGTCCTCTACCTCTTCTCGTCTCCTCCGGAGACGATCTTCTCCTTCTACGAGGGGGTCAACACCCTACAATACTACGGCGGCCCGGACATCGTCGAGCTCGACCCCCTGTCCGTGGTCTGGGCGGGCGTCAGGCAGAACCCCTCGTGGGAGCACGCCAACGCCGCGCTCTCCCGGGTGGGCAACTTCGGGGTGAGGCTCAACGCCTCGGCGGCGCCCGAGCGCTGCGGCTTCGGGAAGGGCGAGCAGATCGCGATCGATCTCCTGCGCCAGAGGCCGCTGCGCCTCACGGATCTGTCGTCCGCCAGGGTGATGAGCCCGGCGGCGGTGCAGCTCTTCGTCTACTTCCTGCTCATCACCAAGCAGGCCGAGCTCGTGGATCTCCAGGACGCGCGCGCGCCCTTCTCTGCCGCGCCCGGCACCCCCGCGCCGGCCGTCGCGCCGGCCGCGAGCGCCCGCCCGGGCGCGGCCGTGGCGAGGGTCCAGCTCCAGAGCCGCCCCGTCGGCCTCTCCAGGATCGTCGAGGAGCATCGGCCGGTCAACGCCGACGCGCGCAACACCGACCCCAGGCTCACCCCTCAGCCAAACACCTACGTCACCAGCGAACCCCCGACCGAACAGGCCGCTCCCGCGGCGCCCTCCTTTTCTCCGAGCGCGCCGCCTGCGCGGTTCCCCGGGATCGCTCATTCGTCGACGCCCCCCAAGAATGCCAGCGCGATCTCCACCTCACCGAGCTCGCCCGCCGAGCCCGCGGGCTCTCCTGGTCGCTCGATGCCTCCGCCGCCCATGAAGGCAGGAGGCTCGATGCCTCCACCCCCCATGAAGGCAGGAGGCTCGATGCCTCCACCGCCCGCCGGAGGGGCCGACGACGCGCTCCGCTCAAAGATCGTCGCCCGCGCCGAGAACATCGCCTCGCAGACCCACTACGAGATGCTGGGCGTCGCCCACACGGCCACCCCCGAGGAGATCCAGAAGGCCTTCTTCGCCCTCGCCAAGGTGTGGCACCCGGACAAGCTCCCCCCGGCCCTCACCGACGTGAAGGACGCCTGTAGCAAGGTCTTTACTCACCTCAGCAACGCCAACGCCACCCTCTCGGACGCGGCCAAGCGCCTGGAGTACGACAAGCTCCTCAAGGAGGGCGGAGGCGGCGGCGGCGGCGACGAGCAGGCCCAGGTCCAGAAGGTCCTCGAGGCCTCCAACAACTTCCAGAAGGCCCAGATCCTTCTCAAGCGCAACGATCTGGCGCAGGGCGAGGAGCTCGCCCGCAAGGCGCTCTCCGCCGATCCGGGGCAGGCGCAGTACATCGCGCTCGTCGCCTGGCTGGACTCGCAGAAGCCGCAGAACCAGACCCGCGATCGCACCTTCGACTGCATCAAGAAGCTCGACGAGGCCATCCGCCTCAACGCCAAGTGCGAGCGGGCCTACTACTACCGCGGCATGCTCCACAAACGCACGGACAACATGAAGGCGGCCCTCAAAGATCTGAAGAAGGCCGTCGAGCTGAACCCCAACAACCTGGACGCCTCCAGGGAGATCCGCCTCTACAACATGCGCACCAACGTCCCTGCAACCAAGGACGAGTCCATCGGCGGCCTCTTCGGGCGCCTCTTCAAGAAGTAGAGTTGAGCGCCTCCGCTATCCTGGGCACCATGAACTTCGGCGGACGCACCTCCGCCGCCGAGGCAGGCGCCATCGTGGCCAGGGCGCTCGAGCGGGGGATCGTCGCCGTGGACACGGCGAACCTCTACAGCGACGGGGCGTCCGAGCGTATCCTGGGCGCTTCGCTCCGGGGCCTGCGCGACAGGGTGCACCTCACCACCAAGGTGGGGGCGGCCCGGGCGGGCGCCTCGTCGGAGGGCCTCTCTCGCTCCAGGATCATCGCGGCGGCCGAGGAGAGCCTGCAGCGCCTGGCCACGGACAGGATCGATCTCTATCTCCTTCACCTGCCCGACCCGCAGACCCCCATCGAGGAGACCCTGGACGGCATCTCCCGGCTCCTGCACGAGGGCCGCGTCCTGTCGTGGGGCGTCTCCAACCACGCCTCCTGGCAGATCCTGGAGCTTTACCACCGGGCGTCCTCGCTTGGCCTCCCTCCTCCTCGTGTGGCACAGCAGCTCTACAACCCGCTCGTGCGCCAGCTCGAGCTCGAGTACTTCGCCTTTGCCAGGAAGTACGGGGTGCGCACCGAGATCTACAACCCTCTGGCCGGCGGCCTGCTCACGGACAGGCACCCGGATCCCGGGGCACCCACGAGGGGCTCTCGCTTCTTCAGGAACCGGCTCTACGAGCGGCGCTACTGGACCGAGGCCTTCTTCGCACGGCGCGACGCCCTCGCCGAGCTCGCGTTCGCCCACGGCCTCTCCCTGGCGACCCTGGTCTATGCCTGGCTCGCCCAGGCGCCCGGGGTCGACGCCGTGGTGCTCGGGCCTGGCTCCCTCGCCCACCTGGACGCAGGGCTGGACGGCCTCCAGACCGCCCTGCCCTCTCCTGCCCGGGACGCCATGGAGTCCCTGCACCGCGCCTGGACCGGAACCGATGCCCGCTACGCCCGCTGATCCCCTCCCCTACGACCTCCCGGCGGTCCTCGCCCACTACGGGGAGCACGGCTGGGCGCGCCTGGGCAAGCTGGCCACCCCCGAGCGCCTGGAGCAGCTCCGGGCTCGCATCGACGCGATCATGCTCGGGGAGATAGGCCACGAGGGCCTGTTCTTCCAGCACGACACGGACACTGGCAAATACGAAGATCTCGCATATGGCAAGGGATACGAGGGGCCCTCGCTCCGTTATCGAAAGATCGAGAAGCTCGAGAAGGATCCTGTCTTCCGCTCCTGGATCGCGCACCCGTTCTTCGAGCCCCTGGCCAGGCGGGTCTACGGCGGCGACGATATCACGCTCTACCGGGCCCTGGTCTTCAACAAGGCCGCGGAGACCGGGGGCTCGGCGCTCCCATGGCACCAGGACGGAGGCGATTTCTGGGGCCTGGATCGCGAGCCCAAGCTCCAGGTATGGACCGCGCTCGACGACGCCCCGACGAACGGGGGCTGCCTGGAGATCTTCCCGGGGAGCCACCTTCGGGGGCTGGCCACCCGGCTGGGCGGCGTGGTGCCCGAGAATTTTTTGGAGAGGGAGCGCCCGGACGAGCGTGCCTTGCGGCTCCCTGCCGAGGCGGGCGAGGTGTTCCTGGTGCACAACCACCTCTGGCACCGCTCGGCGAGGAGCGCCACGGGCAAGCCACGCCGGGCCTTGACGGTCTGCTACATGAGCGCCCTCACCCGGTGCAGGCGAAAGAAGCGCGCTCCAAGGGAGTTCTTCCGGGTATTTCCACAGGAGCCCGGCTGACGCGGGGCGGAGGAGCGGTTGCGCGGGGGTGTAACCTTGCTAGGACAGGGAGATCCATGCCCAGCCCCTCCGTTCGATGCGCCGTCGCCGCAACCCTCCTCGTGCTCGGTGCGGCCCTGGTGCCGGGCGAGGCCACCGCGGATCCCGCCGCGCCCCCTGCCAGGGGCGCCGTCGAGATCAAGACCTACTCGGTGAGCGGGAGCAACACCCCGAAGATCGTGGTGCGCGCGGTGATCGAGCAGCCTCCCAGGAAGGTGTGGGCCGTGGTCTCCGACTGCGCGCACTACAAGAACAGGCTGCCCCGGGTGGTGGCGTCCAGACTGGTGAGCCACGCGGGGAACAAGTACACGTGCGAGGTCACCATCGCGATGCCCTTCCCTTTCTCCAACCTCACCGGCGTCACCGAGGCGACGCACGAGGTGGGCGAGGGGGGCATGTCCCGCCGCTGGAAGCTGGTGAGCGGCGACTACACCACCAACAACGGGAGCTGGGAGGTGAAGCCGCTGGACGCCTCCGGCACCTCCAGCCTGGTCACCTACAGCGTGCAGGCCGAGCCCAAGACCTCCGTGCCCGGGTGGCTAAGAGAGCAGGCCCAGAAGAAGGCGCTGCCCGAGCTCATCGAGCGGGTCCGCGCCGAGTCCGCCAAGATGCCCTGAAGCTCGCCGCGCCTCAGGTGCGCTCGACGATGCCCACGAAGGGTAGATTTCGGTAGCGCTCGTTGAAGTCGAGCCCGTAGCCGACGACGAATTTATCCTCGATGGTGAAGCCCAGATAATCGATGGGAAACTGCACCCTGGCGCGCGCCGGCTTGTGGAGGAGCGAGCAGACCTTGACGCTCCTGGGGTTACGGGTCCTGAAGAGATCCATCAGGTAGGCGATGGTGAGGCCCGTATCGACGATATCCTCGACGATGAGCACGTCCTCGTTCGCGATGGGGCGGGTGAGATCGCTGGTGATCTGGACCACGCCGCTGGTCTCGGTGCCTGCGCCGTAGGAGCGGACCCCGAGGAAATCGATGCGGACATGGGCGAGCTCGACGGCACGCATCAGATCGGCCGCGAAGATGAAGCTGCCCTTGAGGACGCAGACCAGGACCAGGCTCTGGTCCTTGTAGTCCCGGGTGATCTGGGCGCCGAGCTCCCGGGTCCTGGTGGCGATCTGCTCTGCGGAGATCATGGTGACGACGCGCTCGCTCATGGGCGCGGTATGGCCCTGCTCGGGCCTGGCGTAAAGAGAGAAGTGACCCCGAGGAGCTCCTCATCTGCCGTCGTCGATGGAGGGGTCAGCGCCCGTGAATGGGCACCCCCGACCCGACCTGCCACCCCCGCCCGTCGCTGTGCTAACCAGGTCCAGCCATGACCCAGCCCAGCAAGCGCCTCCAGTTCCTCGAGAAGATGGTCCGGAGCGGCACCGAAGATCCCATGGCCTACTACGGCCTGGCCATGGAGTACCGCAACCTGGAGCGGGCCCCCGAGGCCCTCGCCCTCTTCCAGCAGCTCAGGGCCAGGAAGCCCGACTACGTGGCCATGTACCTGATGTGCGGCCAGATGGTGGACAAGCTCCTGAGCGACAAGGCCATGGCCAGGGAGTGGCTGGAGGCCGGCATCGAAGAGTGCCGGAGGTCGGGCAACACCCACGCGCTGAGCGAGCTGGAGAGCGCCCTGGGCGAGCTCTGACGGGCGGTCAGAGGATCCCCGCGTCGCGGGCGGCGCGCATCTGCTCCAGGTTCCTCTTGAAGTTGAACCTGTACTCGGCGTTGGTCTGCAGCCTCTTGGCGCTCGCGGGGAACCTGAGCGTCTTGATCATGGCGATGATGCACTTGTTGATCGCCTCGTCGCTCATGTTGGTAAACTCGGGATCGATCGTGACCTCGGTCACCACGCCCCCGGGATCGATGACCCACTTGACGTTGACGTCGCCCTCGAGCTTGGGATCCTTGTTGGCCGCGTTGTCATAGCACCCGCGGGCAATGGAGCGGCGGGCTTGCACAGCGGCGCCGATGTCCTCCCGGCTACGCCCGGGCTCGCCCTTCTTGGGCTCGAGCTTGGTGCCCAGACCGGCGTCCGCCTCCACGTGGGTCGTGGTGCTGGGGGCGATGGAGGCCTCGGGCGCGGCGTCCGCCTCGGGGGCCACAGGGACCTCGGGGGTCATGGGGGCGACAGATGGCGCCCCGCAGGCCATGGCGAGGAGTACGATCAGGGACGGAACGAAGAGGGCGACGCGGGCACGGGGGCGCATGGGCCTCGAAGGTAGCCGATTTTGCCGCGGCCCTCGACGGATCCATCCCACCATGCTCTCTAAGTCTCGTGAAGCGCGGACCTGGCCTTCTCTCGATGCTCGCCGTCACCGTCATCCTGGCAGCCGGCGGCTGCCGTGATGACGTCCCGACGGCGCTCCCATGCCGTAACGTACCCGACGGGGGCTGCCCTCGCTCCAAGGGCGTCTCGTGCGAGGATCCCAGCTGCCGTGCGGTCTACCTGTGCCGGGAAGGCAACGTCTGGGAGCTCGAGCAGACATGCCCCTCCCGCCCTCCGCCAGCCCCCGTCGACGCCTCGGTCCGCGACGCCCTCCCCGACGCCCTCCCCGACGCCCTCCCCGACGCGCCCCCCGGCGCCTGGGGCGGCCCGGGGTGCGGCCCTCTTCAGGTCCCCGACTGCGCCCTCGCGGTCGGGCTGGCCTGCCCCGGAGGGTGCTGCGGGTGCGACGACTTCTTCGTGTGCGAGGGGGGTGGGTGGAACCTCTGGGGCACCTGCTCGAACGGCCGCCCCACGAAGAGCAAGTAGCCACCCCCCCCCACCAGGACCGCAGCCCGGATAAGAAGGAATCATGGCCCGAGCCCGTACGCCGACTTCCGTTCCTCCCAGCCCGAGCGAGGGCTCCAGGGATCGGGAGCTCACGATGCACCTCCCGCCCCAGCCGCCCAGGCGGGAGCGCAACGCCCAGGAGACCCAGCGGCGCATCCTGGACGCGGCGGGCGCCGAGTTCGCGGCCAAGGGCTTCGACGGGGCGCGCCTGGGCAACATCGCCCGCCACGCCGGGGTCCAGCAGGCGCTGATCCACCACTACTTCGAGGACAAGGCCCACCTCTACGCCGAGGTCCTCCGACTGGGCCTGGAGGCGATGACCAAGGGAGTCTGGGAGCTCTTGGACCAGATGGGCATCTCCAGCAAGACCCGAGCAAAGGAGCGCCTCACCCCCGGAGACATCAGGATCCTGGCCGAGATCTTCATCGATATGCTCTTCGATTTCTACTCGTCGAACGGGGTATTTCTGGCCATCGTAAGCCACGAGTCCCACACCAACGGGGAGCTGGCCCGCCGCGCCCTGACCGACAACGTGAGGCCCCTCTTCGACGCCATCGTGGCTCGCATCGAGGAGCTGGGAGCCCAGGGGGAGGTGCGCTCCGACGTGGACGCCCGCAACCTCGTACTCTCCTGCGTGGCCATGGTGGCGTTCGCCTTCCAGCAGGAGTCCTTCGTCACGGCCCTCTGGCCCGTGGCCATCAAGGAGCCTGCCTTCATCCACCACCGCAAGTCCGTCCTCGTCCAGATGATCCTCGATCACCTGCTGCGATAGGGTAGCCGAGCTCCCCAACCCTCCAGGTCGCGATGGCGCAGCGTGTTGGCGCAGTGCGACGCGCAGAAGCGCAGAACTTTAGTCTCCGCCAGACCTCGAGGCGTGACTAGACTCCGCGCCGCCCGAGGCGAGCCATCGCCGCCCCGGCACCAACCACCGCGCTGGCCCCAGGGCCCGCTGGAAAGAGGAGCTTGCCCGTGATCATCGGAGTCCCCAGAGAGATCAAGACCCGTGAGTACCGCGTCGGCATGACGCCCGCCGGAGTCCGTGCCCTCAGCTCGCATGGCCACACCGTGCTCGTCGAGAAGGGGGCCGGCGAGGGCTCCGGCATCAAGGACGCCGAGTACGTGGCCCAGGGCGGGCAGATCGTCGACACCGCCGCAGATGCGTGGGGCGCCGACATGGTGGTCAAGGTCAAGGAGCCCCTCCCCGCCGAGTTCGGCTTCTTCAGGGAAAACCTTGTACTCTACACTTACCTTCACCTGGCCCCGGAGCTGGAGCTCACCCGCCAGCTCGCCGCCAAGAAGGTCGCCGCGGTCGCCTACGAGACCATCGAGCTGGACGATCATACCCTCCCGCTCCTCAAGCCGATGAGCGAGGTCGCGGGCCGGATGGCCGTCCAGGTGGGCGCCTCGTGCCTCCAGAAGGAGCACGGCGGCAAGGGAGTGCTGCTCGGGGGGGTCCCGGGGACCCGGCGAGGCCGGGTGGTCATCCTGGGCGGGGGGGTCGTCGGCAAGAACGCCGCGACGATCGCGGTGGGCATGGGCGCCCAGGTCACCGTCCTCGACGTCCGCTCCGAGACCATGGCCTACCTGGAGGACGTCTTCGGCGGGGCCATAGAGACCCTCTACTCCAACGTCCCCAACATCGAGTACGCGGTGCAGCGCGCGGATCTGGTCATCGGCGCGGTGCTGGTCACCGGGGCCCGCGCCCCCACGCTGGTGAGCAAGGAGCTGATCGAGCGCATGGAGCCGGGGAGCGTCGTCGTCGACGTCGCCGTCGATCAGGGAGGGTGCATCGAGACCTGCCACCCCACCACGCACGACAACCCGACCTACGAGATCGGCGGGGTCATCCACTACTGCGTCGCCAACATGCCAGGCGCCGTCGCCCAGACCAGCACCTGGGCGCTCACCAACACCACCGCGTCCTACGCCGTCAAGATGGCGGATCTGGGGCTGGCCGCGGCGGCCAGGGCCGATCGCGCCCTCCTCAAGGGCATCAACGTCTACGGAGGTCACGTGACCTACGAGCCGGTCGCCCAGGCGCACAACATGGAGTACGTCCCCGTCGGCAGGCTCCTCTGATCGAACGTGAGCGAGACCTCTGACAACGCGCTCTTCCTCGGCGTCGAGCTCCTCTGCCTCGACGCCGGCAACACGGTCATCTTCCTGGACCACGCCCGCCTGGCGGCCCTCGCGGCCTCCCTGGGCCTGGTCGTCGACGCGCCCCGCCTCAGGGAGACCGAGGGCGAGGCCAAGCGCCTCCTCGAGTCGGGCGGCCTGGTCGATCTCCCGTGGAGGGGCCGGGAGCAGCCTGGCGCGGCCGGCTGGGGTCGGGTGGTGGCGACGATCTATGCCCGCGCCGGGGTCCCCGAGGGGCGGCTCATCGAGCTCGTCGAGGCCGCCTGGCGTTCCCATGTAGATTACAACTTATGGAGCCTGGTCCCCGAGGGTCTGGGCGGCGCGCTGGACGCCTTCCGGACGGAGGGGGGCAAGGTCGCCGTCGTGAGCAACTCCGAGGGCATGCTGGACGCCCTCTTTGCTCGCCTGGGCATCGCCTCCCATTTCGACATGGTGGCCGACAGCGGCAAGCTGGGCGTCGAGAAGCCCGACCCCCGGATCTTCGAGTATGTCCTCCGGCACTTCGGCCTCCCTGCCTCGTCCGCGCTCCACCTGGGCGACACCTTCGCGACCGACGTGCTGGGCGCCAGGGCGGCCGGCCTGCGTGCGGCGCTCATCGATCCTTTCGAGCACTACCGGGGCCTCCACGAGGACGTGCCCCGGGTCACGGACGTCCCCACGGTGGCCAGGGAGCTCGCCGACAGGCTCCGTAGGGGATGAATCGTGTAGAGTCGGGCGCGATGTCAAAGCTCATCGCGCTCATCCCCGGGGACGGGATAGGCCCCGAGGTCATCGCCCAGGCCAGGAGGCTGCTCGAGTTCTACCGCGACGCCCGGGGCTTCGATCTGGAGCTATGGGACCTGGATCTCGGGGCCGACAGATACCTCAGGGACGGCACCACCTTCCCCGCCGAGGTCGCCCTCCGCATCAAGAGCGAGGCAAGTGCAGTGCTCCTTGGCGCCCTGGGCGATCCCAGGGTCCCCGGGCTGGAGCACGCCCGCGACATCCTCTTCGGCCTCCGGTTCGGGCTCGATCTCTACGCCAACATCCGCCCCATGAAGGCCCTCTCCGATCGCCTGGTCCCCCTCAAGGGCAGGACCGCCAGGGACGTCGACATCACCGTGTTCCGGGAGAACACCGAGGGCATCTACGTGGGGATGGGGGGCCAGTTCAAGAAGGGCACCCCCGACGAGATCGCCATCAACGAGGATCTCAACACCCGCAAGGGCGTGGAGAGGCTGATCCGGGCAGGCTTCGAGCACGCCAGAAGCCACGGCAAGAAGACCGTGCACATGGCCGACAAATCCAACGCGATGAAGCACGCCCACGAGCTCTGGTACCGCTGCTTCTTCGAGGTGGCCAGGGAGTACCCGGACATCGAGGCCAGGCACGTCTACGTGGACGCCCTCTGCCTCTACCTGGTGCAAGATCCGTCCCCCTTCGAGGTGGTGGTCACCTGCAACCTCTTCGGCGACATCATCACCGACCTGGGCGCCGCGCTCCAGGGCGGCCTTGGCATGGCCGCGAGCGCCAACGTCCACGCCAGCGATCCCTCGCGTGTCGCCATGTTCGAGCCGGTGCATGGCTCGGCCCCGCCCCTCGCCGGAAAGGACCTGGCAAACCCCCTGGCCAGCGTGCTCACCGTGGGGATGATGCTCTCCCACCTGGGCTGGCCCGAGGAGGAGCGCCGGCTGGAGGGCATCGTCGCCCAGGCCATCTCCACCATGAACTGCACCAGGGACGTCGGCGGCACCCTGGGCACCCGGGCGGTCGGCGACTGGGTGCTGGCCCAGCTGAGAGCCAGCCAGTCCTGACCCCTCCGAACGCGTCGGCACCGCGCATGGACGGCGGGGCCTCGTCTTCTTCGGACCGCCTGTCGGACGGAGAGGGGGAGGATTTAACAGGGATGGAGAGAGAGTTTTACTGGAAGGGGCGTATCGGACAGAGAGGGGAATTTAACAGGGGGGGAGAGAGAGTTTTACTGGAAGGGCGTATCGAACAGAGAGGGGGATTTAACAGGGAGGGAGAGAGTTTTACTGGAAGGGGCATATCGAACAGGGAGGGGGGATTTAACAGGGAGAGGAGAGAGGATGGGTTTGCATGGCGCCCACGCCAGCCGAGCCCCGCTCTCTCCTCTCCCTGTAAAATCAACCCTCTCAATACGCCAGGGCCACCCCAGGTCCACGAGGACGCCTTCGATGAGCTCGGCGCGAAGGACTGGAATGGACGAGGTCTGCGCCAAGCGCGCGGCGTTTTGGTCAGTCGCCCGTCTGTGCGAGTCGTCGGCGAACCTCGGCCTGCACCTCGGGGGGGGAGCGAGAGCAGATAGGTCTCCGACAACTGGCGCAGCAACTCGAGCGGTAGCGCCAGAACCTGGTGGTCGCGATCCAGCCCGGCAAGGCGCTGCTCGGC
>SXGT01161516.1_pt1 | contig 17952 bp, 15 predicted proteins | sample 3176221 | NCBI WGS metagenome assembly SXGT01 (sample SAMN11356862, study PRJNA531348) | freshwater metagenome | isolation source: freshwater sample F1-120 | place: China: Fuxian Lake, Yuxi | collected 2017-12-25
CTGCTCAAGGACGAGTACTGGGCCAACGCCGGTCGCACGATCTGACAGGACCTTCAGGGACTTTGGTCCCTGGTTCCTGTTCCCCACAACGGTTCACGCTGTGTGGTGAGGGACGGGAGACCCCTCCCGCCGTGTGGCGGCGGATCCATGGAGTCGGCCGGGTGACATCGAGCACCCGGCCACTTCCATTTTCCGCCGTCACGGGACGGCGTCACGACGGGTCGAACCACCCCTCGAACGCTCCCGACGCAACCAACAGTGCCCACCACTCGTCGGCGTGGTCGAGCATCCATTGGTTGCTGAGATGGAACTGGTTCTGGAACACGAGGGCGCCGTCGACCAAGGGGAGACACACCGGGAGGTACGGGCACGCCATGCGGTCGGCATCCACCACCCACACGTCGTCGCGGGCGTCCGCTGCATCGCGGTACGTCCGCTCGGTCGGGAACGGCTCGGCGTTGGCCTCGTAGGCACAGTCACCCACGGTGGAGGCGCCCGACACGCAGATGGTGGGATCCTTCGGCCCGAACGACAACGGTTCCATCAGCACCGTGCGCACCCCGAGGTCGCGCAGCCGGTCGAGCGTGGTGGCGGTGGTGCGCGCGACCACGTCGTCGATCTCGCCCTCCTGACCCGGCCCCGGTCGGAAGAACGAGTCGGGTCGCGACCCGCGGTCGCGGGGCACGTGCACGGCGAGCACGACGTCGGGTTGCAGCAATGGCAGCACGTCGCCGTACCACTCCTCCCGAGCGGTGTTGCAGTTGCGCACGAGCACCTCGTCCTGCGGGTCCCACTCGAGACCGAGCTGCCACGGACATCCGAGGCGTGCCGTCACCGAGAGCGTGAAGTCGTAGCGCTCGGCCAACGCCTGCAGCACGGGCACCAGCATCATCGCATTGCTGTCGCCGAGGAGATGGAGGTGCATCCCCGACCCGCGGTGCAGGAAGCACCCGTCGATGTGGTCGAACGTGCAGGCCGCTTGGTCGAACTTCCGTGGATCGGTGGCGTCGATGTCGAGGTCGGTCGGCGGCTCGACCGCCATGGCTGCCGCGAGGCTCTCCATGTCGATGCCGGGAATGGCGGTGTCGATCACCACGGCCGGGCCACGCGCGGCGAACGCCGGTCGCCGATCGTTCTCCATCACGACCGGGACGACGACGACCGCCACCGCCACACTCGAGGCCAGACCCACGGCGACGACACCTCGCGGCCAGCCGTCGAGTCGCGGTGCGCGGCGGATGGGGGTCTCGAGCAGGTGGAAGCTGAGGGCCGACACGCCGGTGGCGACCACGGCTGCCAGGGCCGCCATCTCGAGGGGCTGCAACGACCACCCGGCACCCACGAGCACGATGACGGGCCAGTGCCACAAGTAGGTGCCATAGGAGATGCGACCCAGGTACGTCATCGGCGCCGCCGACAGCACCTGGGCAGGCATCGATCGGGGCGCGATCTCCAGGCAGGCGACGGCCAACGTGGTGACCGCTGCGGCCAGCACCCCGCGGGTGGCCACCGACATGCCCACGGCATCGGTGGCCAGCACGACCAGCGTCACCGTGGCGAGCGCGGCGCTGCCACCGGCGGCCCTTGCCCACCGTGGTCCTCGCGGCAGATGGTGTCGCAACGCGGCCAGCAGCGCGCCGGCGAGCAGTTGGTACAGCCGCGTGTCGGTGCCGTAGTAGGCGCGCAGCGGGTTGCTGTCGGCCACCCACCACTGCCCCACCAGCGAGGCCGCCAGTAGCGCGCCGAGCCCGGCCGGCACCACCCACGCGGCCGAACGCCGACGTGCCAGCACCAGGAGGCCGAGGAGCAGCAACGGGAACACGAAGTAGAACTGCTCCTCCACCGCGAGCGACCAGAAGTGCAGGAACGGGCTGCGTTCCACATCGTCGGCGAAGTAGTCGGTGGCCGAACCGAGGAAGTGCCAGTTCGCCACGTACAGCAGCGCAGCGCGTGCATCGCCGATGAGCGACACGCGAGTCAGTTTCGGCAGCACGAACGTGGACAGCACGCACGTGACCACCACCAGCACCACCGACGCGGGCAGCAGGCGCCGTACCCGCCGGGCGTAGAAGCGCCGTAGCCGCAGCGTGCCCGAGTCGTGGTGCTCCTTCACGATGATGCTGGTGACGAGGAAGCCCGAGAGCACGAAGAACACGTCGACGCCGATGTAGCCGTTGGCCAGATGAGCGAGGCCGGCGTGGAACAACAGGACGAGATAGATGGCCACCGTGCGCAACCCATCGAGCGCGGGGCGATACGACCAGGCGCCGGTGGTGTGCACGCGGGCCGACCTCAGTGCACGCTGGCGATGTGCAGCTGCTGCAGCACCGAGGCGAGGCGAACGCTCTCGGTGCGTCCGAACACGGGTGCCGCGTCGCCGTGGGCCACGTCGGCGAAGTGCGCCACCAGCCCGGCGTACGCGTTCGCGCCGTCACAGGTGATCGCGTCGACCGTGCCGTCGCGCCGGGTGACCAGGATGTCGCTCGGGTCCGATGCGCCGGGAGCGTGCCAACCGGGCAGCTCGATCTGCGCCTCGCTGGTGGCGAGCGCCATCGAGCGAGCGGACGGTGCATCGAACGACACGTGGAACGACGTACCGAACCCACCACCCCAGTCGACGAACCCCGTCATCGTGAGGTCGACACCGGCCATGTTGCGCACGGCGTTCGCGCTCACCACCGCGGCGTCGCGGCGCGCCATCATCATGAACGGCGCGATGCAGTAGATGCCGACGTCGAACAGTGCACCAGCGCCGCGGTAGTCGAGCCGGTGATCGCCCGACGCCAGATCCATCGGCCAACTGAACTGGGCCCGACCCCACTGCGGGGCGCCGACGGAGCCCGAGCGCACCAACTCGAGCAGGGCACGCGCACGAGGATGGTGCGGCCACATGTACGCCTCCAGCACGGTGCGACCGACCGCCTCGGCGTGTTCGAACACCGACACCGTGTCGTCGACCGACAGCGTGCGCGGCTTCTCGCACAGCACGTGCTTGCCTGCGTCGAGGGCGCGATGGGTCCACTCGGCATGGAGGTGGTTGGGCAGCGGGTTGTACACCGCGTCGATGTCGTCGCGGGTCAGCATCTCCTCGTACGGCTGCAACGAGTCGCCGGCACGCCGCGGTGCGTCGACCACTTCGTGGCCACACGCCTCGAACGCCGGCAGCAAGCTCTTGTTGAAGATGCGGCTGCTGCCGCCGAGCACACCCCAGCGCATCAGCGCATCAACCCATCACGACCATGCGGATCTCGGTCATCTCCTTCACGCTGAAGGCCGGACCCTCACGCGTGTTGCCGCTGTCGCGCAGACCGCCATAGGGCTGCTGGTCGGCACGCCAGGTGGGCACCTCGTTCACCAGCACGCCACCGAAGTCGAGCGTGCGGATGGCCTTCAGCGCCTTGTTGATGTCGATGGTGAAGATCGAGGCCTGCAGGCCGTACTTGCTGTCGTTGGCCTGACGCAGCGCCTCGTCGAGATCGTCGTACGACGCGATGGTGACCACGGGGCCGAACACCTCCTGCGCGCACACCTTCATGTCGTGCCGGGCGTTGGTGATGACGGTGGGACGCAGCACCCCGGCGTCGTCGAGGGAGCCGCCCGTGGCAATGGTGGCACCCTGCGCCTCGGCCTCGGCCACCCAGGCGGCCACGCGATCGCGTTCCCCCTTCGAGATGAGCGCCGACACGTCGGTGGCTTCATCCATCGGGTCGCCGACCACGAGCGTGTTCACGTGCGCGACGAGCGCCTCGGTGAACTGCGCCGCGATCGACGAGTGCACGAACACGCGCTGCGTGCTGATGCAGCTCTGACCGGCGTGACTGAACCCGGCCACCTTGATCTTGGCCGCGGCGGTGGCCCAGTCGCCGTCGGGTTCGATGATGCACGGTGCGTTGTTGCCCAGTTCCAGACCGACACGCTTGCGCGGTGCACGGCTGCGAATGCCCCAGCCCACCTCGGGCGAACCGGTGAACGTGATGAGCGCGATGTCGGGATGATCGACGATGGCGTTGCCCACCGTCCCGCCGCCACCGGTGACCACGTGCAGGTAGTCGGCCGGCAGGCCGCACTCCTCCACCAACATCTTCGCCAGCACGATGCTGCTGAACGGCGTCTGGCTCGCGGGCTTCAGCACCACGGGGCACCCGGCTGCGATGGCAGGGCCGAGCTTGTGGGCGACCAGGTTGAGCGGAAAGTTGAACGGGGCGATCGCGCCGATGACGCCGATGGGCACGCGCAGCGTGAAGCCGAGCTTGCCCTCGCCAGCTGGGATTGCGTCGAGCGGGATCATCTCGCCACCGAGCTTGCGGGCCTCGGCAGCGGCGAACTGGAACGTGCCGACCGCACGCTCGGCCTCCACCCGCGCCGTCTTGATGGGCTTCGCCGCTTCCTTGGCGATGATCTCGGCGAACTCGTCGCGGCGGGCCGCCAGGCGTGCCGCCGCCTTGTCGAGGATGTCGGCGCGCTTCCACAGTGGGAGGGGGTTGTCGTGCAGGGCCTGCTTGGCCTTGGCGACGGCCGCATCGACGTCGGCAGCGGTCATCGCGGGGATCTCGCCGATGACCTGATCGTCGTAGGGCGAACGAACGGTGATGGTCTCACTCATGCTGGGCGACGATACTTGAGCCGATGCAGACCCGTCCCCATCCGTACCTCGACTGGCCGGGGCCGATTCCGTTCGCGCACCGTGGCGGCGCGAGCGACGTGCCCGAGAACACCATGCCCGCCTTCGAGTACGCGGTGGGCCTCGGCTATCGCTACGTGGAGACCGACGTGCAGGTCACCGCCGACGGCGTCCTGGTGGCATTCCACGACAACGACCTGCGCCGCACGTGTGGGCGGCCCGGCCGCATCAGCGACCTGCCGTGGAGCGAGGTGCGCACGGCGATGGTCGACGGACGTGCCCCGATCCCGTTGCTCGACGACCTGCTGGGCGAATGGCCCGAGCTGCGCGTCAACATCGACTGCAAGACCGACAAGGCGGTCGACGCGCTGGTGTCGGCGCTGCGCCGAACGAACTCGCTGCATCGTGTGGCGCTCGGGGCCTTCAGCGATGCCCGTCTGCGCCGTCTGCGCAAGGAGCTCGGTGACGGCGTGTGCACCACACTCGGCCCCGGCGGCGTCGCCGGCCTGAAGTTCGCCACGCTGCGCCACACCGCGGCGATGGCCGCACAGGTGCCGGTGTCACAGGGGCCGCTCACGGTGACCGACGAGAAGTTCGTGCGCCGCGCCCACTCGATGGGCCTGGCCGTGCACGTGTGGACCATCGACGACCCGGCGGAGATGCACCGACTCCTCGACCTCGGTGTCGACGGCATCATGACCGACCGGCCCGAGGTGCTGCGCACCGTGTTCCAGGAGCGTGGCCTGTGGCAGTAGCCGCACCGTTCAACAGCGTGCGAGCACCACACCACATGGTCGCGAGCGCCGATCAGTTGGCCACGCAAGCCGGGCTGGCGATGCTGGCCCTCGGCGGCAACGCGGTCGACGCAGCCATCGCCACCAACGCGGCCATTGCGGTCACCGGCCCGCACCTGTGCGGCATGGGTGGCGACCTGTTCGCCCTCGTCCACCATCGCGGCGAGGTGTTCTGCCTGAACAGCAGCGGTCGCGCCGGCAGCGCCGCCGACGCCGATGCCGTACGCGCCGACGGCCACGTCGTGATGCCGTTCCGACACGACATCCGCACGGTCACCGTGCCCGGCTGTGTCGACGGTTGGGCAGCGCTGCACGAACGGTTCGGCTCGCTCCCGCTCGCCACGTTGCTGGCGCCGGCCATCGCACTCGCCGAAGAAGGCTTCCCTGCCAGTCCACTCCTGGTCGGGTCCATCGCCCGGGTGGATGCAGCGGCCGCAGTGACGTTGAGGGAGTTGCATTCGCAGGCTCGTCGTCCGGGCGAGCGGGTCCGGCGCCCCGGCGTGGCCCGTGCGTTGCGCGCCATCGCAGAGGGTGGACGCTCGGCCTACTACGAGGGCGAGTTCGGCGACGGCCTGCGGGCCCTCGGCCAGGGCTGGTTCACCACCGACGATCTCGCCCGCTCACAGGCCGAGTGGGTCACCCCGCTGCGCGCCACCGCATTCGGCGTCGACCTGTGGACCGTGCCGCCCAACTCGCAGGGCTATCTCACCCTCGCCGGGGCGCAGGTTGCCGAGCAGTTGCCGCTGCCGGGCGACCCCGACCACGAGCACTGGGCGCACCTCCTGGCCGAGGCTGCGAAGGTCGCCGGCTTCGACCGACCCGACGTGCTGCACGAAGCGGCCGACGGCGAGGCCCTGCTGGCGGCAGTCCGCGCTCGCGCCGGCGACGTGTCGCTCGACCGGTGCTCCGACCTCGGTGCCAACCCGACGTCGGGTGACACCACCTATCTGTGCACCACCGACCAGACGGGGATGGGCGTGTCGCTCATCCAGTCGAACGCGTCGGGGTTCGGCTCGTGGCTCGTCGAACCGAACACGCAGATCAACCTGCACAACCGCGGCCTCGGCTTCAACCTCGTGCCTGGGCACGCTGCCGAGCTCCGCGCCGGCGCGCGTCCACCGCACACGCTGTCGCCCGCCCTCGCCACGCGTGGTGCCGATCTGGCTGCCGTGTTCGGCACCATGGGCGGTGACGCTCAGCCGCAGATCCTGCTCCAATTGGCCACGCGCCTCTTCCACCATCGCCAGTCGCCTGCCGCAGCGATTCACGCCGGACGGTGGGCACTCAGTGGCCCCGTCACCGGGTTCGACACCTGGACGTCCACGTCCGGGCCGGTGCTCGAGGTGGAAGGCAACGCCCCGAGCGAGTGGGCTGCGGCGCTCACCGCACGCGGCCATCGCGTCGTGGAGGTACCGCCGTACGACAGCGGCTTCGGTCACGCGCACGCCATCGTGCGCGACGACCACGGCTTCTGGTCGGGCGCGGCCGACCCGCGTGCGAGGGTCGGCTCGGCCGCCGGCGCGTGATCTACCCTCCTTCTCATGGCCCTCTCCATCGTCGACGCGTTGCTTCCCGACGGATCCACCGCGACCGTGCGCGTGGAAGCCGGGCTCGTGCGCGCCGTCGGCGCCGCTGCCGAGCCCGGTGACGACCTGCTCCACGCCGGCGGCCGACTGCTGCTGCCCGCGATGGCCGAGGCGCACGCCCACCTCGACAAGGCGTTCCTGGCCGAGACCGTGCCCAACCCCACCGGCGACCTGTACGGCGCGATCGAGGCGATGGAGACCCATCGCCATCTCATCACCCGCGACGACACCGCAGCCCGGGCCGAGCGCGCCGCCCGACTGATCCTGGCCAACGGCGCCACGGCGATCCGCACCCACGCCGACGTCACCAGCGAGAACGGGTTGATGTCGGTGGCGGCCCTGTTGGAGGTGCGCGAACGGCTGCGTGGACTGGTCGACATCCAGGTGGTGGCGTTGTCGGGTTGGCCGTCCACCAACGACGAACAGCGCGCGCTGGTCCGCGAGGCCATCGCGATGGGCATCGACGGCGTGGGCGGTTGCCCGCACCTCGAGGACGATGCCGAGGCTGCCACCGACCTGTTCCTCGAACTCGCCGGTGAGGCCGGGCTGTTCCTCGACCTGCACACCGACGAGACGCTCGACCCCACCAAGTTCGCGCTGCCGTACCTTGCCCGACGTGTGCTCGACACCGGCTTCGCACACGGTGTGAGCGCCAGTCACTGCGTGAGCCTGGGCATGCAGTCGCCCGAGGTGCAGCGACGCACCGCCGAACTGGTGGCCGCTGCCGGCATCAGCGTGATCGCCCTGCCCAGCAGCAATCTCTACCTGCAGGGTCGAGCCCACCAGGAAGCGATGCCCCGCGGGCTCACGGCGGTTCGTGCCCTGCGCGAGGCCGGCGTGAACGTGGCCGCCGGTGCCGACAACCTGCAGGACCCGTTCAACCTGGTCGGCCGCGGCGACTGCCTGGAGACCGCGGCGTTGATGGTGATGGCCGGTCACCAGTTGCCCGACGACGCCTTCCACTCCGTCAGCGCAGCCGCCCGACGAGCCCTCGGGCTCCAGGCCGCAGGCCTGTCCCCCGGCGACGTGGCCGACCTCGTACTGGTGCCCGCCGCCTCGGTGCGGGAGGCCGTGGCGTTCGGCCCGGAAGGTCGAACCGTGCTGCGCAACGGCGTGATCGTGGCCGGGACGTAGCCGAAACAGACTGTTCACACCCCCGGCGATTTCGTGTCGCGGCGCTGTCGTACGATGGCGACGACATGGTGACCGACCGCACTGCCCCTGCACGAGGTCGCCTCGAAGGCCGACGAGCGCTCGTGACGGGCGCGGCACGTGGCATCGGGGCGGCGATCGCCGAAGCGCTGCACCGTGAGGGCGCGCACCTGGCGCTGCTCGACCGCGAGAACGAACTGTGCCAGCGGCGGGCCGCCGAGTTGGGGGCGCTGCCCTTCGACGTCGACCTGGCCGATCCCGTGGCGACCGCCGAGGTGATGCAGCGCGCCATCGACGCCCTTGGCGGTGTCGACGTGCTGGTGAACAACGCAGGCATCCTGCGCATGGCGCCGCTGCTCGACATCACGGTCGACGACTGGGACGCCACCTTCGACGTGAACGTGCGCGCGATGCTGGTCACCACCCAGGTCGCAGCCCGATCGATGATCGAGCGAGGCCAGGGCGGCTGCATCGTGAACATGGCATCGATGGGCGGCAAGGTCGGGTCACCGAACCAGGCGCACTACGCCGCCTCGAAGGCTGCCGTCATCGGACTCACCCGGGTGACCGCGATGGAACTCGGCCCCCACGGCATCCGTGCGAACTGCATCTGTCCTGGTTACGTCCTCACCGAGATGGGTGCCGACACCCGCACTCCCGAGATGGTGGCCGCCTGGTCGTCGATGTCCCCGCTGGGGCGGTGCGCCACACCGTCGGAGGTGGCCGACATGGCGGTCTTCCTCGTCTCCGACGAGGCCAGGTACTGCACTGGACAGGCCATGAACGTGAGCGGCGGGATGGTGATGCACTGATGGCCGAGCGGACGCAGAACGGGACAGTCGCGCCCACTATGGTGGCGCCGATGAACGACTCGGTGCCCGCCCCTGCACTGAGTTTCAAAGGGGTCTCCATGGTGTACCCCGACGGAACTCATGCCTTGAGTGAAACCTCCTTCGACGTGCGGCCCGGTGAGTTCGTCACCGTGGTGGGTCCTTCCGGGTGTGGCAAGAGCACCCTGTTGAAGATCGCTTCCGGTCTGCACAAGCCCACCACCGGCTCGGTCGACGTCGACCTGTCGAAGGTGGGCTACGTGTTCCAGGACGCGACGTTGCTGCAGTGGCGCACGGTGCAGCGCAACGTGGAGCTGCTCGCCGAGCTCGAGGGCGTGAACAAGGCCGAGCGAGCGAAGCGCGCCGCTGCGGCCATCGAGCTGGTCGGCCTGAAGGGCTTCGAGACGAAGTACCCCAAGCAGCTGTCGGGCGGCATGAAGATGCGTGCGTCGTTGGCCCGCACCCTGGTGCTCGACCCGAGCGTGTTCCTGTTCGACGAACCCTTCGGTGCCGTCGACGAGATCACCCGCGAGCGCCTGAACGACGAGGTCATCAGCCTGTTCGAGCGCCAGCGGTTCGCCGGGCTGTTCATCACGCACTCCATCAGCGAGGCCGTGTTCCTCTCCACCCGCGTGTTGGTGATGAGCGCACGGCCCGGTGCCCTCGTGGCCGACTACGAGATCCCCTTCGAGTATCCGCGCCGACCCGAACTGCGGTTCGAGCCCGAGTTCGCCCGCATCTGCGGCGAGCTGTCGGCATCCCTCCGTGGAGCCCACGCATGAGCCTCACCGAAGACGGCAACGCCCAGATCGCGGCCGATGCCGCCGTGCTGCACGGCGTCACGCCCGCCATCGACGACTCGTTGGTGCCGCCCCAGAAGGAGGGCGTGCGCATCAGCATCAGCACGTACCTCGGCCCGTTCATCGTGTTCCTGCTGTTCATCGGCTTCTGGGAGTACATGCATCGCGACGGCATGCGCCGGTTCCTCGACAAGAACCCGTCACTGCTGCCGTCGCCGGTCACGGTGATCGATCAGGCGTTCCTCGATTCGGTGGTGCGTCAGCAGCTGCTCGAGGGCCTGTGGTGGACCACGTACGCGGCGTTCATCGGCCTGGCGATCTCCATCGCGATCGGCATGCTGCTCGCCGTGTTCATGGCGCAGGCGGTGTGGGCCGAGCGGTCCATCTACCCGTACCTGGTGGCGCTGCAGGCAACGCCCGTGTTGGCCATCGTGCCCATCATCTACTCGGTGTTCGGTGGCGGCATGGCGTCGCGCATCTACGTGGTCGTGATGATCTCCATCTTCCCCATCGTCACCAACACGTTGTTCGGCCTCACTTCGGTCGACGCGTCGCAGCACGACCTGTTCACGCTGCGCAAGGCCAGCCGGTTCACCCGTCTCTTCAAACTGCAGTTCCCGTCGGCCATGCCGGCCATCTTCACCGGGTTCCGGATCTCCGCCGGTCTCGCCGTCATCGGTGCCATCGTCGGCGAGCAGTTCTTCCGCCAGGGACAGAAGCCGGGTATCGGCATCGTGATGGAGCAGTTCCGCCAGAAGCTGCGCTACCCGCAGATGTACGGCGGCCTGCTGGTGGCATCGGCCCTCGGCATCATCGTGTTCTTCGTCTTCAGCTGGATCGGCAAGCTCGTCGTCGGTCATTGGCACGAGGCCACTCGTCGCAACAGCTGACTCCCGTCCCTACCAACCCACTATCAGCGTGAACAACACATACAAGGAGCACCACATGCACATCCGTCGCAGTCAGAAACTGCTGGCCGCTGCTGTCGCCTCGATCCTCGTCCTGGCCGCGTGCGGCGACGACGAGGAGTCCGGCGGCGGTTCTGGCGGCGAGGGCAGCCTCACCGAGATCTGCCCCGAGACCGTTGCGCTGCAGACCGACTGGATGCCCGAAGCCGAGCACGGCTTCCTCTACAACCTCGTCGGCGATGGCTACGAGATGGACGCCGACAAGGCGTACGTCACGGGTCCGCTCGTGTCGGGCGGCGTCGACCAGGGCGTCGACATCCAGATCCGCTCGGGCGGCCTGCCCCAGCAGTTCACCCCGGTCACCCAGATCATGTACAACGACGACTCGATCCTGGCCGGCTTCGTCTACACCGACGAGGCCATCCAGTTCTCGGGTAGCGAGTTCCCGACCGTCGCCGTGATGAGCGGCTTCGAGAAGAACCCGCAGATGATCATGTGGGACCCGGCCACCTACCCCGACGTGAAGGGCATCGCCGACCTCGGCAAGGCCAATGTGACGGTTCGCTACTTCGGTGGCGCGGCGTACATGGACTTCCTCACGGCCACCGGCGTGCTCTCGAAGGAGCAGGTCGACGGTTCGTACACCGGTGACCCGGCGCTCTTCATCGCCGACGAGGGCAAGGCTGCACAGCAGGGCTTCGGCTCGGCCGAGCCGTTCCTCTACGAAGAGGAGCTCGCCGACTGGGGCAAGCCTGTCGCCTACGAGTACATCAACGACATCGGCTGGAAGAACTACGCCCAGTCGATCGCGACGAAGCCGGAGAACATCACCGAGTACGCCGACTGCTTCAAGGCCCTCGTGCCGATGATCCAGCAGTCGACCGTCGACTACCTCAACGATCCCAGCCACGGCAACAAGGTCATCCTCGACGCCGTCGCTTCGTTCGGTGAGGCGTTCGGTTGGACCTACACCGAGGGCGCCGCCGCCTTCGGCGTGGAGACCATCAAGAACGACGGCCTCCAGGCCAACGATCCCGCCAGCGGCGTGATCGGCCAGTTCGACGAGGCCCGCGTCGCCGACCTCATCGAGAAGGCCATCCCGGTGTACGAGGCCCAGGGCGCCACGCCGAAGGAAGGCCTCGTGCCCTCCGACATCGTCACCAACGAGTTCATCGACCCGAGCATCAAGCTCTGATCGACGAGCAGTTCACCGAAGGGGCACCGGCTTCGGCCGGTGCCCCTTTCGCGTCCCGCCTCACACGAGCAGTTGCACGAGGATGAGCTTCACGATCATCGCCAGCGGTAACACCAGCGCGTAACCCGCATCCACCCGCGGGTCGCCCTTCGTGGCCTCGGCCGCATAGGCGTGCACCGCCGGCTGCGTCTCGATGCCCGCGATCTGACCCGCCGCCGTGACCGGGTCGGCCTTCAGCAGACGGGTCAGCAGCAACGACGAACCGGCGATGAACAGTGTGAGGATGGCCGATGCCGCTGCCACCCGGGCACCGATGCCCGTGCCCACCGCATCGGCGAAGGTGGCGCCCGAGCGGATACCGATGGCGCCGAGGAACACCAGGATGCCCAACTGACGGAGCGTGAGGTTGGCCGCGTGGGGCACCTGCCACGTGATCGGCCCCGTGCGCGACAGCGTGCCGAGCACGAGGCCGGCGATCAGCGGTCCGCCGCCGACGCCGAGTTCGATCTCTCCCCCACCCGGCAGCGGGATGGCCACGAGACCGATGAGCAGGCCGATGCTCATCCCCAGCGCGAACCCCATCGCGTCGACCTCACCCAGGCTGCGGTCGCTGTCGCCGAGCAGCACTGCCACGTCGCCGAGCCGCTTGGCCGGTCCGACCACGCGCAGCCGATCGCCCAGGCGCAGCACGAAGTCACCGTCGGCCACCAGGTCGTGGTCGCCACGCCGCACGCGGGTGATCGTGGCCCCGAACCGACCTTCCAGATCGAGGTCGCGCAAGCGAGCGCCGGCGAGCTTGCGGTTCGACACCGAGATGCGGCGGAAGTCGAGCAGCGCACGATCGAGGGCGAGGTGACGCGTGCTGCGCTCCCCCGCCCAGGTGATGAACCGGTCCACGTCGGCAGGCGCACCGATCACGGTGCACGAGTCGCCGGGCTGCAGCAGCACGTCGGTGGTGGCGATCTGCACCACACCGCCGTGCTCGTAGCGACCGAATGCCAGCCGAGCGCCGTCCCAGTGACGCAGCTCGCCCAACGCAGGCAGGCCGGTGCGCTGCACCGTCAGTGTGGCGCTCGTGGCGTTGACGGCACCGGCATCCACAGCGCCTGGGGTGGACGCCGTGGCCTTCGCACCGCGACGCAGCGACCACGCCGCTGCGAGCAGCATGGTGAGCACGCCGAGCGGATAGGCCAGCGAGTACCCGATGACCGGATCGGTGACCGCGCCGTCGGTGATGCGGTCGCCCAACGAACTGATCGCTGCGGAGAGCGCCGGAGTGTTGGTGAGACTGCCGGCGAACATGCCGGCGCGGGCACCACTGTCGAGGTCGAACAATGACCCCACGCCCACCACGGCGAGCGCCACCACGCCCAGCAACACACCCACGCCCACCAGCACCCGCGCGCCACCTCGGCGCAACTCGGCCAGGAACGACGGGCCGCTGGCGAGACCGACGGTGTAGATGAACAGCGCGAGACCGATCTGCGGCACGATGGCGGGCGCGTTGGCCAGCCGCTCGTCGAACGCGCTCACCGCCAGACCGACGAACAACGCCGCCGCGGGACCGAGCGCGATGCCCTTGATGCGCACCTGTCCGAGTGCGGCGCCCACACCCACCACGAGGAACAGCAGCAGCAGCGGGTTGTCGATGAGGACGCCCATGCCTCAGGTCTACCAGTCAGCGGTACGCGCAGAGGTCGACCGCATACCCCTCGGGGTCGAGCAGATTGGCGATGCTGCCGTACGGCTCGACGCGCACCGGCGCAGCGAGCGTGCAGCCGAGGCCGAGCAATCGTGTCACTTCATCGTCGAACTCGTGCGGCGTGCATGCGAGGTCGAGATGCACACCGCCGGGCCGGGCGGGGCCGCGCTGTAGACCGATGCGACGCACGCCGTCGGCCGAGGACAGCACGATCCAACGGTCGCCGTCCTCCCGTTCGGTCTCCTGCAGGGCCAGGGCGGCGCACCAGAACCGCGCCGCCTCGTCGGGGAGTGGCACGTCGAGCGTGACCAGATCGAACGAGGCGACCACGGTCAGCCGTTGGCGGCGGCCAGCACCACCTGCAGCAGCACGTCGGCGCCGGCCGTGATGTCCGCCGGGCTCGTGTATTCGGCGATGTTGTGCGACAGGCCGTTCACGCTGGGCACGAAGACCATCGAGGTGGGGCACACGCGAGCCAGCATCTGTGCGTCGTGCCCGGCACCGCTGGGCATGCGCATCGTGCTGTGACCCAGCCGGCGTGCCGTGGCCTCCACCAGATCCACCATGCTCGCGTCGAACTCCACGGGCTCGAACCGCGCCAGCGTGCGCCGCTCGATGGTGACACCCTCCTCGGCGGCGAGTTGCTCGCACAGCGCCCCGAACACCGATTCGGCCTGTTGCAGCAACATCTCGTCGGTGTTGCGCAGGTCGACGGTCATGGTGACCGTCGCCGGCACCACGTTGACGAGGTTCGGGTGGAACTCGCACCGGCCGACGGTTGCCACCTGGGTGCCGCCCATCTGCGTGGCGATGGCACGCACCCCCGTGTTGATCGCGGCCGCCACATAGCCCGGGTCCCGACGGAGTCGCATCGGGGTGGTGCCGGCGTGCGCCGACTGGCCGCTGATGGTGAGCTCGGTCCACGAGATGCCCTGCACCCCGGTGACCGCGCCGATGGTGATGCCCTCGTCCTCGAGCACCGGACCTTGTTCGATGTGCAGTTCGACGTACGCATGCGGCGCCACTGCAGTCGGACACGGCGTGCTGCCCGCGTAGCCGATGCGGGCGAGTTCGTCGCCGAGGCGGGCACCATCGTCGGCGGCACGCACATCGAGCGCGTCCTCCAGACCCATGCCGCCCACGTACACGAGGCTGCCCAACATGTCGGGCTGGAACCGTGCACCCTCCTCGTTGGTGAAGAACGCCACGCTGATCGGGTGGCGCGTCACGATGTCGTGCTGCGCAAGGGTCTCGACCACTTCGAGGCCTCCGAGCACGCCGAGGTTGCCGTCGAACCAGCCCCCGGTGCGCACCGTGTCGATGTGCGACCCCACCATCACCGGCGCCGCAGCGGGGTCGCTGCCAGGGCGGGTGCCCACCACGTTGCCGACGGCGTCGATCTCGATCGCCAGTCCGAGGTCGCGCATCCACCCCACCACGAGATCGCGGCCGTCGCGGTCGGCATCGCTGAGCGCGAGGCGAGCGTTACCACGCTCGCCGTTGGCGCCGTGCACGGCGCCGATCTCGCCGAGCGCAGCGAGCCGCGCCCAGAGCCGCTCGCCGTCGACGCGCAGGTCGGGGTGCGAGCTCACGCGGGTCGTCCGAAGTTGAACGCCGCGATCTCCCGGAGCGCTTCGCAGAATCCCTGCACCGAACCGTCGAACAGTTCCTTGCCGAGGTCGGCGGTGGCCGGCGTGGGGTCGCCGATGTAGCCATCGGGGAAGAAGTCGTTGGAGAGCCAGCCGAACGACACACGGCCGCCGAAGCGCACGTACGTGTTCTTCGCGATGGCCTCGGGGACGCGCCGCTCGGCCTTCGACATGTCGACCAGGTGCGGAGCGAGGTGCAACATGATGGAGGTCTCGTCGGTGCCGCCGTGCACGCCCATGCCCAACTCCTCGGCAGGAGACGTGCCACCCTGATCGGGCGGCACGCCGGGGTGGGTGAGGAAGGTCATCAGGCCGTGCGCGAGGCGCAGCTCGCGATTGGCCACGTTCAGCAACGCACTGTTGCCACCGTGGCCGTTGAGGAACACCAGCCGCTTCGCCGGCGTGGTGGCGATGCAGCGACCGAGGTCGTCGAGCACCGCCAGCAACGTGGTGGCGCTGAGCCACACCGTACCGGCGCTCCACGCGTGCTCGTTGCTCTTGGTGTACTCCAGCGTGGGCAGCAGCCACACGTCGAGCTCGTCGCCCACGGCGTCCACGGCTGCCTCGGCCACGGCCGTTGCCACCACGCTGTCGGTGCTGAGCGGCAGGTGGGGCCCATGCTGCTCGATGGCGCCGAGCGGCTGCACCAGGATGCTCTTCTCGGTCAGCAGTTCGGCCACCTGGGGCCCGGTGAGATCAGCGAATCGACGCACGAGCGCACGTTAGCTGCGAGGCCCGCGCGCCCGGCAGAATGAACGACATGAACGGCAACGACTACGACGCGATCGTCATCGGTGCCGGGCACAACGGACTGGTCTGCGCCGCCTACCTCGCGAAGAGCGGCATGCGGACACTGCTGGTGGAAGCCCGGCACGGTGTCGGCGGCACCGCAGCCAGCGAGACCTTCGCCGGCGCGACGGTGAACATCTGCAACTGCGACCATGTCACCTTCCGCACCACTCCGATCATGGAGGAGCTCGGCCTGGCCGAGCTCGGGCTGCGTTACCTGGAGGTGGAACCGTCCCAGTTCAACCTCACGTGGTCGGGTGGTCCGGCGTGGGCCAGCCACCACGACATCGAGCAGACCATCGACTCCATCGCTCGCTCGCATCCGACGGAGGTCGACGGCTACCGCCGCTACCTGAAGACCGCACTCCCCGCCGTTCGGTTGGTCTTCGACGCCGCCAACGAACCACCCACGGTCGGCGGACTCACCCGCAAGCTGGTCGAGCACCGCGGCCGTGGCGCAGCGACGCTGCTGCGCTGGAGCCGCCGCACCGCCGCCGACGTGATGCGCGACTACTTCCGCACCGACGCGTTGCAGGCACCCGCGCTCCTGGTGGGCCCGATGGTGTGGGGCATCTCCCCAGAGACACCGGGCAGCGGCCTCGCAGGTCTCACCTACGCGATGCGTCACGTCGGCCGCCTTGGCCGCCCCGTCGGCGGCAGCGGTCAACTGCCCGCCACCCTGCAGAAGGCGTTCGAGCGGGCCGGCGGCACGCTGCGCACCGACACGAAGGTGTCGGCCATCACGTGCGAGGGGCCTGCCGTGCGCGGCATCACGCTCGACGACGGCACCGAGATCACCGCATCCGTCGTGGTGTCGGCGTGCAACCCGCACGACACGTTCCTGCACTGGCTGAAGAACCCGCCGCCGCAGGCCCACGGTCTGGTCGAGCGGTGGCGCAACATTCCGCACGCCGACGGCTACGAGTCGAAGATCGACGCCGTCGTCACCGAAGTACCCCGGCTGCGCGCCATCCAGGAAGCGGGGCACGACGTCGACCTCGGCTCCACGATGTGCATCGCCCCCTCGATCGGCGAGATGCACCGCGGCTACGAACTGATGCAGGTCGGCAAGGTGCTGGCGCGTCCGGGCCTGTTGGCGAACGTCCCCAGCGTCACCGACCCCACCCTCGCCCCTGAGGGTCGCCACGTGCTGAGCCTCGAGACGTTGTTCACGCCCTATGCGCACCCCGGCGGGTGGGCCACCAGCCCGGAGCCGAGTCGCTGGCTCGATCTGTTCGGCCAGTTGGCGCAGCCCGGCTTCCGCGAGTCGGTGGTCGAATGGCGGGCGATGACGCCCGATCGCTACGAGCGCGAGTTCCACCTCCCCCACGGCCACGCCACCAGCTTCGCCGGCGGCCCGCTCGCAGCGTTGCACAACGCCAACCCCGAACTCACGAAGTACGAGACCGACGTGCGCGGCCTCTACCTCACCGGTGCCGCCACCGTCCCCGGCGCCGGCGTGTGGGGCGCCAGCGGACGCAACGCCGCACTCACGGTGCTGCGCCGCGCCGGCTGACGGTGCGGTCAGTGCGCCGCCAACACTTCTCGTGGGTGTCCGGGCGAACAGATCAAGATCTTGCGACTCTCTTGACAGTCGCCGTCACGGCCAGTGAACAGTGTTCTCGGCCCTACCGACAGGGTCTCTGAGCAGGGGTTCAAAGGTCGGCGCGAGGTCCTTGCGAGCGCCACACCAGCGCCGGGCGAGCATGGCCGTGGCGTCGCCCGAGGCCTGCACGAGCACTTGCTGAGGAACGTGTTGGAGAGTGCGAACATCCATTCACGAAGGGACCATCACATGTTTCGATTCAGGCGGAAGCCGATCCATGCGCGTCACCACCAGCGGCTGACAGGAGCGCGACGGCACCTTGCCGGCGTGCTCGCTGCGGCCATCACCGTGCCGGTGGTCGTGGGCAGCGCGACCACTCC
>SXGT01825512.1_pt1 | contig 17950 bp, 17 predicted proteins | sample 3176221 | NCBI WGS metagenome assembly SXGT01 (sample SAMN11356862, study PRJNA531348) | freshwater metagenome | isolation source: freshwater sample F1-120 | place: China: Fuxian Lake, Yuxi | collected 2017-12-25
CACCTACACCTACACCTACACCTACAGGGTTCTCTGACTTATATGAAAATCGAAAAGGAATCAGTCAAGTAGCTTGGACTAAATCATCCGAATTGATTAAAACTAATAAGGCTAAGAATGGAGTTTTGGAGATCTACACCGGCCCAAATACAAAACCATATTTCGATGATTATCCGACCGCGGTAGGTCTGGTTTCACGACTCTTCCCAGGTAGAAGTGAGCCGGCTAAGACTGTGGTTCTCCGTTACAAATTTGTTGATGTTGATTGGGCCGAGAGTACTTTCAGAGAAAAGCTTGGTCAAGCCCAATATCAACAGATGAACTCGACAGAAAATGGCAAATTGGTGGCGAGCGTATGTAATGCAAGTACGAAAAATTGTCCTGGTGCCATGCAGCAAACTTCAAGTATAGGAACGAGTGTCATATTCCAGGGTGTTCAAAACTTCGATACCATCAATGATGCGACGAGTAAAATTCGCTTTTATAGTGGAATGCTTGAAGCGCATGAGTATTTCCATACTCTTCAGAGAATGCCAATCATGGGTAAGGCCGAAGTATGGCCGCACGCTTGGTTTCGAGAAGGTGGCGCTGAATGGGTTCAAAACGTTGCAATCCACTATCAGGATTTCAACTCTTATACAGAGTACTTGCGATTGGACTGTGCGTCCGAATGTCAGGAACTAAGTGAAGCAGATATTGTCGAATTTCTTCAAACGGCAAAGGAGAATTACGTACCCCTTAAGTTCCATCAATGGCTCAATTACAGCCTTGGGGCATACATCATTGAAGCGCTCGTGGCGGTAAAAGGACCAGATACTTTGATTGAGATGTATGCACAGATGGGCAATCGAATTAGTTTTGATCAAGCTTTCAAAAATACTTATGGTGTGGAGTGGGGTACTGCGATACCTATACTTGCGAAAGCGGTTTATGCGAATCTGAAGGGAATCTAGAGAAATAATGTCTGTTGTGAATCGTAAGGTTGCGATTGCCGGTCTGGCTCCAGATCTCATCCTAACTTCCATAGCAATTTTCTTTTAGTTGTTCTAGGAGAAGAGATGGAACCAGCGACTGCACCAGCAATTGTGTAGCTGCCACGTTCTGCTTTGACATACATCAAGATTCCGATTCCAACCATGGAAACTGGAAGGCGCGCGATGAATCCTGCTGTCGAAAATTGCCAAGCCGAGTTACCTGCAAAAACTTGACGATACCTATTTAGCATTAGGCAAAGTTAGCGGATTACCGATGTTTGAATGACAAGAGGATCGGCAATCACCTTTCAAATAAAACAGAGTTTCATTAGGTGGAAAAGTGCTTAAATCATCTCTTGCCCGCCCAGTTGCCGAGTGATAATTTGTACCAAGTGCAGTATGGGCTGGTACCTTTTTGCAATTAAATCAGAATGGGGTTAAACGATGGCTAACCAAACTTCGAGCACAGCCAAGAGTGGTCCAACTGGTCGTGGATATATTGGAACCATGGCAGCAATGTCTTCTTATGATGATGAGAGCTACCTAGATTTCATCGAAGGTCTGCGCATGTTTGCCTTACGGTCAATGAATCCGTCATCTGCTCGCGCTCTTAAAAATGAAATTGATGCTGGCAAGATTAAATCTGAGAATCCAAAAATACAAGAAATTCGGTTAGTTGCTGATCAGATTCCGGTCATAGGAATTCGTAATCGTATGCTTCACAGTACTCAAGGTCAGAATTGGGCAGGTGTTTTAGATTCATATGACAAAAATCGTGCAGCTCTAGAACAAGAGCTCACTGATGCTGAGAAAGATGGACCCGGAACACTTCGCTGGGATCCAAACTTTGTTTACCCTGATTACTTCACTGCGATTCCTTACCACCGCCAACCAGGCAGTTACCATGCTGATCCATTAAGTGGCCACGTTTATCACTATGGAACAAAAGTGTTTCATGGTGGATCAAACGATAAAGATGAAGCAAAAATTGAGCGGATCTCTATGTTGCCAATTCCGGCTGATGGAGTAATGAATAAGTTCCTTGATATTGCTTGCGCAATCGGTTCGGGCACAGTGGCCGCAAAATTACGTTGGCCAAATGCCAAAGTTCATGGCATCGAAATTGCTGGTCCACTTGTTCGTTATGCGCATATGAGAGCAACCAGACTAAATTCCGAAGTTCACTTCTCACAGCAACTAGCCGAAAATTTGGACTTTGCGGATAACACTTTTGACCTTATTTATATGAGCACTCTGCTGCATGAAATGCCGCTAACTGAAGGTCGTATCGCAGTCAAGGAAGCCAAGCGAGTACTGCGCCAAGGCGGAATTTTGGTCATTAATGACATGGTGCAAGCCACGAAACCACTAAATATCTGGAGTGATTACGATCGATATTTCGATCACCGCTTCAACAACGAGCCTTATGCCTATAACTACGTGCACTCAGATCTAGATTCCCTCTTAAATGACGAATTTGGCTCTGTAAAGAACAATATTCAGGGCAAGACCTCTACTTGGGAGTGCGTTAAGTGAGCGAACGCGAGCGTGAGCCGTTAGGCAAATTTGCTCCCGATAACATTAACGATCACATTCTTCATGTTATTTTTGAAGTAGCTGCCGAACTCTGGGTAGTAAAGCGTCGATTGGCTGAAGTTGAGGGCGCTGCCGTTGCCAAGGGTGTTATTACTAACCCCGATTCAATTATTCGTGATGATTCTTTTTCCTTCGATAACGCTGAACGCGATGCTTTTGTCGAACGAATCTTTGGTTCGCTTAAGGATATCGGCGCAAAGCTCGATACCCAGTAGTCACTGAATACCTCATAACATAGATTGCTAAACATGAAGCGAAAAATTGGCATAGTTGTTCCATGCGCCAATCCCACTGTTGAACCTGAGATTCATAAACTTGTTCCGAGCGGTTACTTTCCATACGTAGCGCGATTTCCAAGTTATCCAGATTTAGAGATGAAAGCGCGATTAACTAAATATCGTTCCGACCTTCCGCAGTCCATTGATACGTTAAAGGGTTTAGATTTAGATGGCGTGCTAGTTGCGTGCACTGGCTCGTCTTATCCAATTGGTTTAAGTGGTGATAGAAAGTGGACTGATAAGGCAAGCGAACAGCTAGGCAAGCCAGTGGTATCTGCCGCCGGATCTGTCGCTAAAGTTCTAAAAGCGCTAAATGCCAAAGAGTTAGTTGTTGTTTCGCCCTATCCGGCTTGGCTAACTGCCGAGTTGTCTGCATTTTGGATTAGCGCTGGATACAAAATAGTTGAGTTAGTAGAGATTAATAAGTCAGGCAATATTTATGACTTAACTAAATCTGAGATGGCCAAAGCGCTTAGTGAGGCCATTAGCCGAAGCGGTGGAAAACGCCCAAACCAAGTGCTTTTAGTAGCCGGAACTGGGGTCCCAAGTCTAGAGCCGATTGAAGAGATGGCTAGTTTGATTGAAATTCCGATCGTAACCAGCCAGATTGCCGGTATTTGGAACCTATTTAGCGAGATGAAGAAATTGGATCAATTCCCGAATAGTGGAAGTGCCGCCCTTAATAAGTTACATAATCAAATTCTTAAGAGTAGTAACTCGTGAGCCAACGAGAAGCACAGGTGATCGTTGTTGGTGCTGGGCCAGTTGGCCTAGTAACAGCACTTGGCTTGGCACAAAAGGGCGTCAAGGTTTTAGTTCTGGAGAAGAATTCAATTGAAGTGCCACCACAATGGCGCGGCTCAACTATTCATCCGCCAACTTTAGCTATTTTTGATGAGTTAGGACTTGCTGACGAGATTATTTCTGGTGCCATAAAAGTTGAAGTTCTGCAGTATCGCGATTTAGAAATTACTAATGTTGTAAATTATCATTACGGTTGCCTCGCGGGGATAGTCAAATTCCCTTTCAGATTACAGTTTGAGCAATACAAAGTTCTGAAACTACTTCGTAATGCCGCGGCGCTAGATTCAAATATCGATATCCGATATGAGTCATTAATTGAATCAGTCTCACAGGATCCAGATGGTGTTTCGGTTGCAGTTAGCCAAGCTAGAACGAAGCACGTGCTTCGTGCTGATTGGCTAGTTGGTGCAGATGGCAGTCACAGCGCAGTACGTAAAGCACTCAATATTGAACTAGATGGCTTTACCTATCCGTACCCAACTACAGTTGTTGCAACACCATTTAAATTTGAAGAGTGCTTTCCTGGTTTAGCACCCGTTAGTTATTGGTCAGGGCCAACTGGCCGTTTATCATTGATTAGAACGCCTGATATTTGGCGAATTGCGATGACAACGCCACTTGAAGGGGTAGATATTGCCAGCGATGATAAAGGTTCAATTTCTGAACCCAGCCGTGACTTTATTGTCGCCATCGACCTGCTGCTAAATCTGTTACCAGGAGTATCTCTGGCCGATCTAGAACTAAAGCAATACGAGGTTTATCGCTCTCATCAAAGAATTGCGCGTGAATTTAGCGTAAAGCGCATAGCACTGGCGGGGGATGCTGCGCATCTGACTACTACAAATGGGGGCATGGGCCTTAATTCTGGTGTTCAAGATGCGGCTGCGCTAGTAAAAGCTTTAGTGGTAGCAATTCCGCAGAATAGTTACCAGCCTATTTCGCAATACGCTAAAGAACGTAAAGAGTTTTGTGCCGATTTCTTACAGCCTACCACTACAATAAATCATAAAACCGTGGATAATCCCGACTATGAAGCTAGGTCGGCTCGGTTAAATGAGTTGATGGCTGAGACAAGTAATCCAGAGATTGTTAAACAGGTAATTGCCCGCGCTAGCATGATTTCTGACTTAATTAAGTAGGAGGAGACATGAGCAAAATCTACACACCGATCACTGGTGCTGAAATTTCCGATGTCCCAGACGTATCTCTAGCCGAAGTAGATGTAGCACTTGATTTGGCAACTCAGAGTTTTGCAGCCTGGCGCAATACCTCAGCCAGTGAGCGTGGTCGAATATTGACCAAAGCTGGCCAATTAATGCGCGACCGCGCAGATGAAATGGCCGAGTTAGAAACTCTAAATACTGGTAAGCGATTGGCAGATACTAAGCGCGAAGCAATTAGAGCTGCTGGGTGCTTTGAATACTACGGAGGTTATGCCGACAAGTTAGTCGGAACCGTGGTGCCGGTACCTGGTGAGTTTCATGCCTTCACCGAACGTGAACCTTATGGCGTTGTTGTCGGAATAATTCCTTGGAATGTTCCCTATTTCTTTGCGGCTAAGAAAATAGCACCCGCAATTGCATTCGGTAATGTTTCGATTCTTAAGCCAGCTGCTGAAACTCCGCTAACAGCGCTAAAGCTGCAAGAGATCTTGGTTCAAGCGGGTGTGCCAAAAGGCGTAGTGCAAGTATTAACTGGTGGGCCAGAAGTCGGTAAGAAGTTAGTGGCAGATATTCGCACCAAGCTAGTTGTCTTCACTGGTTCAGATAAGAGTGGCGCAGCAGTTGGTTCAGCGGCAGCTGCGCATTTCGCACCCGCTGCCCTTGAGCTAGGCGGAAAATCAGCCCAATTAGTCTTCGCCGATGCTGATTTAGAAGCAGCGCTAGATGGCGTGGTCGAAGGTATTACTGGCTCATGTGGCCAAATGTGTATTGCTGGGTCTAGGTTGTTTATTCAAGAGAGCATTGCTGAGCAATTCATTGCGCAAATTAAGGTTCGTTTTGAGAACCTAGTTGTGGGTGACCCACGCGATTCAGGTACTCAAGTTGGGCCACAAGTAACAAAACTTCAAGCTATGAAAACTTTGAATTACATTGAGATCGCCCAGAAAGATGGCGGTAAAGTAATTGCTGCGGCAAAAGTGCCAAACGGCGCAGCTTTAGCTAATGGTTTCTATGTTCCGCCAACTGCTTTTGTAGATCTACCAAATTCATCAGCAGTTGTACGAGAAGAAATCTTTGGCCCAGTACTTAGTATCGCGACTTTTAAAGATGAGGCTGACGCGATCTCAAAAGCGCACGATAGTGATTTTGGCTTAGCTGCCGGCATATGGACAAGTGACACGAGTAGAGCTCATCGTGTTGCCGGTGAATTGCGAGTCGGAAATATCTGGGTAAATACCTACCGAGTTCTTTCTGACCTAATGCCGTTCGGGGGAGTTGGCAGTTCTGGTTATGGCCGCGAAGGCGGCACTGATGCTCCAAATCTTTACACCTGGACTAAAAGTGTTTGGATCTCAAGGTCACCAGGTCTGCCTAAAAACCACAAGGCGCAGCCATGAGTAATGAAGAGATAAAGAACCTATATCTAAATTCCTACCACCGCAGTGATTTCTTTATCGGTGGGCAATGGGTATCTCCAATTTCCAAGAACATAATTGAAATCATTAGCCCGAGTACCGAAGAATTAATCGGCCAAGTACCTGATGCAAACGCAGCTGATATTGATCTGGCAGTTAAAGCGGCAAGTGCGGCTTTTAAGAAGAAAAATAGTTGGAGCACCTGGCCAGTTACTGAGCGCACCAAAGTTATGCGCAAGTTTGCCGATATTTTAGAGGCCAAGCATCAAGAGCTTTCAATTTTGTACGGACACGAACTTGGCCGGCCATATAAACCAACGGTTTCACGCCCCAGCCGTCCAGCCGAACTTCTTAGGTATTACGCAGATTTAGCTGAACAAATTGAACTAGATCAAATGCGGTCGATACCGGCGCTACAGAACCCAGGTAGCGTTAAAAGTTCTTCCGTGAAATTGGAATCTCGCGGTGTCACTGCTGTCATCGTTCCTTATAACGGCACACTTGAAATGGGCATGTTTAAAATCGGCCCAACTCTGGCACTCGGTGGCACCGTGGTGTTAAAACCCAGCCCACAATCACCGCTGGAAGGCTACATTTTTGTCGAAGCAGCGATCGAAGCTGGTTTCCCAGCTGGTGTAATAAATGTTCTACCTGGCTCTCGCGAAGCTGGCGAGGCGCTAGTGGCTCACAAAGAGGTTGGAATTGTTGGGTTTACTGGGTCGACTGCGACCGGAAAAGCGATTGCAAAATCTTGTGCTGAATCATTTACGCCCACAATTCTTGAGCTAGGCGGAAAATCTGCCGCAGTCTTACTAAAAGATGTTGATGTAGCAACATTTGCTCAGAATCTGCCCTACTTAGGTTTTACATTTACTGGTCAGAATTGTTTTATCCATTCGCGCATTGTTGTTAATAGAAATAGATATGCCGAAGTTATAGAGGCTATCTGTGTATCAGCTGCTACGATCAATGTAGGAGATCCCTTTGACGATCAAACACACAATGGACCACTAATCAGTCAGGTACATAGAGAGAAAGTTGAAAGTTATATTGCATCAGGTGTTTCCGAAGGCGCTCGAGTTGCCTTTGGTGGCAATCGACCACAACACCTAGACCAGGGTTGGTATCTAAACCCAACGATTTTTGCTAATGCTACAAATCAAATGCGCATTAGCCGTGAAGAAATATTCGGCCCAGTAGTTTCAGTGATTAAGGCCGAGAATGATCAAGCAGCTATTGACATTGCAAATGACTCTGAGTTCGGTTTAGCTGGTTCAGTTTGGGCAACCGATGAAGCCCATGCCCGCGAAGTAGCAGATCAAATTGATACGGGCTCAATCGGTATTAACTGTTTTGGGTTTAACGCTTCAGCGCCGTTTGGTGGGCGCAAAAATAGTGGAATCAACACCGAGCTCGGCCTTGAAGGATTCCTGGCATATGCTCAATACAAATCAACGCATTACACGCATTAAAATTAGTACGGCAGAATCTCAAGCAGCGCATTATCTGGAAGCTTAATTATCTTGGGCCCAGTTACAGAACCACGAACTGTTACAACACTAATGCCAGCTGGTAAATTGTTAAGGGCAACTTCGCGTTGTACACCCTCAATCGGTAGTTGATCAATTTCAATAGCATTGCGCCCAGCTAATTGCAGCGAACTTAATCTATGCAAAGTATTTAGTGGCTTCTCGTAAACTCGATTTATCACCCTGATCGCCACTTCGCGATCACTGGCTCGACGAACCTCGAATTGTGATTCTAAAACTTCGCGAGATTTCTCTAAGTCAGAAGCGCCAAGGACACAAATGAAAATGCTGCCAGACTCTTTTGACACATCAGGTAGTTCAAAGTTTGGTACTTCACTTAATATCTGAGTTATATAAACAACTTCACCATTGATACCAGCTAGTTGCGCCGCAATTAGCGGTAATGGTTTAGAAGACCCTGATAAAGGAACTGCTTCATTTAGAAGTTCAAAGCCTGCCGCAACCGCCTGAGCCACATACTTGTGAACATCATCAAAACATATTTCCAAGGAACTCCAGCCAAATGTTCGAAGCGGCTGCGGCTTTTGGTGTTCTGTCGATTCAATAAATCTGACACCACCATTTATCCCACTTACTTCGAGAATCCGGGCACCAATCAGACTTGTAGCTTGCCAACGGTTAGCTTCTTCAATTCTCAGTGTGTATTTAGTATCTTTCATCTGCCATCCGAACGCTGAGATATACATGTCTGCCGATGCGGCCAAGTCATGGGTCAAAATTGTCACGGTTTCGATTGGGCCAATTTTCACTCCTTAACCCTATAACTCTTGCGAAAAATAGACCTTAAAAACAATCCCAAGATCGTTATATTTCCGTGATATTTGGGCGAATATAACGCTCTTTTCTGACTGGAATTTGGTTGACTTTCGACACGTCATATAGCAAAGTTCTCTCAAACGTAAGTAGATCTGTCCTAAGGAGAGCATATGCGTCACAAGAAAATTCTGAGCGCCACATTATCAATTGCCATGTCGGTATTGATGATTGGTGCCAGCCAAGCGCCTGTAAGTGCTGCAACTAAAACAATCACAATTGCAGTACCTGGACTTCCACCAAGTCAAGGAAACCCATTTAAAGAGGGTCCAGGAACTCCTGGTATCCACACCTACGCGGCAATGTTCGATGCGCTAACTCGTGTAGACAATAAGGGAGTTGTACGTGCGCGGCTTGCAACATACTGGAGGACAATCAACAGCACTACATGGCGCTTTACACTGCGCGAAGGTGTTAAGTTCTCAAATGGTGAGGCATTCAATGCAGATGCGGTAAACGAGACTATTGATTTCCTAATCAGTGCTGACGGTCGCAAGACAGTTATCGGTTCAACTGAACTTCCAGACGTTACAGGAGCAACGAAAGTAAGTGAGTTTGTTGTTGACATCACCACAAAAACTCCTGACGCAATTTTGCCAGCTAAGTTGGCAGCTTTATACATCGTTGCTCCAAAAGCTTGGAAGAGCGCTGGACAAGATGTATTTGCCAAAGCGCCAATTGGTACCGGTCCTTACAAGGTTGATTCAATCACGACTACTCGAATTGAAATGAGTGCATTCGCTGGATCATGGCGTCCGCCAAAGGCGGATAAACTGGTTTTGATTCCATTACGTGATGCAGCTTCACGTCTGCAGGCCCTTCAGTCAGGCCAAGTAAATATGGCTATCGCAATTAACCCAGATCAAATCAATGCTGCGAAGTCTGCGAAAGCAACTGTCTTTTCAGTACCAGCCCCTCAGGTTATGTCACTTGCATTCAACGTGACGGCTGGAGGTGCAGTTAAGGATGTTCGAGTTCGCCAAGCTTTGAACTACGCAGTTAACAAGGAAGCGATTGCCAGCAGCTTGCTTGCTGGAAAGGGCAAGGCTGCGACCCAAGGCGTAACCCCATCTGTGCTTGGCTACAACAGTGCAGTTCAGGGCTATCCATATAATCCAGCAAAGGCAAAAGAACTTCTGGCTGCAGCTGGCTATGAAAAAGGTCTAACTATCGCAGCTGATATCACTGTTGGTTCATTCCCTGCAGACGACTTAATCTACCAATCAGTCAAGTCAGACCTTGCCAAAGTTGGCGTAACACTGAATTACACCACAATTACATTTGCTCAGTGGTTACCTCAGTATAACGCCAATAGCTGGAAAGGTGAAGCTTTCGGACTTTCTTGGAACTCTGCCCCACGCGGAGATGCTTCTCGTCCATATGCAATCTTCGTCTGTAAGCCAGTAGGCGCCTTCTACTGCAATGCTGAAGAAGATGCGATGGTGAAGAAGACCGCTCTTGAGCTAAATGCGGCAAAGCGTTTAGCGCTACTCAAAGAGATTGCCGTGAAAGTCACCGCAAGTGCACCTGCTCTATATATTGTTGAGCAGATTGATCTCTACGCAATAAGCAACGGCATAAAGGGATTCTCAGCTGCCAACCGTGCTATCGCATACGAAAATATCTACGTAAGATAGGTATTGCTGAGCGATTCTAAATTGCTAACTCTCTTACAGTTTAGAATGTGAACCGGGCTTTCCTTAGGAAGCCCGGTTCACATAACTGAAAGGCGCAAATTTTGAAGGCAAGGTTGAAAGCAGTCGGATCTCGACTACTTCAGTTGGTGGTTTTACTGGGGACGATTTCGACTATCCTGTTTTTGCTTCTTCGACTATCGGGAGATCCTGCCATTTTGTTAGCTGGCGAAGGTGCCGGCCCCGAAACAATAGCGGCAATTCGCATCGAATATGGATTTGATGAGTCTTTAATTGAGCAGTACCTAATCTTTATCTGGGACATAATCAGACTCGATTTCGGCAGGTCGCTAGTGAATTCGCAGCCTGCACTTGGATTTGTCCTTAAGTATTTACCTTCAACTCTTCATTTAACTTTCCTAGCTATTTTGTTTAACTCGCTAATCGCTATCCCAGCCGGTGTTTGGCTTGGTGCAAAGCCAAACCAGCGCCGCCGTCAGATTTTAAGCACAATTGTTAGCGTGGCACAGGGAACTCCGGCCTATGTAATTGGGTTGGTGCTCATTCAAATTTTCGCAGTCTGGCTCGGCTGGCTGCCATCTATCGCAGGTACGGGCACTTGGGCTTGGGTTCTACCAACCGCCACACTCTCCTTTGCGTTGGCCCCAAATTTAATTCGAGTCGTGGCGGCAAGTATTGAAGACACCACTCGTCAAGATTATTATCGGACTGCTAAAGCAAATGGTGCCGCGCCTAATATCTTATTGATCAAGCATTCACTACCTAATGCGCTGCTTTCAACCACCTCATTACTGGGCGCACAGTTCGCGTTTTTATTATCTGGCGCTCTTATTACTGAATTTATCTTCGCATGGCCAGGTTTAGGATTAATCCTGGTTCAGTCAATTACAAATTTGGATTTTCCGACAATTCAAGCAACTGTATTTGTAGTTGCTTATTTAGTTTTTTTTGTGAACTTAATTATGGATCAAATCTTTAGGTTTGCTGACCCAAGATTGCGACGAAATAAGTTATGAGTAAAAAGCTAAAAAATCAATTCACTCCGATCACCAGGCCGAGAATGTTTAAGAGCAAAAACAAATCCTTATTAACCTTAAGAATAAGTGCAACAATTTTGGTGCTTTTGTTTGTAATAGCTATTTTTCAACCTTTCTTCTACACCGCAGATCCTGCCACATCTGATCTGAGCTTGCGTCTGGAGTCACCAAGTCTTGGCGGGGCGCTGCTCGGCACTGACGCACTTGGTCAAGACGTCTACTCACGTGTTATTGCCGGATTTAGGTGGTCGCTAGGTATTGGAACCGTTGGAACCTTGCTTGGTTGTTTCATCGGAATCACACTTGGCGTAAGCGCTGCGTGGAACCGCAAGCGACTACGTATTATCTTGAGTCGAGTAATTGATATCGGAATTTCATTTCCGTATTTGATTATCGCGATAACTATTGTGACAGTCGTAGGTCGCGGATTCTGGCCGCTAGCCCTTACTTTAGGCCTAGTTTGCTGGCCTACTATCGCGCGAGTTGTCTATGCCGAAACTTTGACTTTGCGGGAACGCGAATATGTTACAGCCGCTCGATTATTTGGAATCGGAAGCATTCGCTCGATTTTAACTCACATATTGCCTGCGCTGCGGCCAACTATTCAGGTCGTTGCAGCTTTTACTTTCGCCGAACTGCTAATTGCCGAAAGTGGACTCTCTTTCCTTGGCCTAGGTGCGCCCCTCGGCACGCCAACCTGGGGAAATATGCTCAATGAAAGTCGTTTGTATATGGAGAGCGCTCCTTGGATGATGTTTGGTCCAGTGACTGCAATTATCGTAACTATTTTTGCGGCTAATCTTTTGGGTGAAGGTTTAAATGCTCGTGAACAATCCAGAAGCACACGGGTGTCGCAGTGAGTAACGCGATTGAGATTAAGGATTTAGTTGTTAGTTTTCCAACCCCGGCCGGATATTCCGCAGTCGTTCGCGGGATCAACCTAATAATTAGTCCGGGTGATCGGGTTGCAATCGTAGGCGAGTCGGGTTCTGGCAAAACCATGATGGGCTTGAGCATGTTAGGTATTCAGCCAACTTCTGCCAAAGTCGAAGGCGAGATTTTAATTGGTGATGTAAACATGGTGAGCGCACCTGATTCAGTTGCACGCAAGTTGCGGGGCAATTACATATCAATGATTTTCCAAGAGCCACTTACGTCGCTTAATCCGGTGCGAACCATTTCTTGTCAGTTATCTGAGTCAGTTAGACGTCATAACTCAATTAGCAAGAAAGAAGCCGAAGAAAGAGTTCTAGAAGTTCTAACTGCAGTTGGAATTCCCGCACCAAAAGAGCGAATGAAGTCATATCCGCACCAACTTTCTGGCGGGTTGAGACAGCGGGTAATGATCGCACTTGCTCTTATTAATAAGCCGCAATTGGTGGTAGCTGATGAACCAACAACAGCGCTAGATACCACGATTCAAGCCCAGATTCTTGACCTTTTACGCAGCGGAATGGGCGATGCGGCGTTAATACTGATTACCCACGATCTCGCGGTGGCTGCAGATGTATGTAATCGCATCGTGGTTATGTATGCCGGAAACATTATCGAACAAGGCCCAGTTGCTGAGATCTTAAGTAACCCGAAGCATCCATATACCCATGGTTTGCTCTCTGCGATTCCTAAATTTGATCAGGCTCGTCCTGCACTTAATCCAATTCCGGGCTCACCACCAACGATTACAGAGGTAGTGCCAGGTTGCCGCTTTGCATCTCGCTGCGCCTATGCCGATGCGCAATGCACCGCTTCAGAACCAGAGTTCATAAACAATATTGCCTGTTTCCATCCAGTGACAGGAGCGGTCAAGTGAGCGCTGAGAAGAAATTAATCAAAGCAGTTGATCTGTCGGTAACTTTTAAAGTGTCCTCAGGTTCACTGCGCGCAGTCGATACCGTTTCATTTTATGTAAATGCCGGTGAGACAGTTGCAATTGTTGGTGAATCAGGATCAGGAAAGACAACGCTGGCACTTTCACTGATGCGTGCATATGCACCAACTTCAGGGAACTTATTCTTCAAAGATCAAGACATAACTCACTTATCTGAAAAAGCTTTAAAGGATTTCCGCAAGAAAGTTCAGATGGTCTTTCAGGATCCATACTCTAGCCTTGATCCACGTATGACAGTGTCACAAGTAATTACCGAACCTCTGCGTGCGCACTTTAAGTTAAGTACAAAAGAGCGCGATGAAAAAGCTAGCGAATCTTTAAAGACTGTGGGCTTGAGTCCTGATTTCTTAAATCGCAGAGCAAGCCAATTTTCAGGTGGTCAACGCCAACGTATTGCGATAGCTCGTGCACTCGCCTTAGATCCAATGATCCTAGTAGCCGATGAACCAGTATCAGCCCTTGATGTGTCAACCCAAGCCCAGATTGTTAATCTGCTTCAGAGCATTCAAGAGGGGCGAAATATCTCGTATATTTTGGTTTCACATGATCTACGCTTGGTTTATCACTTAGCTACTCGCGTAGTCGTTATGTATCTGGGCAAAGTTGTCGAAGAAGGCGCCTGTGATGATGTAGTTGCAAACCCACAACATCCGTACACCGCGGCTCTTCTTTCGGCGGTTCCAGCACTAGATGAAGCATCACGTCGTGATCGTATTGTGCTAAATGGTGCACCACCTTCGCCAATTGCTCGACCAACTGGTTGCTCTTTCCACCCCCGTTGTCCGATTGCTCGTCCTGAATGCGCCACCCAAACGCCTGAGCTACAGACTATGCCAAATGGTCGCAAAGTTGCCTGTTTCTATCCAGGTGAATTGCAACCTCATATCAGTTTCACTCCCTCGGAATAATTGAACAACTAGGAGCCACTTATGGGACGTCCCTTTATTGAGTTCATCCAATCTCAACAATTACCGTGGGTTGAAAAGAGTTATGTAACAAAGATTCGCCCAGGTGTCTTAGTTCGTGAGTTAAGTTTGGATACTGAAAGTGGTGGTTGTTCATTACTTCTTAAGTATTCCGAAGGTTATAACTACTCAGATAACCATGTTTTAAACGCTGACGAAGAGTTCTTTGTGATTGATGGCGAGATAACTATTGATGGCCAGAAGTATGGTCGCTATAACTATGGGCATTTTCCAAGGGGATATCACACCAAGGACTTTTCAAGTATCGGCGCCATCGTTCTAACTTTCTTCAACGTATCACCAGTTGCTATAGCTGCTACTGCCAGTAGCCCAGAGTTAGAAACAGAGCGAGTAATTAAACATATTGATTCATTAACTGGGGAATGGGGCGGTAATTTCAATCCTGATTTCCCACCAGGTGCTGGCCGTAAATGGATGCGCCGTGACCCGGTAACTCAAGATGAAACTTGGGTACTGGGAACCATGCCGCTTCGTTATGGCATGCGTTCTGAAAAACACCCAGTTGTTGAAGAGGCCTACCTGCTTTCAGGCGAACTAATTGGCCACCTTGGCGTAATGACCCCAGGTGCTTATTTCTGGCGACCACCTGAAGAACCACATGGTCCGTTTGGCTCAATGACTGGCAATCTCTATCTTTTCCGCACAGTGGGTGGCCCCTTAAGCACTATTTACGAACCAGATTCGCGAGAGTTTAATTGGCAACCTAAGCACGATCCGATCCTGCCGAAAGAGTTAGCGGAGCTACCTGTTTTCGACGGCTGCGTTTGCCAGGCTTACTAGTAGATTTAAATATAAGAGAAGAGGAAAAAGATATGGTTGATATCGAAGAGATGTTAACTCTGGATGAACGTTCTAGCGCTGATTTCATTCTTTCACTACGTAAGCAATGGGCAACGACTGTTTATCCAGCATTTATCAACGAGTTCAAAAACTCAGGTATAAAAATTTCTTCACCTCAAGAAGGTGAGATCAAGATGAAAGCCATGTCGCTTTATTCTTGGTTTAGTCATCTAGAACGTATCGGCCAGAAAATGATGTGGCGACTTGGGAGTCACGTAGTTTTCCGTTGCAGCAATGAGCTACTTGAGCAGATCAATTCAGTAGCAGCAGTAGGTAAGGGCTCTTTAAAACTAGATCCAGATCTCCAGTTGCCAAAGTGGTACACCGATACCGATATTCATATGCAACCAGGCAGTTTCTATTCCAATGATCTATCGGGTTATGTTTACCAATTTGGAGCTCGTATAGTTATGTTGCGTGATAACGATGGCTATAAGTTCCATAAGTTATTTGCTAAAACAGCGCTACCTGATTTGCCTGCCAATGCTCGAGTCGTAGATATTGCTTGTGGTTTCGGAAAAAGTACTCGGCCATTAGTTTCTCGTTATCCTGGCGCTGAAATTATTGGAGTTGACTTAGCGGCTCCTGGTTTGAAATTAGCTCATGCTGAAGCCGAAGCAGAAGGCTTGCCAATTAATTTCCGCCAAGAGGATGGGCGCAATGTTGGTTTGCCAGATTCCTCGGTAGATCTGGTAACTGGCACCATGATTCTTCACGAGATGCCACAAAGTGCCATTGTCGAAACAATTGAAGAAGCTGCTCGATTGTTAAAGCCAGGTGGAGTAATTAGATTCCTAGAGTTCCAGCCAACCGGTGACCCTGCTCGAGATGCCACTGTTTATGAGCATGCAGAGCGCAATAATGAGCCGTATTTCCGTGCCTTATTTGCAACTGATCTAATCAAAGAGTGCGAACGCTTGGGTCTCAAAGATGCCAAATGGGTTGCCTTCGATGAACGCGAAGTTGGCTTAAGTCCAGAAGGTTGGCCAGAGCGCGCTGATTGGCATTTCCCATGGTGCGTACTACAAGCAACGAAGGCAGCGTAATGTCCCAAGAATTCGATTTCTTTGGAAACCCACAAGTCTCAAAGTTATTCGATTTGATTCTTGAACTGGGCATGGACCTCCATGTTGCTAACACACGAATCAGAGCGCTTGAGATGCAACTCGTGCGCAATGGCGCTCTAAAAGCTGGCGAGATTGATGCTTTTAGACCAACTGATTCTGAAAAGATTGTTCTTGATAAAACTCGCGATGAATTCATGGATCGGTTAATGCGCATTATCACTGAAGTTGGTCCATCAGAGCATCCACTCCGCGAGCAATGGGATGCTGCCATTGCAAAGCGAAGCGCAAGCGATAACAAGTAAAAATAACCATGAGTAGCGGTAATGCGCAGTTGATTTATGCCGCAGCTGTTATCACCATGAATGATGCCGGTGAGATATTTTTACCTGGCTATTTACGGGTCAAAGATAATTCAATAACCGAAGTCGGCGCTGGCCGCCCAGCTGCAACCGATGGCGAAACTGTTCATGATTTCGCTGATGACATTTTGTTGCCATCATTTGTTAATACACATCACCATTTAGCCAGTTCGTTAATTCAAGGTGTGGAACTAAAACACAAAATGGCAGTTGGCACAGTGCGAGATGGTACTTGGCTAAAAATGTCTATCGGCTTGGATCGCCAAGAGTGCGAAGCAGGCGCATCTCTTGGGTATCTACAGTTATTAGAAAGCGGCATCACTACTACAACAGATTCCCAATCAACTTGGAAAGGGCTATCTAAATTAGATGGCTCAATCACAGCGGCTGTTAAATCAGGGCTGCGCGTAATCTTCTGTGCCGCCTTTGTAAATAAGACCGAACTAGTGCCAAATGGGTATCAATTAACGGTTTCCGAGTCCGTTGCCGAGCTCACTCGCTTACGTAACACTTACCAAAATGAGCGGGTAACCATCGAGCCAGAGCCACTTTCGTTGCCTCGAGTTACCGATGAACTGGTTCAGGCCTTACATAAAGAGCGCAATCACTTAATGGCAATGCACCTAACATATTCCGAGGAATTCGATCAGTGGGCACGCAAGGAATATGGATATCCAGCTCTTGTGCACTTAGAGAAACTTGGCGTCCTTGATGAGAAGTCGCTACTGGCACACCCAGTTCACTTTGATGATCTCGAAGTTGAATTGGCTGCAAAGAGCGGAGCATCAGCTGCTTACTGCGTGGTCAGCAATATGCATATGGGTCTAGCTATTCCAGATTTACGCAAATACTCAGAAAAAGGAATTCCAGTTGGGCTTGGCTTAGATCATCCAAATGGTTCGCATGATTTCTTTGAGACTATGAAGACCACAGTCTTGACACAACGCAGCCTTCATCGTGATCAAGAATCTTTCACACCGCTGCGCACACTTGAAATGGCCACTCGCGATGGTGCAAAAGCGCTCAAACTATTTGATCAAATTGGTTCTTTAGAAGTTGGCAAAAGAGCCGACTTACTTGTAATCGATGGTAACGCTCCTGAGATGCAGCCACCCGCAGGTTTGATCTCACAAGTTGTAATGGCAGCTAAAGCTAAATGTGTTAAGCATGTGGCAGTAGATGGCAAATGGCACTTCTTCGATAACAAGCATCAAGTCATGAATCCGTCAGAGATATTGGAAAACGCCCGTGAAATTCAAAAAAGGCTACTCGAATCTACTGGCATATATTACGGAGTAAGGGGAGCGCGATGAGTGCATACATACATAAACCAGAGATCTCACAACAGGTGGTACTAGCTGGAATTAATTACGCTAAAGAGCTCGGCTTAGAAATGACCGTGGCAATTGCCGATGCTGGCGGTAACCTGGTGTCATTCGCACGCACTGAGCACGCATCGATGGCTGCCAAGGTTTGGACATAGAACTCGGATTCACCTACATAAGTGGGTTGTGAGGGACTCGAA
>SXGT01615725.1_pt1 | contig 17948 bp, 15 predicted proteins | sample 3176221 | NCBI WGS metagenome assembly SXGT01 (sample SAMN11356862, study PRJNA531348) | freshwater metagenome | isolation source: freshwater sample F1-120 | place: China: Fuxian Lake, Yuxi | collected 2017-12-25
CCGCGCGCTCCTCGCCCTCGGGCGCCGCGAGGAGGCGGCCCAGCGCGTCCTCGTGCTCGGCGCGCGCGGGTTCGCCGACGTCCCGGACTTCGTGCGCGTGGGCACGCTCGCGTCCCTCGCGGAGACGGCCGCGCGCCTCGGACGCGACCCGCGGCGCGCGGGCAGCCGCACCACGCGAGCTCCCAGCGCGAGAGAGGAGAACGCGCGGATGGGAGGTCGCGCGCGTGTCGCTCGTGATAAAGGGTGTCCATGATGCCCGCCGACCTCGGCCTCATCGGCAATGGTCGGCTCCGGACGCCGTGCGAACGTCTCCTGCGCGAGCGGACGGGCTCGTCCACGCGGCGTGCGCAGCTTCTCCTCGCGGATCGGAGTACCGCTCATGAGCGGCGGTGATCCGAGGGCCCGCGCCGAGCTGCCTTCGTCGCCACCGGAGGCATGGGAGCCGCTGCTGCGTTTCGCGCGCTTGGCCGGTCGCCCGTTGGAGCGGTTCCTGCACATCGAGGCCGCCAGCGGCATATTCCTGCTCGTCGCGGCGGCCGTCGCTCTCGCCTGGGGGAACTCGCCGTGGGCGGAGAGCTACATGCGTCTCTGGCACACGCCCCTCGGCATTCGCGTCGGCGGGCTCACGTTCGAGCGGTCCCTCGAGTGGGTCGTCAACGACGCTCTGATGGTGATCTTCTTCTTCGTCGTCGGGATGTAGATCCGCCGCGAGATTCACCACGGCGAGCTGTCGGAGTGGAGGCGGGCGGCGCTTCCCGCTGCTGCCGCGCTGGGTGGCATGCTCGCCCCCGCGGCGCTCTACCTCGTCATCGCGGGCGCTCCGGCTACCCGCTCCGGGTGGGGCGTTCCGATGGCGACGGACATCGCCTTCGCGGTCGGCATCCTCACGCTGCTCGGGAAGCGCGTGCCCGCAGCCCTGCGCGTGCTGCTGCTTGCGCTGGCGGTCATCGATGACCTCGGCGCCATCGTCGTCATCGCGCTCTTCTACTCGTCGGGTATCGCGCTCTCCGGCCTGCTCGCGGCCGCGCTCGGGTTCGGCGGCGTCCTCGCGATGCAGCGCATCGGCGTGCGGGCGAAGATGGCGTACATCGTTCCTTCGATCGTCGTCTGGGCGGGCATCTACGCGGCCGGCATCCATCCGACCATCGCGGGCGTCCTCATCGGGCTCCTCACCCCGGTTCGCGCGTGGCTCGGCCCGGACGGGTTCATGGCTGGGATCCGCCACGAGGTCGAACATCTCGCGAACGTGACCCCCGGCGCGCTCTCCTCTCACGAGTTCGCCGAGACCCTGCGACACGTGGACGTCGCCCGCCGGGAAGCGATGTCGCCCGCCGAGAGCCTGATCGACACTCTCCACCCCTGGGTCGCGTTCGGCATCATGCCGGTGTTCGCGCTCGCGAACGCGGGCGTGGCGGTCTCGGGGGGCGCGCTCCACGGGGCCTCGTGGCGCGTCGTGGCCGCCGTCGCAGTCGGCCTCATCGTCGGCAAGCCCGTTGGCATTCTCCTCACCAGCTGGCTGACCCTGCGCCTCGGGATCGGCACGCTCCCTGCGGGCATGACCACGCGCCACCTCGTCGTGCTCGGCGTTGTCGCAGGCGTTGGCTTCACGATGGCGCTCTTCATCGCGCAGCTCGGCTTCACCGACTCGAGCCACCTGGCGGCGGCAAAGATCGGCGTCCTCGCAGCGAGTGGCGGTGCCGCCGTGCTCGGCCTCGTCCTCGGCCGTCTGTTGCTCGGGCCGGTCGTGGCTCACGCGGCACAGACGGCGGACGAGGCAGAGAGCTCCACGGACGCGTGAGGTGGATGCCTACCGGCGTGTGCCACCCTCGCACGGCGCCTGCCCCCTGCGCCGCGCGCGGAGCTGCTCGCGGATCGGCACGAAGATCGCGCCTCGTCGCAGCGCGGCCTCGCGGCCTGGCGGCGTGAGATCGTAGTGCGCCGCGATCCGGTGGTCCTGGAACCACGCGCGGCGGAGGCCGAGCCCTGCGGCGAAGGCGTGGAGCTCCTCCACGGTCGTCGCCGTCATGTGGCAGGAGCCGGCGCGAAACGGTCCCTGCGCGTGCGGCCAGACGCGGAGCTCGTCGACGAAGACACCCATGGGACCTGTATCTTGGTCGCTCGGCGCCGGGCGCGCAAGGCGAGGGCTCGTGCGGCCGACATCGCTACCGCCCGAACACCGCGCGCAGCACCACCGCGATCACGATCAGCCCCCCGCCCGCCAGCGCCGCTGGCGCGGGTCGCTCCCCCGCGACCAGGAACACCCACAGCGGGCTCACCACAGGCTCCAGGATCGCGAAGAGCGACGCCTCAAGCGCCTTCAACACGCGCACCGCGGCGCTGTAGAGCAGGTACGGCAGCGCGATCTGAACCGTCCCGAGCAGGATCAGCACGGTCCACCCCGTGGTCGTCGACGGCGTCGATTCCAGCATCCACGGCGCGCCCGCGACGGCCGCGATCAGGTTGCCCACGGTCGTCGCCACCACCGCGCTCGTCGGGTTCGCGCGCAGCCCCCGGGCGACGGCCTTCCGCTCCTCGAGCCTCAGCAACACCGGGAGCCCAGCGAAGCCGAAGCTCGACACCATGGCGACGAGGTTCCCGGCCAGCCCGCGGGCCTCGAGCTTCCCCACGAAGAACAGGATCATCCCGCCGAATGCGACCCCGAGCGTGAGCCAGTCGCGAGGCCGGACGCGCTCCGCCAGGACCGGCCACGAGAGGAACGCGACCCAGATCGGCGCCGTGTACTGGAGGAAGATCGCGTTCGCTGCCGTCGACAGCTTCGCCGCGACGCAGAAGCAGTCGACCATCACCGCGTAGCTCACCGCCGCGGCCCACACGAGGGGCGTCTTGAGCGCTCGCGCCACGTCGTCTCGCTCGCCACGCACGCCGCGCGCGGCGACCGCGACGCCCATGGCGAGAAACGCGAACAGGCTCCGGTACCCCGCGATCGACATCGCGTCCACGTCCGCGAGGAGCTTCACGCCGAGGCCCCCGCCGCTCCACAGGAGCGCGGCCGTGAGCACCAGCACGATCGCCGTCCGCCGCGAGAGGGTGGTGCTCAGGGCTCGGGCTCCGGTTCCACGCGCGCGCGCACCTCCTCGAGGATCGCCATCAGCGCGCGTCGCTTCATCGCGAGCGCGGGGAGCGCGGCGCGGGCCCGCCCGGGCAGGATCGCGGCGAGCTTCGCCCGCAGCCTGTCCAGCCGGTCGAGCCACGGCAGCGCCACGAAGGGGCACACGACGAGGACCGCGAGGCTCGCCCACGCGCACGGCTGCGGGAGGAGCGTGAAGGCGAGCCCCGAGAGGATCGCGACCCACACCGGGTACACGACGAGGCCCACGCCGATCGTGTAGGTCGAGGCCTCGTCGGGATCCCCCTTCAGGCGTCGCGTCACGAGCCGCGGAAAGAGGTAGGGCACGTAGAACGCGATCGTCCCGAGGAGCGCGAGCGGCGCGGTCGCGAGCATGAACAGACCCCGGACCACCCGTCGCGGGGAGGGCCGCAGGATCCCGAGCCGCACGACCTCGTCCGTGACGCCCACCTTCTCGAGGTCGCGGTGGTAATCCGAGACCGCGTTGCGCAGCTTCACGAGCGTCGCCGGCTCGCCCGTTCGCAGGATGCGTTCGGCCTGGCGCACCCTGCGCCCGATCGCGTACTCCTCCTCCAGCGACTCGATCCGGTTCTCGCGCGCGAACATCGCCGCGATGCGCGCGATGAGGAGGCGGTCGTCCCACGTCGGGGCCTCGACGAGGAGGTCCTCGAGGTCGAGGCGGATCCGCTCCATGATCGCGCTGGCGAGCGCCTCGCCGTCCTTCCCGAGCTCGTCGACGGATCGCACCTGCCCGAACACGACCAGCACCCGCGAGCGGAAGATGTCGCGCGCGTCGAACTCGAGCGCGACCGTCTGGACGGTGAGCTTGCGCCCGCCCTCCGCGCGCGCCCGCGCGATCATCCGGCCCGCCCCGGACTTGAGGGCCACGAGGTGCGGCTCGTTGTGGCTCGTCCCCTCCGGGAAGATGAGGATGTTCCCATCGTTGCGCAGGTGCTTCGCCACGCGCTCGAAGACGGCGTCGTTGTCCTTGGCGCTCTTGTTGGGATCGTCGCGCCGGCGCACGATGGGCACCGCGTGGGCGGCGTCGAGGAGCCACTTGAGGCCCGGGATGTTCCAGAGCGTGCTCTTCGCGACCGGCGACACCACGCACGGCGTGCTGGTCATCACGAGCATCGGATCGACGAGTCCGTTCATGTGGTTGCCGGCGAGCAGGCGCCCCCGCGTGTCGCGATCGGGCACGTCGCCCACGATCTCGATGTCGCGGAAGTAGATCGTGACGACGCGCCGGAAGAAGATCCTGAGGATCGCCCGCACCGGGTGCTCGCGCATCCCGCGCAGCATACGGCGAAGCGGCGCCCGCCTTTACGAAGATTTACCTGGGCCCCATCTGCGGTGCGCTACAACATCGACATGCGAAACGTCGCCCCCGCGGTCCTCGCCGCGCTGGTCCCGCTCGCTGGCCTCGGGTTCGCGTGCGCCAGACGCGCACCTCCCGCCGCGCCTTCGCCTCCTCCCACCGCCACCGTCACGGCGGCCCCGCCCGTTCGGCCCGCCCTGACGCCCGCCGCGATCGACGTCGCCCTCGAGGCCGAGTGGAAGAAGGACGGCACGGTCCCCGCCCCCTCCTGCGACGACGCGACGTTCGTGCGCCGCGCCACGCTCGACATCGTCGGCAGGATCCCGGACGAGAAGGACGCGCGGGCCTTCGTGGCGGACAAGGATCCCGAGAAGCGCCGGAAGCTCGTCGACGTGCTCCTCGCGTCTCCGGCCTACGCCGAGCACTGGATGAACTACTGGGACGACGTGCTCATGGGCAAGGAGGTGCGCGCCCCCGTCGTCGATCGCGTCGCCTTCCGCGGCTGGCTCCGCTCGCGTTTCGAGGCGAACACGCCGTGGAACCGGCTCGTGAGCGATCTCGTCGCCGCCACGGGCCAGAACAGCCTCGGCGGCGCGCGCGTCCGGATCGGCGCGTTCATGCCGATGTCGGAGGCGCCGAAGGAGGACGCCGGCGAGGTGAGCCTCGACCAGATCAACGGCGCGGTGAACTGGACGCTCCGCTTCCAGGAAGCGCCGCAGGACCTCGCGGGCAGCGCCTCCCGCATCTTCCTCGGCGTGCAGATCCAGTGCGCGCAGTGCCACGACCACAAGACGGAGAAGTGGAAGCAGGACGACTTCCGCAGGCTCGCCTCGGCCTTCCTCCACCTCCGCGTCGACGTCCTCGACGGCGGCAAGAGCGGCGGAATGGTCCGCCGGGTGGAGATCAAGGACTTCGGGAAGGTGCTGCCGCGCCTCGGGGGGATGGCGGAGATGAAGCCGATCCTCGAGGCCAAGGCCGCGGCCCTCGACGGCACCGATCTCGAGAGAGGCCCCGCGACGCGCCAGGAGCTCGCCGCGTGGATGACCTCGCCGAACAACCCGTGGTTCGCCAGGGCGATCGTGAACCGGATGTGGGGCCACTTCCTGGGGCGCGGATTCGTCGATCCGGTCGACGATCTCCGCGCGTCGAACCCCGCCACGATGCCCGATCTCCTCGACGCGATCACGAAGGACTTCGTCGCCCACGACCACGATCTGAAGCGCCTCGTACGCACCGTCGCCGCGACGCGCGCCTACGGTCTGTCGGCGAGCGCGAAGGCCAGGGTCGACGCCGACAACCGCGCCTGGGCCCGCTTCAAGCTCGTCCCGCTCGGGCCGGAGGAGATGCTGAACGCGCTCTTCCAGGCCACGAACGCGGAGGGCGCGCTCCGCCAGGCGAATGTGCAGAACATCGACGCCCTCCGATTCCAGCTCGTCCGGAACTTCACGTTCCTCTTCGACGTGGACGAAGAGGCCGACACGCACGACTACATCGGCTCGGTCACGCAGGCGCTCACGCTGCTCAACGGAAACCTCACGAACTACGGCGCGCGCACCATCCCGGGCACCGCGCTCACCGAGATCCTCGCCCGGAACCGGGCGCCGGAGGAGAACGTTGCCGCCGTCTACTGGCGCGTCCTCTCGCGTCCGCCCTCGGATGGGGAGATGGCGCGCTGGACGCGCTACGTGCGCGAGGCGGTCAGCCCCGCGCCGCAGACCTTCGGCGGGCCAAGACCGCCGCGCAAGAAGGGCGGCCCCGACGCCCTCCAGCGGCTCGGGAACAAGATCCCCTCCACGACCGACCCCAAGAAGGCCGCCTACGAGGACCTCTTCTGGACCCTGCTCAACTCGAGCGAGTTCGTCTTCAACCACTAGGACGCGGACCCTTGCCCATGACCAGCCCCCTCGACCTCTCCCGACGCGCGCTCCTCGGCGGCGGACTCGGCGCCGCCCTCGGATCCCTCGTCTGTCGCTGGACCGAGCGCGTCGCGTCCGCGGACACGGCGGACACGACGGCGCCGGCGGCGCGGCCCGGCAAGGCGAAGAGCGTCATCCTCCTCTGGATGAACGGAGGCCCGAGTCACCTCGACACGTGGGATCCGAAGCCGGGCACCAAGAACGGCGGTCCGCACAAGGCGATCAAGACCAGCATCCCGGGCGTGCAGATCTCCCAGCACCTGCCGCAGATGGCCGAGCTGGCGAAGCGGATCGCGATCGTCCGTGGCCTCTCCACGAAGGAGGGCAACCACCAGCGCGCGCAGTACCTCCTCCACACCGGCTACGTGCCGAACCCGACGATCCAGCACCCGTCGCTCGGCGGCTGGACGAGCCGGAAGCTCGGCGATCCGAAGAACGGGCTGCCCGGATTCGTGAGCATCGGCGGCCCCAGCCTCGGCGCCGGCTTCCTAGGCGTCCAGCACGGGCCGTTCGTCCTCCAGAAGGGCGGCGATCTGCCGCAGAACATCACGTATGGCGCGGATGTCGACCGCGATCGCTTCCTCGCCCGCAAGCGCATGCTCGACCTCATGGAGCAGGACTTCGCGAAGCAGACGGGGGACCTGAAGGTCGAGGGCCACGCGTCCGTCTACGACAAGGCGGTCAAGCTCATGCACTCGCCCGATCTCCGCGCGTTCGACGTCTCGGGGGAGCCCGACGCGGTGCGCGAGTCGTTCGGGACCCACGACTTCGGGAAGTCCTGCCTCGTGGCGGCGCGCCTCGTCACGGCGGGCGTGCGTTTCGTCGAGGTCGTGCTCGACGGGTGGGACACGCACAAGGACAACTTCACGCGCACGAAGAACCTGATGGGCGCGCTCGATCCTGGGATGAGTGGCCTGATCAAGGATCTGGAACGCCGCGGCCTCCTCTCGTCGACGCTGGTCGTCTGGATGGGTGACTTCGGGCGCACACCCCGCATCAACGCGGACGACGGTCGCGACCACTTCCCGAACGTGTCGTCGTGCGTGCTCGCCGGCGCGGGCATCAAGGAGGGGGTGGTCCACGGTGAGACGACACCCGAAGGCGACAAGGTCGCGAAGGACGCGGTCGCCGTACCGGACCTGATGGCCACGGTCGCGTCGCTCCTCGGGCTCGATCCGGGGGAGAGCTTCCTCACGCCGATCGGGCGCCCGATCGCGATCACGGACGGCGGGCAGCCGATCCGAGCGATCGTCACCTGAAGGTCAGGGCTTCCGACCGATCGCCTCCAGCGCCACCTCCGGCAGATCGCACTGGATCGCGTCGGCGCCCTTGTCGAAGAAGTCCAGGTACAGCGGCGGCTTGCCGCCGGTGCGTATCGCGAGGTCGACGCCGAAGGCGTTCGTCAGCACGCGCGAGCCGCCCGCATGGATCTCCGGCACGCCCGCCGGGAAGGTCGTCTGCGAGACCTCCACGAAGACGGGGAGATGGTCTTTGTACTTCGCGAGCACCGCCGTCGCGCCCGCCGCGTCCTTGACGCGCGGCTGGATCATGAGCCGGGGCTCGAGCGCGAGCGCGCGGTCGATCTTGCTGGTGTCGTCCGTGTCGAACACGGCCCAGAGGAGCGTGTCGGTCTTCTGCACGGCCCTCACGAGGTCCTCGACACGGTTCGTCTTGTTGGCGTCGATCAGCACGAGCGCCCGGTCCTTGCTCGTCTCGAGGAGCTCCTCCAGCGTGGGCACCTTCTCGCAGGAGAAGTCGCCGGCGAACTTGTCGGCCTTCAAGGAGAGCTTCCGGATGTCCGCGAACGACGTCTCGGAGACCTTTCCAGTCCCGGTCGTGGTTCGATCGAGCGTGTCGTCGTGGATGTTGACGATGACGCCGTCCTTCGTCGGCCTCGGATCGGTCTCGACGAGATCCGCGCCCATCGCGATGGCCGCGCGGTAGGCCGCGAGCGAGTCCTCCGGCGCGATCCGTCCGAGATCCCCGCCCGCCCCCCGGTGCCCGCACACGAGCCGGGTCTTGCACGCCGGGTCGCGCAGGCACTCGGGCGTGCTCGCGGCTCTCCGGGGCAGGCGGGGTCGCGCGAGCGACGTGCAGTCGAACAGCCCTGGATCGAGGATCACCGCCGGCCCGGCGTCCGTCGTGCCGGCGTCGGTCGGCTCCACCGCGGGGGTGGTCGTGCTGGCGCAACCGTCCAGCGGGATGAGGACGACGACCCCCAGCGCAAGGGCGAGCCGCCTCATCGTCCCGCCGCGTCGAGCTGCTTCCCGTACCCGACGAGCGCGTCCTTCAGGCGCATCGCGGCGCGGGTCCTGTGTCGGTCGGCACGGTACACGAGGCAGATCGTATCGCGGATGTAAGGCAGACGTTCGTGCAAGCGCACGAGCCTGCCCTCGTGCCCGTACCTCGCCACGCGGCGGGGGAGTATGGCCGGCCCGATGCCCGCGAGCGCCAGGCTCTTCACCAGCTCGAGATCGCCGCACACCAGCCGGCGCCCCGGGATCACGCGCTCGCGCTCCAGGAGCTCGAGGAGCTCGCGCGACTCGGAGATCCGCCCCGCGAAGATGACCGGGCCCGCCCGCAGCCGATCGTGCGCGCGCGTGAGTCCCGGGTCCCGGCCCTCCGGCTCGTGGGAGGTCCTCCCGCGACGGGAGGCGGGCAGGGCCTCCGAGGCGATCATGACGTCCATGGCGTCGTGGAACATCTCCACCAGCGTGAGGTCGGGGTGGGGCTGGGGATTCACGACGATGCCGAAATCCACCTTCCGCGCGAGCACCGCGTCCGCAGTCCCCCGCGAGGTGTCGTTCGCGAGCCGGATCTCGACGCCGGGGTTCTCGCGGAGGAATCCTGCCATGAAGTCCGGGAGGAAGTACGCGCCGAGGGACTCGTGGCACCCGAGCGTGAACTCGCCCACGTCATCCTTCTCGATGCCCCGAACGCCCTCCTCGGCGCGGCGCATCGCCTCGAAGATCTCGCGCGCGTGATGCACAAGCTCCTCGCCTGTGTGGGTGAGCGTCACCCCCGTACGCTCGCGCAGGACGAGGGTGGTGCCGAGGTGCTCCTCCAGGTTCCGGAGCGCGACCGTCAGCGTCGGCTGGCTCGCGTGGAGCGCCCTCGCCGCGGCCGTGATGCTGCCGTGCGCCGCGATGGCGAGGAAGTACCGGAGGTGGGTGGGATCGAGCATGGGCCGATCATAGTGTTTTCCTATGCCTGCAATAAAGATCCCCTACTGGCGGGGTGACGTGCGAGGCTCCAGGCTGACTACGCTCCCTCGCGGGGGCGTCTTTGGGGTGGTGACCACCTTTCATCTCGGAGGAGGACTGCGATGCGAAAATGGATCTACGCACAGGCCGGGCTTGGTCTCGCTGTCACGTGCGCCGCGTCGTACGGTCTGGGGCTCGAAGGTTGCTCGAGCACGGCCGTGGACCCGCCCAAGACGGACGCCGGGACGACGACGCCTCCCACCGACGGCGGCGGGGCGGGCGACGGCGGTGGCTTCACGGGCCCGGTCTCGAAGAACCCGAACCGCGGCTCGGCGATCGCCCTCTCGGAGGACGAGTCGATCGTCGTGATGGTCAACCGCGACTCGGACTCGATCTCGGTCTTCGCCATCACGTACGCGGCCGACGGCTCGACCGCCGACGCCAAGAAGGTCGGCGATGACGTGAAGGTGGGCGGCGAGCCTTGGCAGGTCGTCATCGCGCCGGACAACGACACGGCGTACGTCGTCCTCCGCAAGGACCAGAAGCTCGTGAAGGTCTCGGGCCTCAAGAAGGCGCCCACGGTCGGGACGTCCGTCGCGGTCGGATCCGAGCCCACCGGCGTCGCCCTCACGCCCACCGGTCAGAAGGCCTGGGTCGCGAACTGGGTCGACGGCACCATCATGGGCATCGACACCACCGACATGAAGGTCGGCAGCACCGTCGACCTCAACGCCGCCCTCGTGAAGGGGATGCCGTCGGCCTACGGCACCATCGCGCCGCGTCCCTCGATCGCGCACCCGCGCAGCGTGGCGATCACGAACAACGGCGACAAGAACGACGATGACGAGTCGGTCCTCGTCACCGAGTACTTCGCCCAGCAGGCGGAGCCCGAGCAGGCGGCCGGCGGCAACGCCGACAAGGCCCGCATCGGCATCGTCTACAAGGTGAAGATCAGCGACAAGTCGGTGTCGGTCGTGAAGCTGAACCCGATCGCGGACATGGGCTTCAAGGATTCGGCGGGCGGCCAGGCCGGCTGCTTCCCGAACCAGCTGCAGTCCATCACCATCAGCGGCAAGCAGGCGTTCGTGACGAGCGTCTGCGCTTCGCCGAAGGGTCCGACCGGCGTCGTGACGACGGCGACCCCGCCCGACGTTTCCAACGTCAAGACGACGACCCACGGCGCGGTGTCGGTGTTCGACATCGACAGTGGCAACGAAGTCGCGACAGGCACGGCGAGCCTCCACGACAAGTTCGACAAGCTGTACACGTCCAAGGCGGCGCCCGACGACGGCAGCCGGCGCTACCCCATCGTCCCGTCCGACATCGGCTTCGTGCCGGGGTCCGCGATCGGCTACGTGCCCGCCAACGGCTCGGACGCGGTGTTCCGGGTGCGGTACGACGACAAGGGCGCGTTCCAGGAGGCAGGCGCGACGAACCAGAACTTCATCAACCTCACCACGCCCGCGACCGAGCCCAACCGGGGCCGGCTGCCCATCGGCGTCGCCGTGAGCTCGAAGAAGTTCATGTTCGTGGCGAGCGACGCGAGCCGCAACCTCGCGATCATCGACCTCAACACGCAATCCATCGCCGGCACGGTCGATGCGCCGAAGGTGTACCCGGCCGCGGCGCTTCCCACGCCGGGCTCCGCGGAGGAGGCGGTCCTCAAGGGCAAGCGCTTCTTCAACACGGGCCTCGGCCGGTGGTCCCTCAGGGGGCAGGGCTGGGGTGCTTGCCAGTCGTGCCACGTCGACGGGCTGACGGACAACGTCACCTGGCACTTCGCGCGTGGTCCGCGCCAGTCGACGAGCCTCGAAGGGAGCTTCTCGAAGAAGGACCCCAAGGATCAGCGCATCTTCAACTGGACGGCCATCTTCGACGAGATCGCCGACTTCGAGGGCAACACCCGCGGCATCTCGGGCGGCGTCGGCGCCATCGTCCACACGCTCCCCGTCCCGCCCGCCCCGGCGGCGGCCACCGATCGCATCGACACCGGGGCCGCCACGCTCCCGCCTGGCGTGTCGGGGCCCAACCAGGGGCTGTCGGGATCGTCGACCGACCTCGCGGACGTGCAGAACCCGCTCGGTCTCGACGCCCCGTCCAAGCTCAAGGACTGGGAGGAGATCACGAAGTTCATCCAGAAGATCCGGCCGCCGCGCGGCGCCACCAACGTGGACGCGGCGAAGGTCGCGGCCGGCAAGACGCTGTTCGCGGTGGACGGCGCGTGCGCCGGCTGCCACGGCGGCGACAAGTGGACGATCTCGAAGGTGTTCTACACCCCGAGCTTCATCGCCGGGGAGACCAACAAGACGCTGGCCTGGACGGCGCCCGTGGGCTTCCCGCCGGCCCTCCTCCCCGCTGCGAACGCGGCGAACCGCTTCATGCGGTTCGGTGGCGCCAATCCCGCGGCGTTCGACCAGCTCCAGTGCATCCTCCGGCCGGTCGGCACGTTCGGCGTCTTCGATCCGCTCACCGGCGTGTCGGAGCTCCGCGCGGACATGACGACGGTCGGCCAGGGCAACGAGGTCGACGGCAAGGGCTTCAATCCACCGTCGCTCCTCGGGGTCTCGGTCGGCGGGCCCTACCTGCACGCCGGTAACGCGGGATCGCTCGAGGCGCTCTTCGCCACGACGTTCCAGGGCCACTACGCGGCGCTCGCCCCGAACTTCCTCTCGGAGACGGACGCCACGGCCCGCGCGGCGAAGGTCTCGCAGCTCGTGCACTACCTGCTCTCGATCGACGCGAGCACGGTGGTGGTCGGCATCCCGACGCCTGCGGGCGCGACGGGCGGCGACTTCTGCCTGTAGAAGACGCGACGTAGCGCGGACCCTCCGACGCCCCGGATCTCGCGAGAGGCCCGGGGCGTTGGTGTCTTCAGGCCTTCCGCAGCTGATCGGCCCTCGAGAGGTCCACGTAGGTGGCGAACCGTCCGACGCCCCGGATCTCGCGAGAGGCCCGGGGCGTTGGTGTCTTCAGGCCCTCCGCAGCCGATCGGCCCTCGAGAGGTCCACGTAGGTGGCGAACCGTCCGACGCCCCGGATCTCGCGAGAGGCCCGGGGCGTTGGTGTCTTCAGGCCTTCCGCAGCCGATCGGCCCTCGAGAGGTCCACGTAGGTGGCGAACCGGACGTCCCCGTGGCTGGTCGACGTCTCACCGCCCTCGCGGAACAAGGTCGCCCGGAGCGAGCCCAGCGCGACCTCGAGCTGGTCGTCGTCGGGCTCGATCGTCGTGATCTTCTGAACCAGGAAGCCGGGCCAGAGGAGCGCCCGCAGCGGGCCGGTCGTGCAGTGGCGCGCGAACACGCGCTGGATCTCGAAGGTGGCCGCCGCGATCACGGGGATGAAGGGTATCTTCACCAGGAAGAACACGAGGTTGTCGAGCACGGCCTGTCCCGTGTGGATGCGCGGCAGCACCCCGCCCACCGCGGTGAACACGAGGATCGACACGATGGCCACCATCACGAGGAACGTGGTCCCGCACCGGGGGTGCAGGGTGGTCTTCGCCCGCGCGTTCGCGACGGTGAGCTCCTCCTTCGCCTCGTAGGTGCTGATCGTCTTGTGCTCGGCGCCGTGGTACTGGAACACACGGCGGATCGGGCCCATCCTTCGGATCGCGAGCAGGTAGCCGACCACGAGGGCCAGCTTGAAGAAGCCTGTGATCGCCTGGAACGGCGCCGACTGGACCTCGAGGTCGAGGTGGAGCAGGCGGTTGAGCCCCGCGGCGCTGGCCTGCGGTAGCGCCCACATGAAGCCCACCATGAGGAGCACGCTGAACCACATGCCCCCGCCGCTCGGCTTCTTCGTCGTTGCTCCGGCCGGATGGGGAGCGCTGGATGGTCTTCCGCTCGGGGGTGGAGCGCTGGGTGGTGTGGCGCTCGGCGGAGGGACGCTCGGCACGGGCGCGCCATCGGTGGTGACGACCTGGAAGAGCCCGAGCCCCAGCGCGATCGCCGCCCGGGTGACGGCCGTCGTCGCCACGGAGAGGATCCCCATCGCGGCCGGCCCCTTCGGCGCTCTCTTCCTTGCGGCCTCCTCGCGCTCCTCGGCCTCGAGGTCCTTCTCCATCTGCTCGGCGGAGAAGCGGAGGGCTTCCTGCCCGAGCTTCAGGGCGTCGACGAGCGAGATCGCCCCACGGACGAACGGGATCTTGCGCGCGCCGACAGCCTCGGACTGCATCGCGCGCTCCCGGATGTGCAGCGAGCCGTCGCGACGCCGCACGACGATGGCGAGCGACGAGGGCGCGCGCATCATCACGCCCTCGAGCACCGCCTGGCCCCCGATGTACGGGCGCGGCTTCTCGACCGGGGGCTCCTCGCCCGCGGCCCCGGCTACTCCGGCGGCGAGGCCGATGGGCACTGCGCTCACGTCAGTTCGCGTCGGCCGCAGGCGAGTCGGCGCTCGCCTCCGTGGCGGCCTCCACGTCGGCGGCGGCCTCCGCCGCGTTCTCGGCCCCCTCGGCCGCGACGGCGGCCTTCTTCGGCTTCGCGGTGTACCGCTTGCGGAAGCGGTCCACGCGCCCGGCGGTGTCCATCAGCTTCTGGGTGCCCGTGTAGAACGGGTGGCAGTTCCCGCATACGTCGACCTGGAAGTCGCCGCGGGTCGACCGGGTGATGAACGTGTTGCCGCACGCGCAGCTGACCTGCGCCGGCGGGTACTCGGGATGGATGCCTTCTTTCATGGGGAGCTCCAGACGCCCACCCCGGAGATAGGGGAGGGGGAGGGGTAGTTAGCCACTGTTCCGGCCAAAGACAAGGCATTCCGCTGATGGCGGACAGCCGGACAGCCCCGGAACCAGGCCCGGAACGGCCTAGAAGGGGATGTCCTCTTCCCCGCCGCCGTACCCGAACTCCTCGTCGGCCGCCCCTGCGCCCGCACCCGTGTCGTTCGACGGGGGCGCGCTCGCGTGCGAGCCGGTGCCCCGCGCGCTGACCTGGGAGGCCTGCGGTGCCCGGGGGCGCGCGCCCATCTCGTCGCTCTCCGTGGCGCCTTCGCCGCGGCGGCCGGTGAGGAGGATGTTGTTCGCGATGATCTCCGTGCGGTAGCGCTTCTCGCCGTCCTTCTCGTAGCTGGACGTGCGGAGGGAGCCTTCGACGAAGATCTTCGCCCCCTTCGACAGGATGCGCGCGAGCGCCTCGCCCCGCTTCCCCCAGACCGTGATGGAGTGCCACTCGGTACGCTCCTGCCGCGTCCCGCCCTTGTCGAGGTAGCTCTCGGTCGTCGCGAGGCGGAGCTTCAGGATCGCCTGGCCCCCCTGCGTCATCCGGAGCTCCGGATCGGCACCGAGGTTCCCCAGAAGCATCACCTTGTTCAAGCCTTCGGCCATGACAGCACCCCTTTCGTTGGCGAGTCTACGCCTCCCCTTCTAACCAACACCCTCGCGGCGTCAACCCTGCCACGGGACACCTGTTCACTTTCGCGCCGGCACCTTCGACGGGGCCCGGAGAGCGCGAGGGCGCGAGGGCTCCTCTCGGCCGCTCGCACTCAGCGGGGCGTATCGATCACGTGCTTGACCTTCATGATCTGCACCTGCTCCACCTTCCCCTTGGGGGTGGGCACCTCGATCTTGATCGTGGTGACCAGCTCGCCCGACACCTTCGCGGCGACCGCCGTCAGCTTGCCCTCGTAGGTGTACTGGCCCTTCGCGTCGAGCTCGACGGTCGCTCCCTGCGGCAGCCGCGGATCCCCGCGGAGCGCCTGCTTCGCGGCCTTGCGGGCGATCGTCGCCTCCACCACGTAGGCGTCGCCCGTCATCTCCTTCAGGAGGAACGTGCTCGTGTTCTTCGTCTGTACGCCCTGCTCCTTGCCCACCGTCTGCTCTTCCCACTTGCCGCCGACGCCGACGGGATCCTCGGGCCACGGGGCGAGCACCACGTCGAACGCCTGCGTGATGAGCTGGAGCATCTCCTCGAGGCCGCGGGGCGGCTCCTTGCCTTCGAACTTCAGGTCCGCGAGGCCGCCCCGAGGTGTCACATCCATCGAGACCCCCACGCCCTGCAGGGCGGAGAGCGCCGCGGCCGCCTGGGCCTTCTGCCTGGGATCCGATCCGGGCGGGGCGGTGACCTCGATCTTCTTCAGGATCGCCTCGAGCCGCGACCTCGCCTTGTCCTTCTTCGGCGTGAACGCGAGCGTGAGCGCGAGCGGCGGCTGATCCTGCTCCTGCTTCTGGCCCGCCGCCTCCTGCGTGACGCTCGCCTTCAAGGTCATGCCCCGGGTCTCCGTCTTCGAGGCGAACGCGTACCGGCGCGCCTTCGGATCGGTCCCCGGCTCGAGCACCTTGAACTTGCGCTCGGGCACCGCGTCGTCCTCCGCGAGCTGGCTCGTGCCCCCGTCCCCCTCCGGTCCCCCCGCGAGCATGCCGCCCTCCGGGACGGCGGCGTCCGCGATCATCGGCCGCGCGCTCTTGCCCTCGCGGAAGAAGTCGTTGACGACGAAGTCCTCCGGGATCTTCTCGGGGGGCTTCGGGGTGGACGCCTTCTGGGCGTCCTTGGGCTCGTCCTTGCAGCCGGCGCTCGGGACGAGGGCGAGGGCGAGGGCGAGGACGACGAAGAGGGGGAGCGCGCGCCGCATGGCGCGGCACCCTACCATACCCGCATGTTTCTGTAGTAGGGAGCACTCCTCCATGACCGAAGGGCCGAGGATCTCCATCGTCATCCCCATCTACAACGAGGAGGGGATCCTGCGCGCCGCGGTCGTCGACCTGCGCGACCGCCTCCGGCCCCTCGGCTGGACGTACGAGATCATCCTCGCGGAGAACGGCTCGAAGGACCGCACCGTCGAGGTCGGCGAGGAGCTCGCGCGTCGGTTCTCCGACGTGAAGGACGGGCAGGTCAAGATCATCTCCATGGGCGAGCCGAACTACGGCAAGGCCATGAAGCAGGGCATCCTCCTCGCGCGCGGCGAGATCGTGATCTGCGACGAGATCGACCTCTGCGACGCCGACTTCCACGAGACCGCGGTCGAGCTCCTCGAGAGCGGCGAGGCTGACCTCGTCATCGGGTCGAAGCTGGTCGCCGGCGCCAGCGATCAGCGGCCCATGTTCCGCCACGCGGCGTCGATCGCGTACTCCACGTTTCTCCGGCTCACGCTGGGCTTCCGCGGCACGGACACGCACGGCCTCAAGGCCTTCCGCCGCGCCGCCCTGCTCGACATCGTGCGGGCGTGCCTCGTCGACAAGGACGTCTTCGCGAGCGAGCTCGTCATCCGCGCGGATCGCGGCGGAATCCGCATCCGCGAGGTCCCGGTGCGCGTGGCCGAGAAGCGGCCGCCGTCGATCAACCTCTTCAAACGCGTCCCCAACGTGCTGAAGAGCGTGGCCAAGCTCACCTACGCGATCCGCATCCGGGGCTGACCGGGGGGCGGGCGACGCAGGCGGGGAGGGTGAGGTCTGCGCCGAAACGGTGGTAGACTCGGGCGACCGGCCGTGGAGGAGCCTCCGAAGATCTCGATCCTGGGCGCGTCGATGTCGCTGCTCGTGTTCAGCATGCTGACCTCCATCGCGCTCATCGGCTGGTTCCACGACAACCCCGCGCCGTGGAACTGGCGGAGCCTCATCGCCGCCACATGCGCGGGCCTCGGCGTGACCACGAGCGCGCTGGTGTGGCGCGCGCCGTCTCGCGGTCACGCCATCATGGGGATCCTGGTGATGCTCTTCTCCCTCGTGCGCATCGGCGGACCGTCCGACTGGACGTGGGTGAGCTTCACGCTGGTCGCGGTGACGTTCGTGCTCCTCATGCCGCTCGTCCACGCCGCGATCGTGCTGCGCGCGGACTAGCCCCAATGCCGTTCGGTTAGGCGCGATCCAGCGACAAAGAAGGGGTGCCCCCACTCGCCGCGCTACGCGCGGCGGTCTCCCCCAAATCGCGCGCTACGCGCGCTCAGGGGGAGACGAAGAGGTTCCGGGAGCACCGCGCAGACCTCACCCTCCCGGCCTCCCTCTCCCTGAAGGGAGAGGGAGGAGCGCGCGAGCCCCGCGCAGACCTCACCCTCCCGGCCTCCCTCTCCCTGAAGGGAGAGGGAGGAGCGCTGGCACGGATCGGCCTCAGGAAGGACCCTCGAGGTGCGATGGGGGGCGCGACGCGGGGCCGACGGATAGGGGCGCGCATGAGCGACGACGCAAGCGCGAGGCCGACGCCGATCGTTCGGCGGGCGGCGACCGATGCGCGCAAGGTGAGGCTGGCGAGAGGCCTACGCCGCCGTCCGACTCGCGCCGAGGTGTTCGCCTGGCGGCTCCTGCGCGACCGCAAGATGCTCGGCCTGAAGTTCCGCCGGCAGCAAGTGCTCTGCGGCCACGAGGTGGACTTCTACTGCGCCGCGCTCAGGCTCGTCGTCGAGATCGACGGCGCCGTCCACGACGACGCGGAGCGGGCCGAACGGGATGCGAGGCGCACGACGATCCTCGCGCGCCGTGGCCTCCGCGTCGTTCGCCTCG
>SXGT01424045.1_pt1 | contig 17947 bp, 15 predicted proteins | sample 3176221 | NCBI WGS metagenome assembly SXGT01 (sample SAMN11356862, study PRJNA531348) | freshwater metagenome | isolation source: freshwater sample F1-120 | place: China: Fuxian Lake, Yuxi | collected 2017-12-25
ATGCCGTCCTCCTCGCGCTTGTAGATGGCCTTCCGAGGGCACGCGGCGAGGCACGCCGGGTACGTGCAGTGCGCGCACGTCCGCGGCAGGTAGAAGAACCATTTGTCGTGAGGGAGGCTGCCGATGTGCATGCCCCCCGCGACGTTCCCGCCGGCGCAGTCGTCCTCGCCGACGTTGGGGTACATCCAGTCCTCGTCGGTCGGGGCATAGTGGAGCACGCGCTCGGTCGGGGGCGCGGACTCGATCAGGGTCTTCCCATGGTATTCACCCTTGGCCGACCACTCCTGGCGACCGAGCTTCTCGAGGATGCGCAGATCCCACGCGAGCGGATACCCACCCCACGGCTTGGTCTCCACGTTGTTCCAGAACATGTACTCCTGGCCCTTGCCGCTCGTCCAGGTGGTCTTGCAGGCGAGCGTGCAGGTCTGGCAGGCGATGCACTTGTTCAGATCGAAGACGATGGCCCACTGCTTCTTGGGGCGCGCCTCCTCGTAGGGATATTCGATTTCGCGCTGTACGTGCCAGTTCTTGACCTTGGGCATGTTCGTCTCTCTCGCTCACTTCACGTTGATGAAGTGGCCCTTGAGGTAAAGTTTCATGGCCTCGCTCTCGTACGTGGGACGGAATCCGAGCGCCGCCGGCCGCCAGAGGCCATTCCCGCCCATACCGCCGGCCTCCGCCTTCGTCAGCTTCACGAAGGCCTCGCGAGGCGCGCCGACCGGGCAGTGCACGTCCGCCAGGAAGCCCTTCATCAGGGTCTGCCCGAACATGTCCTTGTGCACGAGCGAATCGGTCATCAGGGTCGGCTTGAGCCAGGCGCGCGTCGCGCTCTGGTGCGAGCCGGTGCGGTACATCGCCTGGTAGTTCGTCTCGGGGCTCTTCGCGAGGCCGTCGGCCCGTGTCGTCGCGCCCTTCACGCTGCCGAAGGTCGAGCCGTACATGTTATGCCAGGTCCGCGCTACGTTGGGCGGAGTACCAGGATAGAAGCGGACGCGCAGCATGAGGCGCGATATCTTGTACTCCTCGGTCCCCGTCTTGAAGTTCCGGTACGGGCGGTCCTCCGGGTCGGCGTCGACCCAGATGTACTCGCCGTCGTCGAGCCCCATCCCCCTCGCGTCGGCCGGGTTGATGTCCATGTACCCCTCGGTCACCGAGGGGAGGCGCTTGTCGTGGCGATATACGTCTCCGAACGGACCGAAGAGCACGCCGGTGAAGTCGGTGTCGACCGGCGTCGTGTGGGCGCCGTGCCGGTACTTGGGCGTGTGGTAGATGTGCTTGTAGCCCTTCGCCATCAGCGGGTGCTTGGACTCGAGGAGCTGGGCGACCGATCTCTGCACGTGACGCACCTGGCGCGTCTCGGTCGACTGATCGTCGGTCTTGAGGCCGTAGGCCTCCGGTTGCTTGGACCGGATCGCCGGGTGCGGGGCGCCGACGATGACGTTCGGTTCGTAGAACGTCGAGTCGATCGGCTCGCGGTGAACGACCATGTTCTCGCCGCTGTCGATGAACTCCTGCTCCGGCCGGTAGAACTCGAGCCGGCCCGACTTGGTGTGCCAGGGCTGCTCGCCCTTCGCTTGCTCGTACGACGAGATGCGCGGGTACGTCCGGGTGTTGACGAGCGCCGGGATACCCTCGGCGGCGTCCTTGTGCATGTCCGCGATCGAGTACCCCTTGAGCGTCGCCGAGCCGTCGATGATGCGCTGCAGGTAGACCTCGACGTTGTTCTCCTCCACGAATTTCCACGTCGCCCCGAACCTGTCGTCGTTGTAGACGCGGCCGAGGGCGTTGCTGACGCCCGCGATGATCTCTATGTCGCTCTTGGTGTCGAAGACGCGCGCCAGCGGCGTCTTCGGGTAAATCTGGACGAACGGGTTCGTGCAGCTCGCCGTCATGTCGATGTGCTTGAACTCCGCCCAGGAGTCGCACGCGAACACGATGTCCGCGTATTCGCAGGAGCCCGTCCACCACCAGTCACTGAAGGCAATGAACTCTATCTTGGGGAGGGTGTTGTGTACCACGTCGTAGTGCCACTTCACGTTGCCAATCACGGAGTTGCTGTTGTTCAGCCACATCGCCTTGGTGGGCGCGGGCATGTGCCCCTTCCCGGTGAACAGAGTGTTGCCCTTGCGGAGTGGACGGTCGCCGTAGTTATAATAGTGGAGCGACTCGTAGTGCAGGTACTTCTTCGTGGAGACCTTGCCCGCCTTGTCCTTCTGGATCTGGAACGGGTCCTCGACGGAGAAGGCCGGCAGCCCGCCGAAGAGCGCCGCGCGGTAGTTGCCGGCGTAGCTCCCGACGTTGCCGCCAGGAAAGCCCAGGTTCCTGGAGAGCGCCGCCACCAGGATGATCGCCCGGTCCTTCAGGTCGGAGTTGAAGAACTGGTTGGGTCCCATGCCGGTGGCAAAGAGCGTCTTCTCGGGGTTCTTGGCGATCTGTTCGGCCAGCGCCTCGATGGCCTTGGCGGGCGCCCCGGTGATCTTTTCCACCTGCGCGGGGGTCATGTTGTCGTTCAGGTACTGCTCGAGGAGCGAGAAGTGCGTGCGGACCTCGACCTGCTTGCCGTCCTTGAGGGTCACCTTGGTGCTCGCCCGGAGATCCGGGGTGATACCGGCCTTGTCGAACACGGGGCCCATCTCGTCGCGCGAGACCGCCACGAGCTTCTTCTTCTTCTCGTCCCAGACGAGGTGCGCGCCGAGCTCCGCCGCCATCGAGGCGGGGGCGGCCTGTCCCTTCTGGGAGAGGCCCGGCGGGGATTTCTCGCCGGCCTTGAGCATCGCGATGTTGACCAGCGCCTTCGCGGCGTACCCGGGGAGCGCCGATGCGTCGACCTCCTCGGGCCGGAGGGGCGCGAGGGTATCCATGCGGATGAGGAAGGGGAGATCGGTGTTCTTCATCACCCAGGGACGATCGAAGATATTCTTCGCGATCATCACCTGGGCGAGCCCGAGCGCGAACGCGGGGTCGGTGCCAGGGCGGATGATCATGACCTCGTCGCCCTTGCTCGCCGTCGCGCTGTACTCCACCGTGATGATGACGACCTTGGTGCCCTTGAGGCGCGCCTCGGTCAGCCAGTGGCTATCTGGCATCTTCGTCGTGATCCAGTTCATGCCCCAGACGAGGCACAGCCTGGAGTTCTCGACGCTGAAGAGGTCAAAGTCGTTGGTCTGCGCGCCGGTGACCATCGGGTGGCCGGGAGGGAGATCGGTGTGCCAGGAGTAGCTGTCCCACCCGCGCGCCCCGATCGCCTTGTCGGGGCCGACGTTCCGGATCTTCGCGTCCGCGAGGGCCATCATGTTCGCGAAGCGGTAGAGCCCGAAGATGCGGGTCGCGCCGAGGAACGCCATTCCTCCGCGGAGCTTGATCGTCTGGGTGCCAGCGCCCTCGATCGCCTCGATCATCGCCTCGTCGTATCCCTGGGCGTGGAGGAGCTTCGCGCCCGCCTCACCCGAGTACGTGCGAGCGATGTTGTCCATGGCTCGCGCCGAGTAGTTGAAGGCCTCCTCCCAGCTGACCCGGAGCCAGGAGTCCTTTCCCCGCTCGAAGAACTTGGGATCGGGTTTGCCCGTCGCGGGATCACGTGGGAAATTCGCGTCGGCCCACTGCTTGAAACCACGCCGGATCATCGGGGACTTCACCCGACGGTCGCCGTAGATGCGCCGCACGAGGGCGAGGCCCTTCTGGCAGAGGCGCGGGTCCCACCGGTGCGACGCGGTGTTCCCGTAGAGGTCCTTTGCCTTTCCGTACCCGAAGGTGGGGCCGATGCGCACCGCGACCCCGTTCTTCACGTAGGCGCGAAGAAGGCAGTTGTGGGTGTCGTTGGGGGCGCACAAGAATACAAACGATGAATCGGTCTTGAAAATGTTTCGATACGTCCGCTCCCAGTCTCGATTCGGATAGGCGGTGAGCGGAGAGCCGATCTGCACGGGCCTCAGGTAGTGGAGCGGCGCAGCCTCGACCGAGGCCGCCACCCCGGCGATCGATGCGCCGAGGAGCCCCCGGAGGAAGCCGCGGCGAGTCTGTTTGCCGTTTTCTGACATGTTGCTCTCTCTCCAAAAATGGTTCAGCGCCACACTATGCGTCGCCGGTGAGCACGGATCTCGGTGAGATCTCCCTGAGATCTAGTCTCGGGAAGCGGCGGCGAACCTCTCGCTCGACGAGCGACTTGACCGACAGCTCCCCGCCGCAGCCCGCCTTGTTCAACTGGTAAAAGAGCGTCCCCTGCGAGATGCCGAGGAACTCCACGTCGACGGTCGAGTCGAACGCGCGGGCCATGCGGCGCGCGCCCTCGAGCCCCGCCCGGACGTCGGAGGGGATGGCCCCGAAGCGCAGCGGGCTCTCGGGTCTCACGTGGACGACGTCGAGGCAGCGAGCGTCGTCGTGCCCCTTGCTCTCGTGGCGAGAGTGGCGGATTCCCCCTGTGATCCCGAGGACGAGGCCGTCGATCGCCTCGCGCCAGAAGTCGCACGCCGAGGGGCCGAGCGAGGCGGACGGGCAACCCTTCCTCTCCAGGAAGAGGGCAGGCTCGCCGTCGGACGCGGGCCTCCACTCGCCGACGAGACAGGGCGCGCCGAGCGCGGCGAGCACGTCGGGGAGCTCACCGAGCGTGAACTCTTTATCGAAGTATCGAGCAAACCCGACGCCAAGGCGGAGGCTGTTGTCGAATGCGCGCTTCTGCGCGTCCTCCGCGCTCGAGGCGAGGGCGCGAGAGAGGAGATCCTCCTCGCTCTCGGCGCTCGTGCTCCCGGGGAGTCCGGCGCGGAGCGCAGAGCGCCGGGCGTGGCGCCAGCGGGCTGCCAGATCCTCGAGTGGGTCGGACATGCGGCCGCACCAAGCAAGCTGTGAGCCATACGGATTTTCCGGCACTTTCGTTCGTTCCAGGACGGGCAAATGCAAGGCGCGCACCGGGGGCGCAAAGAGTGCACTTCACGGCGCGGAACGGCCAGCGGCCGCTACGGACGCGGCGGCTTCCGGACGACATAGAAGAAGTCCTTCGGAGCACGCTTGCGCAGGACTTCGTCCTTATCGAAGACGAAACCTGGAAAGAGCGACTGCGCTTCCAGGTTGCCGGACGAGCCGCGGCGGAAGACGAGGATCTTTGGAAAGGACCAGTTGACGTCGAGCTGCGCGACGTCCTCCGCGCCGACGTGGTGCATGCCGTCGGCGATCGCCGGCGCGGTCGTGGCGTTGCTGACGCCGACGTAGAGGATCGTTCCTGCCGCGTCGAGGCCGATGGCCGAGCGCCGGATGACGGCGTTGCCGTCGACGGCCGCGCCCCAGTTCCGGGTCTCCTGGACCGTGAGGCCGACATGCCTCGTGCCGCGGGTGTACATGCACGGAGGCGTCTGGCGGAGGAAGCGCATCTCGAGCGATGTCGCGGCGAGCTCCGCCCACGGCGCGATCCGGAGGGAGCCGCCGTGGTAGCCTGCGATCGTGCAGGCTCCGTCGCGCGGAGCGATGAGCGTCACGCCGCCCACCTTCATACCGTAGCGCCCGTGCTCGGCCTTGAAGCCGCCGTTGAACGCGAGGACGAGATCCGCTTGCTCGGCGAGCGGCACCAGGGCAGGTCGAGCCTGGCCCCTGGCTTCCGGCACCAGCGCCTCGGGATCGACGGCCCCCGCCATCGCGCTCAGGGTGACGCGGGAGAGGTCGATGGCGACGATGAAGAGCTCCGCCCACGAGCGCGACCGGTCGGGATGAACCATCGTCTTGTGGACGAGCGGCGCCTCTCCCGGCCGCTCCGCCTCGCTCACCACCACCCATACGCCGTCGCCCGCCGCGCCGAGCGCCATCGGGCCAACGTCCTTGGGACGGGAGGTGGCCGCCAGAGCCGGAGCCTGTGGCCCGGACTGCGGCGGGGGAGGGGAGGGGGGAGGTGACGCCGGCGCATCCCAGTACGTCTTCGGAGGTTCACCACCTCGCGCCAGGCGCTGGTAGCGATCATCGACGGCGTACGCCCAGTCCTCGAGCTTGGCGACAGGCCCAGGGCCGAGCACCGCGCGCAGCCCGTCGGCGAGCGCGGGGCCCAGCCACGGCACGCGATGCACGGCCCAGAAGAGGCCGAGGGAGAGCGCGAGGAGCAGGCCGATCGACACCAGGAAGGAGCGCACGATCCTGCGAGCGCGCAGGCGACCTCGACCCGGCTTCCGGGCGACGCCCGCGCCGTCGATCGGAGCGATGGGGGTGCTTGGCGGCGCGGGCAATGTGGCTACGCCGGGCCTGGCTGGCGGGCCAACAGGGCTCAAGGGACTCCCGAGGGTAGTCCGGGTGGCATTTCTTTCCAGGTTACGTGCTGCTCGTCCGCCTCCCACTGCGGGAGCTGCGGCAGGTGAAGGAGGGCGCCTGTCCTCCTCGTGAGACGGCTCCATCGCTCCCCGGGTAATCGAGCAATGACCGCGGCTTGCACCCTCGAGGGGGCCATGTCCGTGAATGAAGGAAAGGCGCCGGCGTGCATCGAACCCTCTTGCGTCATGGATAGACTTCAAGCAACCGCTGTGCCCCTGAAGGTTGCTCCTGGCAAATGTGAGGGATGCTCTTCAAGAAGGGATCTTCTTGCGTCACGTGTGCATTTTCTGCGTGTCCTACCGGGCGGCTCGAGAATTTGTCGCGGAACTTACCGGGCACGCGGGTTGCTTGCCGGGCGGCATGAGCAAGCCTATTCCCCCCATTCACAAGTACATGAGCACCACCCCACATACGATCGGCGTCGAGCAGACCATAGCGACCGCATCGAAGGTGATGTCCGAGCACGGCGTCCGTCACTTGCCTGTGCTGCACGGGGGTCGGGTCGTGGGTATGCTCAGCCAGCGAGACGTGACCCTCATCGAGACCCTGAAGGACGTCGATCCGGCGGTGGTCACCGTGGAGGACGCGATGAGCTCGTCGCCGTATGTCGTGGACACGGACACTCTCCTGACGGAGGTCGCCAGCACGATGGCCGAGCACAAGTACGGATCTGCCATCGTGGTGCAGGCCAACCGTGTGGTCGGCGTCTTCACCACGGTCGACGCGTGCCGCGTGCTCGCGGAGGTCTTCACGACGAGGCTCCGCTGAGCCATGAGCGCGACGTACAAGCGCATCCTCGTGGCCCTGGATGACGTGGAGCGCTCCTCCCTCGTCTTCGAGGGCGGGCGCGAGTTCGCCGCGCGGTACATGGCCAAGATCGTCTTCCTCCATGTCGTCGTGCCTGACGACGGGCTGACTCTTCCGGGGCGCCGGCTGGGGCCCGAGCTGGCGGCGCGTGTGGATCACGCGCAGCGCCAGCTCCACCGGCTCGTCGATCAGGTCCCGGTAGAGGACGTCGAGTCCACGATGGTGGATGTGGGCGAGCCGTGGCGAGTCATCTGCAGGCTCGCGAGCGAGCTGGCCACGGACCTCGTCCTCATCGGCTCGCACGGAGCCCGCGGGCTGGAGAAGCTCTTCGGCACCACGGCGATACACGTCGTGAAGAACGCCGATCGCTCGGTCTTCGTCCTGCGGGCTCCTCCGGAGAAGTGATCGGCGAGCCCACCGTCGTCGTGCCTTGTTCCGTCCGAGAGCAGCACGATGAGCGCGTGAGCTCTGCTTGCTCATCCCGACCTGGAGGCGAGGTACGCGACGCAGGCGTCGAGCGTCCGGATGCTCCTGTAGTCCTGCTCGGGGATATCGACGTGGAGCTTGTCGTGGAGCTCGATCACGAACCTCAAGAAATCCATGGAGTCGATGTCGAGCTCGTCGCGCAGGTCCGCGGTGCCGGGGAGCGCCGAGAGATCGGCCTCGGGCGCGATGCTCCGGAGACAGGTCAGGACGGTGGTGCGGATCTCCTGGCTGTTCATAGCTTCTCCGGCGCGCAGAGGAGTCGGTTGATGGCCCCGAGGAAGCGCGCGCCCCGGTGGCCGTCGCTGACGCGGTGATCGGCCGCGAGCGAAGCGGTCACGATCGGCCTCACGCCGAGCATGCCACCCTCGGCCCACGGCCGCTCCCGGACTGCTCCGAAGCCGACGATCGCGACCTGGGGCGGATAGATGACGCCGAAGACGACGTCCGTCCCCTGGTCGCCGAGGTTCGTCACGGTGATCGTCGGATCGCTCATCTCCGAGCTCCTGAGCGAGCCCGCTCGGACGCGCGTCACGAGATCCTGGAGGCTCGCCATCAGCTCTCCTGGCGTCTTCTTGTCGGCGTCGTGGATGGCGGGCGCGACGAGGCCGCCCTGACGTAGCGCGATCGCGACGCCGACGTGGATGCCCTCCGACGGACGGAAGGCATCTTCGAGGAAGAAGCCGTTCAGCTCGGGCACCTCGCGCAGGGCCAGGGCGGTCGCCTTGAGGAGGAGCGCGGCGAAGAGGACGCGCTCGGCCACGGGTCGGCGCCTGTTCTCGGTGTCCAGCCAGCGAGCGGCCCGGGATACATCCAGCTCGGCGCCCAGGTAATAATGCGGGATCTCTCGCTTGGACCGCGCCATCGCCGAGGCGATCGCCTTCCTCATGCCCGGCAGGGAACCCCTCGCGCCAGTCGCGTTCGGCGCGGGCGGGGGAAGGAGGGCACGCTCCACGTCGTCTCGCGTGACGGCCTGGTGTGGGCCGGTGCCGCGAAGCTTCGTGAGGTCGACGCCCCTCTCCCTCGCCAGCTGGCGAGCTGCTGGCGAAGCGCGAACCGCCGGGGCTCCGGCGGGCGGCTCTCTCACGACGGCGGGCGGCTCTCTCACGACGGCGGGCGGTTCTTTCTCGGCCCCCGGCGCCGCCTCTCCACGGACCCTGGCCAGCACGGTGCCGACGGGGACCTTCGCGCCCGGCTGAACGAGGATCTCGGCGATGATCCCGCTCTCCCAGATCTCGACGTCGACGAGGCCCTTCTGCGTCTCCACGAGGGCGACGACGTCGCCCCGCTCGATCCGGGCTCCGGGCACGACGCGCCATTCGACGAGCGTGCCCGCCTCCATGTCGGCGCCGAGGGAGGGCATGCAGAAATCACCCACGGGTCACCATCCTCTGGACGGTCTGGACGATCGCGTCGGGCTGAGGGATGGCGGCCTGCTCGAGGTGCCGCGCGTACGGGATCGGGACCTCGACGCCGCAGACGCGCGCCACAGGTGCGTCGAGCTCGTAGAAGACGCCCTCCGAGATCCTGGCGGCGATCTCTCCTGCCAGGCTCCCCGTGCGCCAGCCCTCGTCGATGATGACCGCGCGCCGCGTCCGGGAAACGGAGCCGAGGATCGTCTCGTCGTCGAGGGGACGCAGCGTCCTGAGATCGATGACCTCGGCCTGGATCCCGCTCGCCGCGAGCGTCTCGGCGGCCGCCATCGCCTTGCTGACCGATCCGCCGTAGGCGACGAGTGTGACGTCGCGCCCAGCGCGCCGGATGGCGGCGCGATCGAGCTCCACCGGGCCTGCGTCCGCGCGCAGATCGCCCTCGAGCCCATAGAGGAGCGCGTGCTCGAAGAGGATGACAGGATCCGGATCGCAGAGCGCGGTCCAGAGCATCCCCCGCGCGTCCTCGACGGTCGCCGGCGCGAGGACCCGGAGGCCCGGAATGTGGGCGTAGAAATTCTCCAGGCTGTGCGAGTGCTGCGCCGCGAGCTGGCGGCCCGCGCCCGTGGCCATGCGGACGACGATCGGGACGCTGATCTGTCCGCCCGACATGTGCCGCAGCGTGGCGGCGCTGTTCAGGATCTGATCGAGCGCGAGAAGGCTGAAATTCACGGTCATGATCTCGACAATCGGCCGCATTCCCCCGATCGCCGCGCCGATGCCCGCGCCCACGAAGCCCGACTCGCTGAGCGGCGTGTCGCGGATGCGCTCCGGCCCGAACTCCTCGAGCAGCCCCTTGCTGCATGCGTAGCTTCCGCCGTACATGCCGACGTCCTCGCCCATGAGGAAGACGCGCGGGTCACGTGCGAGGGCGTCGCGGAGCGCCGCCCTCACGGCCTCCCTGTACGTGAGGTGGATGGTGGACGCGGAGGCACCGTCGACCGGGGATCCATCGAGGGTCATGGCCTCACCTCCGCCGCGATCGGCGTCAAGACGTCCTTCGTGAGATCTTCGATGGGCTCCAGGGTCCCGGCCTCGGCGAACGCGATCGCCCTTTCGAGCTCCTCGGCCACCTCGCGCTCGAGCTCCTCGACGTCGGCCTCCGAGAGAGCGCCGGCCGCGATGGCCTGGAGGACAAACTGCTTGATGGGATCGCGCAGCTTCCACCGCTCGACCTCGGCGCGATCCCGGTAGAGCTCGGGATCGAACATCGAGTGCGCGCGGAAGCGGTAGGTCGTGAACTCGATGAAATACGGTCCCCGCCCCCCACGCACGTGCTCCACGCCGCGCCGCGCGGCCTCCTCGACGGCGACGACGTTCATGCCGTCGACCCGCTCCGCGGGGACGCGGTAGCTCTCGGCCTTGCGCGTGAGCTCCGTCTCCGACTGGTAGCGAGGGAGGGCCGTGCCCATCGCGTACTGGTTGTTCTCGCAGAGGACGAAGACGGGCAGCTTCCAGAGCGCCGCGAGATTCATCGACTCGTGGAACTCCCCCTCCGCTGTCGCGCCGTCCCCGAAGAAGCACGCCGTCACGCGCGGCTGCCTCTGCATTCGATCGGCGAGGGCGAGCCCCACGGCGAGCGGGAGCCCGCCCGCGACGATCGCGTTCCCGCCGTAGAAGCGTCGCGGCACGTCGAAGAGGTGCATCGAGCCTCCGCGCCCGCGGCTGCAGCCCTCGCGCTTGCCGAACATCTCGGCCATGACGCCGTCCGACGGGACGCCGCGCGCGAGCGCATGACCGTGCTCGCGGTAGGTGGAAACCACCGCGTCCTCGGGGCCGAGCGCGGGCATGACGCCCGCGGCGATGGCTTCCTCCCCGACGTACAGGTGCAAAAATCCACGGATCTTCCCGGCGGAGTAGAGCTCCGCGCACTTCTCCTCGAAGCGTCGAATGCGGATCATCTCCCGCAGGCGGCTCCGGGCCACGCTGGCCTCCGCCGTCATGCTCCCTCCTCCATCGTCGAGGTGTCTCCCTCGGGCAGGCCGAGCTCGCGAGCCTTGAGGAGGCGTCGCATGATCTTGCCGCTGCGCGTCCGCGGTAGCTGAGGGAGGAACGCGATCTCCTTGGGCGCGACGGCGGGCCCGAGGCGGGCGCGCGCGAAGCCCAGGAGCTCCTTCGCGAGCGCGTCGTCCGGCGAGAAGCCAGCCTTGAGGGAGACGAAGGCCTTGACGATCTCCATCGCGACCGGATCGGGCTTGCCGATGACCCCTGCCTCGGCGACCGCGCGATGCTCGAGCAGAGCGCTCTCGACCTCGAACGGCCCGACGAGGTGGCCAGCCGACTTGATGACGTCGTCGGCGCGCCCTACGAACCAGAAGTAGCCGTCCTCGTCACGGCGGGCCAGATCGCCGGTCAGGTACCAGCCGTCCTGGAAGCATTTGGCGTAGCGCTCCTCGTCGCCCAGGTAGCCGCGGAACATCGACGGCCAGCCCGGGCGGAGCGCGAGCTCGCCCTCGGCGTCGGGGCGGGTCTCCACCTCGATCCGGGCGCCGGGTCGGCGCCGCACGATCGCGGCCTGGATGCCGGGCAGCGGCCTTCCCATCGACCCGGGACGGATCGGCATCGACGCGTAGTTCGCGATCATGATCCCGCCTGTCTCGGTCTGCCACCAGTTGTCGTGGATCGGCAGCCCGAGCGCCTCGATACCCCACAGGACGGCCTCGGGGTTGAGCGGCTCCCCGACGCTCGCCACGAAGCGGAGCTTCCCGAGATCGTAGCGGCGCGCTGCAGAGGAGCCGGCGCGCATCATCATGCGCACCGCGGTCGGCGCCGTATACCAGACGGTCACGCCCTGATCGCGCAAGATCCCGTACCACCTTTCGGCGTCGAACTCGGCCTCGTCGACGATGCTGGTCACGCCGTGCGTCAGCGGCGAGAGGATCCCGTAGGACGTGCCGGTCACCCACCCCGGATCCGCCGTGCACCAGAAGACGTCGTCCGGGTGAAGATCGAGGGCGAGCTTCCCGGTCGCGTGGTGCGTGACGACGGCGCGGTGGACGTGCATCGCCCCCTTGGGCCTGCCGGTCGTGCCGCTCGTGAAGTGGAGAATGGCGAGATCCTCGGGATCGGTCGGCGGGATCTCGAAGGTGGGGCTGGCCTCCGCGAGGAGCGTCGCGAGATCGAGCGTCCCCGGGATATTCGTGCGCACGCCGTCGGCGCCCACGAGGAGGACGTGTCGGATCGATCCGAGCGTCGCCCGAATGGGCGCGATCTTCTTCTTGTAGAGAGCCTCGGTCGTGACGAGGACCTTGCCGTCACCGAGCGCGATCCTGGCCGCGATGGGCTCGGGGCCGAACGCCGAGAAGAGCGGCGCGAAGACGCTACGGTTCTTCAGCGTACCCAGGCAGGCGACGTAGAGCTCCGGGATGCGATTCGAAAGTACGAAGACGCGATCGCCCTTGCCGACGCCCAGGTTTCGAAGCGCGTTCGCGAATCGGCTCGTCTGCTCCGCGAGCGAGCGGTAAGTGATATTGCGCACGCCTCCGTCCCTGGCGATGCACCTCAGCGCGGCGTGCTCTCCACGCGCCGAGCGGGCGTGGCGATCGACGGCCTCGTGCGCGATGTTGAGGCCTCGCCCGGCGGGGAGCCCCTCGAGCTCACTCATCGCGGCGTCCCAGGAAAAGCGCCTCAGTTCTTCATCGTAGTCGATGAGGTTGGGAGTCCTGCGGAAGCTCGCGCTCGGCTTGGGGATCAAGGGATGGGTCATCATCGCTCGGAGAAACAAGCAGGTTCCGTACCGCCCCTCACGGGCGGACGCGGCGGGGCTCCTCGTGCGATGGGCCGCAATCGGTGCGGCGGGGCGCACGATCTGCGACGACGCCCTGGCGAGATATCGTGGTTCCCTTCCCGGATGTCTTTGGAACGCAACCTGCTTGTGCGCTCTCCCATCGTCACTCTTGCGCGCATTCGTCGTCCACGAGAGCGCCGACGAGAACGCGATCCTCGCGGAGTCCCAGAAAGGAATCGAACCATGGCTCACATGATCAAGAAGACCGACGCGCAGATCCAGGAGCATGTCATGAACGAGCTCCGCTGGGACACGCGCGTCAAGGGGACGGATGTGGGCGTCGAGGTGGACCGCGGCATCGTCGCTCTGACGGGCACCGTCGACAGCTGGGCGGCCCGCGTCGCGGCTCAGGACGCGGCCCATCGCGTCGCGGGCGTCCTCGACGTCGCGAACGACATCCACGTGAAGCTCCCCAGCTCCCTGGAGCGAACGGACGCGGACATCGCCAGGACGATCCGCGCCGCCCTCGAGTGGGACGTGCTCGTCCCGCACGACCATATCCTGTCGACGGTCTCGAACGGCGTGGTGACCCTCGAGGGCACGGTCGACTACTGGGCACAGCACGACGACGCCGGGCGGGCCGTCAGGAACCTCCCCGGCGTGAAGGAGGTGCGGAACCTCATCGCCGTCGATCCCCCCGTCGCCAGGGTGGCGCCCGAGATCCTGCGCCGCGCCATCGACGGCGCGCTGGAGCGCCACGCCGCCCACGCGGCGAGCCACGTCCAGATCGAGGTCCGCGATGGAAAGGTCGTCTTGATGGGCAGGGTGCCATCATGGCCCGAGCGCAACGCCGTGGTCGGCGCCGTCCGCGGAACCCCAGGGGTGAGGACGGTCGACGATCGTATCCATGTGGGCGTCTAGGGACTCCACCCATGAACCCGCGACGGCCGAGCCTCGCGTGGCGAAGTGGTCGCGTCGCGCCATCACGATCCCTGGGCTGATCGCGCTCTGCCTCCTCGACCTCGCCGCGCTGCCCGTCTTGCTGGTCGGTGCTCTCGTCGTCGATCTGGCGGGGCGTCGACGGCTCGCGGCGGTCCGGTTCCACCTGGCGGTCGCCTTCGCGCTCGGCAGCCACCTGGTCGGGCTCCTGCTCCTCTTCGGCGCCTGGATCGTGGGCCTGTTCGCCGGACGCGAGCGAGAGCGGCAGCTGGACGTCCGGAGCGAGGCGTGGTGGGCGAGGTCGACCTGGCACGCCGCGGTGCGCCTCTACGGGATGCGCGTCCTGACCGAGGGCGAGGACGTGCTCGGCGGAGGTCCCGTCCTCCTCATGTCACGGCACGTGAGCCTGCTCGACATCCTGCCGCCCCTCGTCTTCGTCACCGCGCGGCACGGCCTCGCCCTGCGGTACGTGGCGAAGCGCGAGCTGCTCTGGGATCCATGCGTCGACCTCGTCGGTCATCGCCTCGCCACCGCGTTCGTCCGGCGGGGGCGGCGCGGGCACGACGTCGACGTCGCGGCGGTCGAGTCGCTCGCGCGTGACCTTGGGCCGCGCGACGCGGTCGTCATCTTCCCCGAGGGGACGCGGGTCACGGAGGCGAAGCGGGCGCGGGCCATCGCGACGCTCTCGGGCCGGGACGCCGCCGCGCTCGAGCACGCCGTTCGATTGAAGAATCTCCTTCCGCCGCACCCGGGGGGGGCGTTCGCTCTGCTCGATCGCGCCAGGGGGGCGGACGTGGTCTTCTGCGCCCACACCGGGCTCGAGGGGGCGAACCACCTGCGCGATCTGCTCGCGGGGTCCCTCATCGGCAAGACGGTGCGTTTCCGCTACTGGCGGGTGGCCGCTCGCGATATACCGGTGGACGGCGAGGCGCGCCTTGCGTGGCTCAGGGAGTGGTGGGAGCGCCTCGATGCATGGATCGGGTCTTGCCCCGGCGAGGCGCGGTGACAGTCGGTACTTCGAGTTGGTACGAACATTGGATTGGAGTCTGGATATGTCCCATCATCATGCTGCGGTCTGGATAGACCATCAGGAAGCCAAGATTTTTCACGTCGGCCCCGAGAGCGTGGACGCGACCACGGTCCGCGCTCCGCATCGCCACGTGAGGAGGCACCCCACAGCGACGGTCGAGAGGAGCCACCCCACCGACGCGGCGCACTTCTTTCACGAGGTCGCCCGGGCGCTCGAAGGGGCCGAGGAGATCCTGGTGGTGGGGCCGGCCACGGCCAAGCTGGAGTTCATCAAGCATGTCCACAAGCACGATCACGCGCTAGAGCCGAAGATCGTGGGAGTCGAGACGGTGGACCACCCGACCGACGGTGAGCTCCTCAAGTACGTGCGCGCGTACTTCCGCGCCGCCGATCGAATGCGCTGAGGCGCGAGCGGGCATGGCATGTGCGAGGGCCGATGCATGCCAACCTTTCGCCACGTGCTGGTCGCCACGGATTTCGCTCCGGCCTCCGCGCACACCCTTCGTATCGCTGCAGATTATTCATCGTGTCTCGGCGCCAGGCTCTGCGTCGTGCACGTCATTGTTCCTCCTCCTTTTCCCTATCCGGCGTCGCTGTCGGACCAGGCGCGCGAAACCGGCCGAGTCCGGCTGGAGGATACGGTCGCCCTGCTCGGCCCCAGGGTCCATGGGATCTTGCGGGAGGGGTTTGCCGCCGCCGAGATCGTCGCCGTCGCGTCCGAGATCGGCGCCGATCTCGTCGTGATCGGATCCCGTGGACGTCGAGGGATCCCGCGGGCGCTCCTGGGGAGCGTAGCCGAGAAGGTCGTGCGCCTCTGCCCCGCGCCCGTGCTGACGGTGCCCCCATGGCGGTTCGAGGACCGCGTCGAGGCGGGTCGTGAGCTCGCGACCTGGGTCAGCCACCTGCGCGAGGCGTCGCCCGCTGTGATCGCCACCTCCCTCGGCGGGGTCGTCGTCGCCGCCGAGGTGGCGCGTATCTTCGGCGACACGCCAGCCCTCCTGCTCGCGACCCCGGTCCATCATGATCATGTCCTCCTCGGGGCCCTCTGCGAGGACGGCACCACCCGCATGGAGTCGACCCCGCTCGCGCTCTCGATCGCCGCTCCGGAGCGCGATCGTGCGGTGCTCTCGGCGAAGGCCCTCCTGAGCGCGGAGGCCACGGAGCTGCGAGGCAGCCCCTGGATCGCCGACGTCTGGCGACGCGAGGTCGTGGTCGTCTGCGACGTCCTGGACGAACCCTCGACCGCGCTGGTCGTCTGCGACGTGCTGCGCCGCCAGGGAGCAACGCGCCTCGTCGTCGCCGCGCCCGCCGCGTCGAAGCTGGCGCGAGCTGCGCTGGAGAGCGTGGTGGACGAGCTCATCTTCGTCCACCTGGCAGACGACGCGAGCGTATCGAGTATTTACCACGACGAGCAACCTGTCACCCTCTACGAGGCCGCCAGGTGCCTCCGCGTACGCGTGGGGACTGGATGATCGAAGCTCCTCCTGCCCAGCGGGATCGCGGATCCGAGCGACGCCACGGGCCCGCGATCGGAGTCGTGTGCCGGCCGGACACGGAGCTGCTGGAGCATCATGCGCAGCGGCGGGCAAGGATGCGGGTGAGCTCGCTGGCCGCCTCCAGCGAGAGGCGCCCGAGGCGCGCCAGCTCTTCGATGACCTGCTCGCTGACGTTCTCTTCCCGCGGCGCGGCAAGCGTGACGCGCTCGATTTCGTCCAGCAGCCCGCGAAGGAACGCGATCTGGAGCCGGAGCGCTCGAAATGCCGCAGTCTGGGATGTCGGAGGGCTCGAGGAAAGAACAGCCGCGCTCTTGCTCTTCGTCATAGAACACCTTTCGGATCTTATATGGGTGCGGAGGAGACCTTCGGCAAGAGCAAGAGACACGCCATCCTTCGCTCGCCGTTTACCGGAGATTGCCGGCATCGCGGACAGCAGGCTCCGACGAGCAAGCGGAACTCGCGCGCTTTGCGGCCCGACGCAAGCCTTGCGTGGAGTGCCATCTTCATGATGGGGCGAACGCGTATCTTGCGACTGTGGCCCCGATATTGCGTAGGGAGCTGCACCCTCGTGATGGGTGACATCGCGAGACGGTAGGAGGGATGGACGATGATACAACCCGAGGTGCTGAGTGTCCCCGTGCAAGCCGCGCGGACCCTGGCAGGTCCGGGTCGGAGGGCCCGTATCCTCCTTGTGGATGACGAGCCGAGCGCGCTGTTCGGACCGAGGACGTTCCTCTCGCGCGAAGGCTTCGAGATCGACACGGCCGAGGACGGCGTCGAGGCGCTGGCGATCGCGGCCGGGCATCCCCCCGACGTCGTCGTGACCGACCTACGAATGCCGCGCATGAACGGCCTCGCGCTCCTCCATAAGCTTCGCGAGCAAGACGCAGATCTACCTGTCGTGATGATGACGGCCACGGGCGATCTGGGCTCGGTGGTCACGGCGATGCGCGCCGGCGCCGCGGATTACCTGATCAAGCCCGTCGACTTCGAGGCGCTCCTGCTGGTCATCGAGCGCGCCCTCGAGCGCCGCGACATCCGGGTCGAGGCGGAGAACCTGAGGCGGCAGCTCAGGGAGCGGGACGCCGAGGGGCTCCAGGGCCTCATCGGAGCGAGCATCGCGATGCAGAGGGTCTACCGGACCGCTCGTCAGGTGGCCGGATCCAGGGTGACGGTGCTCGTCACCGGGGAGAGCGGCACCGGCAAGGGCGAGCTCGCTCGCGCGGTGCACGCGCTGGGTCCTCGCGCCAGCAAGCCCTTCGTGCAGCTTCACTGCGCCTCGCTGCCCACGTCTCTGCTCGAGAGCGAGCTCTTCGGCCACGAGAAGGGTTCCTTCACCGGCGCAGATCGGCGGCGGATCGGCCGCTTCGAGCAGGCGGACGGCGGGACGCTCTTCCTGGACGAGATCGGCGAGCTCCCACCGCTCACCCAGGTGAAGCTCCTCCGGGTGCTCCAGGAGCGCGTGTTCGAGCGCGTCGGTGGCAACGTACCCATCCACGTCGACGTCCGCATCATCGCGGCCACCAACCGCGATCTCGCCGCTGCCGTCCGGTCCGGGCGCTTCCGAGAAGATCTGTACTACCGGCTCAACGTCGTCCACCTGGAGATGCCACCCCTGCGTCAGCGTGGCGGCGACATCAGCACGCTCGCCGATCACTTCCTGAGGAAGTTCGCGCTCGAGAACCGCAAGTGCGTTGAGGGAATGACGGCCCGAGCGCGCGCGAAGCTCCTGGCCCCTGGGTGGCCGGGCACCG
>SXGT01333636.1_pt1 | contig 17945 bp, 20 predicted proteins | sample 3176221 | NCBI WGS metagenome assembly SXGT01 (sample SAMN11356862, study PRJNA531348) | freshwater metagenome | isolation source: freshwater sample F1-120 | place: China: Fuxian Lake, Yuxi | collected 2017-12-25
CGTTTCACCGCTTGACCCTTGAACTCCGGCGCGAATTTACGCCGCGCTTGCTTCTCGCTCGATCTCATTTGAACACCTCTGGCTTCCATCATAAGTGAGGTGTCCACGGTATGGTGGCAGGATCAGGAATTCGATGAGGGCGGAGTGCTCCAAGACGGACTGTGTAATTTAAAAAATATAATTTAAATCATTTAGTTATGTTGGCATAAAGGATTTTTTAAACGGCACTGGCGGGGGTTATGCCAGGGCCTCAAAAAATCCATCCGTAGTTATTGGTATGGGATTTGCTAATCAACTCGCCGGTTGGCCAGTAGGCGGGTTATCCCACCTAGCCCATCCCCCGCGGTCGCCGACGGCTGTCCAGCGCTATTCCTGAAACCTGGGTTTGGTGGCCGCGGGCGTTCTTTCGCGTTAATACCAATACACATCAAGGAGCTTTAAATGAGAGATAAATCCATGGTTCGTATTTTGTGGGTTTTGTTTTTGAGCCTGATCGTCGGCACGGCTTTCGCCGGTGGCCGTTACGAAGATCCCCCCATGAATCTGGTCGAGGTCCAAAAACTCAGCCAGCAATCCTTGGACGCCCTTAAGTCCGGCAACAAGGACGCCGCTCTCGAAAGCGCGAAACAGGGACGCAAACTAGCCGTCGAGTCGTACAAGGAAAAAAGCACGATGCCGATGCAAGTGGCTTCGGGTAGCCTGAAAGGCGCCATCGCCTCGCTGGAAGCCGGCAATCTTCCCGAAGCGACGACCCAAGTCGAACATGCGCTTGGCAAGCTGAACGAGGAAATCGACTATTACAAGAAAGAAGGCAAAATCAAGTAGGAGCCGATTAACCGCCAAAAGGCGTTTGGGCATGATATGAGATAAATAGGCAGGGTTGGGCTTGCGTTCCAAGCGGCAACTCCGTTCGCGACGCAGCCGGCCCGGCCGTTCGGCCGAACCGATTCGGAAGCCGACCGGGCCGCGCCGGTTCCCACGCGCCTTATTTAAGGAGGTTCCCATGTTCAAGAAATACGGGGTTGGATTGGTTTTGGCGTGTCTCGCGCTTGCGGTTATCGGTTGCGGCGACGAGGGCCCGTTGGGCAATACGCCGCCCCAGGGGCGGCCGGATTGGATGAAAAAGGATAATACGCCGCCCGCGACTCCCGATTCCCCGCGCAAGCAATAACAGGACCGATGCAACGGCTATTTGTCTAAACCACTGGATAATAAGCTTGCATTCTCGATCCTAGGGTCCGTGGCGCCGGGCCGAAGCTTTTCGGCCCGGCGTTTGCGTGTCCGCGTCGATCCCACCGCTGACTGTATTCCTTCCCATGAAAATTAAAGCTCGATTCAAATCCGCCATCCGCTTGGGGCTGGGTACGGTGCCGTGGCTCTTGGCCGAGCCGGCCTTTCCCCACCCCCAGCCTCCCGACGAGCAGGCGGAACCCATCGACCTGGAGTCCGTGGAGGTCACTGGCCGCGCGGCCGACCTCATCGGCGTCGCCGATTCCGCTTCGCAAGGCGAGGTGGGCCAGCCGGAATTCAAGTACCGTCCCCTCTCCCGTGTCGGCGAACTGGTGGAAGTAGTGCCCGGCGCGCTCGCCACCCAGCACAGCGGTTCCGGCAAGGCCAACCAGTTCTTCCTGCGCGGTTTCAACCTAGACCACGGCACCGATTTCAACGCGACCCTGGACGGTGTGCCCATGAACCTGCGCACCCACGCCCATGGCCAGGGCTACTTGGACCTTAACAGCATCATCCCGGAACTGGTGGACAAGGTGAATTACGGCAAGGGGCCGTACTACGCGGACCAGGGCGATTTCTCCTCGGCGGGTTACGCGCAATTCCACACCTTGCATAAACTGCCGGAAGGCTTCGCCAAGTTCACCGGCGGCGAATACGATTATTACCGGGGGGTGGCGGCTAATTCCAACCGGATTGGCGCGGGCGAACTGCTGTATGGCGCCGAACTGGCGTTCTTCGAGGGGCCGTGGAAGCAGCCGGAGGAGTCCGGCAAGTACAACGGGATGATCCGCTACACCCTCGACGAGGACGATTTCGGCCTGGCGATCAACGGCAAGGCTTACCGTTCCAACTGGATCGCCACCAACCAGATTCCCCAGCGCGACGTGAAAGACGGCTTCATGAGCCTCTACGGCACCATGGACCCGACCGACGGCGGCAAGACCGACCGCTACAGCCTGTCCGGCAACGTCTGGAGCAAGGGCGATTCCTACAAGAACGAACTCAATCTCTACGCCCTCTACTACGACCTCGACCTCTATTCCAACTTCACGGGCTACCTCGACGATCCGGCCAACGGCGACCAGCTCAACCAGCACGAACGCCGGGTGGTGGCGGGCGGCAACGGCGAGCAGACCTGGTTCAACAAGCTGTTCGGCTTCGAGATGGACAACAGCCTCGGCTTCCAGGTCCGCTACGACAACATCTCCAATCTGAGCCTGAACCACACCCGGAACCGCCAATACCTCGATTCGATCAGCGTGGACGACGTGGACGAGACCAGCCTTTCGTTCTATCTGAAGAACCAGACCCACTGGCTCTCGAAGTTCCGCACGGTGGCGGGCCTGCGTAGCGATACCTTTTTCTTCGACGTGGCGGATAAGCTGAATCCCCGGGATTCCGGCAGCAAGACCTCGTCGATGGTTAGCCCCAAGCTGTCCTTGATTTTCGGCCCCTGGGCGGACACCGAATTGTTCCTCAACTTCGGCTACGGCTTCCATTCCAACGACGCGCGCGGCGTTACCAACCATTTCGATCCGCTCGATCCAGCGGTTCCGGTGAAGGGCGCGCCGGGCCTCGCCAAGCAGCGCGGCGCCGAGGGTGGGGTGCGTACCCAGTATTTAGAAGGGCTGGTCAGCACCCTGGCGGTTTGGTATCTGCATTCGGATTCGGAACTGGTGTTCCTCGGCGATGCCGGCACCACCGAACCGACCGGGCAAAGCGAGCGCTACGGCGTGGAATGGACCAATTATTACAAGCCCACCGATAGTCTGACCCTGGACGCCGACTTCGCCTTCACCTCGGCGAGCTACCAAAATGTGCCCAAGAACGAGAACGACATTCCCAATTCCGTGGGCCAGGTCATCGGCGCTGGCGTGGTTGCCTTGTTGCCCTACGACTTTTTCGCCACCGCCAGGCTGCGCTATTTCGGCCATGTGCCGCTGAACGAGACAGGCAGCGCCTATGCTGGCGACACCACCCTGGTCAATCTCGGGGTGGGCTACCAATACCAGAAGCTCAAGCTGGAGGTGGATGTGTTCAACCTGTTTGATTCCAAGGCCAACGACATCGCCTATTTCTACGAGTCGCGCTATCCCCAAAACGCCGCCGCCCAGGAGGGCACCATGATCCATCCGGTGATGCCCAGGCAGGTGCGGGCGACGATTACGCTGAGTTTTTGACCGGGCGGGAAATTCCCAATGGGTTCGCGCGCTGGCGGTGGCCGGGCGTCCGTGAATTTATCTGCGGATATTTTTGAGTGCCTCGCTGATCTGAGACACTTGTTTCAGGGGGATGAGGACGAGCAGGGCGTCCTCGGGCCTGCCATCGTTGCCGAGTTGCATGAACTGGATTCTTGCCACGTCGTTGTGTATGGCGATGGATTTGATGCCATCGACCAGGAAGGCGGGATTGTTCGGAAGGGCCATGATGAAGATCTCCATTGTCGAGCGTCGGTTGAATGAGCCGGCCGGTTTGCTTGCGCCGCGCGGGAAGCGGCAATGCCACGATGGTTCATGGCCACATGACGGCGAAAACCCAATAGCCGGGAAAGAATGCCACGAATTTACGAAAACTATCGGGACTTACGCGAATGCTTTATCGCTCCGCCGTTTGCCCCGAGGCCTGGTCGCGAGCGAAGAATAGCGTAGGTTCCGACTATAACGGAATCGTGCGGGGTTAGGCGAGGATGCGACAACCGGGGGAGGCGTGGTGGGCGCGCTCCCCTGGTCTAGGTGGGGATTAAATCAGGGTGGCGTGCGGATTCAGCGTAAAGAAGCCGAGGATGCCGTAGCAGGCCACCGCCAGCCCCGCGTGGGCCACCAGCACGGCTTTCGGGATTTTTTTCCCCTTCTTGCCGGCCAGGGCCATCATCAGCCCCAGGACGATGATGGCCACGGCCATGCCAATGTTGAGATATAGCCGCTCGTCGCCTCCCAGCGCCGGTACGATCACCAAGGCGGAGCCTATGAGCGCTCCGAGGGCGTGCAGCTTAGGATAATGCGGATCGGGCGGAAGGCCGCGAGCCATGTTCAGAACCATCATCAGGCCCATCACGGCGACCAGGGTGAAAGTAGCGAGTGCTCCCATCAACATAGGGGTATCTCCTTTGAATACGGTTGAAAAAAGATTGGGGAAATGAAGCGCTAGGCATGACGCAGGGTTCGGGCCAAGGCGAGTTTTCCATCCGCGCCGCGGGTGGCGCGGGTTCCCGCCGCTTCCCGCGGCGAAGGCGCCGCCGCCGATGGGAAATCGCCACGCTATCCATGGTATTTCCCCCATGGGCGCGCCACGAAACCTCCGATCAGCGGAAAGCCGCTTGCAAGTTTTCCGCGTTCGCCCGCATCACCGTTAGGAAATCCCCCGATTCCGGCCGGTTGGCGCAAGGCTCGAACACCAGGCTGGCGACGCCCAGCGCCTTGAGCTTGGCGGCGATCTCCGGGGCGGGCCGGGCTTCCCAGAGCATCCACCGCGCCGGATGGCCCGCGAGGCTCTTTTCCAGGCTACTCCATTGTTCCGCCGGAGGCATTTCGTTCGGCTCCCAATGCACGCTGGCGAGGTTCAAGCCATGGCGGCGCGCGAGGTATTGGTAGATCGGATGCGAGGCCAGCAGCGGCGGCTCGGGTTTGGAGCCCACGATGGTTTTCAGCTCGGCGTCCAAGGCGGCGAGTTCTTCCCGCAAGCTGGCCAGATTGTCCATTAACCCGCTTTTCCATTCCGGGCGCTGCCTCGCCAGCGCGTCGGCCACGGCTTGCGCCTGTAGCCCGGCCTGCTCGAAATCCAGCCAAGTGGTAAAGGCGATGCCCGCGTGGGAATGCATCCCGCCCGGCCCGTGGCTGTGGGTAACGGCCTGCTCGATCCGGATGTAGCGATCCCGGAAGCCGGCGGAGGTGTCCGCCAGCTTGAGCTTGGGCAGGCTGACGCGGGCTAGCCAATGTTCGTAGTCCGCGCCGTTGAGCAGGATCAGGTCGGCTTTCTGCATCTCGCCCACCGCCTTGGCGTCGGGCTTCCAGAAGGCCGGATCGGTGTCGGCGGGCACCGGCAAGGCCACGCTGGCGCGGTTGCCGGCGAGGCGTTCGGCGAAATAGGCCAGGGGGTAGTTCGAGGCCACGATTTTCAGCTTGCCGCCGCCGGAATCGGCCAGGGCGGCGGATACGCACAGCAGCCACAGGCCTAGCGCGGGACCAATGCCGAAACTTCTGGATCGCGGCGGGGAAACGAACGGCATGGAATTCTCCTTGGGTTAGGGAACGAGGAACCGGCGAACCAATTCGCCGGCATGGCGGTGGATGGCTTCCAGCAAGACCAGGCAGACGGACCCGCTGGCGAGGGCAAGCAGCACGATTTCCGCGGCGACCAGGCGCGCCACGGCTAGGCGCCCGCAGCCGAGCAGGAAGATGGTGCGGATTTCGCCTTGCCGCAACCGCAGGGACAGCGCGAACACCAGCCCCAGGGCCAGTAGGGTGGCGCCGCCCACCAGCAGCAGCACGGCGTCGAACAGGGCGCCGACCCGAAAAATGTTGTGCAACAATCCCTGGGTGATTTTCAGTGGCTGGACGATTTGCACGGGGTCGGCGGCGGCCAGATAGCGCCCGCGCAGCAGGGTGGCGGAGCGTGGGTCGCGAGGTACGGCGATGACGGCGCTGATGGGATAGGTGGCCGGATCGCCGTGGAAATGGAAGGAATCCAGGTTCTCAGGGGTGATTTCGGTGTAGGTGGCCAGCTTGGCGTCGGCGGCAACTTGGGCGGAGACGCGGCCGAAGGGCCCCTCCGGCGCGGGGCCGGCCGGTTGCCGCGCGGCGTGTCCATGGCCCAGCCCCTCGATGACCCAGGCGGTGGCGAGGTCCACGAACACCGCGGGGTCGTCCGGGCCGCGGGTTTTGCCCAGCACGCCGACGACACGCAGCTTGAGCGGATAGATTCCGGCCAGATCGAACAGGTTGTCGGGCGTGGTCAACAGGGTGTCGCCCGGCTTGAGATTCAGGGACGCCGCCGCGTCCGCGCCCAGCACGCAGTCGCCCAGCATCGCCAGCATCGCGCCCTGGGCCGGAACCAAGCCGCGGAAGTCGAAATAGTCCAGGCTTACTCCCACCAACGGATGGCCTTGGACCTTGAAGCGGGCGTATACCGGCAGGGGATCGGCCCAGCCGGTGGCGGCCACCCGATCGGCCTCGCGCATCGCGATGGGCGTCGCCGCCGCGTTGAAATACAGGGCGTTCAAGGCCAGGTCCACGGCGCTGCCCTTGGCGCCCACCAGCAACGGAGTGGCCGCGGCGCGGGCGGACATGCGCTTTTCGCCTTCGTCCAGCAGCACCCGCAAGCCCAGCGGCAAGCTGGCCAAGATACTCAGGCAAGCGACCAGGATCAGCGTGCGGGTTTTGTGGTGGCGCAGATAGCGCCAGGCGAGATAGAAATCGTGCCGCATTGGGAGCAGTGGCTAGTGATTGGCGGTTAGCGAAATTCAGGCTTGGAGTTGCCGGAAATCGACCACCCGGTCGAAGCGGGGCAGCAGTTCGTGATCGTGGGTGACGGCCAGGAGGCTGGCCTGGCGGCGTTCCGCCGCCCGGAACAGCAAATCGAGGATGCGGACCTTGTTGGCGGGGTCGAGGTTGCCGGTGGCCTCGTCGGCCAGGATCAGGCCGGGTTCCGGCAGCAAGGCCCGGCACACGGCGGTGCGCTGGCGCTCGCCTTGCGAAAGTTCGCGGGGCATCCGCTTGAGCTTGCCGGCGAGGCCGACTTCCTCCACCAGGCGCTTGGCCCGTTCCCGTACCTCCCGGTCCAGCCGTAACGAGGGATTGACCCGATAGGCGTGGACGATGTTGTCGAACACGTCCAGGTAGTCGAGCAATTCCAGTTCCTGGAACACGAAGCCGACTCGCCGCGCCCGGAAATCCCGCCGCGCCGCTTCGCCCAGTGCGTGCAAGGCCGAACCATCGACCCGCAACTGGCCGGCTTCCGTCCGGGCGATGCCGGCGATGAGCTTGAGCAGGGTGGTCTTACCAATGCCGCTGGGGCCGACGATGGCGATTTTCTCGCCGGAAGCCACCCGGAATTCCGGGATATTCAGCACGAAATCCGCGCCAGGATAGCTGAAACACAGATTCTCGGCGGCGATCACGAGGGCGCTCCCGCTTCCAGCCGCTGGCCGCCCTGGAAATCCATGGCGGCGATTTTCCAGCCACCCGCGGAGCGGCGCAGCACCAGCCTGGCTGCGTAGAGGTTATGGCGGCCGTGCGAATGGCCCCAGTGCGATACCGTGCCATGGGCGATCCAGCGGGCATCGACGGCTTGGCCATCGGAAGTTTGGGGTGAATCCACTAGCTTGCTTTCCAGGATTTCGATGCGGTCCACCCGGCCTTCGCCGCCTAGCCCGTCGGCCTGCCGCAACAGGGCGAGCCGTTGCTGAAGATAGATATCTTCCAGCAATTCCCCGTCCAAGCTCTTGGCGAGGCGGTCGTAGGCGGCTTCCTCGCCGCGTAGCGCGAAGGCTCGGTAAGCATTGTGCAGCAGGGCTTGCAATATTTCCGCCGTGATTGTCGCGTCCGGCCGCGCCGCCGGGCTGGGTCGATCGGCCTCGGTTTCGGCGGGCGGCGCGGGGTCCAGGGCTTCTTCCCGCGACCATTCGAAGGCCGGTTGCTTGGGGCTCATGTCCCCCTCGAAGCTTTCCCGCCCCTGTATGACGCTGACCGCGCGCCTTTGCAACTCGCCGCCGAACAGGTTCCAGGCTAGGACGATGCGTTCCGCCGGCTTTTCGGTGAGATAGGACAGCATCACGCCCACCAGGGCGCCGTTCGCGTCCAGCCGCTCCGCGTCGTCCACCGGCCGCACGCCTTCCCGGCTGAAACGCACGAACTCGACCCGATCGATTTGCGGCGCGGCGGCTACGCCATCGATTAGCAGCGGATTGCGGTTCGCTAGGAGCGCGCCGATCTTCCGCTTCAAGTCGGGTTTGGTTCCGGGTTCGAGGCCGGGGTTCTCCGCGTCGAGGCTCAGCCAGGGCCGCAAATCCCTAAGGCGCAGCAGCATTTCGTGGCGCACCTCGTAGGGCTCGATGTAAACATAGGAGCGCGGCTCGGCATGGCGGCGCGCGCGAGCGGGGTCGTCGAAGCGGGAGCGCCAGGGATCGTTCGGGTCCAGACGCAGCGTCAAGGGCCGGGTTAGCGGCGCCAAATCGCCGACCGGGACACCCCGGTGCAGGGCGATCAAGCCGATGTCCCGGCCGGCGACGCCGGCCGGGGGAGCGATGGCCAGGGTTGCCGCGCCCTCCGGCAGCGCATAGTCGAAATCGGCTTCGTGGAAGGGTTCGGCGGAGCCGTCCGCCGGATTGGCCTTGGGCGCTCCGGCGGGCTGTCCCGGCAAGGGTTTGCCGGCCTTGTCCTCGATCCGCGCCAATTGGCCGGCGAGGCGCTCCCAGGAAGGCTGGGGTTCCCGGGGCGCGGCTAGACTAGCTAGGCGCGGCAAGGCGCTATCCAGCACCCGCAAGTTCAGATGGATGGCGCGGCCTTCGATGGCGATTTCGGCCACCGCGGCGTAGCCCGCGAAGCCCGCCCAGTCGGCGAGGGCGGGGTGCGCGGAGAGCAACAGCCCCAGGCCGGCGGCGAACGCGGGGGTAAGCGCGACGCGGAAGTTTGCTTCCATGCGTTTTCCGATCCTCAGCCCGACTTGACTTGCGTGGCCGATCCCTCGGCGGGAACCGGCGGCCGCGCCTTCGGCCAGTAGTTCCGCCAAGTACGGAAGCCGATGATGCCCATCACCCCGAAAAAGACGATGACCAGGGCGCCGGTGAAGCGGCCCGCGAACTTGCCGTAATCGGTCGGGGGCGCTAGGCCGACGCTGAAGGGAATGCGCAGTTGGTCGTCCTCGGTGATGGGGCCGTCGCCGATGGTGGCGATCAGCGCGTAATGGCCGGGGTGGGTGATTTCGACATGGGTGTCGGCGGTGCCGTTGCGGTAAATCTTCGCCGGGGCTTCCGCCAGCGTGCTTTTGGTTTCCGGCGGGCGGCCGTCCTCGCCGATGTCCTCTTCCACCACGCTCAAGGCGATGGGGGTGGAGCGGGTATCGCGGTCGAGCAGGTCGATGGTCAGATAGACCTTGCCGATCTTGGGAATCTCCTGGCAATACTTGGCGAAATCGGTACTCTCGCCCGCTTGCCGGCCCTCCTGCAAGGCGGAGAAATGCACGGCGTAAAAATCGTTGGCGACCAGGCAATCCATATTGGAGCCCGAATAGGATTGCCGCCCGTTGAAGGGGTCGCGGGGCGAGGTGGCCGCGTTGGCCGCTTCGGAAACCGCCAGCGCCAGGGCGCAAGCCTGGGCGAAAATAGCCGCTAGGCCGGCCAGCCGGGATAGGTTCAGCATGGGGAATACCTCCGTCATTGGGGATGTAATTGGAACGAGTACTTGCCGCTGACTACATGGCCGTCGGCGGAAAGCACCCGATATCTCACGATGTACTGGCCGGGTGGGAGCTTTTCCACCGAGGCCCTGAGATGGGAGTGGTCGGTGAAATCCAGCCGCGCGTCGTGCTTGTCGACCCGCTTGCCGGAGGCGTCGATGACCGCTAGGGCGAGGAATTCCTGCCCGACCGCGTCGTTGAAGATCAATAGGATTTCTTCCGGCGCCACCGTCACGACCGATTCCTTTTCGGGTTGGGCTTTCACCAAGATGGCGTGGGCCCAAGCTTCGGGAACCGCCGCCAGCAAGGCCAGCGCCACGAAAACAGGTTTGCTCATTAATTTGTCCATGGGATTGAAAGCGCCGCGAGCGCGAAGACTTTGCCGCCGCCGGGCCGGGTTTCGGTCCAGAACACCCGGAACCCCGCGGCCGTCGCTAGGATGCGCGGGTGGTCGGCGTCGATTCCCGGCGGCGACAGGGCAACCGGTTCGGACCAGTGCCGGCCGCCATCCAGCGAGTGCGTGGCGTACACCTTGGCGCCTTCCTCCGCGATCCGGGTGAACACCAGCGCCGCCTTGGTAGGCGACAGGGCGGCGATATCGCCTTCCCGGCTATCGCCGTCGCCGATGCGCAAGGGTGGCGACCAGGTTTTTCCGGCGTCGGCGGAATTCAGATAAAACAGGCCGGGCGCGGTTTCCCGGCCGGTCCATACCACGCTGTGCAAAGCCATTCCCCCGGGGGTTTTGGCCGCCGCCAAGCCACCGCCACAATGGGGGCAGCCGGAAAAGTGCCAGCCGAAGGCGCCGACCGCTCCCGCGTCCCGCCATTTCCCGGTTCCCGGAGCAAGCACGGCCAGCCGCATGTCATGCGGTTCGGCGTCGCGGTACAACACCGCTACCTCGCCGTCGGGCAGGACCGCTAGCCGGTTCCAGCAGCAAGTGCACGCCGCTGCATCCAGCGTGGTTTCCGGTTGCCAATGGCGGCCGCCATCGGCCGATTTGGCGTAACGCAAACCCTGGGTGTTGCCGTTTTCCTCGCGGTCGTCGAGCCACGCCAGATGGACATTGCCCGCCTGATCCAAGGCCAGCGCCGGATGGCTCTGGTTGTGCGTTCCGTCGCCCTGGGCCGGAGTTCCACCCAAGCTCCAGGTCTTGCCGGCGTCGTCGGACGCGGCGCTGCGTAGCGGGCCGGTGCCGGGCAGTGCGCCCTTGGCCTGCCAAACGGCGACGATCCGTTTGCCCTGGACCGCCAGCAGGGGGTCGTTGCCGCGCCGGGAGAGAACCGCCGGTTCGCCGGTTCGCTCTAGGAAAGCGGGTTTGCTCCAGGTCTTGCCGCCGTCCCGCGATGCCGCGTAGGCCAAGGTTTCGGTTGCGCGCTGGGCGAACTTTCCCGCCAATAGCGCGTGGATCGCGCCGCCGTCCAGGGCGATATCCAGGCCGCGAACCTTGGTTAATCCCTCGACGTTCGGATAAACCACCGGGGAGGCGGTTTGCGCCCGCGTTACGCCGATGGCCGCCGAGGCCAGCAAAGCCAGCAGGGAGGCACGGACGAACGACGGCGGTCGGGGCGGAAAGGGCATGTTCCCGAAATGCCGTTTTCAGGGTTTGCCGGAAGGATGGCGGCGCGGGGCCGATCCGGATTCCGGGGAGAAGTGGGTGTCGAGCTCCATATGAATAGTTGGCCGCGAATAAGGTGGAATTGGCTATACCAATTCCCGTGCCATGAATAATTTATTTTTATAACAATGGCTTGCGATATGTCGCGGGGTAAAGCGCGGGAATTGGCGTGGATGTATTCGGGGATATGGCAAGGTGGGTGAAATAGCGGCATAGCGGAAAGCGGCCGGGGACGGGCGATTTCGCCACGCCCCGGCCCGTGTTTTGGCGACGGGGTGGAATATGCGAAGCCAAGCACCGGATGAGCCGATACGGCGGCCTTCCCGAAGCCGGCCGAGGCTGCTCGATCGTTGGGAACGCCTATTCCGGCAGCCGGCAAAATCCCTGGGGGGGCACGTCGAGGCCGGCGTTGAACTTGCTCGACATATTCTGGTAGGCGATGAGTCCGGCTAGTTCGATAAGGGCGTCGTCGCCGAACTGGGCCTTGAGCCTCGCCCGCAAGCCCTGGTCCACGCCATGGCCGGTGATCGTCATGGCCTCGGCGAAGGCCAGGGCGGCCTTTTCCCGCTCGTCGAACAGCGGCGATTCGGCGAAATTTTCCAGCGCGCGCAGCCGGTTCTCGTCCACGCCCCGTTCCAGGGCGTGGCTGGCGTTGAGATCGACGCAAAAACGGCACCAGTTGATCTGGGAGACCCGGACCATGACCAGGGAACGCAGGGCGGGTTCCAAGGGCGAGGATTCGCGCTCGAAAGTCCGGTAAAGCCTTAAAAAGGCGAAAAACACCCTGGGCGTTCTTCCCCATAGCTTGACCGGTTCCAAGACCCGGCCGAACTTGCGGCGCTGCAAGGCGAACACGATGCGCATGGGCCAGCCGTAGCGGCCCTCGGGCGGGGTTTCGATCCAACTCATCTCGCGGTGCTCCTGTTTCCGAACATGGGGTTCATGGGGGCGCGGTTTCGTTCCCAGCCAGGGCGGCGACACCCGCCTCGCCGAGGCAGGCGGCCATCAAGCCCGAATCCCGCAGCCGCCGCAAGTCGGCGGGAGTATCCACGTCCCAGGTTCGGGCGGGTTCCTCCCAACGGAGGCCGGCGTCAAGCAGGCGTTCACGGGTGATCGCCATGACCCTTGGACTACCCCAGGGCATGGCCTCGAACAGCCTGGCCTCGGCCCGGCGCAGGCCCGCCAGGACATAGCCCCCGTCCTCGGCCGGCAGGAATACGGCGTCCCGGCCGGATCGCAAGGTCTCCGCGGCCTCGGCCAGCAGCCTCGGCGTCAGGGCCGGGCAGTCGGTGCCGATCAGCAAGGCGGGGCCCCGCGCGCAAAGGATCGAGAAGGCATCGAACATGCGTTCGCCCAGGTCCGCGCCGGTTTGCGCGTGCAGCGCCACGCCCTGTTCCCGCCCGCAGCGGCGGAACAGCGGATGGCCGCGATCCGGCGCGCACCACAGGGAAATCGGACCCAACCCGGCGTCATGGGCGGTGCGCAGCGCGCGCAGGGTGAATGCCTGTTGCAGCCGGGCGGCGCCTTCCGCGCCCAGGCTGGGTATCAGCCGCGTCTTCGCCTTTCCGGGCACCGGCGCGCGGGCGAATACCGCGATGGAGACGGGTTCAGTCCTGGCGCGGTTCATAACCGTAGGCCCTCGCCAGGCGTTCGGGATTCGCGCCCAGGAAAAAGCACAGCCGCAGCCGCCACATCGTGAGGACGGTGCGGCAGACTCCGCGGCTTTCCCAGCGGCGGCCCGAGGTGACGGCGCGGCAAGCCAGGCAAAGCGGAGCGCCCAGGGTTTTCAGCGCCTTGGAAATGGCGATGTCCTCCATCAGCGGGATATCGGGAAATCCTCCGGCCCGGAAGAACACCTCGCGGCGCGCGAACAGGCATTGGTCGCCGGTGGCGATGCCGGTCAGGCGAGAGCGGCGGTTCATGAACCAGGCGATCGCCGGGAACAGGGGATGCTTGCCCTCGATGCGGACATCGAAACGCCCCCAGCCGGAACCGGTTGCCGCGAGGCCCTGCGCGATATGCCGGTCGGCGTCCTCGGGCAAGGCCGTGTCGGCGTGCACGAACACCAGAATATCGCCCCGCGCCAGCGCCGCGCCGGCGTTCATTTGCGAGGCGCGCCCGCGTGGCGCCACGGACACCCGGTCGGCCAGCCCGCGCGCGAGTTCCGGGGTGCCGTCGTGGCTGCCGCCATCGACCAGGATGACTTCATGGCCCCGCCGGCGGAGCGGTTCCAACCGGAGTAAGTGCCGATTAATCCGCTCGGCTTCGTCGAGGGCCGGAACGATGAAGGAAAGGCGAGGCATGGATGAATCCGTTCCCTTAGCGCGCGCCGGACTCGAACCCACCGCCGCGGCGTCAGCAGCAAGCGCCGGAAAAGGCTTCGCCACCGGGCGCCTGGAGGACGTTGCCTGGTCCGCAATCGAATAGGCCGTAATGGGTAGAGGTGTCGCCGACGATCTTGAAATGCCCGGAATAGCGGGTTCGCGCCAGCATCGCCGCGGTATTTCCGCAGACCCGCATCGGTAGTCCGGTCTTGAAGAGATGGTGGTCGTCCAGGGCGAAGGCATGGGGGTGTTCCGGCAGCGTGCCGAGGTAGTAGGCGACCTGGCCGTAATCCTCGCAACGGTCTTCCAATTCCAGCTTGAACGCCCGGATCGTCATCGAGTAAAACCCGACCATGCCCGCTTTCCGCTCGATTGCGGGATCGTCGAGGGTAATCCGCGTCCGGCTGGCCACGCGGTAATCGAGGCAGCCGAGTTGCCCGAACAGCCGCCGGAAGTCCTCGATATACAAGGCGCCGCCCAGGCATTCGCCCAGCAGCACGGGATCGGCCGCCAAATCGGCCGGAATCCGCCGATCCGCGAATACATCGGAGAAGTAGAGTTCGCCCCCCGGTTTCAGCACCCGGAAGATTTCGGAAAACACCCGCGGTTTGTCGGGCGAGAGATTGATGACGCAGTTGGAAACCACTACATCGATCGAATCGCTAACTAGCCCCAGGCTTTCCAGGTCTTCGATATAGCCTCTCAGAAACCTGACGTTGGGTTCCCGGTAGCCGAATTTCCCGGTGTGGTAATCGATATGGCGATTGGCCACGGCGAGTTGTTCCTCCGTCATGTCCACGCCGACGACCCGCCCGCGCGGCCCCACTAATTTGGACAGAATGAAGCAGTCGCGCCCGGAACCCGAGCCCAGGTCGAGCACCGTCTTGCCTTCCAGGGCGGCGGGAATGGGCGATCCGCATCCGTAGAATTTATCCTTCACCTCCGGGTGCAACTCGGCCAGGATGCGCCTAAGCGGCTCGGCCAGGGTGTCGATGTCGCAGCAGGCGCTGGTCTTGAGATCGTTCTTCGAGCGCAGGATTTTGCCGTAATACTCCTGAATCGCCGTTTTGGCCGGATGTTCGTTTTTCATGCGCCTATCCATGGGGGAAACTCCATTTTTCTCGAAAATCAACACAACACAACACAAGACTTCGATTTACTTGGCCTTCAATACGCCGGAGCGTCCCAGCCAGCGGTTCGCCGATTGGTTCAGCCATTGCCGCGCGGCGGAATCGGCTTTCACCGTGGCGTCCAGGAAGGCCGTGGTGATATCGCGCACCGCCGCGAGATGGCGAAAATCGGGCATTCGCCCTTCCGGCGAGCGGTATGGCCGCGGTTCGCCCGGAGGGCCGCCGGAATGGCCGCCGGGCCGCTGGCCTCCGCCATATTGGCTCGCCGGCAGCAGCTTGTCGCCGCCTTGGGGAGAGGAACCCATCCAGCCCCCGAACAATCCCTCCGCCGCGGCCTCGGACTCGGCCTCGTCGCGCGCCTTATCCAGGGCCGCGCCGGCCAGTAGCTTGTGCGTGCCGTTTTGCAGGAGCAACAGATATTTGTCGCCGCCGCCCGCGTAGCGCCAAATGGCCGGGCGCAGGGAGGGCGAACTGATGCCGTAGGGATCGTCGTCCTCGCTGCCGGTGACGGCGAGCAGGGGCATGGCGATGTTCGAGAAGCGCTTGGCCAGATTGCCCGCCGCCAAATCCGTGGAAGGGCTCAGCACGATGGCGGCGCGGAAGCTCAAGCCTTGGAAGTCGGGCCGCTGGGCCTTGATCGTTTCACCCGCCAGGGCCGCGGCGGTCTGGGAACCGAGCTCGTAGCCGGCGACCGCCAGCCGCGTCGGATCCGCGCTGGCGTAAGGCGAATGGGGCATCCGCGACAGCCGCCGGAATTCCCCTAGCGCCCAATCCAGCTGGGCCAGCCGGCTTTCCAAAGCGGCCTGCGAAAAATACTGCCGTCCGATGCCGTGCAAGTCGGCATCCTTGCCGGGCCCGGAAGCTTTCAGCGCGTCGGCGGCCGTGGCGGGCTGCACCGTAAGCACCGCGTAGCCCGCCTTGGCCCAGGCTTGCCGCCACAGGCTTCCGGCCGCGGCGTCCTCGCCCAAGCCGGGAAGGTAGACGATCAGCGGATAACCGCCCGGCGCCTCGGGCGCCACGAACGAAATATCCAACGGCGTACGCCCATGCGTCCAGGTTTCGCGGAGCGACGCCGTGGTGTAATCCTGCTTGGGCGAATAACCGCCCCGCGCGGAAAAATCGTCCAGTTGCTCCTGTACCTCGGCCGGAGAGGGATCCGGCCCCGTCAGGGAACAGCCACTGGCGGCGAGCAGCCACAGGCCGGCGGCCATGGGTTTCAACCAGCGGCGGCCAGGCGGCGGGTTGGCGACGATAGGGCTGGGCATGTCCATCATTGCTGCTTTTATGGGATTACTCCGCTGAACGAAATCCAGGGTGAAACGCCGCTATCCAATCGCCTGGACGCGAGCTTATATTCCGGTGATAAGCAGATCGAGCGCGGCGATGATTTCCTCGCGCCGATGCGCGAGATCGGCCACCTTCGCCCCCATGAGTTTCTTCGATATGCCGGCGAGATGCGGCGTGAGCATCGCGTAGGCTTGGCCATCGATCTCGAACACCGGGGTTAGTATCTTGATAAGCTTGCCTTTCAGCGCCGAAACCGGGCAAAGCGGGACAACCACCCGAGTGGCCAGGTCGGCGATCAGCTCGCTCTGTATGTCGAGCAGGAAAGGCGTGGCGGTTTTGGTGTCCTGGTTCTCATTGCGATAAACGCTGAATTGAGGCATCAGAAGCTTCGCGAGCCGTCGCTGAAAACTCCGTTCCGCTCAACGTACTCGTTGTGCGCCGCGATGGCGTCCTTGTTCTCGGCCAGCCATCGCTCCCGTTGTTTTTTCTTGAGGGCATCGGCCAATGCCTGCTCCAAGGTCGCGGATAGGTTAATGTCCAATTCCTTGGCCTTGCTTAGCAAGTCCGCGTTAATGCTTAGGTTCGCCGCCTTTTTTGGCGCCAGGGGATTATAGGCGGGTTGCATGTGTTTTCCTCCGAGGAAGCAATGCGCGCAATATATGCGCATTGGGGCGCGCGTTCCAGGCCCTTGCTGGCTTCGCGGACGGCCGCGGCCTACCTCGGAGGGCAAGAAGCCGAATCAGCGCCGCCTGACCAACTGATAGGGCCGTCCCGCGTAGCCGACCGGCGCGCTCCAGATATGCACCAAGCGGCTGAACGGGAACACCAGAAACAAGGTGATGCCGAAGAAAAGGTGCAGCTTGAATATCCAGCTCACGTCGGCGATCACCTCCGCCGCGCCGCCCCGGAAAGTGACGATGCGTTGCGCCCAATCGGCGAGCAGCAGCATGTTGCCGCCGTCCAGGTGGTAGAGCGAAACCGGCAGGGTGAGCAAACCCAGCGCTAGCTGCGCGGCGATGAGCAGCAGAATGAAGATGTCCATGCGGCTGCTGGTGGCGCGGATGCGCGGGTCGGTGAGGCGGCGGCGGATCAGGATGAACAAGCCCACCGCGCACAGGCCGCCGAACACGCCCCCGGCGATCACGGCCAGCACTTGCTTGGCGGAGGTGGACAGCCCCAAGGCGTGGTACAGATCGGGTGGCATCAACAGCCCCACGAAATGCCCGACGAACAACAGCAGGATGCCGACATGGAACAGGTTGCTGCCCAACCGCAGTTCCCCGGTGCGCAGGAACTGGCTGGAGCCGCTACGCCAGCCGAACTGGTCGCGCTCGAAGCGGGCCAGGCTGCCCAGGAAGAACACCGTCATGGCGATGTAGGGGTAATAGCCGAAAAGCAGGGTATTCAGGTAATTCATGGTGGCTTAGCCCTCAGAGAGCGGGATTCGGAACGGCGGGACGGACGCGCGGCTTAAGCACGACCGGACTCGCGGCGGCGGGCTGGCTTTGGCAAGGCTCCCGGCCGCCAAGGAAGCTGACCGCCTCCTCCTCCCAGATTTCGTCCATATGGGTAATCGTCGCGTCCGGCCCCTCGGTGGCGGCTTGCTGCCGAATCCCGGCGAGTTCTTCCGGCGCCCCGGCGAAATCCGCCAAGGCGTCGAACACCGCATGGAAAGCGCTGCCCCGCTCCTTCAAGCGCGCGCCCAGAAGGCTCAGCACCGGCATGGCGTCCCGCAGCAAGGGCACGGCCTCGTCGCGGGATTGCAGCGAGAGGTATTCCAGGAACAGCGGGATGAAATCCGGCAGTTCCCGGCTATCCAGTTGGTAGCCGTGGTTTTGGTAAAGCACAACCTGATGTACGGGATCAATCAGTTCGAGCAGAATGCGAGCAGTCCCAACGGGATTGGAGACAACATTAGAATTCTTAACGGATGCCACGATGTGGCGGTGAGGAACAATACGTTTGGAA
>SXGT01284743.1_pt1 | contig 17944 bp, 12 predicted proteins | sample 3176221 | NCBI WGS metagenome assembly SXGT01 (sample SAMN11356862, study PRJNA531348) | freshwater metagenome | isolation source: freshwater sample F1-120 | place: China: Fuxian Lake, Yuxi | collected 2017-12-25
GCACGTACGTGCCGAGCATGATGCGGCGCTTGCATTCGGGGCCGAACCCTTCGCCGCGCGTGTTGGCGTACATGCCGCCCAACAAGTCCGCCTCCGCCGAGCGCGACGTGTATCGAACCCCGTCGTAGCGTGCCAGATTCGAGCTGGCTTCCGCCGTGCAGATGATGTAGTAGGTGGAGATCGCGTACCCGGTGTGCGGCAGCGACACTTCACTCACCTGGCATCCGAGCTTCTCGAGCGCGCGCACTCCCTGGCGGATCAGATCGCCGGTCTCGCTTTCCAGACCCGCGAAGTATTCCTTCGGCAGCCCGATCCGCATGCCCCGCACATCGCCGGTCATGGCGGCGGCGTAGTCGTCGACGGGCGCGAAGGCTGAGGTGGCGTCCATCGGATCGCGGCCGGCGATGGCCTGGAGCAAGGCGGCCGCGTCGCGCACATTGCGCGCGAACGGGCCGATGTGGTCGAGCGAACTGGCGAAGGCGGTGAGTCCGTAGCGGGAGACGCGGCCATAGGTAGGCGTGACGCCGGAGACGCCGCAGAACGACGCCGGCTGGCGGATGGAGCCACCGGTATCGGAGCCGAGCGAGACGACCGCCGTTCCCTGGGCCACCACCGCCGCCGATCCGCCGCTGGACCCGCCGGGTACGCGGTCGAGCGCGACCGGATTGCGCACCGGGCCGAATGCCGAGTTCTCGTTCGACGAACCCATCGCGAACTCATCGCAATTCGCCTTGCCGAGGATGACCGCTCCCGCGCGATGGAGCCTTTGCACCGCCGTCGCGTCATACGGCGCCACGTAGTTCTCGAGCAGCTTCGACCCACATGTGTTGCGGATCCCCTTGACGAGAATCACGTCTTTCACCGCCGTGGGGACGCCCGCCAGTGGACCGGGATCCTCGCCCTTGGCGAGCTTGGCGTCGACGGCGTCCGCCTGGCGGAGCGCCAGTTCGGGGCACAGGTGCAGATAGGCGTTGGTCTTGGAGTTTTCGGCGGCCGCGAAGTCGAGGGCGGACTGGGCGAGTTCGCGCGCGCTGAAGCGATGTGCCATCAACCCGTCGCGAATCAGGCCAATGGTCATTTCCGCGGGGTTCACTTTTCGATCACCCGCGGAACCTTGAAGAATCCCATGCCGGAAACCGGGGCATTCGCTAGCGCGAGTTCGTTCGGGAGCGGAGTGCGTTCCTCGTCGGCCCGCAACGTAGCGTCGTCCGGCGCGTCGAACAGCACTTGCGCCATCGGTTCGACCCCGCCGGTGTCGAGTTCGTTCAGCTTGTCCATGTGGGAGAGGATTTCGTCCATCTCACGGGCCATTCGCGCGGTTTCGTCCGCGGTCAGGCGCAAATTGGCCAGACCGGCGACATAGCGAACCTGCTGTTCGGTGATCCTCAAGCGGATTCCTTCTTTTGGCTCGCCCGGTAGAGGCGGCTCAAGATGGGGTCCGCGATCCGGTCTTCCTCGCGGGGAGCCACGCCCCGCACGGGCACGGTTTCCCTCCCCGGCATGCGGCGCCGGGCGCCCACACGGAACTCGAGCCCGGTGACGAGGTCTTCCCGGCCGGTGACCTTCGCGAGACGCGACACGATCTGCGATGTCATGGGAAAGAGCTGCTGCCTCCAGACGAGGTCCTCCACGTCGATCACCAGCCGTCCGCGCACCAGGTTGACCGGGATGGCGTGGCGCGCCACCTTCTCTCCCACGGCGCGCTCCCAGGCGGCAATGGCGAGTTTCTCGCCGGAGAGACATTGCTCCGCGAGTTTGGATTGGCCGAGCAGTTTGATCGCTCTTTCCATACCGGTTGGGGGGAGAAATCATTATATCCTGCCGGGGTGATCACCCGTCGCGATTTGATGCTCGCCGCGCCCGCCCTGGCGGGCGCGGAACCCCTCACCGTAGACGCCCATATCCACCTATTCGAGCCTGCCCGATTCCCCTACCACTCGAAAGCGGTGTACCGGCCCGCGGCGTCGCCGCTCGATCCGTATCTGAAGTTCGCCCGATCGGCCGGCATCGCCCATGTGGTGATTGTCCACCCCGAACCATATCAAGACGATCACCGGTACCTGGAGTACTGCTTCGAACACGAGTCGCCGCGTGGCTTGTTCAAGGGCACGTGCCTGTTCGATCCGCTGGATTCCGCCACGCCCCAGCGCCTGGCGGATCTGGTGAAGAAGTGGCCCGACCGCATCGTGGCCCTGCGCGTCCATGCGATGAACCCGCCCGGAGCACCGTTCGAGAAGACGGGGCCGATCGAAAACCGGGACCTGGGCGATCCGGCGATGACGAGGGCGTGGGCGGCGGCGGCGAAGCTCGGCTTGGCGGTCCAGATGCACTTCCTGCCGCATCACGCGCCGGCCATCGGCAAGCTGGCCGCGGAATTTCGCGACATGCCGGTGATCCTCGATCACATGGGCCGCGCGGGACAAGGATCGGCGGCGGACGCGGAGGAAGTACTGCGCCTGGCGAAGCTGCCCCGCGTGTTCTTCAAATTCTCGGGGGTGGGCTACTCGTCGAAGCAGAAGGCTCCGTACGCCGACGCCAAGCCGTTCGTGCGCCGGGCGCTGGCGGAGTTCGGCGCGGACCGCATCCTATGGGGCGGGCTCGGCCACAACGCGAAGGAGAACCAGGATGCGCGCGCCGTGTTCGACGCGATGTTCGGCGATCTGCGTCCGGCGGACGCGGCGAAGATCCGGGGCGCCAACGCGGCGAGGCTGTTCCGATGGGCGTGATATCGCGGCGGCTCCGCCGAAGGAGATAACATAGGACTGTCATGGCCGCTCCGGTAGCACCCCCGCTGCTGCACGATGGCGACCGTCTGAGTCGCGAGGAATTCCTACGCCGCTGGGAATCGATGCCAGACCTGAAGTTCGCCGAACTCATCGATGGAGTGGTCTACTTGGCTTCACCAGTTTCCGCCGCGCACAACGATTTCGAGGCCTTCGCCGGCTGGTGGCTCGCCAGCTATGCGGGCGAGACGGCAGGCTGTTGGGCCGGCTCGAACGGTACCTGGTTGATGAACATAAACGCTCCCCAGCCGGATCTCAACCTCCGGGTGTTGCCCGAGTTCGGAGGGCAATCGCGGATCGAAGGAGCATACTTCGCCGGCGCCCCAGAGTTGGCCGCGGAAATCGCCGCATCGAGCGCTCCACGGGATCCCGGCCTGAAATCGGAGTTGTACGAGCGGTCCGGCGTTCGCGAGTATCTCGTCATGCTGGTGGACGATAGACGCGTCGTGTGGCGCGAGTTGCATGATGGGCGCTACGGTCCGGGCCGGCGCGGACGGCATCCACCGCTCGCGCGTGTTTCCCGGCCTGTGGCTGGACGAGGCGGCGTTCTGGGCCCGCGATTTCCGGCGAGTCCGGGCGGCGCTGGAACAAGGGCTCGCGACGCCGGAACACGCGGCGTTCGTCGAATCGCTGGCGGCCGCGCGCGGCTGACCGTCCCGCGGCGCGGCGCTATGATGGACAGCGGCCATGCGCATCCTATTTCCCCTTGTCCTTGGCGCCGCCCTGTCGGCGCAAAAGCCCGCCTTTGAAGAGCTGAACCGGCAGGCGCGCCAGAGCCCCGATTCGGCTTCGTTCCAACAGGCGTTGCGCGACACGCTCGGCGCCGAGTTGAAGAAAGGGACCGCGGCCGCGTTCCACGGCGGCGACTTCGTACTCGCCATCGAATCGGACGCCGCGCCCAGGCTCTTCGTCGACCACGAGGAAGTGAAGGCGCGCAAGCTGAAGGGCTCGAGCATCTGGATGGGCGCGCCTAGCGTCAAGACCGGCACGTCGCACTCGTTCCATTGGGTGGTGGACGGCAAGCGCTTCGGCGGCAATCAAAACGTCCCCGCCTACCTGCCCGAATGCTACGCGGCGAAGGGCGTACCGCAAGGCAAGCTGTCGGAGAAGATGGTCCACACGAGCAAGATCTACGACGGCATGAAGTCGGACTGGTGGATCTACGTTCCCGCCCAGTACGACGGAACGCAGCCGGCGGCGCTGATGGTCTGGCAGGACGGCCAGGGCCACATCAATCGCGATGGCGCCGCGCGGACCTTGAACGTGGTGGACAATCTGATCCACCACAAAAAGATGCCAGTGGCGATTCAGGTGTTCATCTCGCCCGGCAAAATCGGCGAGCGAGCGATGAGGTCGGTGCAATACGACTCGGTGAACGACACCTACGTTCGATTTCTGCGCGACGAGATCGTTCCGGAAGTGGAGAAGTCTTACAAGATCCGCCGCGATTCCTATAGCCGCGCGATCGCGGGCAGCTCTTCGGGCGGCATCTGCGCGTTCAACGCGGCGTGGATGATGCCGGACCAGTTCTCGCGGGTGCTCAGCCGCGTGGGCAGCTTCACGTCGATCCAGTGGAAGCCCGGCGTGCTGGACGGCGGCAACGTGTATCCGAACAAGGTGCGCAAAGAGCCCAAGCGCAACATCCGCGTCTGGATGTCGGACGGAAGCGAGGATCTCGAGAACGACGCCGGAAGCTGGCCGCTGCAGAACATCCAACTCGCCAATTCGCTGAAGATGATGGGTTACGATTTCCATCTGGCGTGGAGCAACGGCAGCCATAGCGGAGCGCATGGAAACGCCGAAGCGCCGATGGCGCTCGCATGGCTGTGGCGCGGCTACGACCCGTCCAGGACCGAGGAGAAGTACGAGCAGGAGGAGAGCGAGAAGGCGAAGCCGATGTTTCGCGTGAAGGCTCTGAACCGCGAATGACGAGAGTGACCGCCGCCCTGTTGGCCGCCGGCGCCGCGATCGCGCAACAGACGGGTCCCGCCGCTTTCGAGACGCGCGTGCGTCCGGCGCTGAACGAACACTGTTCGTCCTGCCACAATCCGGAGAACCCGAAAAACAAGATCGGGTTCCTGAGGACGCGCACGGCGGAGGACATGGAAACGTCGCGCGGCATGTGGAAGAAAGTGGCGGCGCACCTACGAAATCGCACCATGCCGCCGGTGGCGAACAAGCTGAGCGAGGACGACCGCGTGTTCATCGCCGCGTGGGTGGACGAGCGCCTGCGATCCACCGCGTGCGCGGCCGGCGAGCAGGCGGGATCGGTGACGTTGCGGCGATTGAACCGTCGCGAATACCGCAACACGATCCGCGATCTGCTCGGGATCGAATTCCCCGTCGAGGATTTGTTTCCGGCGGACGGCTCCGGCGGAGAGGGCTTCGACAACAACGGCGAGACGCTGTTCCTGCCGCCGATATTGATGGAGCGGTATCTCGAGGCGGCGCAACAGATTCTGAATCGTGTCGTGGCCACCCCCGCGTTCAGTCAGACGTTCCCCGCGCACCTGCTGCTGCCGGATCGCGTGAAGGACAAGAACAAGCCGCTAGTGCTCGCTCCCGGCGAGCAAGTGAGCGCCCGGACGACGGTGTTCGCCGATGGCGACTACGAGATCCGCGTTTCGATCGACCGGCCGCGCGACCGCGAGAAGCTGATCTTCGTTTCCATCGACGGCGGGGTTCCGGCCAAGCTGGTCTACCAGAAGGATTCCAACGGCGGCCCGACCGCGCGGTCCACGTTCGCCAAGCTGGCGCGCGGCGAACATACGATCGACGCGAAGATGGGCGATGCGCCGATCGACTTCTTTTTCGTGGGCGTGCAACAGCGGGTTCAGGAGCCCACACCCGACAAGCGCGTGCTGCACTACCGGCTCTTCGGAACCGAGCCGGGCGAGCAACTCGCCGATCCGCGCGGGGCCGCCCGGCGGCTGTTGGCGAGGTTCGTGCCGCGAGCGTTCCGGCGTCCGGCGCGGGCGGGCGAAGTCGAGCGGTATCTGAAGCTATTCGAACGGGCGTTCGAACGCGGCGAGCCATACGAGGAAGGCGTGAAGCTGGCGTTGCGGGGAGTACTGCTTTCGAGCGATTTCCTATTCCGCCTCGAAGAAGAGCCGAAGGGCAAGTCCGCGCGGGCGCTGAACGACTACGAATTGGCCTCGCGCCTTTCGTACTTCCTGTGGTCGACGATGCCGGACGAAGAGTTGTTCGCGCTGGCGAAAGCGGGTTCGCTGGCCAAGCCCGAGGTCCTGGCGGAGCAGGTGGATCGCATGCTGGACGACGCGCGGTCGCGGTCGTTCGCCGGCACGTTCATCGGACAGTGGCTGGGGACCAGGGAGATCGGTGGAAGGGCCGCGCCCACGGTGTCCGCGGTGCAGCACTTTTACACGCCGGATGTCGCGGTGGATCTGCGGGAGGAGCCGGTGATGCTGTTCCACCACATCGTTACGGAGAACCGTCCCTTGACCGAACTGCTGGATTCCAGCTACACGTTCCTCACCGAGCGGCTGGTGAAGTTCTACGAGTTCGAGGGGAAGGTGGACGTGAAGGGGAATTCGTTCCAGCGGGCCGAGTGGCCAGACCGGACTCGCGCGGGCATCCTGGGGATGGGTTCGGTTCTGGCTTTGACTTCCCATTATCAGCAGACGAGCCCGGTGCTTCGGGGCGCGTGGGTGCTGGATACGCTGCTGGGGACTCCGGCTCCGGCGCCTCCGGCCGACGTGCCGCCGCTCGAACCGGATGGGAAGAAGGAGAAGGGGCTCACGGTCCGCGAGAAGCTGGTGCGGCACCAGGCCGATCCATCGTGCGCCGCGTGTCACAAGGTGATCGACCCGATCGGCTTCGCGATGGAGAACTTCGACTGGATCGGCCGCTGGCGCGCCAACGACGCGGGGAAGCCGGTGGACGCGCGCGGCGTTCTTCCGACAGGCGAGAAGTTCGACGGGCCGGTGCAGCTCCGCGAGGTGCTGATGAGCCGGAAGGCCGACTTCCTGCGGCATCTGACGGGCAAAGTGATGGGCTACGCGCTAGGGCGAAGCCTGGAAGACTCCGACCACTGCACGGCGCAGACGCTGGCGGACCGGCTCGAGAAAGACGGCTACCGCGCGCGGACGCTGATCCGCGACATCGTGCTGAGCGCGCCGTTCCGGCGCCGGGGTCCGGCGGTGGAGAAGGATCCGGCGGAGTTGTCGAAGCCGGTGAAGAAGACGGAGCGCAAAGAGCGGATTTGATGACGGCTCGCCGGCGGGCGGGCGTGGGACGATAATCATGCGCGGCTCGAGGCTCGAGCCGCCAGGTCTGGAATGAGAGAGGAGGCGGCCAATGGGCGCGAGTCCGATACTGAGATTCACCGAAGAACAGTACCTTGCAATGGACCAGGAGATCGCCGGCCGGTCCGAGTTCCACGGAGGCGTTGTGCTTCCGGTCGAGGCCGCGACGGTTTCCCACGAAGCCATCGTCGCGAATCTGCTCGGTGAGGTCCGGACGGCGGCTCGAGGAACGCCGGGCCGCGTTTTCGGTCCGCAATTGCGCACGAGGATTCCGCGTGCGCGATATTGCTATCCGGACGCGACGTTGATTTGCGGTAGTCCCGAGCTGTACGAAGACCGGCGCGACACGATCGTCAACCCGGTGGCGGTGTTCGAGATCTTGTCGCCCTCGACCGAGTCCTTCGACCGCGGGCTGAAGTTCGCCGCCTACCGGGATCTGCCCTCGCTCCGCCAGTACGTTCTCATCGCGCAGACAGAGCCCAGGATCGAGTGGTTCGTCAAGAGCCCCGAAGGCTTCTGGGTGTTGCACGACGCGTCCGGGCCCGGCGCGCGTCTCGAGATCCCCTCCATCGCCGCGGCGATCCCCGTGGCATCGATTTACGAAGGCGTCGAGTTCGAGCCCGCGCCCTTTCCGGGCGGCGTATAATTTCGATAGGAAATCCGATGCACAAACCGATCTCGCGCAGGACCCTGCTCCGCGGCGCCGGAGCCTCCGTCGCGTTGCCCTGGCTCGAAATCATGCAGGCCGCGCCCGCCAAGGGTCCGGACAAGCTGCCGGAGCCGCCCTTGCGCATGGCGTACATGTTCATGCCGAACGGCACGGTCTCCAGCCATTGGACGCCGCCGGGCGGTGGCGAGGACTACGAGATCACCCCGCATCTGAAACCGGTCGCGCATCTGAAGAAGGATTTCCTGCTGCTCGAGAATCTCTGGAACGAGAAGACCGCCGGCCGCAACGGACACTGGCCCAAAGTGCCGGCTTGGCTGCATGGCGGCTACGTGCAACGCTCCACCGGGAAGGACCTCGACGTAGGCGGAACCTCGGTCGACCAGATGGCGGCGCGGCATCTCGGCGCTCGGACTCCGCTGCCGAGCCTCGAACTCGGCCTGGAACCGCCGCGCTATGGCATCGACAACATCGGCGGCGGATTCGCGCGCATCTACGGCTCCTACATTTCGTGGCGCGATCCGCACACCCCGGTGCCGAAGGAGATCGTGCCGCAACTGGCCTTCGACCGCATTTTCCGCAATGGGCCCTCGCCCACGCACGGCGCCGAGCCGGCCGAAGGGTCGCCCTTGCGCGACGACGCCAGCGTGCTCGATCTGGTGAAGGACGATGCCAAGCGCCTGGCCGGCCGGGCCAGCACCGCGGACAAGATCAAACTGGACGAGTATTTCGAAGCGGTCCGTTCGGTGGAGCAGCGCATCGAATCGTCGCTGCGGCCCAAGAAGCTGTGGGTAAACGCGGGCAAGGCGCCGATGGAGCGTCCGCCGGCGGGCATTCCGGAAAACCACCAGGATCACTTGCGCCAGATGATGGACGTGCTGATTCTGGCGTTCTGGACCGACACCACGCGCATCGCGACGCTGATGCTCGGCGACGCGCAATCGGGGCACGACTATTCTTTCCTCGACGGCGTGAAGGGCGCGTTCCATTCGCTGTCGCACCATCGCGAGGAACTCTCCAAGCGCGACCAATACGAGCGGATCGTGACCTGGCACGTCGAGCAGATCGCCTACTTCCTGGACAAGATGAAGTCGCTCGACGAAGGCGGCACTTCCCTGCTGCACAATTCGATGATCGTGTTCGGATCGTCGTTGAAGTGCGGCAACAAGCACGAGATCGAGAACCTGCCGCTGCTTCTCGCGGGCCAGGGCAAAGGCACGATTCGAAGCGGACGGCGGTTGCGCGCGACGGAACGGACGCCTTTCTGCAACCTGCATTTGGCGCTGTTGCAGCGGATGGGCGTGGAAGAGAAATCGTTCGGCGACAGCACGGGTCCGCTGGCCGGGCTTTCCTAAGCCCGCCACCGCGGCCGCGCGGCCCAGACACCGGAATATGAGCGAACGTAAGTTGGCGACCGTGCGTGCCATCGCGGCGGTCGACCCCATCCCAGGCGCGGATGCGATCGAGGTAGCCACCGTCACCGGCTGGAAAGTGGTGATCAAGAAGGGAGAGTTCAAGCCCGGCGATCTGGCCGTGTATTGCGAGATCGATTCGTTTTTACCGGTGAAACCGGAGTACGAGTTCCTGCGCAAATCGAGTTTTCGCAAAATGGGCGGGCTCGAGGGCTTCCGGCTCAAGACGATCCGGTTGCGGGGACAGGTCAGCCAGGGCCTGCTGATCCCCGCGCCGCCTGGCGCCGCGGAAGGCGATGACGTCACGGAGACGCTCGGCGTCGTCAAGTGGGATCCGCCGCTGCCCGCGAGCCTGGCCGGCAAGGTGCGGGGGCCTTGGCCGAACGTGCCCAAGACCGATGAAGAGCGCATCCAGAACATGCCGGAGATCCTCGGTTCGGAGGAGACGTTCTACGCCACCGAGAAGCTGGATGGATCGAGCGCGACGTTCGTCGTCGATCGCGGCGAGTTCTACGTCTGCTCGCGCAATCTCAACCTGCTCGAGGATGCCGGTAATACGTTCTGGCAGGTGGCCCGCGAGCGCGGACTCGAGGAGAAGATGCGCGCCCACGGCGGCGATTTCGCCGTGCAAGGCGAACTGATCGGACCGGGCGTGCAGGGCAACCGCTACAAGCTCGCCAAGGCGGAGGTGCGATTGTTCGCCGCCTACGACATGCAGCGGAGCGCCTACCTGGGATGGGACGAACTGGCGGCGTTGGCGGAGGAGTTGGGGCTCGGCACGGCTCCGCTGATCCGGCGAGGCGCGCGGCTGGCGGACTACGGATCGGTGGACAGGCTGCTGGCCGACGCGGACGGGCCGTCGGCGCTCGGTGGATCTCCACGCGAGGGGCTGGTCTGGCGCATCGAGAGCGGAACGTTGAAGGTGAGCTTCAAGGCGATCTCGAACGCGTTCCTGCTAGCCACCGGCGAGTAGGCGGCGATACAATCGGGTCAGTCATGCTCTTCGGCATTCTTCTAGCCGCCGCGGTTCCCCTGGCCGCGGCGGTTGAGTTCAATCGCGACATTCGCCCCGTGCTTTCCGACAAGTGCCTGGCATGCCACGGAGCCGATGCCGCGGCGAAGAAGATCCGTTTGCGGCTCGATTCGGAAGCCGCCGCCAAGGCCGATCTCGGCGGCAAGCGCGCCGTGGTGGAAGGCAGGCCGGAGGAAAGCGAACTGATCCGCCGCGTCGCCAACGCGAACAAGGCGCTGCGCATGCCGCCCGCTCACACCGGCCACTCGCTGTCGGACGCGGAGATCGCGACGCTGCGGCAGTGGATCGCCGAGGGCGCGCGGTGGGAAAAGCACTGGTCGTTTCTCGCGCCTGAGCGGCCCGCCCCGCCGGCCGTTTCGGACGCGGCATGGGTGCGCAACCCCATCGATTCGTTCGTGCTCGCGCGTCTGGACAAGGAAGGATTGAAGCCGCGTCCGGAGGCATCGAAGGAGACGATGCTGCGGCGCGTCACGCTCGATCTCACCGGACTGCCGCCGTCACTCGCCGAGATCGACGCGTTCCTGGCGGACCGATCGCCCAAGGCGTACGAACGCGCGGTGGAGCGGCTGCTCGGCTCGCAACGGTACGGCGAACGAATGGCGGCGCGATGGCTGGACGCGGCGCGGTACGCCGACACCAATGGCTACCAGTTCGACGGCGAGCGCGTGATGTGGCGCTGGCGCGACTGGGTGATCGACGCGTTCAACCGCAATCAGCGCTTCGACCGGTTCGTGCTCGAGCAACTGGCCGGCGACATGCTGCCCGGCGCGACGCTCGATCAGAAGATCGCCACCGGATTCAATCGCAACCATCGCGCCAACACCGAGGACGGCATCATTCCCGAAGAGTACGCGGTGGAGTACGTAGTGGATCGCGTGGAGACCGTGTCCACGGTATTCCTCGGCCTGACGCTCGGTTGCGCGCGCTGCCACAACCACAAGTACGATCCCTTCACGCAGAAGGAGTTCTACCAGGTCTTCGCCTACTTCAACAACGTGCCGGAACTGGGGCGCGCGATGAAGTACGGGAACTCACCGCCGGTGGTCCCCGCGCCCACGCGCGAACAGCAGGCTCTGGCGGCGGCGGTGGACGCGAAGACCGCCGCCGCCGAGGAATTCCTGGCCAAGCGCGAGAAGGAGATCCGGCGCGGACAGCGTACTTGGGAATCGAAGCTCGAAGCGGGGCGCTGGACGCCAGTCGAGGGGTTGCACAAGGCGTTCGCCGCGGGCGAGACAGAAGCGCGGGGCGCGTTCGACAACGACGACCGCTTCTCGTTTTCGTTGACCGCGTCTTCGTCCCGGGTTCCCGACGGTCCGCTGTTCAGCCGCATGGCGAACGGCGAAAAGGGCAAGGGATACGGACTCTACTTCCGCCAAGGCCGGCTGCACGCGCACATCACCAACAGCTTCGCCGACGACGCCCTCCGGCTCGACAGCGAAGAGACGTTCGGAGCGGGCGAGCGGCGGATCGTGTTCACCTACGACGGGTCTCGTACCGCGGCGGGCCTGAATGTCTACGTCGATGGAAAGCCGGTTTCGAAGAAGGTGACGCAGGACACGTTGTACCGCCCGTTCCGCAACGCGGGCGCGAAGTTCGACGAGCCGTTCCGCGTGGGGCTGGGCGGCGGGAAGGACCAGCGATTCAACGGGACGGTGTCCGGCGCCGCCGTGCATTCGCGCGCGCTGTCGCTGGAAGAAGCGCAAGCGATGGCCATCGCGGTTGACGCTGCGGCCCGCAAGCCCGAGGCGGAACGGCGGCCCGCCGAGTCGAATGCCTTACGCCGGCTGTACCTGGACACGGCGGCGCTCCCGGCGGTTCGCGAAGGTCAGCGCAAGCTGACGGCGCTCCGGCAGGAACGCGAGACGCTCGAGCGCACCTTCCCCACGGTGATGGTGATGGCGGAGCGGCCCGTGCCCAAGCCGGCGCACGTGCTGATTCGCGGCGCTTACGACAAGCCGGGCGAAGCCGTCCAACCCGGCGTTCCGGCGATCCTGCCGCCGATTCCCGAAGGCGCGCCGTCGAACCGGCTGGGCTTTGCCCGATGGGTGATCGACCCCGCCAATCCGCTGCTGGCGCGGGTGACCGTGAATCGATTCTGGCAGATGTATTTCGGCACGGGGCTGGTCAAGACAGTGGAAGACTTCGGTGCGCAGGGCGAATGGCCGTCGCATCTGGAACTGCTCGACTGGTTGGCCACCGAGTTCGTCCGAACCGGCTGGGACGTGAAGAACCTGCAGAGACTCATCGTGTCGAGCGCGGCGTACCGGCAGAGTTCGGCCGCGGCGCCAGAGCTCATCCGGCGCGATCCGGAGAACCGGCTGTTGGCGCGCGGTCCCAGGGTTCGGCTGGCGCCGGAGTCGATTCGCGACGCGGCGCTGGCGTCGTCCGGCCTGTTGCACGAGCGCCTCGGCGGACCGTCGGTGAAGCCGTATCAGCCCGCCGGGTTGTGGAAGGAACTCATCATGCAGGACATGGATTACGTTCAGAGCACCGGCCCGGGCCTGTACCGCCGCGGCCTCTACACGTTCTGGAAACGGACCGTGGCTCCGCCGATGATGCTCAACTTCGACGCGGCCAATCGCGAGGCGTGCGTGGTGCGGGAGAGCCGCACCAACACGCCGCTGCAGGCGTTGAACCTGATGAACGACGTGACCTTCGTGGAGGCGGCGCGATTCACCGCCGAGCGCATGATGAAGGAAGCGGGCGCCAGCCGGGACGCGCGGCTGCGGCACGGATTCCGGCTGATTGTGGGGCGCGCGCCGGGCGCCAAGGAGCAGGAGGTGCTCCGCGACAGTCTGGCATGGCACCTCGACTACTTCGCCACGTCCGGCCAGGCTGAGCGTTTTCTGGCGGCCGGCGATTCCAAGCGCGATGCCTCTCTCGACCCGCGCGAACTGGCCGCCTATGCGAGCGTGGCCAGCCTGATCCTGAACCTGGACGAGGCGGTGACCAAGGAATGACGGACATCTCGAGACGGTCGCTCTTCAATCTGGCCACCGGCGGACTCGGATTCACCGCGGCTGCCCATTTGCTGGGCGCCGGCGCGAATCCACCGGCGCACGTGGGATTGCCGGGGCTGCCGCACTTCGCGCCCAAGGCCAAGCGCGTCATTTATCTGTTCCAGCACGGCGCGCCGTCGCAGCTCGATCTGTTCGACCACAAACCGGACCTCGCCAAACTGCGGGGCGCCGATCTGCCCGCCAGCATCCGCATGGGCCAGCGGCTCACCGGCATGACGGCGTATCAGACGAAGTTCCCCACCGCGCCGTCGATCTTCCGGTTCGCGCGCCACGGTCCGGGGGGAACCTGGCTCAGCGAACTGCTGCCGCACACCGCCAAGGTGGCGGGTGAGATCGCGGTGATCCGGTCGATGCACACCGAGGCGATCAATCACGATCCCGCGGTTACGTTTTTTCAAACCGGCTTCCAGTTGGCGGGCCGGCCGTCGATCGGCTCCTGGGTGTCGTACGGACTCGGCAGCGATTGCCAGGATCTGCCGGCCTTCGTCGTGTTCGTGTCGCAAGGCAAGGGCAATTCGCAGGCGCTGGCCGACCGCCAGTGGGGCAGCGGATTCCTGCCGGGCAAGTTCCAGGGCGTCAAGTTCCGGGCGGCGGCCGACCCGGTCCTCTATTTGTCGAATCCGGAAGGCTATTCGGCGCAGGCGCGGCGGCGGTACCTGGACGACCTGGCGAAGCTGAACGAGTTGAAACTCGCCGACACGCAGGACCCGGAGATCGCGACGCGAATCTCGCAGTACGAGATGGCGTTCCAGATGCAATCGTCGGTGCCGGGGCTGACCGATCTTTCGAAGGAGCCGGAATCGGTGTTCGACATGTACGGGCCGGACTCGCGCGTTCCCGGGACGTACGCCGCCAACTGCCTGTTGGCGCGCCGGCTGGCCGAACGCGGCGTGCGGTTCATCCAGCTTTTCCATCGCGGCTGGGATCAGCATTCCGGCCTGCCGCGCGGCATCCGCCTGCAGTGCGAACAGACCGATCAGCCGTCGGCGGCGCTGATTCAGGATCTGAAAAATCGCGGGATGCTGGACGACACGCTGGTGGTGTGGGGCGGCGAGTTCGGACGCACCGTCTATTCCCAGGGCGAACTCACCGCCACCGACTACGGGCGCGATCACCATCCGCGATGCTTCTCCCTATGGATGGCGGGCGGCGGCATCCGGGGCGGCCTTACCTATGGCTCCACGGACGATTTCAGTTACAATGTCACCGAGGATGCGGTGGACGTGCACGACCTGCACGCGACCATCATGCACTGCCTCGGGGTGGACCACACGAGGCTCACGTTCAAGTTCCAAGGGAGGCACTACCGGTTGACCGACGTAAAGGGCAGCGTGGTGAAGGGGCTGCTGGCATGACGTGGCGAATCGCCGTTGCCGCGACGATTGCCGCCGCCGCGTTCGCGGAGGAAACAAAGCCCAGGCCGCGGCTTTGGTCGTTGCAGCCGGTGGCGCGGCCTGTTGTGCCAGGCGCGGCAACGCATCGCAATCCGATCGACGCTTTCGTGTCCGCGCGAATCGGCGCGAAGGGGCTGCGAGCCGCGGGACCAGCCGGCAAGACGACACTGCTGCGGCGCGTTCACTTGGACTTGACAGGTCTGCCGCCCACGCCGGCCGAGGTCGACGCGTTCCTGGCGGATCCGAATCCGGACGCTTATGAGAAGGTGGTGGACCGCCTGCTCGACGATCCGCAACACGGTGTGCGATACGCGCGCCATTGGCTGGACGTGCTAGGGTACGCGGATGTCGATGGGATGATCGGCGAAGCCGGCATCCATCACTGGCGCGACTGGGTGATTCAGGCGTTGAATCGCGACATGCCGTTCGACCAGTTCGCGCGAGCCAGCATCGCGGGCGATCTCTCGGCGAACCCCGAAGACATGTTCGCGACGGGCTTTCTCACGCGAGCGGCGCGGTCGCCGGCCGATCCGCAAGAGGCGATCGGATTCGCGGCGGTGGAGAACATCTCGAGCGCGTTTCTGGCAATGACCGTGGGCTGCGCCAAGTGCCACGACCATAAGTACGACCCCATCTCGCAACGCGACTACTATGCGATGAAGGCGCTGTTCGACCCGCTGCTGCCCGACAAACGGCTGCTGGCGAGCGCGGATGAAATCCTGGGGCGCCAAGCCGTGCTGGCCACGTGGAAAGCCAGTCAGGACGCGATCCAGGCGCGCATGGACGTCATTACCAAGCCGTACGAAAAGCGGATTTTCGAGGAACGGATGACGTTTCTGCCGCCCGATGTCGTGGCCGTGTTCCGTAAGGATCCCGCCGCCCGGACCGATGCCGACCGCAAGGTGATCAAGGACTACGAGACGGTGGTGACCCCCGACGCCCGGAAGTTCCGCGACGTGATGACGGCGGACGAAACCGCGCGCTACGAGGCGATCCGCAAGGGGCTCACCGAGCTTCGCCGCGATCCTCCGGAGTTGCCCGCCTTCTGGACGGTGCGCGTGGATCCGGCGCGATTGGCGGGCAAGAACCACCTGTACGAAGGCGGCGACCGCGCTAAGAAGGGTGAGGAGGTGACGCCCGGCTTTCCCTTCGCGCCCAAGGACGTGGTTTTCAAAGGCGACCGCAGGCAGGCCTTTCTCGACTGGCTGACCGCTCCCGCCAATCCGCTGTTCGCACGGGTGGCGGTGAACCGGCTGTGGCAGTGGCATTTCGGCGAAGGCCTGGTGGCCACGCCCGGCGATTTCGGACTGATGGGGCAGCGGCCCACTCATCCGGAACTGCTCGATTGGCTGGCCGCGGAGTTCGTCGAACGTAAGTACTCGATGAAGGCGATGCACCGGCTGATCGTCACGTCAGATACCTACCGCCGGTCGTCCGCGGCCACGCCGGAACTGCTCTCCGCCAATCGCGCGGCCGATGCCGCGAACAAGTATCTGTGGAAGTACCCGGTTCGCCGGCTGGACGCCGAGACGGTCCGCGATTCGGTGCTGCACGTGGCGGGCGCTCTCGACACCTCGATCGGGGGCCGGTCCTTCCGCGGCGAGGATATCATGGAGCGGCGCGTCATGAGCGCCGCGCGCACGGGCCACTACGACACGCGGTCGAACCGGCGCGGCATCTACATGGGTCGCGGAGCGGATGCGTCCATGAACATGATGCCCGCGTATCTGACGCTGTTCGACGCCGAGGACGGCCACGTCACCTGCGCCCGGCGCGAACGGACCGTGACGGCGCCGCAAGTGCTGTTCCTGATGAATGGATCGCTGGCGCGGGAGGCTTCGCTGAAGCTGGCTAAGCGGATCGAGGCGCGCGATCCGGCCGAGCGCGTGGAGCTCGGCTACAAGACCGCGCTGGGCAGACTGCCCTCCCCCGCCGAGCGCGATCACGCGCTTTCCTACATCGGCGATGGCCGCCCCGAACGGTGGGACGGCTTCGCCTGGATGCTGATCAACCTGAGCGAATTCGTATTCCATCCATGACGCCACGCCGCGATTTTCTCCGGAGCATGAGCCTGGGTCTGACGGCGCCGGCGCTCGGATACCTGTGGGCGGCGGACGAAAAGTTCATCCGCGCCGGCGCCGGGCCGCATTTCGAGCCGCGCGTGAAGTCGGTGATCTTTCTGTTCATGTGCGGCGGCGTTTCCGCGATGGACACCTTCGACCCCAAGGACAACAAGTGGGCCGGCAAGATGCTCGACACGGTCAATTCCAACAACGGCCGTCCACAGCTTCGCCCGGTGCTGCACTGTCCGCGGGTGTGGACGCGCCATGGGAAATCGGGGATTCCGGTCTGCGAGTGGTATCCCAATATCGGCGGCATGATCGACGACATCGCGGTGGTGCGATCGATGTACTGCCACGAAGTGGGCCACTTTCCGGCGTGCTGGGAGATGAGCACGGGCCACCGGAATCGCATCTTCGATCACCCGGCGATGGGGTCGTGGGTAAGCTACGCGCTCGGATCGGCGAACCGTAATCTACCCACGTTCGTGAATCTGGGCAAGCCGTCGTCGCCGGCGCAAGCGGCGGGTGGATACCTGGGTGGACAGGAATCGGCGACGCCGTTCCAGGCGGGCGACACGCCCGTGGCGGATCTGAAGCTGCCGCCGGGCCTGACGCGCGCGGAACGCGACCGGCAGATGGATACGCTCGAGAAGCTGAATCGCGACTTCCACGAACGGCACGCGATCGACGCCGAGGTGGCGTCCCGCGCGCGCGCCTACGAACTGGCCGCCAGCCTGCAACTGGCGGGGCCGGAGTTGGTGGACTTCTCGAAGGAGCCCGAAAGCGTCCGCAATCTGTACGGACTGGGCAAGCCCGATACCGACGACTTCGGCAAACAAATGCTGCTGGCGCGGCGGCTGGCCGAGCGGGGCGTCCGGTTCATCCAGGTGTGCCACGGCGGCGGGATGGGCAACGGCAAGTGGGATTCCCATGACGACGTCGCCGATCACGGACCGCTGTGCCGGCAGACCGACCGTCCCATCGCCGGGCTGATCCGCGACCTGAAGCAGCGCGGGATGCTCGACAGCACCATGGTGGTGTGGGCCACCGAGTTCGGACGGACGCCGTATTCGCAGAACAACGTGGGCCGCGACCACAACCCGCACGGATTCACGTGCTGGCTGGCCGGCGGCGGAGTGAAGGGCGGAATCGTCCACGGCGCCACCGACGAAATCGGGTACAAAGCAGTCGAGAAGCGCCGGTACGTGACCGACCTCCAGGCCACCGTGCTGAAGCAGATGGGTCTCGATTACAAGAAGATGAGCGTCGTGATCACGGGAAGACCGCTGCACATGATCGAGGAATCC
>SXGT01364090.1_pt1 | contig 17944 bp, 17 predicted proteins | sample 3176221 | NCBI WGS metagenome assembly SXGT01 (sample SAMN11356862, study PRJNA531348) | freshwater metagenome | isolation source: freshwater sample F1-120 | place: China: Fuxian Lake, Yuxi | collected 2017-12-25
TCATCAGCGTGAGCTTCGATTGGTAGTCGCCCGAGACCGGAATACAGGTGGGATGGATCTGCGTGTAGCAGGGGTTCGCGAAAGCCGCGCCGCGTTTGTAGGCGCGCCAGATCGCCGTCGTGTTCGACCCCTTGGCGTTCGTCGAGAGATAGAATACGTTGCCGTAGCCGCCCGTGCCAAGGACGACGGCGTCGGCGATGTACGTTTGAATCCTGCCCGTGATCAGGTTGCGCGTTACGATTCCCCTGGCGTTGCCGTCGATCACGATGAGATCGAGCATTTCCTCACGGGGGTACATCCTGACTCTTCCCGCACCGATCTGCCGTTCGAGCGCCTGATAGGCTCCAAGCAGCAATTGCTGTCCGGTCTGACCGCGCGCATAAAACGTGCGGGAGACCTGCGCGCCGCCAAAGGACCGGTTGCTGAGCGCGCCGGCGTATTCGCGCGCGAACGGAACGCCTTGCGCCACACACTGATCGATAATGTTGACGCTCACCTGCGCCAGGCGATAGACGTTGGCTTCCCGGGCGCGGAAATCGCCGCCCTTGACGGTGTCGTAAAAGAGGCGGTAGACGCTGTCGCCGTCGTTCTGATAGTTCTTCGCGGCGTTGATTCCGCCCTGAGCGGCAATGGAGTGGGCACGGCGCGGACTGTCCTGAAAGCAGAAGCAGCTTACGTTGTAGCCGAGTTCGGCGAGAGTGGCCGATGCCGACGCTCCCGCGAGACCGGAACCTACGACAAGCACGCTGAACTTTCGCTTGTTGGCCGGATTGACCAGTTTCATGTCAAACTTCGTGCGGTCCCAGGCGGTTTCGATGGGGCCTGAGGGAAGTCTGGAGTCAAGTTGCATGGGAGAGTGGCGGCAATATTTGGATTCCTGATTTTACCAGAGTGGGGACGATGAATTCTGAAATTTCGCGGCAGGTGAGTGGGCGACAACTGATTTGGATCCCGGCCGATGCGCGGTACGCCATCGAGCGGGTTGAAGCCAGTCAGGGCCCCTCATCAGGCAACCGTTTCAATTGGCAGCCGGCGGACAATCGATCGTTTCCGCCGCTCGTCGTCTGCCGTGGAAATGTCAGGCCTCAAAATCAGGGTCAGAGGTATACCCGCTTCACGCGGGCACTGATCCCACTGAGTACGCTGTAGGAAATGGTCCCGGCAATCCTGGCGATCTGTTGCGCATCGAGGACTGCGCCGTCTTCCTCACCAAGCAGCGTGACGGTGTCGCCGGCCTTGAGCGACGGTGCATTTGACAGGTCCACGGTCGTCAGATCCATCGACACCGTCCCGACCACCGGCGCGAACTTGCCTGCCGCGATCACTTTCCCCTTGTTTGACAGCCTGTGAGGAAAGCCATCGGCGTAGCCTACCGAGAGCACGCCAATCCGCATGGGACGCGGCGCACGAAACGATCCGCCGTAGCCGATAGCGGCTCCTTCCGGTACGTCTTTTACGAGCGCAATCTTAGCCTTCCACGCGAGGGCGGGACTGACTTCGAGAATTCGCGCCGGACTCTCCCCTCGCGCCGGAGACACATACCCATAGATCGCATGCCCGGGCCGCACCATGTTCTGCCATGCTTCGCGTCGATTATAGGCGATTGCGTTCGTACTCGACAGATGGAGGTATCGCGGCAAGGGGCAGACTTGCCGCAGGGCGATGCAAATGCATTTGAACCGCTCCATCTGTTGTTCCGTCTGCAAGGAGGAGTAATCGGCTGCGGACGAGAAGTGGGTCATCAGCCCTTCGCACTGCGTGGCGGCCGGCCGTAGCGCGTCCGCAATTTCCGCGGCCGGAGCGGAAGTCCCCATCCGATTCATCCCGCTATCGATCTTGAGATGGAAACGGATCGCTCGATCCCTCAATAGGGCGATGTCGCGCGCATCGTGCACCACCGGAGTCAGAGCGTGCTCTTCAAGCGCATCCACTTCGTAGGAGAAGAAGCCGCCCATCACGAGAATTCGCGCGTCGATTCGAGAGCTCCGGAGGGCAACTCCTTCTTCGACCGAGCTCACGGCGAGCCAGCGCGCGCCGGCAGCACTCAAGACCCTCGACGCCTCGACTGCGCCATGGCCGTAAGCGTCCGCCTTGACCACGCCCAGAACTTCGACCGCGGGACCGACCGCGGCCTGAACCGCATTATAGTTGGCCGCTATCCGCGCCCTCGAGACTTCGACCCACGACCGGTATGGAAGTTCAGCCATCGACGACTCCTCCGGACGGGCGTTTTTGACTTTGCCCGCGAAATTCTGCTACAAATAGGGTCAAGCAGGCCGGCTTTTTCTTTGCTTTCATAAGGAAGGTATCCCCAGTGGAGTCCGTTAATCGTAAGCTGATTCGTCCATCTTTAACCGAGATCAAGGATCAAATGACACCTCCCCGCCGTATTCAAAAAAAACCAGCTCCGCCAGACCAGACAAACGCGGAGAATTTCTACTACGTAAAACAGATGCAAGCCAAGACCCCCATGGTATTCGTCCTCCGTGACGGCGAAAAACTGCGGGGCGTCATCGAATGGTACGACAAGAGCTGTCTGAAGGTGAACCGCGACGGCGAACCGAATCTGCTTCTGTACAAACCGAACATCAAGTACATGTACAAGGACGGCTAGGATTTCGCTTTCTGTTTCATCGACAGGCGGTACGTCCGCCTTTCGCCGGCGTTTTCGAAGCGGCGCTTTTCCTCGTCGGTTTCCGGGATCGCGGGCGGAATGGTAATGCGCTGGCCGTCTTTGCCGATCGCCACAAACGTGAGGTAGGCCGAAGACGTGTGCCGGGTTTCTCCCGTGATCATGTTTTCCACGAACACCTTGACGCCGACTTCCATGGACGTGCGGAACACACGGTTCACGGAGGAGTAGAGGACGACCAGTTCGCCGATGCGAACCGGGTGTAGGAAATTCATATAGTCGACCGAGGCTGTGACCACGGGGCTGCGCGCGTGGCGCAGAGCGGCCAGGGCGCCGGCCAGATCGACCAGGTGCATTACTTTGCCGCCCAGAAGGTGCCCGAGCATGTTTGCGTCCGTAGGCAGGGCGAGTTCAGAATAGGTCGAGACGGATTCTCGAACGGGTTTGCCGTCCATAGCGTGAGTATCGTAAGAAAGGGAGCGTAATTGCAATTATGACGAACAACCGCATGGACACTCTGAAGGGAATGGTGGCCCAGAATCCGAAGGACAGTTTTGCTCGCTACGGTCTGGCGACCGAATACAAGAACGCCGGGAATTTCGAGCAGGCCGTGACGGAGTACAGGAATTTGATGGAAGTGAATCCGGACTACGCCGCTGCGTATTTTCACTGTGGCCAGACCCTTGAGAAGTCGGGCCGGATGGACGAGGCCCGCTCGGTCTACCAGCGCGGAATCGAAGTAACTGCGCGAACGGGCGATGCGCACACGCGTAGCGAGCTCGAAGCGGCGTTGGACATTTTGGGATAGTTTTTGCGCGAATTCGACCGCGGCCCGTATTAACGAGGGCGGATTTCGCCTCGTCTCCGTATGAGCGGCGCCAATTGTCCGGACCACGAACCTCGCCAGCGCCCGTAGCGCCCGTGAGTCCCCTTGCCAGGGCGGTCCGGATGTGGTCTAATTGCGTTTTCTTTTGGGGCGCTTGGCGCTGAGACCGTCGGAACCCGAGGCCGCCGAGCCCTCAGATACGTGGAGGCCAGAATGTGGAAGAGGTTGGTGACCGTTTTCACTCTCCTCGTGTTCGTCTTTGCTACGACCTTCATCGTGAATCAAACGGCCCAGGTCGTCTCGTTGGCAAATACGGTCAGCCCCGTTCTAGGCAAGATCGTGCTAATTGGCCTTCTGGTCGTTTACGCCGCGGTGATTCTTGTTCCTGTAGCACTGTTACTCCTCTTGCCGAAGCCGATAATCCCTCCGCCGGACGAACAGTCCGTGGAGTATCAGACCTACCTGCGGCGGCTCGGCGCAAGGCTGGCCGCCAATCCCGAACTGATCGACGCCGGCCCGCTGAATGATCGCATCAGCATCGAATCCGCGCTCAAGATTCTGGACGCGAAAGCCGACGGCATCATCAAGAAGACGGCTTCGACCCTGTTCGTCACCACGGCCGTCTCGCAGAACGGGAGTCTCGACGCTATCATGGTCTTGGCGGAGCAAGCGCGCCTCATCTGGCGCGTTGCCCATATCTATAACCAGCGGCCGGCGCCGCAAGAGTTTGGAAGTCTCTACGCGAACGTAGGAGCGACGGTATTCGCGGCCAGCCAACTCGAAGATCTGGACGTCCGTGAGCAGATCGAGCCGGTTATCAGGGCAGCGGTCGGTGGCGGGGTGGCTAGCTTCGTGCCGGGTCTCGCTGAGGTGGCGTCCATCGTGATGAACGCCGTCCTCGATGGCACGGCCAACGCTTATCTGACGTTGCGGGTCGGAATTATCTGTCAAACCTATTGCAGATCGATGACGGCGATCGACAGAAAAACGGCTCGCCGTAACTCGAGTCTCGCTGCCGCATCGATGCTCGGATCTATTGTCGCCGGCTCAGCGGGGAGCGTCATCAAGGCCATCGCTGCCGCGACCAGAAAGGCGGGTGGATCGGTGGTCGAGTCGGCGGCCACCGGTATCCGGGGCGCTGCCGCAAAGCTGAATCCGTTCAAGCGGGAGAGGGACAGGTAGTTCCGAAGCGGCTTGCTGAATCGCCCTATCTCGCGGGAGCAGGTCTCTTGGGCGGCGGGCAGCAATCCGCGGGACACACCGCGGGCACGCCGGCTTCCATCCGCTCCGTGATCAATTCACGGATCATGTTCACGAACCTTGGATGCGTCCCCACTGTCCCGGCCCGAATCATCCTGATCCCAAGTTCCCGGCAGAGAGCCGCGGCTTCCGTGTCGAGGTCGAACAGCACTTCCATGTGATCCGAAAGAAATCCAATCGGCGCGATTACGACATCGCCTCCGTGAATTTCACGAAGCGCATCGCAAATGTCGGGCTCGAGCCACGGCTGGCCCGGAGGGCCGCTGCGGCTCTGGTAGACCAGGCGGTATTCGGAGCGCCCAAGCCTCGCCGCAACCGCACTGCATGCCGCGTTGAGCTGCCGTTCATAGGGCGACGACGCCGCCATCGATGCCGGAATGCTGTGCGCCGTGAACAGCAGCCTGGCCGAGGGCAGCACGTCGAACGCCGCCCGGACGCGCTCCGTCATCGCTTCAAGAAAGCCGGGATGGTCGCTAGACGTCGGCAGTTTCTCGATCTCAGGCACTTTCCCGCCGCATTGCTCGCGGGCGCGCGCTATGTCCTCCAGATACTGCCTGCAACCCGAGTAGGAACCGAAAGCCGAAGTCACATAGGCGAGCGCCCGGCGTACGCCCTTCCCTTGCATTTCCCGGAGCGTATCGGCAAGCAACGGATGCCAATTGCGATTTCCCCAGAACACCGGCAGCCTCGGACCATGCGCCGCGAGTTCGGCGTTTAGCGCCGCTACCAATTCCCGGTTCTGTTCGTTGATGGGGCTCCGGCCGTCGAAGTGGTAATAGTGCTCCGCCACATCGAGAAGGCGCTCACGCGGGACGTTCTTCCCGCGGAGCACGTTTTCGAGAAATGGGATGACGTCCTCATGCCGTTCGGGTCCGCCGAACCCGAGAACCAGGACAGCGTCGAATTCCGCGATCATCCGTTCAACATCGCCGGCAGTTCCGCGGCCCGCAGCCTTAGCCCGACGTAGAAGGTTCCGAACATGGCGTAGATGGCGCTCACTTCGTCGAACCGCATCTCATAGATCAGTTTTTTGAAGACGAGCGGGTCGTCGGCGAACAGATCGACGCCCCATTCCCAATCGTCGAAGCCGACCGACGTAGTGATGATCTGCCGCACTGCGCCCGCATACCGGCGGCCGATCTTGCCGTGACTGTCCGTCAGTTGCGACCGCTCCGAGAGCGGCAGCATATACCAGTTCCTGGTTTCACCGCGCCGCCTGTCCATCGGGTAGAAGCAACAATATTTTCGCGGAGGAATTTCCGGGTATAGACGCGGCGCCATGGCCTTGCGCTGATAGGAGAGCGCCTCTTCGATCCCCGCGCTCCACTCGGGGCTTTGGGGCGCGGCGCCTTTTTCAAGAAGGCTCGCATAGATCCGGGCGGTCGATTCGTACAGCCCAAGCTCGACCATGGACAGGTAGGAACTCGTCTGCTCAAGATAGTCCCACAGACGGAGCCGCGCGAGCTTCAGCTCCACCTGATTCAACTCCTCAAAGCCTCGCCGGAAGTGGACGAACATCAGGTCGCCCTTGTGTCCAAGCAGTGAATACAGGGCGGATTGGCGCTCGCCGGGTTCCTCCATCTCCGAGAGCGCGGAAACCGCTTCGTCGACCACGTCTTTTCTCACGCTCCCGGAGAGTTCCCTCCACGCGGACCAGCGAATTCGCATCATCTGATGCAGTACGCTTGACCCTTCCATCGTCAGGGGCACCGGCGGGGCTTCGGCAGCCGCGGAGGATGCCGCGGCGGGAGTTACATGTTCTTCGGGTCTCATCTCATACCACTATACTTTGATGCGCGCAGGCGGACTGGAACTACCATGCGTTATAGTGGCCGTCGCGGCGAGTCAGCTCCAAATGCGTCTCGAACACCTCGGAGAGCGTTTCGGCCGTCAACAGCGCCTCTTTAGCGCCTTCGCGGTAAACCTTTCCACGCCGCATGAACACGACGCGGGAAATTTCCGGAATGATGTCCGGCAGGTGGTGCGTCACCATCACGATCGACGTGCCGGATTGCGCGAGCTTCCGCAAAATGCCCGAGAGCGATTGCGAGGCGGCGAGATCCAGGCTGTTTGCCGGCTCGTCGAGCACGAGAGCGCCGGGTCCGTTGATCAGCGCGCGTCCAATCAGCAGCCGCCGGGCTTCACCCGACGAGATCTCATCCATCCAGCGTCCGCCGAGATGGCTCACTTCCAGCAGGTCCAGTATGCGGTCCGCCTGCTCCTCCATATCGCGCGTGACCTCGTGATGCGGCCAGATTCCGACGCTCCCAAAGAATCCCGATAGTACGATTTCCCTGCCCCGGAAGTCGCGCGTGCAGGCGGTCATCAGGTCGTTTGACACGATGCCGACCAGCGCGCGCAACTCGAATATCCGCCAGTTTTCCTGTCCCAGGATCTTTAGCGACCAGTCGTCGTAGGCGGTACTCGGGCGGCATTCCTGCGTGATCGTCTTGACAAGTGTCGACTTGCCGCAGCCGTTCGGCCCGATGATCGCGAGGTTCTGGCCGCGGGGGATAGTGAGCGAAAACCTGTCGAGGGCGATCTTCTCACCGCGAACAACGGTGACGTTTCGAAACTCGATCAGCGGGGCTTCAGGGAGCGTGGACATCTGGTCATTTCAGGCGGAGAGCCGCCGCATGCGCGGCGGATGCGCGGCCCACGCCGTCCAGGTTGTAGCCGCCTTCAAGAACCGATACAAGCCGCCCGCCCGAGTACTTGTCGGCAATCTCCATCATGAGGGTGGTCAGTTCCGCGAAGTCCGGGTCCGTGAGATTGAAGCGGCCCAGCGGATCGCCGCGGCGCGAGTCGAAGCCCGCTGAGAGCAGCACCAGGTCCGGCTTGAAGTCCGCCGCGGCGGGCTTGAGCACGTCGCGGAATGCGCCCAGAATTTGTTCCTTCCCCGCGCCCGCCGGAAATGGGCAATTCCGCGTCGTTGCTTTTCCCGGACCTTCGCCCGTCTCATCGGCGCGGCCGGTGCCCGGATACCAGGGCGATTGGTGCGTACTGAAAAAAAATACCGTGCCATCGCGGTAGAAAATATCCTGGGTTCCATTGCCGTGATGCACGTCCCAATCGGCTATCAGCACACGCGCAAGTCCGTGCCGCTTCTGCGCGTACCGCGCCGCGATCGCGACGTTGTTGAATAGACAGAAGCCCATGCCGCGTTCGGGCGTCGCGTGATGGCCCGGCGGACGTACCACGCAGAAGGCGTTCGTGGCTTTCCGCGTCACCACTGCGTCGACGGCGTTCAGAATGCCGCCCGACGCAAGCAGTGCCACTTCGTACGAACGGGAACAGATGGCGGTGTCGCCGGTGCTGAGGTCCGTAAGCCCCGCCGCGACGTCACGCCTGACGGCGCGGATGTAGTCGCGGGAATGGCACGCGGCCACTTCGTCTTCCGTTGCGAGGCGCGGGGGAATACGGGTGAGACCGGAATCCTTCAGCGCGGCTGCGACTGCGTCATACCGCTCGGGACGCTCGGGATGTCCGCGGCCGGTGACGTGATCCTTGAAGATGGGGTCGGCGAGAAGCGCGGTCATTGGTTATGAAAGGCGCGGGGTGACGTCCCCGGTCATGAGCATGAGACGCCGCACTCCCTCGCGAAGTATTCCCGGGGCCGTGAGCAGGCTCAGCACAAGGTAGGCCTCCTGATCGAAATCAAAGAAAAATCCAGGCTGCACCAAGACATTGTGACGCTCCAGAAGCTCCAGTGTCCACTCCTCTTCGCTGAGGATACGCGGCGCGCGCACCGTCGCGTACCATCCGCCCTCGACTTCGAGAACGTGGAACGCCGTGTCGCGAAGAGCGCTTCGCAGCCACGCAAGATTGTCCCGGGTGCGAACCGCGATCTCCGCGCGAATGCCGGCGCCCGTTTCAAGCAGGCGGGGAAGCGCGTGCTGAACCGGAGCCCCTACCGATAGATAAGTGTCGGAAATCAGTTCGAGCCGCTCGAACGCCTGGGCCCGTTCGGTGTCTGGCCCCGAGATCACCATCCATCCCAGTTTCAACTGGGGCAGGCCGCATATCTTTGAAAGACCGCTCATCGAAAACGTCAGCACGTCCGTGGCTGCCGCGAAGCTCTCAACCCGCTCCGGATCCGCGCCGAACGAATAATCGGCGAAAACTTCGTCGGAAACGATCGCCATGCCGCGTTCGCGGCAAAATGCGGTCAACCGGCCGCGTTCGCGTTTCTTCAGGAAAGACCCTGTAGGGTTGTTGGGATTCACGACAATCACCGCACGTGTGCGCGTCGTGACGCCTCTCTCAAGAGTTTCAAAGTCGATGGACCAGCCCGAATCGTAACGCAACGCATACGGAACGGTGCCCACCGAGTCGAGCGCAGCAAGGTAATCGAACAGAGGGTAAGACGGCTGCGGGATGAGCACATTGTCGCCCGGATCGGCCAGCAACTTGAAGATGTAGGAGTAAGACTCACTCGTCGAAGCCGCGAGCAGGATTCTCTCAACAGGAACGTCGACGCCGCGCCCGGCATAGTAGCCGCCGACGGCTTGACGGGCTGAACGCAGTCCGGCGGGTTCGGGATGATAAACAAGGCCTTGTCGATGCCGTAGCGCGTCGAGCACACCGGACTCCGGATAGACGATGTCCGCCTGGGTGGGATTCGACTGCGTCAAATCCAGAACACGAACTTGTTCACGGCGCTTCCGGTCCAGCAACGCTGAGATGCGGTTCGGCCGCTGGTTCCAGTCGAGGCGGGACGAGTACAGGCTACGCTCCCTTACGGTTCCGGCGGGCGCTGATGAATGACCTGATACAGAGACCGACGAACACTCCCGTAAGGGCCGCCATGATCGATTGAGCTTTCACTGCCGCGGGCCTGGCGACCTCGCCGCCCGCGATAAGGGTGGGCAGTTTCATCAGGCCGGGAAGTGAGCCGAGAAAGCCGATCAGTCCGACTGTGACGGCGATGTGCATCACAAGTTTGCGCCGCCTCTCTTCGCGCGCAAGTACTCCGCAGACGAGCAGCACGCCGCCCACCGCGGCGGGAATTAGCGACGTCGGCGCGCCCGATCCGCTGTACCCCACGGCGCCCACTGCAATTAGTGCAAGTCCAATACCGATTGTGATCGTGCCCAATGCGCACCCCTTTTCGTACGGCGATAATGACTGATAACGATGGAACCTTCAGTGTATCAGGCGATTGTCGATCTGCTGCGCGCGAGCGGCGCGGGTTTTCGAACCGTTCATCACGAGCCGACGGCCACGTCGGAGGATTCGGCGCGCGCCCGCGGCGAGGAATTGCGCGTGGGAGGGAAAGCGCTGTTGATCAAGGCCGGAGAGGAGTTCCGGCTGTTCATTCTGAGTGCCCATCTCAGGGCGGACTCGGCGGCGATTAAAGCTCACTTGCACGTGAAAAAGACGCGATTCGCGACGGCGGAGGAGTTGATGCAACTGACGGGGCTCGTGCCCGGATCGGTGCCTCCGTTTGGCAGACCGATTTTGCCGTTTGAGCTTTACGCGGACCCTTCGGTGCAGGAGAACGACCGCATCGCGTTTAACGCCGGATCGCTCACGGATTCGATTGTGATGCCGGTCGAGGGCTGGATGCGCGTGGCCGCGCCGTCGGTATTCCGATTCGCCGCATAGTGGAAGGGAGTGCGCGGCCAGTTATTGAAGGAGATTCACCCTGTTGGGGAGGGCAGCGGCGGCCCGCGAATTTTCATGAAAAACCTGTGGAATGCGGCGGGGCAGACGATCGCCTTTCGTCGTCTGCCGCTTTTGGCCGTTCGCTGGAGCCGGCCGGTGGAGGGTTTTTCGATCCTGCCCGAAGGACACTCCGGATCGGCGCCGATCCACTCAGGAGGCGCGAGCGCATTCCGCGGTTGCTGGACGTAGCGTGGAAGCCGGCGGACATGAAGATCGCAGGCTTTCGGTTTCACGTTTTACAAGGCTGCCCGAGACGCTGGCCGGCGCGCGTGATGGGGAATTACAGAATCACGTTCGGCTCGCCGGACGAGAACGCTTTGGACGTCGACTCTGAAGACGGCCATTAGGAGGACGTTGTGACTGGCCTCGACGGAATAGAGCTTCAAGGAAAGAGTGTTCCTTGCCCGGTCATGCAATCTCGCCGCATCTTCATTAGTTCTTTCTGCATGTCGTCCCACGCCGCCGCATCGTCGCATAGCTTTAGAGGGACCTCCGCACACCCGCGCCGTTTGAGGCGCTCCCTCGTCGCCCATTCCTTTGGATGGGATTCCCTGGTAATACGGACCGTATGCTTAAACGTCTTTTGACCGTGGCAGTCTTTGCAAAGCAGTTCAAGGTTTTCGAGGCCCTTACCGCTGCCGGAAATGTGGTCAATCTCCTCGCCCGGTTCGCCGCATTTCACACACTTCCTCTGATCCCGCTCAAAAACCGCACTTCGAGTTGACTTGCTTAGCTTTCGCGCACTCTTGGGGTAGCCTCCCGAAAAGATCATGTAAAGCCTTTTACGGAGTACCTCGATCACTTCTGGAAGTTGATCCCTACCCTCGGCTCGGCACCTCCGGGCATACCGGACCCAGTCGGCCTCTTGGGAGCAGAGGCCGGAGCAATACATCCTATCCTCTCGCATCTGCGGGATTTCCGAAGAACAATTCGCGCAGAGAAACGGATACACCGCCAATTGCTCAAACGTCAGCCTGTCGCGTAAGGCGTCTCGTAGTGCCGTCCTACGGATTTCCTTCGGCATTGTCGCACTCCGCGCCACGTTCGCCCCTACATCATCGCCTGCGGCGGCGCCGGTTCGTCCGGGCTGCCCGCGTTGTTCAGCGGTGTCCGGATCAGAGCCAGCGCGATCAGAAACATAACGAACACGCCCACCGAATAGGCTGGCTCAAAACCGCCGAGTTTGGAGAGATCCGGCAGCGGCGCATCGAAGAACGTAAACGTCGCCGTGATCAGCCCTACCAGCGCCTCGCCCGCGATCATCCCGGATGCCATCAACACGCCTACATTTTCAGAGCGCGCCTTCTGCGCCGCGTTGAGCGCGCGCTTCTCCGCGATCGTGTCCATCACCCAGCGCAGCACGCCGCCCACGAAGATCGCCGAAACGGTCCCAAACGGCAGGTACATCCCGATGGCCACGAGCATCGGGCTCTTCACCTGCACCATGATCAGCATGATGCCGAAGAAAATGCCCGCGCCAATCAGTGGCCACGCCATATCTCCTCCCACGATACCCTGCGCAAGCGATGCCATCAGTCCCGCCTGCGGCGCCGGAAGTTGTCTATCGCCAAAGCCCACTCCACCCGCCTTGATATTGCTTTCGTGCAGCACCAGCAGCGGGAAGTACATTACGAGACTCGACAACACAACGGCGATTAACTCAACGATCTGAATCGTCCGGGGCGTGCCGCCCAGAATGTATCCGACTTTGAAATCCTGCAACAGTTCTCCCGCGACGGCCGAGGAAACGCAGACCACCGCGGCCACGCCAAGAGTGGCGATCACTCCGCTTGACCCCGCGACGCCGAGAGAAACCATGAGGAGCGCGGCAATGATGAGCGTGGAAAACGTAAGACCCGAGATTGGGTTGTTCGAGGAACCGATCACGCCGACCAAGTGCCCCGAAACCGTGGCGAAGAAAAAGCCCGTGATCAGCATTACGATTGCCGCTACAATCCCGCCCACCACCTGACCGGACAGGTAGGTATAGAGAGCGATCATAATGAGGAAAATGACGGCGATCCCGGCCAGCACCACCTTCGAACTCATGTAGCGTTCCACGCGGCTGGCCACCACCGGCTTCGCAGCGCCACGCAGCTCGGCGAAAGCGCGCCCAAGCCCCACCGCGAGATTCTTGCGCATGCGGAACAGCGTGTAGCTTGCGCCGACGAGCATGCCGCCTACCGCGATGGGCCGCACGACGGAGCGCCAAACCGCGTCCGCCAAACGTTCCCAGGAAGCGCCGGATCCGTCTGGAAGCGATGCCCGCAACTGCGGTCCCATGAAATAAACCATCAGCGGCACCAGCACGCCCCAAGCCAGTACGCTGCCCGAAAAATTCAGCGCCGCGAGGCGCGGGCCGATGATGTAGCCGACGCCGATGTACGCCGGGCTCACGCTGGGAACGGCGACCGTGGTGACGCCTCCGGTGCCCGCCGCGGCGGTGAATCCCCGGCTTGTGAGTTTGACGGCGCTCTTTCCCATTTCGCCGACCGGGATATGAAAGTTGCGATCCGTCTCAAATAGACGCAGCGCGCCGAGGAGAAACGCGAGCGCTCCGCCGCCCATGCTGTAGAACAGGTGCTTCGCGGAATCGCCGCCCCGCTGCCCCGCTTTGTGAATCTCGGCCGCCGCCACGGATTCGGGGAACGGCAACTCGCGGTCCTCCACCATCACGCGGCGGATCAGAGAAACGAACAGCACGCCGAGCACGCCGCCGATCATCATGAGCGCCGTCGATTTCCAGTACGCCTCTCCGGGAGCGAACGACAGCCACGCCTTGGAGATGACGAAGGCGGGAATGGTGAAGATCGCGCCGGCCGCGATCGACTCGCCGATCGATCCTGCCGTGCGCGCCAGATTCTCTTCGAGGATGCTGCCCTTGCCGAGCCGCAGAACGGCCATTCCGATCACGGCGGCCGGGTATGTGGCCGCGATCGTCTGGCCCGCACGGAGACCGAGGTAGGCGTTGGCCGCGCCGAGCACGATCGACATCACAAGCCCAAGCAGCACAGCGCGCAGCGTGAACTCGGTCATGCTCATGTTTTCGGGAACGAATGGGCGGAAAGGTTGATCGCTCATGAGATTGGTTTCCTTTTGCAGGCCTTACGAGAGACGTGAGCGAACCCTCTCGCTCAGACCCTTTCCATCCACGCGCTTGCCTGCCAGTTTCGCCTGCGTGGCCTTCATTACGACGCCCATCTGCTTGGCCGAGGTTATGCCCGTCTCGGCGAGCGCTGCCGCGAGCGCCGCGTCAATCTCCTCCGCGCTCGCCGAAGCCGGCATGTAGGATTCGACAAGCGAGCGCTCCGCCTCTTCCTTCTCCGCCATATCGATTCGGCCGCCTTTCCGAAACATCTCGGCCGATTCGGTGCGCTGCTTGATGAGCGAATTAAGCACCTGCATTTCGGCGGACTCGTCGAGTGGCTTCATCGAATCGATCTCCAGTTTCTTGAGCGCGGTCTTCATCATTCGAAGGGCGCTCAGGCGTGCTTCGTCGCGGGCTTTCATCGCGGCGACCAGGTCGGTCTGTATACGGTCGAGAAGAGGCATGATCTGCTATTCTAAGTGTTTAAGCCCTCACATGCACATCAGAAAGCAAAGACTCCTCACTCCGGGGCCTACGCCGCTTTATCCCCCTGCGATGCACGCCATGATGGCGAGCGACATTCATCATCGGACGCAGGACTTCCGGAACGTCTACGCGGCAGCGCTCGCGGACCTCAAAGAGGTGCTCGGCACATCGAACGACGTGCTGATGTTCGCGGCCTCCGGAACGGGCGGGATGGACGCTTCAGTCTCAAATCTTTTTTCCCGCGGCGACAAGGTAATCGTATGTTGCGCCGGAAAATTTGGCGAACGCTGGGTCGAAATCGCTAAGGCCTACGGGCTGGATGCCACTGTGCTGAAGGTCGAGTACGGCGATGCGGTTTCCGTGAGCGCGGTACGCGCGGCACTCGATGCCGAGCCCTCGACGAAGGGAGTCTTTGTGCAGGCGTCCGAAACCTCGACGGGCGCGGCACACGATATTCAGGGCATGGCTGCGGCCGTCGCCGCCACGGACGCAATTCTCGTCGTGGATGGCATCACCGGAATCGGCACGATGCCTCTGGATATCGACGGATGGGGTATCGATGTCCTGATTGGCGGCTCCCAGAAATCGTTCATGATCCCGCCCGGACTCGCGTTCCTAAGCGTCAGCAAGAAGGCGTGGACGCTGTCGGAAACCGCCACGCTGCCGCACTTCTATTTCGACCTGAAGAAAGAAAAGAAGAACGCGGATAAGGGCGAATCCACTTGGACGCCCGCGACCTCGCTGATTCTCGCTCTGGGTGAAGCCCTGAAGTACGTTAAGGGCCTTGGAATGGCGAATCTTGTGGCGAACGCGCAGTTGCTGGCTCTGGCGGCGCGTGCGGCATGCACCGAACTCGGGCTTGAGTTATTCGCGCCTGGCTCTCCGGGCTCGTCGGTTACGTCGGTGAAGGCGCCGAAGGGCATGGATTCCTCCGTAATCGTCAAGGAATTGCGCACCCGCTTCGGAGCAATCATTACGAACGGGCAGGGCTCGATGAAGGGCCGGATCTTCCGCATCGCGCATCTCGGCTACTTCGATTTCTGGGATTTGTTCGCCATGGTGGCGGGCCTAGAAACGATTCTCTACGCGAATGGAATTCCCGTTGAGTTCGGCAGGGGAGTCGCCGCGGTTCAGAGAGTGTATGCCGGGGCTGCCATTCAGTTGCCTGTGGCGGTTGGGTAGATTTCTCGACTCCTTATGAACATCTTGATTGCGGAGCCGATGGCCCCCGCGGGCATCGATCTATTCAAGTCCCGCTCCGGCTGGAACGTCATTGTTTCGAACCCTAAAGAGTACGCCAGGCATCTTGCCGAGGCCGATGCGCTTGTCGTGAGGAGCGCGGTTCAGGTGACTGCTGAGGTGCTGGGGAAGGCTCCGAAGCTGCGTGTGATCGGACGCGCCGGAGTTGGCGTCGACAACGTCGATTTGCCGGCGGCCACAGCGGCCGGCGTGCTGGTAATGAACACGCCAGGCGGCAATGCCGTGTCCGTTTCCGAGCATACGCTCGCGCTGATGTTGGCCATGGCGCGGCACATCGCCCCGGCCAACGAGTCCACAAAAAACGGCAAGTGGGAAAAGAAAAAGTTCCTCGGCAGCGAATTGCGTGGCAAGACGCTTGGCGTCGTTGGACTGGGGAGCATCGGCCGCGAGACGGTAAAACGGGCACGCGCATTCGACATGCGGATTGTCGCAAGCGACCCATACGTCACTTCTCAGATGGCTCGCGATCTCAACGTGGAGTTGGTGCCGGTTACCACGCTCTTCGCCGAAAGCGACTACATCACTCTTCACGTTTCGCTCACGCCGGAAACGCACGGGTTACTGTCGCGCGAGGCCTTCGCCCGCATGAAGCAGGGCGTGCGCATCGTGAATTGCGCGCGAGGCGAGTTGATCGATAACGACGCGCTCGGTGAAGCGCTCGAATCCGGAAAGTGCGCCGGCGCGGCCCTCGACGTGTTCGAAACGGAGCCGCCGGCCGTGAGTTTCCCGTTGTTCGCCGCCCCTTCCCTGCTTGCCACGCCGCACATCGCCGGCTCAACCGAGGAGGCCCAGGAGATCGTGGGCGTGCGCATAGCCGAACAGATCGTGGAGTATCTCGAAAGCGGCGTGGCCATCAACGCCGTCAACATGCCGGCGCTTTCGCCGGAACAGTACCGCACGATCGGTCCGTACATTTCGCTCGCCGAGAAGTTAGGTAACTTCGCGGCTTATCTCGCCAAGGGCAATCCGAAAACGGTGCGGCTCTCCTATTTCGGGAACATCGCTGCCATTAACACGAACCTGTTGCGGAGTTCCGGAATCGCGGGCGTGTTGAACCGGTCGCTGGCCTATAAAGCGAACCTGGTGAACGCCGCACAGATCGCGGAACAGCGCGGCTGGAACATCGCCGAAGTGCATGAGAAGCGCACGGGGCCGATGGATTCGATCCGCATCGAACTCGAGACCGACGCCGGAACCACGACGGTTGAGGGCGCGGTGCTGCTGGGCAAGTCGAGGCTCGTTCAGGTGGACGGCATCTACTGCGAAGCCCATCTCTCGGGACATCTGATTTTCATGAAGAACCAGGACGTTCCGGGTGTGATTGGACACGTGGGCAGCGTGCTGGGACGGAACAGTATCAATATCGCGAACTTCTCGCTTGGTCGCGGGGACGTGCGGCCGGCGCCCGGCGAGCCTTTCGAAGCGATCGCGGTCGTCTCGACAGACGACGCCGTACCCGAAGCGGTATTGGCGCAGTTGCGGGAGAACCCGGCGGTCATGCTCGCCCGCAGCGTGGAGTTCAGCGCGTAGACTCTCCAGTGGCCCGCCTACTTTCGAGGCACGTCGCGACCCGGCAACAGCGCCAGGAGCGAAACAATTGTGCGGATAATCGGAAATTTGTTCGATTCATAGCCGGCAGCGCGGCGGAGACGCCAGAGGGCGATGGCCGTTTGTTCGACGCAGCAGAACTCGGATTCGCCGGCGAGGACGATGGTTTGGGCGGTGAGTCCGGACGCAAGTAAGCTTCATTGACCAGCGCGGTGGGCTGGAGCGTATGACCCGTCCTTTCCTGCCGCAGATATCGGACCGCCATCCGATGCAATTCGCTGTAAACGATCGGTATCAGTTCGTCAAGCGCGGCCCGGTCCCCCTGCCGTGTACGTGCAAGCAAGCTGATGAGGTCAGCAGGCACAGTTCAGTCTATCAGGTTCGCCTTGGCCGCTCGCGGCATGCGGATCACCGATCACCGAAGTCACACCCGCGATAGCCGAATCGCGTACAGGCATCACGAATTGCGGTATCAGGCACGCATTGTATCGGAGCATCGGCAGATCGGTCCCTTCGTGTTGCATCCAGAGGCAGGATCGCTATGAAGCCTGCCCCGTCTGATGTTCAAAGCGGTCGGACTCGGATGTCCCGCCACTTGACCATCAGGGGCTGGCTCCTGGTGATGGCCAATCCGGCGTGAACAGGCAGGCTGAGTTGTTCCGGGTCGATGGCCGCCAGTGTGGTCAGGGCGTCGTCCAGTGCGGTCACCGGCGCGGCGTGTGCCGGAGAGAAGTCGAGGGCCTCGTTCACATCACACTCCCCACGACGTATGAGTCAAACGGTCACAGGAAAAACGAAAGGCGGCTGGCGCACTGCCAGATCTCTCGCCGAGGCTCCAGTCGATGTTCCACCGTTCGAACCAGGCAAGCCTTCCCCGCCAACTAACCCGGCGAAGCCGGAACCAAACAGACCCAAACGCCGAAAGTTGGAGCCTCGCCAAAAGCACGCCGAAGGCCTATCAACATTGGCTCCGGCGCATACCGCGGAAGATTTCCTGCCGGAAACGTGGGGAATCCAGATGTTGAGGTACTAAAGGCAATACTCGTCACTTAACGATCCTGACTGCGGCGGAAAAATCGATGAGAGGCAAGCGCTGGTAGCCGCGGCGCAGCGGGAAGCTACTCATCTTCCGCTTCACTCCCCGGGGATTGCGCCGGTTACGGCTGGAGACGACGGA
>SXGT01603343.1_pt1 | contig 17944 bp, 12 predicted proteins | sample 3176221 | NCBI WGS metagenome assembly SXGT01 (sample SAMN11356862, study PRJNA531348) | freshwater metagenome | isolation source: freshwater sample F1-120 | place: China: Fuxian Lake, Yuxi | collected 2017-12-25
GCATGGCGCCGACAAGGTGGCGCGTGGCCTCACGGCCACTGGCGTCGCGGCGGCGGCCATGCACGGCAACAAGAGCCAATCACAGCGCGAGCGCACCCTCGCGGACTTCAAGTCGGGGACGATCCTCGTGCTCGTGGCCACCGACATAGCGGCGCGTGGCATTGATATCGCGCAGGTGAGTCATGTGGTGAACTATGATCTTCCGCATGTGCCGGAATCCTATGTGCACCGCATTGGTAGGACGGCGCGTGCCGGCGCGGCAGGCATTGCCATTGCTTTCTGTTCCTCCGAGGAGCGCCCCTTGTTACGCGACATTGAGCGCTGCATGCGCCAGCAGGTGCCGGTGATGGCCCCTCCCCTCGGCCTGCCGCCGGTTCCGCCGCCCCAGTTCTATGGTCCCCGAGTCCCACCGCAGGGACAGCCACGCACGCAGCCCCATCAGCCGCAGAGGCCCGACGCCCCGCCTCGTTACGATGGCCGCTCGCGTGGTGACAGCGCTGCCTCACAGGGGAGCAACAGACCGTCCTGGACGCGGCGCATGGGCGGCAACGCCAATCGCCGTACCCCCAGGGCCGTGCAGTTTTCGTCGTAGGCGATTGCTTACAAAGACGCTCCCTCATACGGGTGCGTCGACCTGTGGCTAGCCCTTATGCCTCCCCCCGTTTGGGGGAGGTTTCCAGCACTCCGTAGCCAACAGACGTACGACCTTAGCACATGGAAAATACTCCTCGGCTCACTCACGTGGCGTGACCATCTAGAGTCCAGGTCATTCCGACGCCTCAGCCGGAAAATGAATGCAGCCAAGGGTAACATATCGTCAGCGCGAACCTGGAGCCATGCTGCTGGGTACAGGTGTCATCGGTATGGAGACCGTCTGGATGTCGGGATCCCACGCCTTGTGAGGCCTCGTACAGTAGAAGATTGATAGTGTTCTTCTATCCATGCCATCGGAGCACAGCAAGCCTGCTCTTGTCGTCCCTCGGTCATCCACTAACCGATATCCGCACAATTGATCCACATCAAAGGCTGTAACATCCTGTCACAATAAGTCTGTGAGAGCATCCAATGCCTCCCGTGTTTTATCTGTTTCGGGATGTTCGACGCCCAAAGAATCTGTGAAGATGGACAAAGCCCGTTCCAAGGCTGCACGGGCTTCTGCCAATTCCCCAGTCTTCCACAGGATCGTACCGAGATTATAGAGACTCGAAGCCACCACAGGGTCACACGGCCCATAGAGACCTTCATCAATCTCTAGCGCCCGGTTGAAGGTCGTACGTGACTCGTCCCAGGCTTCCAAGTCATACAAGACACGCCCCAAATGGGTAAGAACCTGGGCCACCCTGGGATGGCTCTCGCCATACGTCTCCTCATTCATCTTTAGCGCCTGTTGTAAGGTGGTAGACGCTTCCTCGGAGTCCCCACGGTCGTGGAGGACGAGTCCCAAATGGGTAAGAACCCAGGCCACGCTAGGGTCGCTCTCGCCATACGTCTCCTCATTCATCTCTAGAATCTCTAGCGCCCGTTGTAAGGTGGTGAACGCCTCGTCCAAACTCCCTAGGTCGTGGAGAACAAGTCCAAGATGGGTAAGAACCCAGGCCACGCTGGGGTCACTCTCGCCATACGTCTCCTTATTAATTGCCAGGGCTCGCTCAAAGGCCACACGTGCAGCCTCACGCTCTCCTAAAGCCCTGAAGACCAATCCTAAGCTGTTGGCACAGACCGCGACCAGGGGATGAGTGTCGCCATAAGTCATTTCAGCGAGATCCAGAGCCCGTTGACAGATTCTACCCGCCATGCTCTGACGAGCATGGTTGAATTGTTCGGTACTGTGTAAATATTCTCCAACGCGATTCAAGAGTTGAATCGTTTCTGCCGCAGCCACGTGCAGTTTTTCGCTATGATCGACGACAGCAAGGGCATGTGGTAAGAGCCGGGCACAGATAGACCATGTCCCATCATCATCACGGTTAAATGGAAAGGCACTGTCTAGCAGGCGTACTGCTACCTCGGCCCAAGTGGCGCGCCTGTCTTCTGCGAGACGGTGACGGGTCACTGCCTGCACGAGACGGTGGACGCTGAAGACGTCTCCTTCTCGCTCCAGGAAGGAATAACGTCGCAGCACTGCAACAGCCTCATTCAGGGCAACACCGTTTGCTACCGTTGCTGCTAGAGTCCCTGGGAGATAGGCGAGTCCATCACGGAAGAGGTCACGCGGGATGTCATCAGGTGCTAGGAAAGCGCAAAGAGACAGCAAGTCGCTGGCCGCGGGCTGCTGCTGCACGCGCTGCATAGATATCTCCCAGGTCGTTGCAACGGTGTAAGGATAGTCTATCCCAGCCATTCCACGCTGCAGGAGGTCTTGTTGAGACGTCTTCATGAGCTGCAAATATTCCGTGAGCGGCATCCTCGCCTCATCAATAAAAGCACGTGCCTGCTCCAGCGCAAGAGGGAGGTCGCCCAGGCATTGAGTAATACATCTAGCGGCAGTCTGATCGGTGTGTTTTGTGTGGCGGAGGAGAAATTCCTCTCCCTCCTCCGATGTGAAGGGCGTCACATGGTGGGCAATCCCTACAGCTCCCCAGGTCGGATTGAGAGAAGTAATCAGTATATGTCCTGCCGTATGGCGTGGCAGATAGGGCAGTAGAGAGTCTTGATCCTCGGCATTGTCAAATACCAGCAACCAGCCAGTATGTTGTTCCAGCCAGCGCCCTACTGCTTTGCACATGCTGGCCTGGTTATGGGTCTCGTGTTCTGATAGTCGGAGCTGTATGGCGAGGTCGGCATAGCCCTCTCGCAGCATCTCAGGCTTTTCAGCCCGTACCCACCATATGACATCATAGTCAGCGGTATAGCGGTAGACGTATTCAACAACGAGCTGTGTCTTACCAACACCCCCTAAGCCGTGGAGGGCTTGGGGAGAACCAGCAGTAAATGCCTGATGTAGGGTTCTCAGAAATTGGTCCCGACCTATGAAGTTTGGATTGCGACGATGCGGGACACTGCAGATCGGCGGCAGAGCGCCAGGGAAACGAGGGCCTGTAGGCACTGGATGCAATAATGCCCCAGGAAATGGTGGAGCGGTGATCGGGATATGCTCCCCACGAGGCACGCCGCTTAACAGTGTTGCATGGGCTACATCTTCATCTAATCCTACAAGATCTATATAGCTCAGAGGCGCTAATAAGCCTGGCGGATCACAGGGTTGCACACGTATCGGCAGGAGCCGCCCCGCCTTGCCCAGGGGATCCTGCCTGACGGTAGCTAGCGCTTCGGCTAGCGTCCAGTTGGAGAGGAAGTAGGCTGGCGATAGCACGGTAATCACCCGTTCAGCAGTCTCCAGAGCCTGATGTATAGTGTGCACAAAGTGTCCGCCTGCGTCAAAATGCCAGGCTTGCAACACCAGGGTGTAGCCAGCGTTTTGTAACTGCCAGGCGATCCACTCGGCCCATGCCTTATCTGTATGCTCATAGCTAATGAAAAAATCGCTCATGTTTGTTAGCCCAGATTGGAGATACGGTCACGGTTCCTCGCCTATGGACTGCCTGCTGCCACCAAGCATGTCTACTGCATGCTAGTAGGGAGAGAGTCTATAAAGGATTTGTGACAATCGGTCATCTTTGCCCGTCAAACATCGAGGCTATTGTGGCGTACCCACGTTCTATGTCAAGTAGAGAACGTCACCGGATCGGCTCCTCTCAGCCACGCCCATGTTCTCCCGTGCACATCAGCCACATTGCTGTACATTGCTCTCTCCGCCTGTCCTCCTATACTCACTGTATATAGTACAAGGTATTGATCTGCGGTGAGATTTTGCATATCGTTTACCCTGGAACGACAGCCTCAACCAGTACGGCGGCAACCAGACGAGCCTTGAGCCGCGAGCGGCAGCCTTCTCAGGCTCTACGACGTGCGAGAGGAGAGCTATGTACTATCTGGTGTTACTCGAAACCTCAGGCAATCAACACTACATCTTTGCCACCAATAAACTGCGCGAAAACGTCGGGGCCTCAGAACTCACTGCTCGGGTGGGCCTGAGTCGGAGCCTGGAGGCTGTGGCCCTTGTCACCAGGATCCCCCTGTATGCCAACGACCTCTGGACCCTGCACGCCAATCTGCTCTCCAAAGAGAAAAATCCCCCCTTGGAATCGGGCCGGCTCGATGCGGAAGTGATTCTCGCCACCTCGGGAAAGGCCCTGCTCCTGGTACGCCACGAAGCGCTTGGCCAGGAGATCGTTCGGTATGTCACCGAGCAAACCCTACGCCTGACGCCAGGCCTGACCGTGCACGGCGCCATTAGCCCGGTACCGGAGACCTTGACCTTACAGGAGGTACACCAGGCCATTGGCAAGGTGCATACCACCCTGGGACAAGTGCGCTATGCTGTGCCGGGGATGATGCAGCGCTTGGCACGGCGGCCCTTTGTGGCGGAGTGTGCCACCAGTGGTCTGCCGGCTGCGCAGTATGATACGCGTCAGCCAGAACCAGGGGCGCGGTCGGTCGTGGCCCTGGCCAAACGTCAGGCCGCGCAGGTCGGGCAGCGCCGCATGGCGGCGGTCGTGCAGAGCATGGCACCGCAGGTGCGCTTGCCACGGAGCATCGACGATCTGGAAACGCGCTTCGCGGGCCTGGAGTGGCTGGCGGTGATCCATGCCGATGGCAACGGGTTGGGGCAGTTGTTGCTGCAGTTTCATCAGTGGATGGAGCAGATGCAGCCGGGGGCGCAGGGGCGCGATTACCTGAATGCCTACCGCCGTTTTTCCCTGGCCCTGGACGTGTGCACGGCGCGGGCTTTTGGTGCAGCCTTGACTCAGTTGCAGCAGCGGACGCCACGGGAGGAGAGCACGGTGCCAGTCCTGCCCCTCGTGCTCGGTGGGGACGACCTGACTGTGGTGTGCGATGGGCAGATGGCGGTACGTTTTACCCACGACTTTCTCACCGCTTTTGAGGTAGAGACCAGCCAGCGTGATCCGCAGCACCTAGACGGCATTATCCCAGCCATTGCGCATCAGCAGGCCTCAGGAGCGCCGCGCCTGTCGAGTTGCGCTGGCATTGCCATCGTCAAGCCCCATTTCCCCTTTCATGCGGCCTATGAGCTGTCGGAGGCCCTGCTGCAGTCGGCCAAGCAGGTCAAAACGAAGCTCCCCTCTGTGCCGTGCTCGGCGCTGGACTATCACGTGCTCTACGACGCCAGCGGCGCGGATCTGGAGCGCATCCGCGCCCAGCTCATGGTCGATAGTGGCGCTACAGTCCTGGTCGGGCGTCCGTATGTGGTCACGCCGCCGGCAGACCTCGGGGAGGCACAGCGTGATACCTGGGTTGCCCCGCGCCTCTGGGAGCATCTGCAACGCCGGGTCAAGGCGATGCAGGCCACCGATGCGGAGTCCGGGGAGGAAGCGCGCCGGCGCTTGCCGAATAGCATGTTGCACAGCCTGCGCGAAGGGCTGTTTCTCGGCCATCAGCCAGCGGAGGCACGCGTGCAATTAGTGCGGCAGCGCTACGATCTGGCAGCCGTTTTGGAGAGCACAGGCTCGTTGTTCTGGCCAGAGCATGGCGGCCATATGACAGGGTTTTTAGATGCGCTTGATCTTGTGGGTTTTTGGGACTAAGAGCCTAGGCCAGAGGGTCGTCCTTCTGAAGGAGGAACATCTATGTACACCATATCGCATCCCAAGAGCAGTCCGCTGCCCTGGCTGTTGCCATCCACGTTTACACTCCAGCTTGACATGGACTCAGATTGGCACGTCGGCTCCGGCACCGGGCGACCGGGCAGTGTCGATCGCCTGATTGCGCGCGATCACGAAGAGCTGCCGTATATCCCCGCGAAAACCCTCACGGGCATCTGGCGTGATGCCCTCGAACGTCTGGTGCATGCCCTGGACAATGGCCGGGCACACGGCGCCTGGGCCGCCTGGGTCGAGGCGCTGTTTGGTAGCCAGCCAGCCCTGGCCACGGGGGCGCAGGCGACAGCGCCACGTCCGGCAACTCTGGAGATCAGCCCGGCGCAGCTGGCCCTGGCCTTACGCACCCAACTGAGGGGACAGGAGCGCACGGTGCTGCGGCAGGCCCTGACGTTTGTGAAGCCCGGGGTGAGCATTGACGCGCGGAGCGGCCAGGCGCTGTCCAAGCATCTGCGTTTTGAGGAAATGGCTCGTACCGGCACCCGGCTGTCGGCGCGTTGCACCTGGCGCCCACCCATATCATCGGCGCAGCACGCGGCGGCTAGCGCGCTGCTCATCGCTAGCGCTGGCCTGGTGGAGCACCTGGGGGGCAAGCGCCGCCGTGGGGCAGGTCGCTGCGCCATGACCCTGACCCTGCCCGGCAGCACGCCAGCGCCAGCGGATGTGGTGCCCTGGCTGCAGGCCCATCTACAACCGCCAGCGCTGACGGACTGGGAAGCAGACAGCGCTGCTCTTACTCCTGGGAGCGCGGGCATCTTGCCCGCTCCGCAGGCGGGCGAGACGCCCGCGCTCCCAGGGACTGCGGAGACCGCCGTCTGGCTATCGCTGCCCATGACGCTGACGGTGCAGACGCCACTGGCCATTGCCGCGCGCACACTGGGGAATGTGACGGAGACGCTGGACTATGTACCGGGTACGCTCCTGCTGCCGTATGTGACGCGGACCTTGCAAGCCCTGGGGTATGAGGCCTGCCAGCCCGCCGTTGCCAGCGGGATGTTACAAGTGCTGCCGGCAACGATTGACGTGCAAGACCAGCGGGGCCTGCCCGTGCCGCTGGTCTTGTTCCAGCCGAAAGGGGCGAATGGTTTTGACACGCCGGGCACGCTCGTCAACCGCCTGCGGCAGCCGCTGCCAGAGGACACCCAAAATAAAGCGGTGGGCCAGGGCTATGTCGGAGCCTGGGGCCATCCCGGCTTACCACCCTACCGTACGGTGCCGCAGGTGCTGCTGACGCACAATACCGTCGAAGATGCCGTGCAACGTCCAACCAGTGATGTCGGCGGGGTCTACAGCCGTGAAGCGATTGCTGCTGGCGTGCGGTTACACACGGAGCTACGCCTGCATCCCGACGTCGCCCAGGCTCTGGCCGCCTGCCACACCAACTGGTGGCAGCAGCTTGGGGGCGAGTGCCGCATCGGGGTGTCGCGTAAGGATGACTATGGCCTGGTGCAGATCGAGGTCCACGGGCCACCCAGCTCTGCAGCACGCATCGGGCAAGGGCAGGGCGAGGCGACGACACCGAGCGACCGGCTCACCGTGTGGCTCCTCTCCGACGTCTTGCTGCGCGATGCGGCGCTACGTCCGACAGTGGACAGTACACGCCTGGGCCACGTGTTGGGCGAGCACTTAGGTGTCAGGCTCACCGCCATCACCCCCGCAGCAGGTTGCCTGGGAGAACTGCTGCACACGCATCGTGTGGAATCCTGGCATACCCGCTGGGGCCAGCCTCGCCCGTCGTTGATCGCCATGGCGGCGGGCTCCTGCGCCGTGTTGCAGGTCACGGGGACACTCGACCCCGCTCGACTACGCGAGGTCGAGATGAGCGGTATCGGTGAGCGCCGTGGCGAAGGGTATGGACAGGTGTGCTTGAATGCGGCGCTGCTGACCTCAGAGCTGCAGACATGGCCGGTCGCCGCCTCCCCAGAGCAGCGCCAAGACGCCATCCCGGCGGCGCTCACCCAGGCGGAGGATGCTGAGGTGTATCGATACGCCCAGCGCCTAGAGCTGACCGCCTGGCGCGAGGCCCTGCACCGCACAGTCTTGGGCGTCGCCGCAGACGAGCAGTGGCGCCAGGAGATCTTGCACCTGGAGATCAGCCGCGAGCCCAACCGCCAATCACGCCCGCCACTGAGCCAGCTAGGCAGCGTGCGGACCATGCTGGCCGACTTGCACAGTGCGGCGGAGCGCGACCGTATCCTGCAGCGGCTGGCGCATCTGGAACACACGCCGAATCGGCGCGACAAATGGCCGGACCAGGGGCTCGATGCCCTCAAGACCTTGCTACGAGACCCGGAACAGGTGTGGGAAGTGCTCAAACCGCACTGGCAGGAGCCCCCGGTGCTCACCGAGGCAGGCGACCCGGCCATGAAACGCCGTCAGGAATTACAGCATGAGCTGTGGGCCGAAACCGTGCGCACCCTGGTTGATGCCTGTTTCCGCGCCCACAAACGTGCAACGGAAGAGGAGACTCCCCATGGCGCGTAATCTACACGCCCGGTACCGCATCACAGGCACACTCACCGCGACCACTCCCATCCACGTCGGCGGCTATGGGGACAGCCCGGATACGGACATGCCCCTGGCGCGCAATGGCGCGGGTGCCCTGTACGTGCCGGGCACGAGCCTGGCCGGTGTGCTGCGCTCCTGGTGTCAGCAGGCCTTTGGCAAGGACGCCACAGAACTGTTGTGGGGCTTTCAAGGCCGACCGTCTGATGTGACCCCAACATTACAGCACAAGCGCGCCGCCGAACCGCTGTGGAGCTCGCAGCCGCATAACCGCACGGGCCAGAGCAGTTTTATATGGCTCGAAGACGCCCTCGTACAGATGCCGGAGGGGGCACCAGTAGAAATCCGTGACGGCGTGGGGTTGGATCGCGTCTGGGGCACCGCGGCGTCGGGCATCAAGTATGACCGAGCCATTCTCCCCCGTGGCACCATCCTCCCGCTGGAGATGACCGTAGAAATTGCCGGGCGCTACGCCACCACTGAGACCAGCCGGTGCGAGACCCCCGAGGCCTTTCCCGCCCGAGTGCAGCGCACGGAGGCCATCCTGGGCCACTTGCTCAGCGCCTTGCAGCACGGCGACATCCCTCTCGGCGCGGCCCGCACGCGGGGTCTGGGGCGCGTCACCTGCACTGTCAAGCGCGTGCTGCGTCAGCAGCTCGACAGTCGCGAGGGCATCCTGGCGGTCTTGCAAGGTCAGGGGAGGACCGTGTCCAGTAAAGTGCTCAGGAAAGCCGCCCCGGCCACCCGGCCCAAGCCGCAGCCACGACTGACGCTGACCATACGCTGGCGCCCACGCGGAGCGCTGATGGTGCAAGCGGGCTACAACGGCGTCGGAGTCGATATCCTACCGCTGGTGTCCGCCACCGCGCAGGGGGTGGCGCTCGTGCTGCCAGGCAGCAGTATCAAAGGAGCACTACGCAGTCAGGCCGAGCGCATTGTCCGCACCGTGCGCGGGCACCAGGCGTGGGCGCAGTCCGAGGGGCGCCAGCGTTTCCTCACGCAGATGGAGGAATTACCGCTGATCAGTGCGCTGTTTGGCTCCCGTGCTCAGGCCAGGGAGGATCAGCCCGAGCCGCCGCCCGGTCCCCAGCTCGGCCTGGGGGCTCTGGCCGTAGAGGACTGCTACGCCTGTGACATCATGCCGTCCCAGGCCTGGCGTGATCTGGCTGCAGCGCCAGCCCCGGCGGAGCAATCGTATGCACAGCAGGAACTCCATAAAGTGCTCAACACCCTGCAGCGTTTCAGCGTGGCGCATCATGTGGCCATTGATCGCTGGACCGGTGGCGCCGCGCACGGCATGTTGTTCAGCGTCTTGGCGCCAGAAAATCTGGCCTGGCACGACATGCGGTTGCATCTTGATCTCGGGCGCTTGTTGCCGTCGGACCACCTCCCCGGGCTGATGCTGCTGTTGCTGACCGTGCGTGACCTGTTGCAGCATCGGCTACCGCTGGGTTTTGCCACCAATCGTGGTATGGGCGAGGTCGAGGTGCTGGCCTGTCAGTTCGCGGGCACGGATCTGGAGGCTGTGGACCTTGCAGGTCTTGCAGACATTGAGGTGACTGACGCGAGTTTTCAGGCCCTGGACGCCGGGCTGCGCGCCAGCCTGACGCAGGCGTGGCAGGAGTGGATGACGCGTGAGGGGTAGTGGTTGGTGGTTGGGCTTCAGCCCGACAAAACGCTCGGAGGTGTTGCATGAGTCTCCCGTTATATCGCTACATCGCGGACACACCGCTCCCCTTGGCTCAGGCGGTGCAGGCGTATCAGGCTATCCTGGCGCCACCTCATGACCTGGCCTACGCCTTGCTCTACGACCCGCAGCACTGCCGTTTTGCTCGGCTAGACGGCAGCGGCGGGCTACGTGATGCCCAAAATCAGGTGGTCGATCTCAACACGGTGTTCGAGGCCTACCTGTTTAACGCCGTGGCCGAACTGCGCTGGCTGCATGACCACGACGGGCACGGGCGGGGGGCCGTCCTCTCCGAATGCGCCGACCTTACGCTGTTCAGCAGTACCCCGGGCTGTGAAATGACCATAGGGCGTATCACCCAGCGCTACCTGTTGTGGGGCCCGGGCACCACGACCGTGCCCGGCACGGGCTGGAGCCAATTGGCTGAGGCGCGCGTTGGCGCCTTTGCAGTGCCTGTGGCGGGTGTGGGGCCAGAGCAGCGCGCGCAACTCACCTCCGTGGAATATCTACAGACGTATCAGTATGGCAACGTCGGTGTGTGTGAAGAACGCCTGACCGGCCTGGTCATGGCGCCATAAGGAGCCCCCCATGGCAGAACCCATTCCCGGCAAGTTAGTGTGGCGCGGGCAAGGCCGAGACCGCAAGCGCCTGGTGATGTGGCAGACCAGAAAAGGCGGCCTGACCCCGCCGAGTACGTTTCCCGAGCATGAGCTAGCGTCTGCGCTGCGCGACCAGCAAGACGATACCGACGTCGAACTGGAGCTGGAAAAAGGCCGCCCCTGCCGTATCCGCCCGGTGGGCCAGGCGTGGACCGCACCCCCTGCCGCGACGCCTGCCCCGGTGCGTGAGCCCTCGCGTCCGGTGGCTGGCCCAGCCCTCAGGCCCATGGCGTCACGCTCGGTGGCGCCGTCGGTCATGGCTACGGATTTCCACAACCCATACAATTTCATCCCCGCTCTCCCGCGCGACTCGGCGCGTGACACGGCACTGGGCGATACGCCGCCCATCGGGCATGATCGCTACGACGCGGCCTGCTATAGCGGTCGCCTGCGCCTCACCCTGACCGTGGCCACGCCGCTGCTGCTGCCCGATACGGCCCGGACCAGCATCAACGACCAGGGACACAAAACCTTCCCCGTGCGGGTGGACCACGAGCAGCGGCCTTACATCCTGCCCACCTCGCTCAAAGGCATGCTGCGCGCCGCCTACGAGGCGATTACGAATTCCCGCTTCGGGGTATTTGTCGGCCACGACGACCGCCTGGCCTATCGCCTGCCAGCACGCATCGGCCCGGTGCCCGCCCGAGTGCAGCGTAACGCCGATGGCACGTGCAGTTTTCGCGTCATGAAAGCGGACGTCCTCGGCTATGCCGCCAAGCTGCCGCGCTACAAACTGGGCGGCAACCCGGGTCTGGACAAAGGCGAACAGGAAGCGGCCTTGCGCTATCCATCACGGGAGTTGCCGCAGCACGGCGAGGCTGTCTGGGTTGAGGTCGTGCAAGGGGCGGTGCGCAGCATTGAGCGGCGCGACCGCAACGCCGCCGCTCCGCCGGAGACGTCCCGCGCCCGGCAACGCGGCTGGGTCTGCGTCACCGGCCCAAATATTCGCGGCAAGCGCTACGAACGGGTCTTTCTGGAAGGCACGCAGGATGGGCTCATCCCGGTGACCGAGGAGCATCGCAAGTTGTGGCGGGAACTCATCGCGAATTACCAGGAGATCCATCGGCGCGATCTCGACAAGCGGGAGCAGCGTGCAGAGGAGCGACAGCACTATCTCGGCGATGCACCGGGCCGCACCGGCTGGTCGCGCCACATCTACAGGCAGGAAGCCGAAGAGCAGGAGCTACGCGACGGCACGCTGTGCTACCTCGTCTTCAAGCGCCCGGATGACGTGCGCTCCGGCATCCACGCTGTGCTGCCGGTCACCATCTCGCGGCGCTTATTTCCCGTCAGCCCCGCGTCCTTGCTCCATCCGTCCCTGGCGCCAACCGAGCCCTGCAAGGATCACCCCCTGACGTTATCCCCAGCCGAGCGCGTCTTTGGCTGGGTGAATCAGCGTGGCCCAGGCGCCTATCGCGGCCAACTGCGTCTGAGCCCCATCACCTGTACCACGGACGATGCCGTGGTCTTTTTCCCCGAGCCTGGCGTGCCCCTGGCCATCCTCGGCCAGCCCAAACCCCAGCAAACGCGCTTCTACGTCGCCGACAACAACCGGGGAGAGGCCCAGGACAATCGTCTCACCCCAGAAGCCGCCGGGTATCAGACCGGCAAAGGCCTGCGCGGGCGCAAAGTCTACCCACACCATCAGGGCTTGCCCGCTGGCTATTGGGAGAACCCAACCGAAGATCGCACGCAGCGCCCGGACACCGCGCCATTTTTCCAGGAATACCGACGCCCGGAGAGCCAGGACGTGCGCGACGACCAAAACCGCTCCATCCTCGGCTGGGTGCGGCCAGGCGCCACGTTCACCTGTGACCTGCACGTGCTGAATCTCTCCGCCGTCGAACTCGGCGCCCTGATATGGCTGCTGCAACTATGCGATGGCCATTACCACCGCCTTGGCGGCGGCAAACCCCTGGGCTTTGGCAGCGTGCGCCTAGTCCTAGATACCACCGCGTCTGACATCCGCCAGGGCACGGACTGGCAAGCCTACTACAGCTCCCTGGATCCTGAACCCGCTCCCGCCTGCGACCTGAGCCCCTGCGTCACCGCCTACCAGGAGGCCGTGCAGCAGGCGTATGGGGCACCTTTTGCCCAGACGCCGTTTATCGTCGCCTTCCTCCGGGCCGCACAAGGCTTTGACGACCACCGGCCCACGCACTACCCGCGCACCCGCGCCGCCGGTACCACGGGGCATCCACACCCCAACCCGGCTGGCGAATCGTTTAAGTGGTTTGTGGAAAATGCCCGGCAAAACGGACCGCAGTATGCCCTGGCCGATCTGGCCACCGACCCTGGCCTGCCTATCCTGGAAGACCACGATCGTGGCCCTGCCCCCCGGCCAGGAGGTTCACCGGGACGCCGCGACCCGGGGCCTGTCCGTGGAGGACGACGCTGAGGCTCGGCATGACGTTCCTCCTCCGTAATCCCCTACGGTAGGCTGACAAGGTATCTTAGCAACAGGCCTCGTGCCCACAACTCATAGGAGACCCAATCCATGCGACCACAGCGCTTCTTCAGCAGTGGCATGCAACTCTTGACCGCCCCGCAGACACTGCTCACCTTTCTCATTGGTGGCATTGCCCTCGGAGTACTCGGCAATGCCGTATATCAGGTGTTGACGAATTGGCTTGGCACCACAACCATCACGATGCTGGGCATCATCGTGGGTGCTGGCTTTGTGTTGGTCGGGGTCGCGGCGATGCTCGGGCATCTGGCTCAGCGCTTCCACCATGATCCGCCTCTGGCTGACAAGCAAGAGCCCCGCTATCGCCGTGGGCTCATTCTTCTGGTCAGTAACGCCCCCACCGCACAGCGGGCGATAGCCTGGCATCACGAGACGTTGGAGTGGTGCTGGTTGGTGTGCTCGGCGCAAAGTCTACCCATTGCCACGCAGCTCAAAGACGAACTGCAGGCCGAGGGGAAACAAGCAACTCTGGTGTTACTGAACGATGTCTACGATCTGTTCGAATGTCGCCACAAAGTCGAGGCGATCTACCAGCAGCTCCCGACTGGACTCGCGCCATCGGACGTCATTGTCGATTTTACCGGCATGACGGCCATGGCCTCGGTGGGCTCCGTGCTCGCCTGCCTGGACGAGCAGCGCGCCTTGCAATACACGCCTGCAGTGTTCGATGAGCACTTACGGGCTTTAAGACCTCTTAATCCGGTGGAAGTGGTGCTCACCTGGGGTATGGTCTCGCCGCCGCAGGAGGTTCCAGCAACCACACAGGCCTAAAACCAGGACCATGCACTCTGAACACGCACCCTCTGCGCGACCACACGCACAGAAAGGCAACACGCTATGTCGCAACACCCAACCACTGCCGCGCCCCGGCACATTCTCCTGTGCGTGGCCGGCCTGACCCCGCAAATCATCACCGAAACGCTCTACGCCCTGACACAACACCACGGCGTGCGCCTGGACGAGATCCGTGTCATCACCACCCTCAGCGGCCGCGACCGCATCCGCCAGACCTTGCTCGATCCCACCCACGGGCACTTCTTCGCCTTCTGTCGTGATTACGGCCTCGACCCGGGCAGCATCCTCTTTGACGAGACCACCATCCAGCTCCTGCACAGCACCGATGGACGCCTGCTGCCCGACATCCGCTCCGTGGAAGACAACACCTGCGCCGCCAATCAGATCTGCGCCATGGTCCGGGAGCTGACGCGCCAACCCCACACGACGCTGTACGCCTCCGCCGCCGGCGGGCGCAAAACCATGAGCATTTATCTCACCACCGCCATGCAACTGTTCGGACGGGCCCAGGACCGGCTGTCGCACGTCCTGGTCAGCGAGGCCTTTGAGACCCTGCCGGAGTTTTTCTACATCCCGCCGACGCCACGTCAGATCGAGGTCAAAGACCGCACCGGGCAGGTCGTCAAGCACCTCTCCACCGCCGACGCCAAAATTCACCTGGCCGACATTCCGTTTATTCGCCTCCAGGGCGTGCGCTCCGCCTGGTGGCCTGACAACGGCAGCAGCTACAGCGACGTCGTGCAGCAGGCCCAGGACGATCTCGATTTGCTCGATTCCGGCCATACCCTGCGCCTGGATGCCCGGCGCAAAACCCTGGCCGTGGTCAACCGCACCATCACCCTGGCCGAGCGCGAGTTGTTTATCTATGCCCTGCTGGCCTACATGCGTGAGACCCAGCGCGGCGCGCTGGGGTTTGTGCAATTGCCAGAAATTACTCAGGCGGATCTCGATACCGTCTTTCGCCGCATCACCGCCGCCCGCGGCCGCGAGTGGGGTCTGGAGGACTACGACAACGTGCCGCGCTTTCGGTTCCTCCAGGCCCTGGTGCCACAATTGGCCAGTACGCGCCCTACCGACCGCGAACACGCCACCCGCACCTTTAGCGAAACCATCTCGCGCATCAAACGTAAATGCGATGCGCAGCGCCTCCCCGAGCGCTACCAGATCACCACCAGCGGCGAACGCGGTGCCTTACGCTACGGCATCCGCATGCCCCCCGAACGTATTGTCTGGGAGGTGAGAAGTGAGCAGGGGAAGTAGCGTAGAGGCCCGCTTGTGCCTGTCATGGTGGCGGCACATCCGTCGTCGTCCTGCTGACTCCCCGTATGCCGTTGGTCCCCGTGCGGCGATGTCCCAGGCCCTAGCCCTCTCGGCATGCTGCCCCAGAGGTCGAGCGCGCCAGAAAGAGATCCGCATGGACTTTGAACCGCGCACTGAGTATCTGCAGATGGCGTGTGGTGAGGGCACGCTCGCCTTTGAGGAGTTTTGACCCCATGCTACGATGCACCCCGAGCACACGGGCGAGATCTGCGGCACGCATACCGTGCTCAGCCAGCAACGCGCGTAGGGCCTCTAGGCCGCACACCGCTGGCGCGTCCATCGGGTCATGGGCTTCCTCGTAGGCGGCAACGAGCGTGGAAAGCACGTCGAGATAATCTTCCTGATCGGCATTCAAATCGTGCCCTGCCAGGAGGTCGATAATCGTGGTGGCGTGCGCCAGTTCGACCACGTTGTGGATCGGGCGGAGGGGATGCAAGGTGAGGAGCTGCGCGTAGGTCTGCGGCAGGTCTTGAGGTCTTACGAGTGTCCTCTGGTGATCCTGTCCCTGGCTCATAGCTCGTCCTTCCACGTGTCTCTACTGTACTCGGCATGGGTCAACAGACGGAGCACAAAGACTTTCCCCAGGTTGTAATGAATCGCCGTCAGCAGCCGATGCCGATTGCCAGCCACATTAAACACCACAACGGTCCGACCACTGATGACTCGCACTGGATCGGCGCTGGGGAATGTCTGACGCAGGTCCGCCATATTGGACCACTGGGCCGCTTTGGTACGCATCAGCCACTGCTCCAACGATGGTTTGGCCTGTGGATGTTGTGTCCAGTATTCTTTCAGGCGTGTGGGCTTGATGATGCGCATAGATGTAGCCATTATGGCTACATCTATGCTAGGGGTCAAGAACTGACTCTTGCGTGTACGATCCGCCTCCGGTAGCCATCTTGGTCGCTTCTGGAGCGGATGGGACACCCGCACTCCCCGGAGTGGTGCCCTGGTGTAGCCACTGCGCCACGCAGTCTAGTGATGACATCAGAGGGAGAGCCGCCGAGCTTGCCTCCACACCGACATCACTCTCATGACCAACTATCACCATGAACGCCAGGAGCATCATCATGTTACTCAGCACCGTCTTCATCCTGCGCCCCCGTGCCGCTGGCACCCTGCCGCTGACGCAGGGTAAGGCCATCCACGCCTGGTTCCTGCGCCTGGTGCAACAGCACGCGCCGTCCCTGGCGGCCTGGTTGCATGGGCAGGAGCGCCGCAAGCCCTTTACCACCTCGCCCCTACAAGGCATGTTCACCCGCCAGGGCCCGTCGGCCATCGTGGATCCGGCACACACCTACTGGCTGCGTGTCACCAGCCTGCACGCCGACCTCTCGGCGCTGCTCCTGGCCCTCGCCGCCGCTCCGCCGGCGCTGGTGCGCCTGTTCCAGGTGGAGTTCGAGCTCCTGACCGTTGCCACGCAGCCCCAGGAGCACGCCTGGGCCGGACAGAGTAGCTACGCACACCTGTATAACCGCGCCACGGCAGAGCCCCCAGCTGCGCAGGCCACGGTGGAATTCGCCTCGCCCACCGTGTTTCGCTCCCAGGGGCGCAATCTTGTGCTGCCCCTGCCGCGCTTGCTGTTTTCCTCGCTGTGGGAAGGCTGGCACGCCTTTACCCCGCTCACCCTGCCGCCAGGCCTGCTGCCGCTGCTGAGCACGGAGCTGGACCTCCTGCGCTATACGTTGCACACCCAAATGGGCGATTTCGGTCACTATCGCCAGGTGGGCTTTGTCGGTTCCTGCACCTTTGGCCTGCCGCGCCGCCGCGCCGTCGAGGTGTTGCGGGGCATGCAGTTGTTGCTGGAGGCCGCCTTTTTCACTGGGGTGGGCTACAAAACGACGATGGGTATGGGCCAGGTGCGTTGTCTCTCGCAGGCCCACCAGGACACGCCGGAGGTAGGCGCGTTGGCGTTCGCTCGGTAGGCGCCTGCCGGCCTCCTGCCGCGCGGCACCATTATGGGGGCCTCTGCGAGTCCTCGGAATACATGCTGAGGCATGGTCCTGACGAGAGCAGCAAGGCGCCGTCAATTTCTGCTGGTAGTGTGGCGTAACCTCTGTTAGAGTAGGCACATACAGCTTGCAGAGGACTCCAATGATCTCGTATCAGCGTAAGGTCAACATTTTCAATGACTTCATAGAAAAAGTCCACAATATGACTCGTGAGCATTTCCTGGATGGCACAAAAAATCAAAGAGATAGAGCTGCGGCAAGTTTTTTGTCTGGCGTACACCACCGCGGGTTGCCGTCGTTGTGGGATTTGAGAAGCCGTATGGGCAATAAAAACAGAGTATTGGGAGGGTTTTTGTGCAAATGAGATGTAGGTGTGTGGATTATAAGGCGTTAGAGGTTTTCCACAGCCTGACAGGCTGTGGAAAACCCGAGGTGTGCGAAAATGGCCTTCCAAGCTGTTGTTTTTGAAGGCCGCCAGGGGGCAAGGGTTGGCATCAAGAGACTTGCCTGAGGGCAATGGAAACGATTCATCCAGTTGGGGATGGCGAACCAGCCTTCGTTGGCATCAAGAGACTTGCCTGAGGGCAATGGAAACTCTGCCTCTTGGAGGCGGGAGGACTGACCATCTACGTTGGCATCAAGAGACTTGCCTGAGGGCAATGGAAACTCGAGGCGGAGTGCGTACGCATGTTGCTTCGCAACGTTGGCATCAAGAGACTTGCCTGAGGGCAATGGAAACTGACGGCGCATTTCGTCCTCGCGCCGCTTCTTATCGTTGGCATCAAGAGACTTGCCTGAGGGCAATGGAAACTGTTGAGTCTATCAGAACTATGGTCGCGTGATGAGCGTTGGCATCAAGAGACTTGCCTGAGGGCAATGGA
>SXGT01654895.1_pt1 | contig 17942 bp, 19 predicted proteins | sample 3176221 | NCBI WGS metagenome assembly SXGT01 (sample SAMN11356862, study PRJNA531348) | freshwater metagenome | isolation source: freshwater sample F1-120 | place: China: Fuxian Lake, Yuxi | collected 2017-12-25
CGCGGACGTGATCAAGATCGAGTCCTACGCCAATCCGGACCCCGGGCGCGGCCTGCAGCAGGGCGGCCCGCGCAACGCCTACTTCAACACCTTGAACCGGGGGAAACGCTCCATTCTGCTGGACATGAAGAACCCGGCGGGCATGGAGATGTTCTGGCGTCTGGTCGAGACCGCCGACGTGTTCCACAACAATATGCGCGGCGGCGTGATGGAACGGCTGGGGGTCACGTTCGAGGCGATCCAGCAGCACAATCCGCGCTGCATCTTTTCGAGCGCCACCGGCTGGGGGCACCTGGGCCCGGAGCGCCATACGGGCGCGATGGACACCCTGGCGCAGGCGCGCGGCGGGTTCATGTCCGTCACGGGCGAAGGCGAAGACGGCCCGCCGACGCCCGCTGGGTTCCCGCAGGCCGACCATGTCGGCGCCGTCGTGTCCGGGTATTCGATTGTCCTCGCCCTGCTCCACCGTGAGCGGACGGGCGAGGTGCAGGAGGTGAACACCTCGCTGTACGGGTCGCAGATGTTGATCCAGTCGTACAACATCACGCACGCGATGTGGAGCGGCCAGCTGATCGGTCGCCGGAAGCACAACGAGCGACCGCCTACCTGGAACCATTTCCACGCGGGCGACGGCAAGTGGTTCATGATCGGTTTCTTGCCGGCGGACAAGTGGTGGCCGCAGTTCTGCGACGCCCTGGGTTCCGAGGAGTTGAAGCGGGATCCGTACCGCACCGGCGTGCAACGCATGGAACGGCTCGCCGAGGTGACGGCGAAGATGGACGCGATCTTCCAGACGAAGACGCGGGACGAGTGGATCGCGATCTTCCATGCGCAAGATCTGCTGGTACAGCCGGTGATGGACTACCTCGAAATCGGCGAGGACCCGCAGGCCTGGGCGAACGACTACATCGTCGAGGTGCCGGACGAGGCCGGCAAGATGTGGCCGATGGTCGGTTCGCCGGTGCACCTCTCGAAGACGCCCGCTCAGTTGAAGAAGCAGGCGCCGGAGTTCGGCCAGCACACCGAAGAGGTGCTGCTGGAATCCGGGTTCACATGGGACGAGGTCGAGGCGTATCGCGCGAAGGGCGCCTTTGGTTCGGCACCGTAGCGCCATCGCGAATGCTGCACGAGCAAGAGGCCCGGTGTCACCACCGGGCCTCTTGCTCGTCTGCCGAGCGCGGAGGCTCTAGGGTTACAGGCCGCCGAGGCTCTGCAGGAATTCCCGGATGTTGAGGGCCAGCGCGGCGGGCTGGTCGGTCGGGACCGGGTGGCCCGCGTCCTCGATGAGGGAGACGCGCGAGCCGGCGATGCGGCGGTGAAGACGCTGGATCGCTTCGGGCGTCAGCATGTCGGTCTCGGAGCCGCGCACGATCATCGTCGGGCACTGGATGCGGTCGGCGGAGTCCCAGAGGTCGGCGAGGCGGCGCTGGCCGGGGTCCGGCTCCGGCGGCCGCACGGTGGCGTTCCGGAAGACCGAGTCGAAGTCCCAGACGAACACGCCGTCCTCGTTCACGGTGAAGGAGGCGCGCACGCGGCGCTCCAGTTGCTCCGTGTTCGCGTAGGGGAAGAACTCCCGGAACGCGGCGGCGGCTTCGTCGAGGCTTCCGAAGGAGTCGCCGACGGCAAGCAGGCGGCGCATTTGCTCCACGCCGGAACGCAGGACCTCGGGCGCCGATTCGATGACGACGAGGGCGGTGACGGTCTCGGGGTGTTCGGCCGCGTAGCAGATGGCGTTGGCGCCGCCCATCGAGTGGCCGACGAGCGTGACCGAGCGCAGGCTCAGCGCCTCGATCAGCGAGGCGAGGTCCTCGACCTGGGTCGCGCGGGTGTAGTCGCGGTCAGCGGCACGGGCGGACGAGCCGTAGCCGCGCTGGTCGACGGCGATGACGCGGTACTCGCGCGCCAGGTCAGAGGCGACATCGGCCCAAGCCTCGGCCGTTTCGGCGTAGCCGTGGAGGAGCAGGAGGGCGTGGCGGCTGCGGGGGTCGCCCCACTCCCGGACGTGGAAGCGGACGCCGTTGGCCTCGATCATTTCGTCGCGCGGACGCGTGTTAGTTGCCATGTCATCCTCCGGGTGTGCGCGTCATCAGGGGCGCGTGGGGTGCCGCCAGCGCGAGCCGATTTGCGGGCTGCGATGGACGTCTGAGGCAACGAATGTACGGCGGGGTGCCGCTACAGCGTCGTAAATATCACAAAACGTATGACGATGAATCTGACCGGGCAGCCTTAGAGGGCGGCTGTGATGTCGTTCGCGATGGGGAGGCCGTCCTGGAGCGCCAGCCAGTTCTTGCCTCGGTCGTGCGAAGCCCAGAGCCGCGAGCCGGCGGCGACGAAGGCGAGGTCGTCCCAGTCGAAGGGCCGGACGACGCAGGCGACGCGATCCCACTCATCGTTGTCGTCGAGCATGACGCGCTGCCAGGTCACTCCTCCGTTCGCGGAGCGGAAGACCGCGCCTTCGACACCGGGGGCGCGACGGGCGGCGGAGTAGATGAGTGTGTCGGGCGTGCCCGGCAACACCGCGAGGGTACCGCCCCACGAGCGGTCGAGGCCGCCGATGCTTTGCACCCAGGTGTAGCCCTCGTCCTCGCTGCGGAAGATGCCGCTGGGCGTGGTGGCGAAGAGGCGATCGCGGCGTTCGGGATGGACCCACATGCGATGCACTTTCGGGTCGAGGCCGTCCGTCCGGCGCATCCACGAGACGCCGCCGTCGCGGGTGTACCAGCATCCACCGCCGACAATCGCGATGACGACGCCCTCGGTGACTTCGCCGGCGGCGGCGACGTACGGGGCGACGCCCGGCGCCGGTGGGACGAAGCGGTTGAGCTTGATGACGTTCTGGACGCCATCGATGGTGGTCCACGTCGCGCCCTTGTCGTGGGAACGGTGAAGGCGGCCGTCCGCGCCGCCGATGAACAGGTCGCCGGCCGTGGTGACGGAGACGGAGCGCGGGTCGCCCTCCCAGCCGCGTTCCCAGCGTTTGCCGGCAAACACCCAGACGCCTTCGCCCGGCGCGGACGCGAGGCCGAGGCCGTCACGGAAGTCGACGCGGTCGAATCGCTTCCCGGGGACGGCGACGACCGGCGCGCGACCGGGCTCGACCTGGAGCAGGCCTTCGTCGGTGGCGAGGACGATGCCGAGCGGGTCGTACTTGCGGCGGCTGATCATCGCGAGCCCTCTCCGTGCGAAGCGTTCTGCCGCTCGCGGATCGCCGCCACCAGCGCCGGCAGCGCCTCACCGGAGGCGGCCCGGACGACGACGTCAGCGAGCGGCGTCAGCGGCGTCTCTTCCGGGTTCACCTCGATCAGTGGGACGCCCCGGCGGGCGGCTTCGATCGGATAGGCGGCCGCGGGGTAGACGACGGCGGAGGTGCCCACGGTCATGAAGCAGTCCGCCTGCGCAGTCTCCGCCTCGCAGCGCGCGAGCGCGAGCGGTGGGATCGGTTCGCCGAACATCACGGTGTCGCCCTTCACGATGCCGGAACAGCCAGGGGCGGCGCAACGCGGCGGCAGATTGGCCTCGTCCACAGGGATATCCTCGCGGGGCCAGCGGGCGCCGCAGCGGACGCAGCGCATCCAGAGGCGGTTGCCGTGGATCTCGGTCAGGGAACGCTGGCCGGCGCGGCGGTGGAGGTCATCGATGTTCTGCGAGATGACGTGGGCTACCCGGCCCATATCCTCGAGCTCGGCCAGCGCCCGGTGTCCGGCGTTTGGTTGTGCGCCTTCGATCGAGGCCCCGAAGGCGTTCCCGGTGCGTGCGTCCGCCAGACGGCGTTCCCACCAGCGTTTCGGGTCGGCGGCGAAGGTCTCGTACTGATTGAGAGGCGGTTCGCCCTGCGTCGTCCAGAGGCCACCCTCGCCGCGGAACGTGGGAATGCCGGACTCCTTCGACATGCCAGCTCCGGCGAGGACGACGGTGTGGCGGCTGCGGAGCAGTACCTCCGCCGCGCGTCCGATCGCCGCCTGTGTCGCTTCGTCCAGCACGGGCGTGATCCTACCGGGCGCGCCGCCCGCGGTCAGGGCGTCTTCAGGAGGGGAGGCAGTATCCTCGGAGGGTGGCATCCATCTCGTCTGTCCTGAGCCTGTCGTCTCTGTCCCCCGCGCGCCGGGACTGGCTGCGTCGCGGTGTGGCGACGTTGATCCTCCTGGGTGCGGTCGTCGCGTTCGTTTCGGAGGAACGTGCGGCTGGCGGCGACGCGGACGCCCAGCGTCTCGGTGTGCTGGACGGGGTCACAAGCCCCGGGGTGGGGCAGGCGGCGCCCAACTTCGTGCTGGAAGAGCACGGCACCGGACGGTTGGTGCGACTGTCCGACTACCGGGGGAAGACGGTCGTGCTCAACTTCTGGGCGACGTGGTGCCCTCCCTGTGTCGCCGAGATGCCGGAGTTGCAGTCGCTCCAGGCGAAGCACGAGGCCAGCGGTGACCTGGTCGTCATCGCCGTGGACGTCGAAGAACCAACGGCCGCGGTCGAAGAGTTCAAGCAGCAGCTCGCTCTCACCATGACCATCCTCGGTGACCGGACGGGCGACGTGCGGAGGCACTACGGACTGCCGGGCCTGCCCGGGACCTTTTTCATCGACCGTGACGGGGTGATCCGTGGGAAGGCGCTGGGGCCGATCATGGGGAAGCCGCTGGCGGACGGCCTGGCTTCGGTTGGAGGGGGCTAGCGATGGACCTTGGCTTCGCCTTCCTGTGTGACGCCGCGCAGGACTCCGGCGGCAAACTGCACGCGCTGGGGATCGGCGTGGACGTGCTCCACGCCGCCTCACTGCCCGCCGTCCACCCCCACCTTTCGCTGGTCGTCCGTTTCGCCTACGGGCGTGAGGACGAGGGCGACCATAGTTTCTCGATCGCCGTGTTAGACGCGGACGGGACGAATGTGGTGGCGCCGGTCGGCGGGCAGATGACGTTGCGGCTGAACGGCGAGAGCACGGCCGGGGGGGCCAACCTGGTGGTGGACCTGCAGAATGCCCAGTTCACCACCTATGGCCCGCACGAAGTCTCCGTCAGCGTGGACGGCCGCGCGTTCGCGACGCTGCCGCTGGCCGTCCAGCGGCTGTGAGCGCGCGCAGCGCCGAAGTGGTCGCGGAGACGCTGCACACCGCGCGCCTCGACCTCGTCCCGTACGACCTCGACTTCTGCCGCGCGATCGTGGTGGGTGACCGCGCCGTCGCAGCCGAGTGGATGGGCGCCGACCTGGGGGCATGGCCTGGCGGCGGCGAGCTGGAGTTCGGCTTCCCCAGCAACCTCCGGGCGCTCCGTGAGGATTCGAGCGCGCTCGGCTGGCACGGACGGGCGGTGGTCGTGCGGATGCACGGTGCGGTCGCCGGCAGCGTTAACCTGCAGGGGCGTCCTCGCGCTGGACGCGTTGAGATCGGTTGGGAACTCGACCGGTTCTACCGGGGGCAGGGGTACGCCCGCGAAGGCGCGAGGGCCATCCTCGCGTATGCCTTCGGCCATGCCGAAGTGCGGGAAGCTGTCGCGGAGATCGATCCCGCGAATGCGCCGTCGATTGCGGTGGCGGAGGCGGTCGGGATGCGTCGCACGAGCGAGGTGAGTACACAGCACCCGGGCGCGATCCTCTGGGCGATCACGCGCGCTGAGTTCGAGGCTGGCGGTTAACCCTCGCTCACCTCAGCACGCCGTGAGTACGCCGTGCCGGTGGAGCGCCGCGAGTATCTGACCGGCGGTGTCTCCAGTCGGATCGATCCGCTCCGCTCGCCAGCCGAGGGCGCGCGCCGCCTCGACGTTCTCCAGCAGGTCGTCGAAGAACAGCAAACGCGCTGCCGGGACGCCGCTCGCTTCCTGGAAGGCGCGATAGATCATGGCGTCCGGTTTGAGGATGCCCGCGAGATGGCTGGCGACGGCGTGGCGCAGCCGCGCGACGGTGGGGTAGCAGGCGTCCGGGCCGCGCAGGTCAGCCCAGTGCGGCGCGCTGGTGTTGGAGAGCGCGCCGGTGAGTACGCCGGCGGCCTCGATGGCCTCGACCGCGGCATCGACGCCGGGGTACTCCGCCCAGTGCGGCGAGGTGGATGCGCTGGATGTCGTCTGGCGTGTAGACGCCGCTGGAGGCCTCAGCGACGCCTGCGTAGTACTCGGCTGGCGCGATGCGGCTTACGGAGAGCGCGTCGAGTAGCGAGGCGCGGCGTGCGAGGAACGTGGCGTCCTCCGCGATGGGGTGTGGTGCGAGGCCGGCGCGGGCGTGCGCCTCGCCCCACGAGCGGACGATCCGCACGAGAACCCCGCCGAGGTCGAAGACGACCAGGTCGATCGGCTCGCTCACGGACGGGCTTCGTCGGTGACGCAGCACTCGTGGCACCGCGGCAACCACATGTGGATTATGACGGCCATCTTGGGCCTCCGAGCGTGGATAACCGCGTCCCGTCCCCGTCCGGGGGATGTACCATGCCGCACCGGGCAAGCCTAACGGGTAGGCCGCGCGGATAGCGGCGTCCCGGGTTCTGGGGACGGGGAGTACCAATGGCACAAATCGACGGCGCCACGATCATCGCTCGGTCGCTGAAGACGCAGGGCGTCGACGCGATGTTCGGGGTGGTGGGCATCCCGGTGACCACCATCGCCATGGCGGCGCAGCGCGCCGGCATCAACTACGTGGGCATGCGGCACGAAATGCCGGCGACGTACGCCGCGCAGGCCGTCTCCTACCTCGGCGGACGGATCGGCGCGGCGCTGGCGGTCTCCGGGCCGGGCGTGCTGAACGCGGTGGCCGCGTTCGCGAACGCCTGGTCGAACCGCTGGCCGATGATCCTCCTCGGCGGTTCGTACGAGCGCACGGGCCACATGATGGGCTTCTTCCAGGAGGCCGACCAGCTGACCGCCCTCCGCCCGTACGCGAAGTTCGCGGAGCGCGTCGAGACGATCGAGCGGATCCCCCTCTACGTCGCCGAGGCGGTGAAGAAGGCGATCCACGGCGTCCCTGGCCCGGTCTACCTCGACCTGCCCGGCGACGTGATCGCTGGCAGTGTGGACGAGGACACCGTGCAGTGGGCGCCGCGCATCCCGGACCCGCGCCGGACGATGTCCGACCCGGCGGACGTGGAGGCCGCGATCGCGGCGCTGAAGACGGCGGAGCAGCCGCTGATCATCATCGGCAAGGGCGTCGCCGCCTCACACGGCGAGCAGGAGATGCGGGCGTTCGTCGAGAAGACCGGCATCCCGTACCTCGCGATGCCGATGGCGAAGGGGATCCTGCCCGACGACCACGACCAGGCGGCGGCGGCGGCGCGGTCGTTCGTGCTGCAGAACGCCGACCTCGTCTTCCTGGTGGGGGCACGGCTGAACTGGATGCTCCACTTCGGGCTGCCGCCGCGCTTCCGTAAGGATGTGCGCGTGGTGCAGCTGGACTTCAACCCTGAAGAAGTCAGCGTGAACGTCCCGACCGAGGTGATGATGATCGGCGACGCGAAGAAGACGCTCGGGCAGTTGCTCGATGTCCTCGACCGCGACCACTGGCAGTTCCCGCAGGACAGCGAGTGGCTGCAGACCGTCCGCTCCGAGGCGCGCTCGAACTCCGAGCTCGTGGAGGGGATGAAGCAGGAAGAGACCGACCCGATCGGTTACTACCGCGCGCTGCACGCGATCAACCAGAATCTGCCGCCGGATGCGATCTTTGTCGCCGAAGGCGCGAGCACGATGGACATCAGCCGGACGGTGATCGACCAGATCATCCCGCGCTCCCGCCTGGACGCCGGCTCGTTCGGGTCGATGGGCCTCGGCCACGGGTTCGCGATCGGCGCGGCCACGCAGTTCCCCGGCAAGCGGGTCATCTGCCTCCAGGGCGACGGCGCGTTCGGTTTCGCGGGCACCGAGTGCGAAGTGGCGGTCCGCTACAACCTGCCGATCACCTGGATCGTGTTCAACAACGGCGGCATCGGCGGGCACAAGCCGGAGCTGTTCGACCGCCCGAACAAGCCGGTGGGCGGGATGAGCCTCGGCGCGCGCTACGACATCATGATGCAGGGCCTCGGCGGGACCGGGTACAACGCGAAGTCGTACGACGACCTGCAGGGCGCGTTGAAGCAGGCGCTGGCGTTGCCGGGGCCGTCGCTGATCAACGTGCCGCTGGACCCGGAGGCGAAGAAGAAGCCGCAGAAGTTCGGCTGGCTGACGTCGACGCGCACGTAGCCGTCGCTTCTTGCGAGCGGAGATCGAGGGCGTCCCACGCGGGGCGCCCTCGCTGTGTGTGGGGCGGGATTGAGGTGATGGCGGAGCACTCGTACCGCCTTCGCTTCGCGAAGGGCGGGCCCATCCCCAGCCCCCTTGCCCTTCGGGCGAGGGGAGTCCGGACGGTTGTGTCCCCGGTGGCGAGAACGGTGCGGATGGCAGATGCGTGCCCGCAGGGCGGCGGCTCGCTGTTAGAATCCGGCGCGTACAGCCGGTATCTGTCCGGCTGGAGCACGAGGACGCTACGGGCGCCTCGATGCCAGTTGCTTCGAGGAGGCATGCGATGGACTGGGACGACAGCGCGCCAGAGGCGGAGTTCCGTGCGCAGGTGCGGACGTTCATCAAGGAGCATGGCTCGAAGCAGCGCCTGGACGGAGGCGCGGGCGACGGCGAGGAGCAGATGGGCTCGAACGCGCGCGAGGTGCGCGAGCGGACGAAGCCGTGGCGTGACGCCCTCGTGGCGAACGGGTGGATCGCGCCGGCCTGGCCGAAGTCGTACGGCGGGGCGGGGCTGTCGCCCAAGGAGCAGTTCATCCTGAACGAGGAGCTGGCGGAGAACGGCCTCTCCAACGTCGGCGGGTTCGGCGTGATGATGCTGGGGCCGACGCTGATGATCCACGGCGACGACGAGCAGAAGGCGGAGCACCTCGGCAAGATCCTGCGCGGCGAGGTCGTGTGGGCGCAGGGGTGGTCTGAGCCGAGCGCGGGGTCGGACCTGGCGTCGCTGCAGACGCGCGCGCTGCGCGACGGCGACGAGTATGTGGTGAACGGGCAGAAGATCTGGACGAGCGGCGCGCAGCACGCCGACTGGATCTACATGCTCGCCCGCACCGACCCGGACGCCCCCAAGCATCGAGGCATCTCGCTGCTGATGTTCTCGATGAAGACGCCGGGCGTTGAGGTGCGGCCGCTGATCAATATGGCGAACCAGCACGGCTTCAACGAGGTGTTCTTCGAGGACGTGAAGGTCCCGGTGAAGAACCGCGTGGGCGAGGAGAACCGCGGCTGGTACGTCGGCATGACGCTGACGGACTATGAGCGCAGCGGCATCGGCTCGGCGGTCGGCACGCAACGCCGCCTCAAGCAGCTGCTGGAGGTCGCGCGCACGGACCCGTCCGCGAAGCAGGCGGAGGGGACGCGCTCGAAGTCGTGGCGGCTGTACTTCGCCGACCGCTGGATCGAGGCGGAGATCGCGCGGCTGTTCTCTTACCTGAACATCACGATCCAGGCGCGCAACCTCGTCCCCAACTACGAGGCGTCGATGTCGAAGCTGTACACGACGGAACTCGGGCAGCGGATCGCGCACACGGCGCTGAAGATGTACGGGCTGCAGGGGATGGCGTGGGACGCGAAGCGTCCGGAGAACGGTCGCGGCCGTGTGGCCACCGCCTACCTGAGCGCGGTGAGCAGCACGATCGCCGGGGGCACCTCGGAGATCCAGCGCGGCATCATCGCGACGCGCGGGCTGGGGCTGCCTCGCGGGTAGCGGTCGACCGCTGGTGGACGCCGATAGGGACGCCTTCCGGCGTCCCTATCGCTTCACGCCGTCGATGTAGTTCAGCCGAGTGATCTCCATCCGCGTCGCGCTGAGATCGGCGAGGGCGGCGCCCAGCGCCTTCATGTGCTCGGTGCCGCGATGCAGGGCGAAGGCCGCGTCGTCCGCGTACTGCTCGTAGAAGAGGAACACCCCCGGCTGGCCCTCGACGCTGTGCATGGCGTACTGGATCACGCCCGGCTCGTCCGCCTGCACCTGCGCGATCATGCGCTGGAGGGCGGCCTGCATCTCGGCGGCTTTGCCCTCTTTGGCCGTCAGTTTCGCGGTGATGGTGATCATGGCAGTAGTGGCCTTCCGGCTCGTTGACCATCGTCTTGTGAGTGACCGATTCCTGACCTATATCTGCAGGAGTTGCTCCTGCCTAGGACTGCTGCTCGCCTCGGCTGGTACAGGATTCGCTGCATAGGTTCGCCCAAAGAGATCGGGGTAGAGCGACACAGAGAAGTGCCGGTGATAGCGGCTCAATCGCAGTGACCGGAATCCGAAACGCTCGGCGATCTCATCCGTGATCTTCCTCGCCAGATGCCGCCGTCCGATCTTCGACGAGCCAGGGCGGAATTGAAGCGCGTCCGCTGTCACTCCGAGCAGCAGGTCGGTCAACTCAAGCCCAATCGCGTTTATCCGCGCTTCAAGCGAGGTAGCGCGACGAGGGTCACTATCCCAGAGGGAGACGTGCGAGAACTCCGTGTGGGGGTACTTCATCCCCTTACGCCGTCGCTCGCCGATCTCGTACTGCGCCGTATCGATTCCCCATTGAGACCAAAGGCGTTCTTGTGCGTTGCCTGTCTGGTCGAAGACTGTTCGCGCGATCACGAGATCCCCGTCTCTGTCGACATATCGGATGTGTGCCAGCGCGTTGGCCTTGGTGCTCATTACCCAGTGCTTCTGAAAGCTTTCTTCACCTGGATAAGGCAGTGGGCGCGGATCGTCCTGGAACGCGAACGTGGCTTTGAATGAAATGTGTTCGATATGTACGTCGAAGAATGCAGCGAGCCACGCTTCTGCGATGTCGTGCAGCTTTCCGCGATCCGGTATCTTGCTTGAATGGATTCGTCCCCGGAAGTCGCCCCGGAGCGTTTCGTATGAGGCGAAGAACGTCGCCATGTAATCCTCGGGGACGAGTAGAGACCCATGCCCGAGAATCGGAAGGACACCACGCTCCGGTTTGATTTCGTCTCGAAAGAACACAAGACGGCGGATTCGTGGTTCTAAGAAACCTGGAAGCTCTGCCTGGATATCGTCGATGGCACCACCCTCCACTTCGGGGAGGCTATCGATATTAGCATGTGCGCCTTGTGTCTCGGCTCAAGGGTTCAAGCGCGTGACCTATTTTGTCAGGGACGGCTCGCGAATGGTTGCGCATATCCTGTCAGTGATTCGGAGCCTTCCCATGCCTGACCCCTACTTCATGCCGACGGACGACGAGCTGCGGAGCCACGGCGCGCAGATGACGGTCGGTGTGCTGCATCCGGGGGAGATGGGGAGCGCGGTGGGGGCCTCGGCGGTGGAGGCGGGGGTGCGGGTGATCTGGGTGTCGGAGGACCGGAGCGCGGCGACGCAGGCGCGGGCGGAGGCGGACGGGCTGCACGACGTCCACTGGCTGAACGGCCTCGTGAACCAGTCGCACATCATCCTCTCGGTCTGTCCGCCCGATTCCGCCGAGGAGGTCGCCGAGGCGGTGACGACGCTCGGCTACCACCGGATCTACGTCGACGCGAACGCCGTCTCGCCCGCGACCGTGCGGCGGATGGCGGCGCGCATCGAGGAGACCGGGGCGCACTTCGTCGACGGGGGGATCATCGGCGGGCCTCCTCGGAAGCCGGGGATGGCGCGGCTCTATCTCTCGGGCGAGTACGCGCCGCGCGTGGCGACGGCGCTGGCGGGCGGGCCGCTCGAGGTGTGCGTGCTGGACGCTCCGGTGGGGGCGGCCTCCGCGCTGAAGATGGCGTACGCGGCCTGGACGAAGGGGACGAGCGCGCTGCTGGCCGCCGTCGAGGCGCTGGCGATCCACGAGGACGTGTTGGAGCCGTTGCTCGGCGAGTGGCAACGCGGTCGGACGGGCCTCGAAGAGCGCGCCGACGGGCTCGGCGGCGCGGCGGCGAAGGCGTGGCGCTGGGTGGGCGAGATGGAGCAGATCGCGGCGTCGTTCGAGGCAGCGGGGCTGCCCGGCGGCTTCCACCACGCGGCGGCCGAGGTCTACGAGCGGATGGTGCAGTTCAAGGACGACCGGAACGCGCCGGGCGGCCCGACGTTGGCTCAGACGCTGCTCGATCACGCTTCGCCGCGCGAGTAGCCGTCAGCCGCCGCTCCGTCTGCTGGCCGGCGTACCTCGACGGCGCGTCACCCGTTCCCACACGAGCCCGCCGGCGAGGCCACCCATCGCGAAGATGAGCCACGCGCTGGCGTTGAGCGCGGCGCGGTCCGCCTGGTCGCCCACGACCTTCCGCAACTGCTCGGCGAGGTCGACGCGAAGGTCGGCGGGGACGGCGCCGCTGGCCGGGCGGGCGCGCTCGTCGGCCACCCAGCGGTCGAGGGGGCTCGACAGCGTCGCCTGGTAGACGGCGGTGGTGGCGCTGAGTCCGATCGCGGCCGCGACGAGCAGCGCGGCGCTGCCCCACGCCAGCCTCGATGGCCACGCGGCGCCACCGAGGAAGGCGATCCCGACGACGAGGATGAGGCAGAGCAGCGGCGCACCGTAGACACCCGCGAGGCGGATGGCGCGGAAGTAGCCGCGCACCTCGGTGATCGTGGGGCCCTCGGCGGGCTTGCCGGCCGCGGCGCTTTTCGCACGCTGCTGGTCATAGCGGGCGACGATGTCGTCGTCGGTGATCGTGCCGCCCTTGGCGCTGAAGGGCGCGACGGTGTTGTCCGACCTCGACAGCGCGGGGTTCGAGGCATTCCCGAGTTGCTTCTTCAGGTCGGCGTCGGTGAGCCGCCAGCCCTGCGGGGTCATCTGCTCGGGCGGCAGGCGCAGCGCCTTCGCGAACGGGTCGGCGAGGAAGGGGAACGCCTCGAAGGAGATGCGGGCGTTCATGGTCTTCGAGTCGCCGGCGAGGTAGGGCACGGCCTGGTCGATGAAGCCGAACCACTGCTGGTCGAACCAGGCACCGGCGCTCTCGCCTCGTAGTTCGACGGCGGCGGTGACGGTGCGGATGCCCGGAGGCGCGCCGGGGACGGGCTTGCCGGCGCTGGCGGGGTCGTTGTCGTAGGTGCGCGCGATGCTGAGGACGGTGCGCTGGCCCATGCCGAGGTCGCGCCATGTCCGCTCGAACGTCGAGGGCTGGCCCGAGGTCGGGTGGCCGAACGTGCCGACGAGGCTATCGTGCAGGCTGACGTTGATCGCGAAGTGGTCACTGCGTCCGGCCAGCCATGGGAGAAGCGCGTCGATCGTCTCCTCGGCCTCGCGCTCGACTCACGTCGGAGGCAGGAACGACTGCGCGAGGGCGGTGATGCTGTCCTCGGCCTTCTGGTCGGTGGGGAGGGCGATCACGCGCAGGTTGGCGGGACGCTTCTCGGGGTGGTCGAGCACGTCGCGGACGAGCCGGCGGGTGCCGTCCTCGTGCATCTGTTGGTAGAGACGGAGGTCGCGCGCCTGCTGCTTCACGAAGGTCGGGTTGAGCAGGGTGGCGTCCAGCCGTCCGGCGACGAGGCCGAGCAGGAAGCACACGGTCAGCGGCAGGACGAGGAATACCGCGAGGGTGCGGCGGGGGATCATCGCGCGGCTGTCTGGAACGCCGGCAGGTGGTCTTCGAAGTGGTGCCAGGTCTTGCCGCGGAGCCATTGCCAGAGCGGGAACGACATCGGTGTGCCTTCGGGCGCCGGGCGGACGCGCCCGATGTCGCCGAACGGCACGAGCGCGTAGATCACGTCGCCTTCGGCCTCGGGCAACCGCAGCAGCAGGGCCTCGGTGCGCCCGCGGAAGTCGAGGTAGCGCGCGTGGATCTGTTCGAGCGAGAGATTCCGGAGCGCACGGCGGTGCCAAGCGTTCCGGCCGTCGTTCGACGTCATGTCCTCGTCGGGCGCGATCGGGATCTCGTGTCCGTAGCAGCCGAGCATCGTCGGCTCGCGTCCGTCGAGGTGCGCCTCGATCTGGGCGGTGAGCCAGGGGTTGCCGAGGTGACAGAGGATGTCGCGGAGCGACCAGCCCTCGGGCGTGTGCGGGCGGAGCATCTCCTCCGGACTGATGCTCGCGAGCGCAGCATCGAGTGCGGCCCACGCCTCGCGCGTACGCGCGAGGATCGCGGAGGGGGTAGTGGGCTGGTCGCCTACCACTGCTTCCCGATGCCGCCGCGCTGTCCGTAGAAGGCGGCGGGCCAGTTGCGGCCGGTCATCATCGCTTTGTCGATGTCCTCGCGGGTTGCGACGCCAGCGGCGACGAGCACGTCGGCCTCGCGCTTGGCGGCGGCGAAGATGCGGTTCATCACGAAGCCGTAGGAGCCGGGCTCGTCCTTGACTATCGAGACGGCGCGGCCCGCCTTCTCGGCCACGCCCTTCACGGCATCGATCGTCTCCTGTGAGGTCTGCGGGGTGTAGATGACCTCGCACATCTTCATCGTGGGGACGGGGTTCGAGTAGTGCATGCCGGCGAAGAGCGGCTTGCGGCCTTCGGAGACATCGCGTGCGACATCAGCGACCGGGAAGCCGGATGTGTTCGTGGTGAAGATCGCCTCGGGCTTGATCAGGGTGTCGAGTTCAGCGAAGACCTGCTGCTTGAGGTCGAGTTTCTCCGGGACGGCCTCGATGATGAGGTCGGCGTCACGCAGGTCGCGCGGGGCGAGGGTGAAGGAGATGCGGTCGATGGCCTCGGCGCACTGGTCGAAGGAGAGTTTGCCGCGCTCGACGGCGCGCTTCATCCCCCAGCGGCCTTCGAAGACCGCGTCGCGGGTCACCTCGACGAGTTCGTTGGTGAGGTCACGGATGATCACGTCGTAGCCGGCGACCGCCATGATCTGGGCGATGCCGCCGCCCATGACGCCGCCGCCCATGATGCCGATGGTCTTCACCTGGTCGAACCGCATCGTCGCCTCCGTCTTTGATGGCCTGGGTTCAGGAGGCCGGTTGCTCTGTCGCTGTTACCACTGCCGCCCGATGCCGCCGCGCTCTTCGTAGAAGCCGGAGGGCCAGTTGCGGCCGGTCTTCATCGCTTTGTCGATGTCTTCCTTCGATGCGATGCCGGCCTCGACCAGTTTGTCCGCTTCACGCCGGGCGGCAGCATAGACGCGGTTCACGATGAAGCCGTAGGTGCCCGGGGCGTCCTGCACATGGACGGCGACCTTGCCCGCTTGTTCGCCCACGCGGAACACCGCGTCGGTCACCTCGGGCAGCGTCTGCGGCGTCGAGATGATCTCGACGCACTTCATCGCGGGGACCGGGTTGAAGAAGTGCATGCCGGCGAAGAACGCCTTGCGCCCTTCAGAGACGTCCTTCGCCATCTCGGCGACGACGAACCCGGAGGTGTTCGACACGAAGATGGCGTCCGGCTTCACGATCTTGTCGAGTTCGGCGAAGACCTGTTGCTTGAGTTCGAGTTTCTCCGGGACGGCCTCGATGACCATGTCGACGTTGCGCAGGTCCTCGACCTTCGTGGTGAACGAGATGCGCTCCATGGTGGCGCGCGCCTTGTCGAACTCGAGTTTGCCGATCTCGACGGCGCGCTTGATGCCCCAGCGGCTCTCGAAGATGGCTTCTCTGGTCTTCTCGATGAGGTCGTCGTTGAGGTCGCGGACGATGACGCGGTATCCCGCGGCGGCCATGACCTGGGCAATGCCGCCGCCCATGACGCCGCCGCCCATCACGCCGATCGTCTTGATGTCTTCGAATTTCATGAGTCTCTCCCTCGCCGTCGGGACGCGTCAGGTCGGGGCGCAGTTTAGCCGCAGATCCCTCTCACGGTGTGGAACAGGATCTGCATCCCCAGCCGCACATTCTCGATCGAAATACGCTCGTCATTGCCGTGGACGCGACCAAGGTCCTGGGGGCCGGTGAGCGTGGGCACGAATCCGTAGGCCTCGATGCCACGGCGACGGAAGATGCGCGAGTCGGTGAATCCCGTGCCAACCCCGGGGACGACGACAGCGTCCTCCACGGCGCGTTTTGCCTCACGCTTCATGACCTCGTACAGCTCGGTGCCGACGGTCGAGGCGGGCGATGCGGAGACGAATACTGGCTCGACATCGACGCGGTCGTCCGCAATTACCTCCGTGATTTCGCGGATGAATTGATCCGGGTCATAGCCCGGGATGAGGCGGACATCGAGGGTGGCCTCGGCCTGCGCGGGAATCACGTTGTGTTTCACGCCGGCGGTAAGGGTCGTGAGCGAGATCGAATTCATCTGTACGGAGCGGTGACGCGGGTTCTCCTTCGCGAACTCCGCGAGCACTTCGTCGGTGGGTTCTCGGTCGATGATGCCCGTCTGCCAGAGTTGCCGGAAATTCTCGCGCACCTCGGGCGTGGGCTGCAGCGGGCGCTCCCAGTCCTGGATGCGCTGGAGCGCGCGGATGAGCCGGTCGGCGGCATTGTCGTCGTGCGGGACGGAGCCATGGCCCGGCCGGCCGTGGGCGCGGAGGCGGAGCCAGAGCGGGCCCTTCTCGGCGACACCGATATTGAACGTGTTGCGCTGGACGCCCAGGATCTCCGTCGACCCGCCGCCGCCCTCGTTGATCACGTAGTCGCAGTCCAGGAGCTCAGGGTGTGTGGCGTCGAGGAACTCGACGCCGAACTCGGACCCCGCTTCTTCGTCAGCGACGGCCATGAAGATGAGGTCGCGCGTGAGCGGCAGGCCGAGGCGGTGGTGGAGCAGGAAGACGACGAGCTCCATGATGCCCATCCCCTTCATGTCCTGCGCGCCACGGCCCCAGATGTACCCCTCGCTGATTTCTCCGCCCATCGGGTCGACGGTCCAGTGATCGCGCTCGAAGGGCACGACGTCGGTGTGGTTGAGGAGGATGAGGCCCTTACCGCGGGCGCCCGTGCCGTTCAGGCGGGCGACGAGGTTCCCTCGCTCCGGAGCGCTTCGATAGACCTGGTATGGGATGCCCTCGGCGTCCAGGATGCGGCCGAGCCATTCACAGGCGCGCATTTCATTGCCGGGCGGGTTCACGGTGTCGACCCGGATGTACTCCGAAAGCCACTCGGTGGCGCGTGAGGTCCATTCGTCCCAGTCGATCCGCGGTTCCGCCATCATCGAGACCTCTCGTCGCGCCGCCTGTAGCCCCGGCATCATAGCGGGCCCGATGGTAGCCTTCGGCGCATGCCAGACTCCCGCCTGAGTAGCCGCCACCTTCTGGCGCTGGGCGTGGGCGTCCTGGCCATCTCCTTCGCCGCACCTCTGATCCGGCTGGCCGAGGCGCCCGCGCTGACCATCGTCGCCGTGCGGTTGGCGATTGCCGCCCCGCCGATGCTGTTGCTCGGCGCCGCGACCGGAGGTGCGCGCCAGTGGCGAAGACTGACGCGAGGTGAGTGGCTGCTCCTCGCGTTGTCGGCGGTGGCGCTCGCGACGCACTTCGGCTTCTGGGTCGCGTCGCTCCAGCGCACCTCGGTTGTGGCCAGCGTGGCGCTGGTGACGATGCAGCCGTTGTTTGTCGCCCTCGGTGGGTGGGCCTTCCTCGGCGAGCGGCCGCGCCGGGGGACGCTCGCCGGCGTCACGGTGGCGACGGCTGGCGCGCTGCTGCTGGTGCTGTCGCACTCCGGCGACCGAGGGACGCTGACCGGCGACGCCTTCGCGCTCATCGGGGGCGTGATGAGCGGCTGCTATCTCCTTGCGGGCCGCGGCGCGCGTCGACGCCTCTCCACCGCCGCATACGCGGGTGCGGTCTACCCGGCGACGGCGCTGCTGCTGCTGGCCGCGCTCCTCGCGAGTGGTACGCCACTGGCCGGACATCCACGCAAGGCGTACGTCGCGATGGCGCTGTTGGCGCTCGTCCCGCAACTCGTCGGGCACAATGCGCTGAACTGGGCGCTGGGGTCGATGCCTGCGGCCGTCGTCGCGGTCGCCATCCTCGGTGAGCCGATCGGCGCGGCGGTGATCGCGGTACCGCTCCTGGGCGAGACGCCGCGCGCGATCGAAGTTGCGGGCGGGGCGGTCGTCCTGCTCGGGGTGTACCTTGCCCTGCGCGACGCGCGCACCCTCGCTGCCGCGTCCCCTGAGGTGTGAGGGGGACGCGATGCCGCCGCTGCCGACGACCGGACCGCTCGCTGGTGTGCGAGCC